>Ga0070717_10001731_pt1 | contig 15231 bp, 29 predicted proteins | sample LARL113metaG_FD_71366 | JGI IMG/M metagenome (GOLD analysis project Ga0070717, IMG submission 71366) | Corn, switchgrass and miscanthus rhizosphere microbial communities from Kellogg Biological Station, Michigan, USA - LAR L11-3 metaG | ecosystem: Host-associated > Plants > Roots > Rhizosphere ... | reverse complement strand
CGGCCGGCGCCGCCGCTCAGGACCCCGCCGTCAGCCCTGGATGCTGGTCGGCCCTGAGAGCCGCACCATGACCGCAAACCACCGGGGGTGGCTTCCAGCTACTGCCCCCCCCGCTTCCGGCCGTCTCCGTGGCCCTCAGCGCCTCACAGCAGCCATCGACGTACACCCAGCGCAGCGGACGAACTCGCGACACGTCCCACTGCCGCGGCTGGACCACCACGGCCCCCGAGATCGAGGCTTGGGTCAGCGTGACGAACGTGGGCCACACCTCGCCCTGGTACACCCACGGGCCCTTGCGCTGGGCCGACCAGGGTACCCCCGAGATCTTGCGGCCCTCCTCCGACTCGACCACGTCAGGCGAGAGCGCGCGGACCCGGTGCAGCACATCTTTGAGTCGAACGCGTAGCGGGTCCATGTCGTGGCTGAGGACCATGCACGCGGCCATGGCCAGGTCGGCGGTGTCGCCCATGCCCTCGATCGGCGCGGCGGCGTCGTGGACGATCTCGGCGAGCCGCCATGGCGCCACCAGGACCCCGTCCGTTGCGACCTGGACCACCGCGTCGGTGCCGACCGCATCCACCAGCCGGCCGACCAGGACCCGGACCACCGACTGGACCCACGCAAGGATCGCCGGGAACGAGTCGTCGCCCTCCTGGTCCTGCATCTCTATCCGCCGCCGCCAGCCCTGGTCGATGATGACCAGACCGCACCCGCTGACCTGGTCGTGGCCGCGCTCCAGGCGCAGCTCCTGGGTGGGGCCGTCGCCCTCGCTGACGGTGCCGGTGACGCGCATAGCGGTGCGACCCCACACGGTCTTGCTGGCGCCTTTGAGCAGCTGGCGGAGCATGGGCCCCACCGACTCGTCACGGCCGTCCAGGACGGCCGCGACCCACTTCGACCACTCGTGCGCCCAGTGCTTGAGCACGTAGCCGTAGCCGGGCCCCACCGACAGCAGCTCACCTCGAGCGCGGGCATCGGCGATCTCGGGCCCGGCCAGGATCGTGTCGAACTCCCCGATGGGGTACACGACCCCGGCCGGTGTCCGCAGCGGGTAGCGCGGCGTCTCGACCCGGACCCGGCACCGTGCGATCAGACCGACCCCCGCGCCTCCGATCAGCGGCGAGTCCAGCTGGACCTGCTCGAACGCACGGCCGCGGCTGCTGGGCAGTGCGAAGTGCTCGCCGACGCTGGTGAACGCGTGCTCAAGGTCCAGGTCGGCGTACTCCGACTCGGGTAGATCGCCGAAGCGGAACAGCTCGCGCCGGCCGCCGTAGATAGCGCTGCGCTCGAACGCTTGAGCGTCGGGGTCAGGGTTGATCCAGATGTCCCCACCCCGGATCTTGTGCCGCAGTGAGTTCCACCCGCACCCGGGCCCTGTGTCGGTCCAGCGTCCACAGTCGTGGTCGTGCCAGTCCTGCATACACTCCAGCAGGGCTCTCATGCCGATCTCGACGTCCCGCCAGCAGTAGGCGAACCAGTCCTCTATATGGTCGCCGTACCCCGGCATTTCCAGCTTGGGCAAGCCGAGCAGCTGGCCCAACCGCTTCTCTCCCACTCCGAACAGCGACATTGAGTCGCAGAGGTGGATGGACTGCCGGCCGCGCACGAGCAACGCCCACATGCTGGGGTTGGCGAGGCCGTGGCGAGAGAGTGTCCAGCCGTGGTCCAGCAAGCCGTCGAGCAGGCCCGCCGAGTGCACGTCCACCGCCACGTTGTGGCCGTACAGCCACAGCGGTGTCCCAGGTTCGGCCGACCGCTCCACCCAGTCGATCAGCTCCGGCGCGCTGGCGGTCTGGAGGGATTCGGTCTGAGGTCGCCGGCCGGTGGCGTGGCGCCGCGCCTTGGCAGCGCACGCGCATTTGAACATCTGCGGCGACCCCGGCCGCGTGGGGTCGCGCGGGAACTCCGTGTCGAAGAACGCGACCAGGTGAGGGGTCCAGCACCGGTCATTGCGCTTGAGTGGGTGTGCGTGGGGGGGCCGCATATCACTGCTGCTCGACGCGGGACATGAACCACGCCACGAAGCGGGGGAACGCCGTGGGATCGTTGACCCACACCGTCAGCTGGGCATAGCGGTGCACCGCGTGCCAGAACTGCCAGATAGCGCGGGCCCCGATCATGGCGTGCTCCACTCGATGCTGACGATCGAGTCCAGCTGGGCCCCTTCCAGGTTGGTCCCGCCGGCGCCCTGTTCCATCTGGGCCTGTAGGTCGGTGGCCAGCTGATTGATCGTCTGAACCTGGCTGATGTGGTAGCGGTGAGAGAAGTAGGCGGAGATCTCGCCCTCTGGCGACGGTTGCGTGTACGTGGCTTTGACGAGCACGAACTGGGACTGTGCCCAGCTGCCGGCGCCTGGTGACCACGGCGGCTGAGAGATCATGGAGGACGTCACGCCCTGGTCGAGGCCGGTGCGCATGACCTCGCCCTGGGTCGAGAGCAGGTTGCGGCTCGACTCACGCACCCCGACGAACGTGCCGTACATGGAAGCGATGGCTGAGTAAGACTGGAAGGTGAGCGGGATGTCGGCGGCCCTGGCCGCTTCGGCGATGATCTGGACGGTTGCCGCGCTGCCGAAGCGCTGCTCAGCGGCTGCTTGAATGAGACCCGAGAACTGGCGGACGTCGGTCGGGTAGTCTGTCCACGGCAACGGCATAGCTCCTCACACACTGAATTCGCCCAGTCCGCGAAGGGCCCACCGTAGGAAGGTCTCAGGCCCAAGGCGGATCAGCGCGTACCGATCGTTCTCGTTCAGCGCCAATGGTGCGCCGAGGTGGGGGGTTGCGGCGAGCCGGGGGAGAGATACCCCCGACTCGCCCGCGCGGCGCCCATAGCGCCACGCGTAGATCTCAGCTGTGGTCAGGGGTGGCCGGCGCTTTCGCCACCCCTCGATCGGACTCCGGGTCCTGGGCCGCTGTCGCCGCCGCTGCCGCCTCGATCGCGGGGGGGTCGGACTCGGACTCGCCCTCTGCCGGTTTCGGCCGTCTCCGGCCGTCTGAGCGGCTTTTGGGGGCATCGGCCGGCGGGCCCTCCCCTTCGGCCGGCGCCGGTGAAGCCGGCGCCCACAGTCCAGCCACGTGGGCTTTGGCGGCCGGTTCCAGCACTTCGTCCAGCTTGCCCAGCATCCACAGGACCAGACAGGCATCGCACAGCGCGGTCTGCTCGCCCGTTCCCAGGTTGCCGATCAGCCACTTGGACACCTCGATCTGGTCCAGGTCGCACGGGATGTCACGTGCCATCAGCGGGGCCTCGGCGGGTCGGTGACGTGTCCGTGCAGCGACCCCGCGGCTTCGTCTGCCTCATGCCACATGCGCCGGGCGGAGTACCAGCACACGGCGATCACCTTGCGTAGCAGCAGCGCGTACCACTTCACTTGCCCGGCCTCGCCATCCACCACATCAGCCGGTCAGTGTGCAGCTCGACCGACTCGTCACTGACGTCTGTCGCGGCCGGCACGTGGTTCGAGTGGGTGTGGCGCATGAACTCGTACCACAGCGCTTGCTCTCGCCGGTGCAACACCCGGATCTGGTCCACCGTGAGGCTGAGGTTCCACAGCAGCCACATCACCACGACGAACAGGACGGCCACTATGACGGCGAGGATGTAGGACAGGATCACGGCCGGCCAGCTTCGGCCCGGCGCCGCCGCTCCTGGGCCACGTAGCCCATCAGCTGGTTCAGCTCCTGCCAGCTGACGCGAGCGGTGCTGATGATGCGTGCCGACTCATCCGTCACCCTGAGCAGGTAATCGTCGCGCTCGCCGTTCGTGCCCAGGTGGGCCCAGCGGCCGTCGCGTTCCCTGGTCTCCCACGGCGTCGTGCTACCGAGTGGCACGGGCCCTGCTCCGGCCGCGGGGTCGCGGCTTGAGTCGGAAGTCTGAGCGCACGTCGAGGTGGTTGCCGGGGTCGCTGTCGGTGGGCGGGTTCTCTCTCGTGTACTCCTCCGACATGATCTGGACCAGGCCCTGGCAGACGTTGGCCCAGGGGAGCAGCGCGGGCCCTGACAGCTCCACCTCGCCGCGTGAGATCCCGTTGATCTTCAACTCGACCACGACCACTGTCAGCGGCCCCCGTTGCCGCTGACGCCGCCCTGGTCGGCCGACAGCTTGACGTACCACTTGAGGTGGAGCGGCACCCGTCCCGACTTGGGCCGGCGCCGGGGCCCGCAGATCTCGGCCACCGCGGGCAGGTTGCCGAGCATGTGCGCCTTGACCAGCGACGTGCAGATGTTGACCGCCCCCGTGGTCATGACGGTCTCCTCGCCGGTCTCGTGGTCGGAGACCTTGCAGACCAGGAAGTAGGGGAGCGGAGCGTCCTCGAAGTCGCTGGGCTGGATGTGCACGCTGTGGAAAGTGAAGACCTTGCCGATGCACTTCTGAGAGCCGGTCGAGTCCCACAGCTCGTTCTCGTCTTCCAAGTTGATCGCTCCCAGAATGCCGGCGGCGATCTTGTCGATCACGTCCTCATCCGGGTTCGGGATGAGTTCCATGAGGCGACTGACGTAGGCCAGCGCGGTTTCGCCCTGTTCCAGCGGGTGGATCGAGGTGAGCGCGGTGCCGTAGCTGGCCGGCACCATCGCCGTGCTCTTGACGTCGTCTCCCTGCTCGCCAACGGGAGTGAACTCGCCGTCGATGACCTTGGCGTCTTCCTTGTTGCTCACAGTCAGTTGTCCTCCATGGGGTCTGAGATGGTGAACTCGGCGCGGCGACTGCCGCCGCGCTCGTCTGCGTCGGTGATCGAAGTCAGCTCCGGCTTCCACACCATCAGCTGGTCCAGCATGTGCAGCAGCACCTTGTTGACTTCGTCGGGTCGCCCTTGCAGCGTGACTTGGACGCTCACGAGCTCTTGTCCAGCTTGCGCAGCGCTTCGACGTAGCGAACCCAGTCAGCGGCCGACACGGAGCGCGACGACTCGATCTGGAGCACGTCGGCCGTGGACCAGGTGACCGAGGCCGTGGCGACCTGAAGCGGGGTGTACCCCTTGCCGTACCGCCGGTCGGCGAGGATGTTGCCCACGTGCTGGGGGGGCCGCTGGCCAAGGGCCCGGCTTGGGTCCATCACGACGGCGACCCGTCCACCACGACGGGCCCGATGGGCACCAGGCGATCGAGGACGGTGGGCCGGGGCCGCTCCTGGACGCGGTTGTCGGCGGCGGCGAGGTGGACGCGCATCGCCCAGTCATAGACCAGCTGGAGCTCCAGCGGCGACAGCTGGCCCAGGTCGGACGGCTCCCGCGCGACCCCGACCAGGTCGAGCGCCCTGCTCGTGGTCTCGGCGGTGAGGCCGTTGGATGGTGTAAAGAAGCTCACCCGCCTCACGACCGCGACCCCGGCCGGTTGCGCCACACGGTGATGTGGATGGCGTCGGCGTCGTCCACCTCCACCGACCAGTTGACGCCGGCCACCGATCGCCACCCGCGGGTGTAGACCTGGTCCAGCGCGTCTCGGATCTCGTTCCACTGGTCGCGCCACTGGCCAAGGGTCTCGCCCTCGACCAGGACCCCGCCCGGCGGTCCCGTTGCACCCGTGGCCCGTGGGCCTTCGTGTGTATCCATGAAGCCATTATGGGCCAAGAATGGCGCACAATGGCGCACAATGGTTGACCATGAGATACATCGTCGTCATCGAGGAGGACCCCGAACCCGTGGTCCGCAGCGGCCAGGACACCGCGATCTGGATGCGCGCGTTCCTGGCCCATCAGCTCAAGGCCAGGGTCAAGGTCGCGTGGGTCAGTCCAGGCTCCCACGCTGACCAGCTGCTGGCCGTGGTGGAGAAGATGCCGTGACCACCCCCCCCAGCTGCCTCATGTCGCCGCGGGAGACTGAGTGGCTGACCAGGGCCGCCCGCGGTCGAGTGTGCCTGGAACTCGGGACCTGGCACGGCGAGACGACGCGGGCCCTGGCCAGGGTCGCCGACGTCGTCTGGACGGTCGATCACCACAGGGGTGACGCGCACCTGGGCGAGCACGTGACCTGGCATCGCCACCTCGCGGCCGTCGAGCGGGAAGGGCTGATGGGCAAGATCATCACCGTTGTGGGCCCCTTCGACCGGGTCCTGTGGATGCTCAGCGAAGGAACGTTCGGCCTGGTCCTGGTCGATGGCGCCCACGACAAGCATTCGGTCCTCCATGACACCGATCGGGCCCGGAACCTGATGACCCATGACGGTCTGCTGTGCGTCCACGACTGGGGTCGGTTCGAGGTGGCGCGCGGGGCGATCCCCATTCTCGGCACCCCGGACACGGTCATCGACTCGCTGGCAGTGTGGGACGGTCGGCCGTGACAGCGCGTCACGTCTACGTGGTGCACACAGAGGATGGCCTCTGCGAGGAGGTGGTCAAGTTCATGGCCAGCGAGTGGCCGATGGTGCGCTACGCGCTGACCACCAAGCGCTCGCCGTTCTCGTACGGTGACGTGCTGCGCACGCTCTGGCGCGAGCGGGGTGCGGACATCGTCATCTGCGAGCAGGACGCGGTTCCCCACCCGGGATCGCTGGTGGAGCTGTTCGATTGCGAGCAGCCGTGGTGCACGTGCCCGCACTGGACCGGCGAGACCTACCAGCTCGACAGCTTGGGCCTGGTCAAGTTCTCGGACGATCTGCGTGACGCGTGCCCGTGGCTGTGCGACGTCGTGTGCACGAAAGCCGACGTGCGGTACTGGGTTCGCCGCGGCTGGACCAACATCCCGCGTGACTGCTCAGTGGCCACTCTGAACGGGCCCGGCCGGCGCGCGGCGATCACTCACAACGCGGGCCTGTTCACGCAGGTCAGCCACCCCGCGGTGCGGCCCACAACCCACGACTGGATGGGTCTCGACACCGACATGAGTCGGGCCCTCCGCCAGCTGGGCTACCGCCCGCACGTCCACCGCCACCCCACCAATCACCTGCACGACTACAAGGCGGCGCCCAAGGACAACCACATGCCGTGGCACCAGAGGCCGTACGACCCGGCCGAGTGGGAGCAGTGAGCAGACTGCGCCAGGGCTACTACCGGCCCAGTCCGACCTCACCCGATCTGTGGCGCTGGGACCTGGTGAGCTTCGACGGGATCTATGTCGAGGGTCGCGGCCAGAACAAGGACCAAGCGCTGGAAGCGCTGGTGGACGCGCTCGTGGACTGTGTCGAGCAGCGCCAGCCGCGGTACACCGTGCGCATCTGGTACCGGCAGTGAAGGGGGGGCCCGCCGCTGCGGGCCCCCGCACCCCCATCAGTGGCGCGGCACCCCGTCGTCCTCGACCAGGAGGACGGGTGGCACGACCGGATCGGGGTCGATCCCCGGCCAGTAGTCGAGGACCATGGAACGGTCCACGTTGCGGCCCAGGGCCGCGGCCCCCAGGTACTGGACCGCCACCACACCCGGCAGCCACGACACGGTGCCGTCGAGCGTGGCGAGCCAGATCGGAGGCATGGGTTCGTGGGCGCCGTCGAACGCGGCCCGCACAGCGTCGATGGTGGCCCGGTTGCAGTACACGCTGGGGTTGGCGCCGGCGGCCCGCCGGCGGTGGACCCATCCGACAGCGCTCGACGGCGACATGTCGCCGTTCTCGACGTCGCCCACGTTGCCGTCCGCAGTGTCGGGGTGGGTCGCGATGCGCACGTGCACCGCGTTGGGGAAGCGGTCCCAGCTGGCCGCATCCCACCCTGGCTGGTCGAACGTGGCGTGGGCGGGCCCGAACTCGCCATCGACGTACCCGCCCACCAGCTGGACGCTGGGGTCGATGGCGTCAGGGTCCACCGAATCTTCCATGGCGCGCACTAAGACGGCCTCTGTGCGCCCTGAGACGGCCCAGGAGACGCGGTAGTGGATCCATCCGTGTTCGTGGTCGCCCTGCGGGCCTGGGCGGCGTCACGAGCCGCCTGGATGGCGTCGATCGATCGGCCGATGGCGGCTTTCAGCTGGTCGGTAGCCGCCCGCTGGGTCAGTCGAGGTGTGGGGGTTGCCATGCCGCTATTGTGCGGCCGGCGGGCCGGGGGGTATGCCGTGCAGGCGGATGTAGATGCGAATGAGCGCGTCCTCGCGGTCCCACCCGAGATCGACAAGGCGCTGGACTCCGGTCGGCGTGTCGATGATCTGGTAGTACACGGCGTCGGCGATCTCGGCCGCGCTCAGCTGCTGGACGTTGGCCTCACGCTCCAGGTTCCAGACCTGGAGCATCTCCGCCTTGCCGCTGGCCGGCACGCCCAAACCGTCGAGCGTGGTGCCCGCGGCGGCGGCGTCGATCTTGTGCGCCACGTACAGGCTGTGGACCTTGGCAACCGCTGTCCTCACCTTAGCCTGTAGCGCCTGGAAGTCGGCCAGGTCGAGCATGAACGCGATCGACTCGGCCGAATAGCGGAGCAGGCCCAGCAGCTGGCCGGCCTCGCCCTTGTCGATCAGCCGGTCCTTGTATAGCTGGATGACTTCCGACACGGTCAGGTCGCGCTGACTCTGTGTCTTCTGGATGTGCGCGTCGGCGATGTAGGCGGCGGCCAGCTCAGCACTCAGGCCCGACTGTTCCAGGATGGCCAGGCCCTGGTCATCGGTCAGGGAGCCGGCTCGCACCATGGCTGTCACCGTGCGCGGCGGCGGCCGGTACTCTGACAGCCGGCGGTAGGGCTCCTCCCAGACGTCGCGCCACGGCCCTTGCAGGAAGCCTTGATGGAAGCTGGCCACGGTCGGGTCCTCACCCTCCCACGGGATGATGCCCCGCAGCGCCATCTGCGTAAGCTCCAGCGGCGTCGGTGCCGACCCCCGAGTCCTGAACAGCCAGTCGTAGAACTCCAGGTCGCCACCGAAGCGCACGTAGAGTGCTTGCGCCTGCTCCTGCGTCAGCTGGCCGGTCAGCGCAGCGTCGAGGACGTCGGCCGGGGTCGGCTCTCGCACCGCCAGCTTGCGGATCGTTGGCCCCCACTTATCGCGAGTGTGAGACTCCGCCAGTCCCTGCTCGAAGCTGGTCGAGTCGGGGCCAGTGCCGGTCTCCTCTATGAAGCCGCGGCGGACCGCTTCGGCGAGATCTCCGGGGGCCAGCCCCTCGCCCGCGTTCTGCACCATGCGCTGGAAGTCAGAGGGAGCGATGCCCGATTGCTTGGCGTAGTTCTCCGCCGCCTTGTTCGACACGATGTGACGGACCACCATGTCCGCCAGCTCCGCCGGTGTCAGCGGGGTCGCCTGCATGAGGCCGTTGACGCCACGCTGTAGGAACGTGAACTCAGGGCCCAGGACCGCCGCCAGCGCCTGGTTCACGACCCCCCACACGATCAGCTGCTCAGCGATGCCGCCCTTGGTGAACAGCTTGCCGAAGTCGAACCCGGCGCCGCCCTTGCCACCGGCCGCGCGCTTGGCGGCGTCGTTCAGCAGCTGCTGTAGATCGATCGCCACTACGCCGCGACCTTGACCCCGAGACCCGACAGCACCTCGCGCGCCGGCTCGACCAGCACGGCCTGCATCCCTTCGGCCAGGCCCTGCGGATCTGTGCTGGCCTGGACCAGGAGGCCGAGCAGGATCGCGAGCAGGCCCGCCCCTTCCAGGTCGGTCGCCAGCTGGCCGATCTCGCCCAACGGCCCGCAGTTGCGGATGCACGGGGAATCCTCGATCGCCTGGACGGCGGTCGCGACGGTCGCCACCGCTGCGGCCGCGGCCGCGGCCGCGGCCGCCTCCCCCGCCGCGATGTCCGCTTGCAGCGCGCGACCCAGTCGGCCCGCGTAGTCGGCCAGGTCCTGCTCCGCCGCCCTCGCGCGTAGGGACTCCTCTCGCCACAGGCTCTCGGCATAGCGCTCCACTGTGGTCGCCGCGGCGGCGGCAAAGTGCTCAGCGGCGATGGCGTCAGCGTCGGCGCGCTCGATCGCCTGCACGGCCAGGCTCTGCGCGTAGCTGGCCAGTGCCTGCTCTCGCGCGAGCGCTCGTGACTCAAGGCCGGCCGCCGTGCTCTCGATCGTGGCCGCGGTCCAGCTGACGACGGCGACCAGGTCGGCCCGCAGTTGGGCCAGCTGGCCGGCGGTCCAGTTGGCCAGCCACTGGACGTCAGCCTGCACGAGCGCGATCACCTGGCCCACCTCTTGCATGACCAGGGCCCAGGTCCAGCCGACCAGGCGCGGCAGCGTGACCGTGGCCAGCGCGTAGACGGTCTGCACGATCAGCCAGTCTTGGCCGATCATGGCGTCGATCATCGTCCACACCGCTACCACGGGGCCCTGCACCACGCTCGCGAAGGCGTCGGCCGACTGCTGCGACCAGCGCGCGAGCACGCTCACAGCGGACAGGAACGCTGTCTTGGCCACCCGCGCCGCGGGCCCGCCGATCACCGGTATCTGCGAGAGCAGGAGCACGGTCAGATCCGCCAGCGGCACCGCTGCGGCGATCAGCAGCAGACCGACCACGGCCACCGCGGCGTCTCCCAGCGGCAGTGCGATTACCACATGCTCACCTCAGATGGGAATGCTCTGGCGGGCCCGCTCGGTGCCCTGCTGCCGCCACAGCTCGTAATCGTGGCCCTGACTGCACCACCAGCGAAGCACCTCCCACGCCCCGTTCACCTGGGACGGCACACCGGCCCCTGTGGAGCCACCAGGGCCCTCACCTGACCCGGTACCGACCTCACCCGGCACCGCACCCGGTGCGAGCAGGAAGCCGGCCACATCAGCCATGGTGGAGCGTCGCTCGTCCCACTGTCCCAGCCCTGAGAAGTTCTCCTCTCGGACCAGGAACGTACCGTCCGGATACACGTCCTCGACGTAGGCCACGTGACCGAACGCGCTGTAGCCGCCGCCGCGTGCGTAGCAGACCACCGAACCCGCGGTCGGGATCATGGTCACGGTGCCCCCGCGCGCTGCGTAGTTGGCGGCCCAGTCACCGCCGTCGCCGAGACGTTCGGGAATCCATGGTGCCAGCTCGCACGCACCCGCGGTGCAGTTCTGCGGGGTGTACGTCTCGCACCTGGTCATCAGATCCCAGCGTCGTGCAGCGCGTCGATATCGTTGGCCGCCTTGCTGGCGGTCGCGATCACGTTGGCCGGGTTGTACTGCGCATCGGGAATGAACACTGACCCGTCGCGGCCCTTGCCGGTTTTGAAGTACACCCGTACGCCTTGCGTCGGCCGGCCGCCTGCATAGACCTCAGTCGTCTGTACCTGGTCGGTGATCCGGCCTCCGTTGGGCCCGTTGGATGGTGGCCGCGGCATCCCGGGAGCGTTCTGACTCACGCTGTCGCACCTCCACTTGTGGCCGGCGGCGAGGGCGGCGCGATGGTGCTGGTCGCCATCCGCCGGTCCAGCTCCTCCTTGATCGCCTGCCGGATCTGGTCAGGAAGCGCGTCCGTGTGCGCTTCCATGTGGCCGTTCAGCTGCTGGGCGTTGGCCTGAGTCTGATTCGCCACCGCTCCCAGTCCCAGCAGGCCCGAGAGCAGCGCCACCAGCGTTGCCAGCACCCCCAGCAGAGAGACCAGCTGGGGGGCCGTGGTCGGCACCCCGCGCAGGATCAGCACCCCCGCGATGGCGGCGATCACCAGGACCACGAGCAGGATCGCGCCGGCCAGGATGTACTTGACCAGCTGGATGTTGATGCTCACGCGATCACCGCCACCGGGTCAGTCCACGAGAGCGTGTCGGCGATCGGGGCCGTGGTCTGCCAGATCTTCTTGTCGAGGCCGACGCCTCGCAGGTACAGGCCCCCGTCGAACGTGCCGAACTCGGTGATCGCGACCCAGTTCCCCGGCGGCCAGCTGCGACCCTTGGGCCGCGAGTCGGCGAACGTCGTGTAGTGGTTCAGCGTCGTGTCCGAGAGCAGGACCATGTAGTCGATCGTGCCGTCCGGTCGCTGGTACTTGGCAAAGCGCATGGCGGTGTCCTCCGTGGGGGTGAGAGTGGGGGCCGGGGGGTGTGCCCCGCTCTGGGCCCCGGGCCCCCCGAGCGATGGTAGTCCAGGCGTGGGCGGAAGGGTGAACGGCGGCAGATCCGGCGGCGCCGGCAGCTGGCCCAGGTCGGACGGTACAGGGATCGCCGGCAGCTGCTGGCCGGCCAAATCCAGCGGTGCGCCCTGGACCTGGTCCGACTGCGTGGGACTGGTCAGGAATCGGACCTCGATCGTGTGAGCGTACGTGCCCGTGTTGTACCCGTACGCCTCCCACCCGCCCGAGTCCCACAGCTCCGACAGCTCCCACTTGATCTTCTCGTCGTTCGTGACTATGTACGTGCCCGTCTCAGCGGGGAACACCTTGACCCCGCTGCTGCCGAGAGCGAACCCCACCTCGCCACGGGGCCCGTCCGGTATCACGATCTCGATTTCGTTGACCGTGCGCCGTGGCAGCGTCAGCGCTGTCTTCTGCGGTGACGCCTTGGCCGTACCGGTCGGAATCGTGACCTGGAAGATGTGCACCTCCGTGCTCGACCCGGCCACTGGTTACGCCTCGAACCACCCGCTGGCAGTGATCGCCTGCGCCTCATTGGCGCCGATCGCGAAGTCGAAGTCGAACGTCAGCTTGTTCCCGGCCGAGCTTTGCAGCCGGTGCAGCTCACCTGACACGCTGGGAGCCGCCGCCGCCGGGCCCGTGCCGATCTCCAGGCAGCCGATCTGGAGAACCCCGCTGTTGCCGTCCCACACGCGGCCGGTGAAGCGGCGAGCCGCGGCGAAGATGCCCGAGAACGTGACCACGTCCAGCACCGCTTTGCGGCCAGGTGACGGTGTCGGGCTGGCACAGGTCGCCGTTCCCGCACTGTCCACGTGGTTGAACGTGGACCACTGCGGCTGCTGCACCATGCTCACCGCTTGGGCCGCCTGGATCTGACCCGGCGGCTCCGCTGTGAAGATGGCGGACACGAAGAAGTGCACCGTACGCGTGGGGTCGCCGATCACGCTCAGGTCGATCTGCGTGTCCCACTCGGTCGAGATCTTGAGATCGAACGGCGCCGTAGGCTCTGGGACCTGGAGCGGCGCACCCGGTGCGTTGAGATCGCCGAAATACTGCTCGACGGTCTGATGGCCGGTGACGTTCAGCTGGTAGGTGAAGATGAGGCCGTTGGCGCTCGCCATGATGCGCACGGCGATCGTTCCCGGCGGGATGGCGAACGAAGGGGTCGCGGTGCCACCGGCCGTGGTGCTGAACGACGGCGTGGGTGGCGCCAGCCCAGATGACCCGGTCGGGTACAGCGCCTGTCGGAAGGTCTGTACCTGACGTTGCCAGTCCGGGGTGTCATTGCCCATGCCGCACGCTCCCAGCGCGATCAGCAGTGCGAGCGCCCACAGTGCTAGCCGCCTAGTGCCTGTAGTAGGCGACACCGGCCACGCTTCCGGATATGACGTGCAGCATGAGGCCAGCTGGGCAGTAGGCACCGTCAGGCGCGACCTGGAAGCTTCCCGTACCGCCGATCGCCAGCGCCTGCTCGCCCACGTGGGGGCCCGCGGTGTCCTGCGAGCCCTCGAACTCGACCACCGCCGCTCCGCTCCCTGTGGTCTCCCGCAGCGACCAGCCCACCAGCAGACCCGGCCGCGTCGAGAGCGACCGGTCTGCGGTGGACGTCGGGATCGAGATAGCGACCACCGGCAGCTGCGCCAGCTGGTCGCCGACTTCGACGTCCGACTGTGTCATCGCCGCGCTCAGAACCCCGCCCGCAGCAGCGCGGTCATGATCGTCACCTTGGCCGTTCCTGACGTCGCCGTGGTGAGGATGCTGACGTTGGTCGCGGGGAAGTTGTTGGCGCTGATGACCGGGATGTGCGGAGTGCCCATCCGCCGCGACTCGTCTACGAAGAAGTCCGAGGTGTCCTCCGCGTTCGTGCTCCCCGGCCCGCCGATCCGGACATTGCCCGTCTCGCCGCCGTAGAACGCGACCGCGGCCAGGGCGGTGTCCGTCAGCCACCCCAGGATCGCGTACTTGCGGTCGGCCTTGGCCTGCTTGTCGGTGGCGTTGAACAGCGCGTCGGTCCAGTTGCCGGCCGTACCGCCGATCGTGATGTCCACCTCGAACGGCTTGATGTGCTCGATCGAGTTGGCCAGGTCCTCCCAGTTGTAGAGGACCGCGGACAGGCCCAGCACGTCCTGGTAGTAGATGGTGAACGCACCCACCTCTGTCTCGGCCGTGCCGCCGGTTCCCTGGACTGTCAGGGTGTCTCCGGACTGGAGCGGCTGACCGATGTAGTCGGGCATCGCCCAGATGCTGGGCGTCTCGGCAGTGATGAGCGTGATACCGGTCACGTTGTCGTGCAGTGTGCTCGACAGAATGCGCCAGCCGCCCGAGGTGGCGCCCTGGCGCAGCACCTGCTCCAGTGTCGTCTTGGTTCCCGGCGTGAACGTGCGCACGCTCAGGTTGTCGCCGCTGGCCGCCGTCACCGCCGTGAACGTCGTACCAGGGTTGGCGACCCGAAAGCCGCGAGTCTCGACAGCGAGTCCCATGGCGCTGCTACTTGACCCCCGGGAACGCGTGCATCCCGTCCATCATGGCGATGGCGCGGGCCTTGTTCTGCTCGTACGTGCCGCGCGCCGGCAGACCGCTCCGCACGCGCTCGATGTGCGGCAGCAGCTGCGAGAACACGTTCGCCATCCGCTGCTGGGCCGCGGACGCACCGGACGCCACGCGCGGGATGCCCTTCTCGATCATCGCGCGCTGCCAGTCGGCCAGCGTCACGTTGCCGACGTTGCGGGCCCACTTGTCCTGTGACGCCTGGACCCCCGCGATATACGCCGCCTTCTGCCGCGCCGCCGCCTGGCCGGGGGCCATCGTGACGGCCTGGACGCTGGTCTGCATCTTGGTCGTCTTGGCCGAGATTCCTGCGACCCAGTCGGCCGCTGCCTGGTTCGGGTCGGTCGCCATCTGCGCTCCTCCAATGTGGTTGCTGTGCGGGTGGTCCGGAGGGCCGCCGCAAGTACGTTGTGCATGTTACTGGCGCATGGTTGCGCCGTCTAGTTGCGCAACCAATTAGCGCGATTCTCGGGGAGCATATGTATGCTCACCGCGAAATGGGTCGCCGGTACTTGCGCAGCTTCCGGTGCAGCGACTGCCGCCGGCCAGTCGAGCGGATGTGGCAGACCGGCCGGCAGCTCATCTGCATCGAGTGCGGCAAGGTCCGGTTCGAGATCGCCACCGACGCCGCCCGCAAGGCGATCGAGGATTACGAGCGGGCCCTACGGCTGGAACATGCCCTGGAAGACGCTGTGGCGGCCCATGAGGCCCCGCAACTGGCCCCAGCGCTGTCCGCCCTGGCCAAGGGTCTTTTCGAGCCACCTGGGCCGCCTCAGCCGCTCTGAGCGGCATTCGAGTACGAGCGGGGTG
>Ga0070717_10001729_pt1 | contig 15238 bp, 13 predicted proteins | sample LARL113metaG_FD_71366 | JGI IMG/M metagenome (GOLD analysis project Ga0070717, IMG submission 71366) | Corn, switchgrass and miscanthus rhizosphere microbial communities from Kellogg Biological Station, Michigan, USA - LAR L11-3 metaG | ecosystem: Host-associated > Plants > Roots > Rhizosphere ... | reverse complement strand
GTTCTAGGACAGGAGATGGCGTATGTCGAGGTAGGAAACGGCGATCCCATCGTCTTTCTGCACGGTAACCCGACCTCTTCCTACCTCTGGCGCAATATCATTCCGTACCTGGAAGGATTGAGCCGCTGTCTCGCGCCTGATCTCATCGGCATGGGCGACTCGGACAAGCTGCCCAACAGCGGCCCCAACTCGTACACGTTCATCGAGCATCGGAGCTTTCTGGATGCACTCCTTGACCTGCTCGGCGTCCAGCAGCGTGTCACCTTTGTTGTGCATGATTGGGGATCGGCCCTGGGCTTCGACTGGGCCTACCGCCACCCGGACGCAGTGAAAGGCATCGCCTATATGGAAGCGATTGTCAAACCTGGTACCTGGAGCGAGATGCCGGAACCCGCACGCAAGATCTTCCAGGCCTTGCGGTCTCCAGCAGGGGAACAGATGGTCCTGGAACAAAACTCCTTCATCGAGGTCAACCTCCCCAATACGATTCTGCGCCGTTTGACTGAGGAAGAGATGGCCCACTATCGTCGTCCGTTTGCCGAGCCAGGCGAAGCGCGTCGTCCCACGCTCGCCTGGCCACGTCAGCTCCCCTTTGATGGAGAGCCAGCCGATGTGACCGAGATTGTCATGGCCTACGGAGAGTGGCTTTCCCGCAGCTCCATTCCTAAATTATTCATTCGGAGCGATCCGGGCACGATGCTGCCGAGTCATGTAGAGTTCTGCCACACCTGGCCAGCGCAAAGCGAGGTTACTGTGCGAGCGCGCCATTATCCCCAGGAGGATTCTCCTGATGAGGTCGGGCAGGCTATCGCGAACTGGTTGCAACACCTGACATAGTTTCCGTTTGTGTTGGAGGTTCTTCTAAAGAATCTCCAACACGAAGAGAAAAGAGGATGAGAACAACGATGGCAACGCAAACCATGCGGGTGATTCACGTCCATCGCTATGGTGGACCTGAACAGCTCAAGCTTGGACAGAAGCCACGCCCACAGCCACAGGCTGGCGAAGTACTGCTTCGGGTTCACGCGGCTGGCGTGAACCCGATAGACTGGAAAATCCGTCAGGGCTTGATGAAAGAGTCCAGGCCGGTGACGTTTCCCTATACTCCTGGCATCGAGATGGCCGGAGTGGTCGAAGACGTTGGCCCCGCTGTGACAGCCTTCGAGATCGGGCAGGCCGTCTTTGGACAGATCGCAGAAGGAGCCTACGCCGAGTATCTCACGGTATCGGTCGAGGCTCTCGCGCTCAAGCCGCAGACCCTGAGTTTTGTTGAGGCTGCCACTGTGCCGGTCGGCGCGACGACGGCCTGGCGAGCGCTTTTTGATAATGGCCGCTTGACATCTGGTCAGCGGGTGTTGATTCAGGGAGCAGCGGGTGGGGTTGGTCTGTTCGCCGTCCAGTTGGCGAAATGGAAGGGCGCACAGGTGATCTGCACGGCCTCCACAGCCAATCTCGATTTTGTGCGCTCTCTTGGTGCGGATACGGTCGTGGATTACACGACGACGTCGGTTGAGAGCGTGGTCCAGGATGTGGACCTGGTGCTGGATGGGGTCGGAGCAGAGACCTTGAGCAGGTCTCTCGCCGTCCTCAAGCCTGGGGGAACGCTGATCTCAATTGCAGGTCCACCGCCCCAGGAACAAGCCAGGGCGCGCGGTGTGCACGCGGCGTTCATCCGCAACCAGTATTCTCGTGAACTCTTACAGACTGTTACACAGTTGATCGATGAAGGCCATCTCAAAGTGACGGCTGGGAAGACGTTTGCGCTCAGTGAAGTGCCACAGGCCCATGAGTACGGTCAGAGCAGTCATGGACGTGGCAGGATCGTGCTACAGATCGTCGATGGAGCAGAGAACACTTTTGCATAACGTGTGGTAAAGCCACACGAACTGGTGAAAGAAAGGGAAAGGCTTGGAATTCGACTTCTTTTCATGCTTGGGAAGCATGGTTTTGCAGAAAAACTTCGGATATAGTAGCAATCTTAACTTCTTTACATTCCAATACGAGATTGTGACGGGTGACCTACCAGATGATGTGAAGTTATGCGATCGGAGCAGACTCAATAAGCTACCACTCCGAGAACATGAGCAATCATGGGAAAAATCGTCCATTTTGCGAACGGATGTGCGAAGTAGCCACTACAGGTTGATATAGTTATGGAGCAAGCAAAGCAAGCGGGAGCTACAATAACCGATGAAGCACATGATCGCCCTTGGGGGATTTATTCTGGCTATTTCCAAGATCTAGACGGTCACTTGTGGGAAGTTGTCTGGGACCCAAGATTTGAAACGGAAATTATTGACTAAGTATTGGTTTTTCTACGTGTCATCGGGATGCCATCCCCAAAGTTGTGCCAAGAGAAGCCTCGCTACAGAAGAACCGTTGCAGTCCGTAGCAAATGTATGGAAAGCATACAGCGGTGAAGCAACATCTTGCCTTTATGGCAGGATGTCCAGGTGTAGGGCGATGTTCTTCATCGAGTCATATCATATTTCAAGTTCACTACCTCAACAAGACGGGTCAATCTGAGATGCTTGGAATGCGAGTGTCCATAGATCGGTAAGTTGGAAGAGTAGGTTATAGGATAGATGAACCTGTGGAGCAGATGGAACCTGGAAATTAAGAGTTTGCTGGGAGCTGGATCGTAAAAGTTGTTCCTTGACCGAGCTTGCTCTCGACATCAATAATATGGTGACCCCTTAATGAAATTGCGAATTTCAGAGAAAATCACTTTGGCAACTGCTCCGGATGGAACCTTGGGCAGGTACTCCTCTTCTTCTGTGGCCGTGCCCGCGACTAGAAGTCACCCCGGCGAATGCGCTCGAACAGCGCCTGGTTGTCTTCGTCGAGACAGATTAGCTCGATATAGGTATCGATGGCCGCACGCGTATCGAAAAAGGCGAAGCGCGTGGACTGACCGGCCACGCCGCTCTCCACCAGCACGAAGCCCTGCTCCGCCATGTCGCGCGTAGCACGGTCGAGGTCCCTCACCTGAATCCCGAGATGATGCACGCCCTGGCCACGCTGGCGCAGGAACTCGGTAACCGTGTTCTCGCCCGAGAGCGGCTGGATCAGCTCGATCTGCATCATGCCTGCATACCCGAAGGCGACGTGCTGCTGACACTCGACTGGTTGGCCGCGATAGCTATACTCTTTGAAGGAAATATTCTCGATGACGAAGAACCGGGGCACGCCCAACGTCTCGTTGAAGAAACGCTGGGCCGCCTGGATATCGTGGACGACATACGCCACCTGGAACACTCCCTCCGAGAGGGAAGACTGCGAACGTGGTATCATACCTGCTCCTCGTTTTCTCCTGATACCTCAGTGCCAATGAATCATAGGTTGACCTGCGACCGGGCTGCGGAAATACGGAATGGTCGTGCCGCGCAAGCTCCCCACATAGACCGTGTGCAGATCAGGTCCACCAAAGGTCAGGCTCGCCATCCACGGCGCGATCGTTCCGTGGGTCATCCCCAGGATCTCTGGCGTCAACGTACTGGCCTTGAAGTGCTCGAACAATCGCGCCTTGGTCGTTGGGTTGCTGTCGTCGAGCAGCGTCAGCACCTCCCCGTCGGGGGTAATCGCCACCAACTGATCGGTAAAGATCAGGGTCACCCACAGATTGCCGAACGCATCGAACGCACAGCCGTCCGGAAAGCCGTCAAGCTGGCTCGGGCCGTAGATTTCGCGGTCAGTCAGCGAGCCATCGGGCTGCACACGCAAGCGCGAGATATGCCAGCCGGTGCTTTCAACCACGTAGAGCCACTCTTCCTGTGGGTCGAGCCGTACCTCGTTGGTGCCGCAAAAGCCTTCCGCGACGATACGGATGCCCTTTTCATCAATCAGTGCCACATAACCATCAGATGTTTTGGTGTTGAGTTGATCTGCCCACGGATGTTCACGCGTCGTGACCGTGAGCCAGACACGATTTTTGGAATCGCGCAGCACAAAGTTGGCCTTGCCCAACGGCTGCCCGTCGATCTCGGTGTAGAGCGTGCGCAAGCGCCCATCGCGGGTCATGATCTCGACGGCGTCGGTGCCCCAGTTGGCGATGATAAGGTCGCCGTTCTCGGCAAACGCCAGGCCATTGGGCAGCGAGCCCTGTGCCTGCACGTAACGGTCCTCAAAGGCAGCAGCATCGCTTGTTGGACGCTCGACGTAGGGCGTGACGAGCCGCTGCGAACCGTCGGGGGCGATGCGCATCACGCCGCCGCGTGCATCTGCCGCCCACAGCGTGCCGTCGCGCTCGGCCAGGATACACTCCGGTCGTTGCAGGTCGCGCCCGATCGTGCGGATCGCCGTGCGCTCCACCTGCCAGCCGTTGAGGGGATTATCTGAAGCAGCCATCGTTGGATCTCCTCATCGGGATTCCGCTACGCAGGCATTGCGCTGCGTACCAAGTCCGCTAATGATTCCCTCCAGCACATCGCCTGGGCGTAAGAAGCGGTTGTAATGCATCCCGTTGCCCCTGGGTGAGCCTGTGCAGATCAGGTCGCCGGGCCACAGCTGCACGTGTTGGGAAATGTACTCGATCAGTCGAGCGACACCGAAGATCATGTCGTCCGTTCCTTCGTCCTGCATCACCTGGCCGTTGAGCTTGAGGCTGAGATGGAGCTGCTGTGGGTCCGGGACAAAGGCCGCCGGCACCAGGTACGGTCCCATCGGCAGGAAGCTGGGCGGGCACTTGCTCAGCAGCCAATCGGTGCCGATCGCTTTCAGATCTGGACGATAGACTTTGTCGCGACAGGTCAGGTCGTTGACGACGGTATAGCCAGCAACGTACTTGAGCGCCTCCGTGCGCGGTACGTGTCGCGCGGCCCGCCCGACGATCACTCCGAGTTCCAGTTCCCAGTCGGCCTGTGCGGTGTCGGCTGGAAGGACAACCGGATCGTACGGGCCGGTAATCGCCGACGGTATTTTGGTAAACGCATACGGTGAGCCGGAAGCGATGCGCTCGTCCATCATGTGTTCTGCATACGCTCGACGCTCTTCAAGGCTCATCGTATCATCCGCGCCGTGGCCCTGCGCCACGGCGATGTCGATCACGTGCTGGCGATAGTTGGCGCCGGAGCAGAGGATTTGCCGTGGATACAGTACAGGCGCATGGATTTTGACGGCATCTAGCCCGAGCGACTCCACCTCCTGCGCGCCTGCAAGCTCTAAGTCGTCGATGCTGGCCTGCAGGACTGGGAAGTTGCGATCCCATGCTTGCAGCAGCCCGAACACCGTTTCTGGCGTGCTCAGCGGCCTGCCGAGCTCCTCACAGAGCGGCTGGAGCGCTGTAACGGCGATCACGCGGTCGCTGACGACGACGCCGGCGAACGGCGGGCAGCCGGCGACGGAAAAGGTGCCGAGCGAGAAAGGTATAGCCATTGTTGTGCGCCTTTCTGGTGCTAAATTCAGTTGACCTTTTCGGATTTCTAGTTCCCTCCCGTACAGAGGCGTGGGAGCTAGTTGATCACTGCTGCTTTCCTTCGATCCGTTTGAGGATACTGCAAGGAGGATACTGCAATTAGCCAACCGCCAGCGTATACAGCTCGCGTTCGCGCTTCTCGAGCAGCGGCATGATAGTGCCTTCGATGATCTCTTTGAAGTGCGGCGTCTCGCGGTGGTTCAGCAACGCGGCTTCGTCCACATAGTGCTCGTACAGCAGAAACAAGTCAGGGTTTTCCTGCGAACGACTGGCTTGATAGAACTTACAACCCGGCTCATCTGCAGCGACCCGCGGCGCCATCTGCTTGAGCGCGGCTTCGATGGCGTCGCCCTGTCCGGGCTTGCCGTAATAGTGTGCGACCAGAACAATCATGGTTCATTCCTCCTCGTAAATATTCACTGTGCCGACGCTCTCAATGCAGCAGCGCATCCGCTGCCATGTCGCCGCTTGCGACACGCTCACGGAATAGCGCGACAGTCGCGGCTACGCCCTCCCGAAGCGGCGTGTGCGGCAGCGGACCGATCAGTTCGACCAGCGGCCCGGCATCGAACTCCTCGGGAGAGGGAAAACCTGGCTCGGCGAAGGTGATCTGCCCGCGCGACTCAGGCGCGGCAGCTTCGATTGCGGCGACCAGCTCGCGCATGTGGGCCACGCTCCCGTGCAGGTTGAAGATCTCGGCTCCCTCAAAGGGCGTGCGGGCGCAGGCAATGAACGCTTTGGCCACATCGTCGGCATATTGGAACTCGCCGCGGCCGCCATAGGGAATGTGGAACGGCTGGCCGACAATGGCGGCGAACATCGCCTTGGTCGGGGCTGATGTGATGCCCTGGTCGCGCCCCGGCCCATACACGGTGGCCGGCCGTAGCCCAATGCTGGCGAGGCGGTTGTCCTGCCAGTAGATGCGCGCGGTTCCCTCGTTGGCCTGTTTGAAGACGCCGTACAGCGAGGTCGAATGCCCGGCAGTGGTGTGCTGAACCACCGAGCCCTGCTCCCCTGCGTCGGCGGCGTCGTAGACTGCGGCCGACGAGGCGTAGACGACGCGTCCGATACGCTCTCTGCGCCGCGCTACTGCCTCGAAGACGTTGACCGTGCCGACAACGTTGACCCGAGCGCCCAGCGGCGGATTGGCCTTGACGAACGGCAGTTGGAGGGCGGCCAGGTGGATGACGTAGGTGATGGCGTGCTTATCGAGCGCCTGCTCGAGGGCACCCAGGTCGGTGATATCGCCCTGTATGAACGTGACCCGCGCCAGTTCGTCAGGCGTCAGAATCAGCTTGAGGCGGCGCGGATCACCTCCCAGATCGAAGACCACCGTTGGAATGCCGTCACGCACCAGATTGCGCACGGTCCACACGCCGATGCAGCCCAGCGCGCCCGTAATCAGAAAACGATCCGTTGACATGTGGCTATGCTCCGTTTCACTACGGGTTGCCCGGCTGGTTGGGGTTGACCCGTTTTGGTAGAGTCATGAAACTTGGAAGGCTATTGCTCTACTTGCTCTGAGTGTACCCAAAGATGAGAGAAAGATCACTACCACTCACTTCCGCTTTTTTCTTTCCGGTTGATTCCGGTCTAAAGCAGAGCCCTGTCCTGTGAAAGGACTTCTGCTGGGGGTTTCAAACAATCTGGGAGGAATCTCATGGATGTGGAGCATACTGCTGAATCCACCGGCGCTCAGAACGGTTGCTCTACGGCTTCTTCGATGGCCCCCAGGGCTTTGAGGGTAGCTTTTTGCACTTCAGTCAACCCCTTCACACCGCGAATATTCATTCGCTCATACGGCCTCTCACTGCGCAAGGTGTGCAAGCTCGCCCCCGTCTGGGTCTCCCAGACGATGATGGCACCATCATCATCGCCGCTGGCCAGCATACTCCCATCGAAGCTAAAGGCCACTGACCACACCTGACCCCCGCCTCGAGAGAAGGTCCTGAACGTGGGCGCGCTGCTTGTCTCCTCGACTTGCCAGAGCGTGACGCTATGATCATTATTGCCCGTTGCCAATAGCTTTCCGTCTCGGCTGAAAGCCATGGCTCGAACCCAGTTGACAAGACCTCGACCAGGTAAAGACTTGAGACAGCGCCCACTGCTTACCTCCCAGAGACACACACTCTCATCGTTGCTACTACTGATGAGCGTGTTGCCATCAGTACTGAAGACGAGGGCTCCTACGGGACTGGCCCCGCTGCGCAAGGTCGTGAGACACTGTCCACTGTCCTCTCCCCCCACCTCCCACAGCTTGATCTCGCCATCATTATCACCACTGGCCAGCAGGCTGCCATCGGGACTGAAGGCCACCGACCAAACCATGCTGGTATGCCCTTGCAAGGTCATGAGACAGTCTTCACCGTCCTCTCGCCCTATCCCCCACAGTTTCACCGTCCGATCGTGGCTGCCACTGGCCAGCAGGCTGCCATCCGGACTGAAGGCCAGCGACCAGATCACAGCCGTGTGTCCGTGGAAGGTCCTGAGGCAGTGCCCACTGCCCTCTGCCCTCATCTCCCCCACCTCCCACAGCTTGACGGTTTGATCATCTCCGCCGCTGGCAAAGGTCTTCCCGTCGGGGCTACAGATAACCGACCAGATGCGACCTGTATGCCCCTGGAAGGCTCTGACATGGGGTCCACTGCCCTCCTTCTCCACATCCCACACCTTGAGCACCCCGTTATCGTCTCCATGAACCAGAAAATTCCCATCGGGACTGAAGGTGACCGAGCATATGACGCTACTGTACCCCTGGAATGTTCTCAGACACTTTCCGCTCTCTGCCTCCCAGAGCTTCACTTTTCCACCGTAGGAAACGCTAGCAAGCTGGCCATGAGGGCCGAAGGCGACCGCACTGACCCAGGTGGGGTGACCTTGCAGCGTTCTGATACGGTGGGGACTGCTTTCTCTCTCAATCTTCCACACCTCCACACCTCCATCATAGCTACCGCTGGCGAGCATCGTCCCCTCAGGATTGAACGCGATTGACATCGCTCTGGTGGTGTGCAGCTGCAAGGTCGTCAGGAGGCGGCCACTCCTTACTCCCCAGATGTTGATCCGTCCGTCTTCTCCTCCACTGGCAAACAGGTGTCCCATCGGATGAAAGGCCACTGCCATGATCTCGCCAGTATGTCCGTGCAGGACCCTCAGGCAAGTTCCCTCTCGAACATCCCAGAGGCGAACCGTCTCGTCATCCCCACTCGTGACCAGGAGTGTCCCATCAGGACTGAAAGCCGCTGCCCACACCGGGCCGATGTGTCCGTGCAGGATTCTCAGGCAAGTTCCCTCTCGCACATCCCAGAGGTGAATAGTCGCGTCCATCCCACTCGTGGCGAGGAGCGTCCCATCAGGGCTAAAAGCGACCGATCTCACCCACTTGTCATGGCCCTGTAGCATCTTTAGACATCGTCCACTGTCCTTTCCCCCGACCTCCCATAACTTCACGCTGCGATCATAGCCACCGCTGGCTAGGAGCGTGCTATCTGGGCTGAACGCGAGTGCCCAGACCATTCTGCTGTGTTCCCTGAAGGTAAAGAGTGGTTTACCATCAGCCACGCGCCAGACGCAGATCTGCCCGCTGAAACTGCCAACCGCCAAATAGTTCCCGTCAGGACTGAGCACCATGGAAGCAATGCTTTCAATGGGTTCCATGAAGAGCGAATCAGTGACATCGGACCCGGCGAAACTGGCATCCTGCGCCTCTATTCCCTGTAGATATGCTTCCCGAATCAGGAGATGAGAGAAATCTGCTTTCCTGATATGGCCTTTGAGGCATGCAAGCAGATTCACGATGTTTCCGCCGCCATATCCCTGTGCGGCATACGGCCTCTCTCTGAGCAGTTGCACCAGGCGCATCAGGTGCTGCTCAAGCTCCTGCTCATCTCGAAAGTGGACCATGAGCCTGCTCAGGACAGGCTGCATGACCATACGTACTTGACCGTCGCGAATATAGTCATTGCTGTGCGCTTTCATGAGCGCATGAGTAAGGAGCAGTGTAGGGCTTCCACGGATAATCTCGTCGCACACCTGTTCCACCAACCGCTCACCTACATACTCCAGCACCACCTCCTGCAGGGTAAAGACGGCTCCTTTCTCTCCGCGCTCGACCAGGCAGCGCCTCCGCAGCGACTGCAAGGCTGCCAGCACCTCTCTCCTGGGCATAGTACCCGGCAGAGAGATGCTCAACTCCTCAAGTGAGACCAGGTCGCGTTCAATGGCCAACCAGTACATCACGTTGCGTTCCAGTGGCGAGAGCCGTTCAAACTGGTAGTCCAGGAGCTGCCGAACCGTGTGCAGGATCACCTGTCCATCGTGTAAGAAGGCGGCAATGTTGCCCCCGAACACTTCTCGCACCGTCGCTGCGGCCAGCTTGAGGGCAAGCGGATTGCCCGCATAGTGTCGAACGAGCATGTCCCAGGCTTCCGGTGCGCCAAAGAGGTCTTTGTCTTTGAGCATCTGCTGGCTCTCAGCCCATCCCAACCCGAGGACCTTGAGCGCACGAATGGGGGACTGCGTACCCTCCAAGGGTTCCAGTTCGCCCAGCATTTCGCGGCTGGTCAAGAGCAAGCAACTTTGATGCGCTATCTCGGCCACGCGCTGAATGAGCAGACTGTACCCTTCGTACCCCTCGCGGTAGCGACCCTCAAAGCTCCCTGCTTGCAGCAGTGTTTCCACATTATCAAGCACCAGCAAGCAGCGCTGTTTCTGTAGCAGTTCAATCAGCAGGGCAATGCTTCTCTCCACATTTTGAGGCAGGGAGGTATACTGCTGCTCGGAGAGCGTTTGGATGCAGTCGGCTAACACCTCCTCAAGCGGAGGAGCATTGCGCAGGGAGCGCCAGAAGACGAACGCAAAGTGCGGAGCCACCTGGTGGGCAAACTTGATCGAGAGCGTCGTCTTGCCGATGCCGCCCATGCCCAGCAGGACCACCAGCCGGCACCGGTCGTTGAGTACCCACTGTTCAAGTTTGGCCAGTTCAGACTCACGCCCATAAAACGATGTGACATCCGTCGCCTCTCCCCAATCGGCTCCACGCAGAAGAAGGGGTGGAGGGGAAAGAGCAGGAGTCTGCGCAGGTTCGCCATCATGAGTTCTTGCATGGAGTTGCTTGAGTAAGAGGTCAAACCACGTCTCCTCAAAGAGTGGTTTGTGATGTGAGGCACTCTGGGCAGCCTGCTCCCAGAAGGCTTTGGCTTCGTCCCGTTCGTGTCCAGAAACAAAAGCTCCATGGTGCAGGTAGAGTTCGATGAGTTTCTTCAGGTTATCTGCGGTAGGGAAGGCAGTTCCCCCCTCCCAGTGCCGAATTGCTCGCTCTGACACGCCCAGCACGCTTGCCACCTCAGCCTGGGCCAGGCCTACCTTCTCGCGCAGAGTCAGTGCCATCAGACCAAAACGATCATCTTTGAGCTTGTAGCGACGCTGGTAACTCATGCCTCTGTACTCCCGACAGGTGTCTTTCCTTTGAAAAGACAGGCCATGCTCTCGACCGGAAGTAACCGGAAAGAGAAATACGGAAGCGAGTGGTAGTGATCTTTCCTCTGTCTTTCAGTACACTTCAGAGCAGACAGAGGAAACTAAGAAAGATTAGCTTCCACTCAAAGTAAACAGATACGAGAAAGGACAATACGCATGCCCACATGTTCAAATTGCAGGTAAGTAGTATGCACACATTCCACAGCGATGTAGAAAAGCGACTGAGTTGAAACAACCACCTTGACGGAATGGTAGCACATGTATTGCATATCGTCAATGCGACTTTTTTCTGTTGTATTGTCGGGAGTGCTCCTGCAATGTGAGGCAGCTATCAGAGACAGGAGGAGGATGACCATGGAATTCCGAGAGTCTTACCCAACCATGACGGACGCGCGGCAGCTCGGGCACGTGGGTTTTTCGCGAAAACAGATTGCTGGCCTCTTCAGAGTCAAAGCGCTCTATCAGCGTGGGGCCTATCACGAGGCCACTCCTGAGTACAAGCGACAAGCGTTTGTCCGCTGGCTCTACCTCCAGGGTCGCCTGGAAAGCTAAGCCTCGGCCACAATGCATATACGAGGGAGGATGGGGAGTGGAAAATGCCACAGCATCAGGGCAATTCTGTGCGTATACAGGAGACGATTGACGCGAGACGATAGTTCATCGCGATAGTTAATAAGGAGAAACTCATGGCGAGAAAACATCTGATTTCCCAACTAGCCCATGTCGAAATCCTGACTCCCAAGCTGGAGGAGTCGACTATGTTCTTCAAAGAGTTGTTGGGGATGGAGGAGTCGGCCCGCCAGGGCAATTCCGTGTATCTACGCGGCTGGGGCGAGTACTACCATCACAGCTTGGTGCTTACCCAGGGTCCCCAACCAGCCCTGGGCCACATTGGATGGCGAACCAATGGGCAGGAAGAGCTTGAGGCGGCTGTGCAACAGATTGAGGCTGATGGCCGGGGCGACGGATGGGTCGAGCCCTCAGTGGGGCATGGACGTGCCTATCGCTACCGTGGTCCAGGGGGCCATCCCCACGAAGTATTCTGGGAAGTGGAGCGCTACAAGGCATCTCCCGAACTCAAGTCGACCTTTCCCACCCGGCCGCAGCGCTTTACCGGTCGCGGAGTAGCTGTCCGGATGATTGACCATGTGACGGTGGCGTCGCAGGACGTGATGAAGGACGTCACCTGGTACCGCGACACGCTCGGGTTTCGCTTCACGGAGTACACCGTCCCCGACGGGATGCCAGACCTGGTCGTGTTCGCGCAACTGACGACCAACGAGACGTCGCACAACTACGCCTTCGTCCTCGACTTCTCGGGTGTTCCTGGACGGTTTAATCACGTGGCCTTTTACGTGCCGGAGCGTACGGACCTGCTGCGTGCGGCCGACCTACTGCTGGAGGCTGGCGTGGAGATCGAGTTCGGTCCTGGCGAGCACGGCATTGGGGAAATGCCTTACCTCTACGTGCGTGAGCCGGGTGGCATACGCGTCGAACTGAACGCCAACGGCGGCTACCGCAACTACGTCCCGGACTGGGAAGCCGTCAAGTGGGTGCCCTCGCAGGGCTCGGCCTCGATGTACCGCAACCTCGGGATGCCCGACTCAATGGGCGAGTCGTTCCCTCCGGCCCCCGGCAAATCGTTCCCGGAGCCTGCGGGGATGGCCGACACTCAACCCGTGGTCACCGACGTCTCCATCCAAAATCCCCATGGCAGGCGGGTCCAGAGTTGACACTGCAGAGAAGGAAGGGGACAGCATGAGCAAATTGCAGAAGATTCTCATCGTCGGCGGCGGCATCGGCGGTATGGTGACAGCGGTGGCGCTCCGCCAAAGGGATTTCGACGTCGAGATCGTCGAGGTCAATCCCAAGTGGGACGTCTACGGTGTTGGGATCATCCAACTGGCAAACGCGCTGCGTGCCTTGGCTACAGTGGGATTAGCCGAGCAAGCGTTGGCGGCAGGCTTCGGGATGAGCATACTCAGTTTCTACGACCACGAGGGTAACCTGCTCTATGAGATACCCCAGCCACAACTCGCTGGCCCTCACTACCCTGCTGCAAACGCGCTCACCCGTTCGCGGCTCCACAAGATTTTGCAGGGCGCGGTCCGTAAGGCAGGCGTACCCGTTCGGGTGGGTGTGACGGTGTCCGAACTGGAGCAAAAGGATGAGACGGTTGAAGTCACCTTCACGGACTGGACTAACGGCCGGTACGATCTGGTGATTGGTGCCGACGGCATCCGCTCGCTCATTCGCAGCCTGGTCCTTGGCCCGGAATACCAACCAAGCTACGCGGGGCAGATGTGCTGGCGCTACAACGTCCCACGGCCTCCCGAGGTGGATAACTTCCAGTTGTTCCTCGGTCCGAGTGGCAACAAAGCGGGGTTCATCCCCCTGGCACCGGACCTGATGTACATCTTGCTGACCGAGGCCACGCGAGAGTCGGGCGACACATGGCCTCGCATTCCTGATGAACGGTTGGCCGAGGTATTCCGCGAGCGCCTGATGGAGTTCGGCGGGCCGGTCGCCACGATTCGAGACACCTACATCACCGACTCGTCCAAGGTGGTGTACCGGCCGTTCGAGACGATCCTGGTACCGCCGCCGTGGTATCGTGGTCGTGTCGTGTTGATCGGCGACGCGGCGCATGCCATGACTGCGCATATTGCCCAGGGAGCGGCGATGGCGATCGAAGACGCGGTGGTGCTGGCCGAGGAGTTGGCGACCAAGCCGACGCTTCTCAAAGCGCTTGACGGCTACATGGAACGGCGCTACGAGCGCTGCAAGACGCTCGTCGAGATCTCGATGGAGCTGTGCCGGGGGGAAATCGCCAACGACTCCACGGTCGACGTCCCAGGTCTGACCGCCAAGTCTATGGAGGTCGCCGCCGCGCCGATCTAAGGAGAGAAGATACGGATGATTATCGATTTTCACGCCCATTACCTGGCGCGAGAACATCTGCAGATGCACGCGAAGACGCCTGATGGCCGCATCGTGGGATCGAGCATGCGCGGACAGGGCAAAGACGCGATCATGGAGACCAATGGCATCCCACTGGGAACCTCCTGTAAACCGGAGGATTTCTACGATCTTGCCGCGCGTCTTGAATTGATGGCGGCTACTGAAGTTGATGTCGAAGTCCTCTCGCCTCCTCCTTTTATGTCTTTCACTGATATATCAGGTTCAGAAGCAGCTAAACTGGTACGTGAACAAAACGAGGCTATTGCCGAGGTAGTCCGCCTCTATCCCGCTTCGTTCCGCGGCCTTGGCGTGGCTCCATTACAAGATGCGACCAGGGCGATAGGGGAAATTGCCTATCTTATGGATACACTGGGGCTGGCAGGCGTGGAGATTCTCACGCAAATTGCTGGCAAGAACCTGGACCAGCCTGACCTGGAGCCTGTCTGGCAGGCACTGGATGCACGGCACGCTGTGGTTCTCATCCATCCACTCGATGTGCTGGGCGCTGAACGGCTGACACGGTATTATTTACGCAATTTGCTCGGCAATCCCGCTGAAACAGCTGTTGCACTTGCCTGCCTCGCTTTTAGTGGCGTCCTCGAGCGCTTCCCACACATTCGCTTCATTGCTGCCCACGGCGGTGGCGTTGCTCCTTTCGTCATTGGGCGATGGGAACACGGAGCGCGGGTACGGCCCGAATTTGCACATCTTTCCGCCTCGCCGCTCACCCTGCTGCGTCATACGTATGTGGACTCGCTTGTTCATCGAGCGCCAGAACTGCACTATCTTATTGAGATTATGGGCGCAGATCGGATTGTGTTGGGGTCCGATACGCCCTTCGACATGGGAACGCGGGATCCTGTTGCCCTTTTTGGGGCGACGCTTCCAGATGACGTACGCCAGGCAATTCTTGCTGGTCATCAGGATCTGTTGGTACCTTTATAGATGATCCTATAGATCATACAGGAGAACAAGGAAACACGCCAGGATAGCGTGTGATCCTCGTTTCTCCTTATATGTTAATATTTTTACAAGCCCTCTCGACCAAGGGCTGAGCAGAGCTGAGCCTGCTCGATAAGAACTGCCGGGGAAAGACTTTTTTCTCCACACGGCTTGACCGATAGAGAGAGATCGCGCTTCCCTGGCAGCCTTCCTGGGCCAATCGATGATTGGAGGGACGTTGCTTCGAGCACCCGCTATAGAAGGACCCGACACCCCAGGAGTTTCTGCAGAAAGGGAAGCACGAGTATGTGGTACGTTGGCTTGGATTGGGCAGACACCCATGTGCGCCATGTCACGTAGCACGCTATTCCCGCAACGGGCCGGCATTGGAGAGACATGCCGGAGGTCACGGGACTGACCTTGAGCCGAAAGGTAACGGGGACCATA
>Ga0070717_10001728_pt1 | contig 15238 bp, 14 predicted proteins | sample LARL113metaG_FD_71366 | JGI IMG/M metagenome (GOLD analysis project Ga0070717, IMG submission 71366) | Corn, switchgrass and miscanthus rhizosphere microbial communities from Kellogg Biological Station, Michigan, USA - LAR L11-3 metaG | ecosystem: Host-associated > Plants > Roots > Rhizosphere ... | reverse complement strand
CCGACATCGACCATTTCGCTCAGTTCATTCGCGGCACGAAGGTGCCGCCGCGTGACCCCGACTTGGCGGCCAGCGCGGATGCTCAAGCCGGTCAAGCATTGTTCGCGAGGATCGGCTGCAATGTCTGTCATGTCCAAGCCATCGCGACGGCGCCGGCGGGCACGCCGATCAATGGCGGGGCTTTCGCCGTGCCGGCGGCGCTCGGCAACAAGATCATCCATCCGTACAGCGATTTTCTGCTGCACGACCTCGCGACCGGCGACGGCATTGTCCAGGCCGGGCCGCAAGATACCGCGAACAAACTCCGCACCGCGCCACTTTGGGGCCTGCGCATGCGGCCGCGCTTTATGCATGACCTCAAACGCTGACCCTGGAGAGCGCGATCGAGCGCCACAAGGGCGAGGCCGAGAACGTGACGGAGCGCTTCTTCGATCTGACCGAGGCACAGAAGCAGCAACTCTTCACGTTTCTCAATTCTCTTTGAGGTGATGATGGTTCTGCGATGGGTCCGATGATTCGAGCCATCGTGGGACCGGCACGAGAAGCCATGGCTGCTGTGCAGGCAGCCCGAGACGCTGTGGCCGGGGACCGGCGTCAAGCTTTCGATCAGGGGCGCGCGTCGCCAGAACCAGAGGCAGCAGATCGTATCGCTGCGGCGATGGCTGCGTGGGCGGTTTTTCTAGCTGAACTCCTCGTGCTGTTGTGGCTCGGATGGCTCTACAGCCGACAGGATGATAACGGGGAATCGCGTGGAAGCTGAAAATCCGTTCCGAGTTATCGCCGAGCATCAAAAGACGGCCCCCGTCAATGTTGAGAGCTTGGCGCGCGCTCTTGGGTTAAAGGTTTATCGTGCCCGCCTTGAAGATGGAGTTTACGGCAAATTGATTCGTGACTCGGAACATGGTGGCACTTCGGGATATTCGATTTATGTGAACACTTTCGACGCGCCAGTACGACAGAGGTTTACCATTGCCCACGAGATTGCGCATTTCGTCCTACATCGCGATCTGATTGATTCGGAAATAGTGGATCGGCAAATGTATCGCAGTAATCTAGGGAACGTCTATGAAACGCAGGCCAATAGGCTCGCAGCAGACATCCTGATGCCCGCTTCCTTGGTTAGAAAAGAATTCCAGGCGTGCCGAGATGCCGCCATCTTGGCGCGCAGATTTGACGTATCTGCGGAGGCTATGGAAATTCGGCTACAAAGCCTTGGCTTGGTATCATCCCACAAGTAATGCGCCCGATCGACGATCCTCGCGCTCTTCGATCACCCGCACCATGGTCGGTAAGTGACCATAAAGTTTTTGATACTCCAGCCGCCGTCGCCGGCGTCACCCGCAAGAACGCTCCGCTGAGCCCGAGAGTTTTCCTAAAACACGTTACGGCGCTTTGATGTGGGGCCCGTTCTGCACCATCAACCGCACATGGGCCGCCGCTGCCGAGCGTCATCGGCGGCCCGGACTCCGATTTTAAAACGGCATCCCTAGCTGCAGGAATCCGCCGGGGCGAGCGGGAACTCGGCTACTAAGCCTTAGCCTGGTATCATCCCACAGATAAACGCTAGATACCCTGCGGCAACATGCCGCGAAGCCGGAATTCGGTCGGTACACGGCGCGAATAGCCGGCAGCGCAGCGATTTTCGTTTGCGGGTTTTTTTGTGGGATGTTTATTAAATAGCACCTAAATATTTGATATTGTTATATCTTAAGCGGAAATTTGGTCCGCTGTATCGCCGCGCGGCCGACCGGCGAAAGCCGAATCATCACTCAGCCTTACACCGGATTTTCATGAGCTGCGGAATGACGCGCTCCTTTGAGGAAGACCCCTACCATGTATTGATTAACACGTTTCTCAACGTCTTCATTTCTTCAAGGGCGCGGCCAGTGCCGAGCGCGACGCAACTCAGCGGATCGTCGGCGATTGACACTGGAAGGCCGGTAGCGTGCCGGATCACCAAGTCGAGATTGGTGAGCAGCGCCCCTCCGCCAGTCAGCACGATGCCCTTATCGACGATGTCGGCGGCGAGTTCGGGAGCAGTATGCTCAAGCGCTACCTTGACGGCCTCGATGATCGCGCTAACTGGCTCCGCGAGGCTCTCCGAGATCTGGCGCTCGCTCAGCACGATTTCCTTCGGTACGCCGTGCATCAGATCGCGTCCCTTGACCTCCATGACGCGCCCTTCGCCGTCCTCGGGCATGCAGGCTGAGCCGATTTCTTTTTTGATTCGCTCGGCGCTGCTCTCACCGATCAGGAGATTATGGTTGCGCCGGATATACCCGATGATCGCCTCGTCCATCTTGTCGCCGCCCATCCGTACGGACCGGCAATAGACGATGCCACTAAGCGACAGCACAGCGACTTCGGTGGTTCCACCCCCGACATCAACGACCATCGAGCCAGTCGGCTCGGTTATTGGGAGGCCAGCGCCGATCGCCGCGGCCATCGGCTCTTCGATCAGAAAAACCCGCCTAGCGCCCGCACTTTCGGCCGATTCTTGGATCGCGCGCCGCTCCACGGCGGTTGATCCTGATGGGACACAGACGACTATCTGAGGAGTGGCGAAGCTGCGGCGGTTGTGCACTTTGCGGATGAAATGCTTGATCATTTCCTCCGTCACCTCGAAATCCGCGATCACACCATCGCGCAACGGGCGGATCGCCTGGATAAATCCGGGGGTGCGGCCGAGCATCAGTTTCGCCTCTTCGCCGACAGCGAGGACCTGTTTTCGGCCCTTGATGCTGGCGATCGCCACCACGGAGGGCTCGTTGAGGACGATGCCGCGCCCTTTTACGTAAACGAGGGTGTTCGCCGTGCCGAGGTCGATCGCCATGTCGGCCGACAGAAAACCCAACATCCTTCCAAGCATCCGCGCGAAAACCCAAGGCTGCGAACCACCCTACCGAGGCATTCGTCAAACCAACGCCCGACCAATCCGCTCACCCACAATGCCACCCTGTCTCAAAAGCCTCAACGGTCCGTCTCTGGAGCGGGGGCGGCCGCTCGAATGTAACTGATCTCGTCAATCCTTCGTCAGGGGAAACCATATATCCTGAATTGACGCGCAGCTTTGCCGCGAGCGGAGAAATCATCGGGAATGATCGTCAACCTTAATCAATATCGCAAGAAGCGCCGCCGTGCCGAGGCGGCAGCGCGAGCGAGCGAAAACCGAATTCGCTTTGGGCGTACCAAGGCCGAGCGGAACAAGGAGGTGCGTGAACGCGAGCGCGCCGAAAAGGAGATAGAGAACAAGCGTCTCGATTAGCCGGTGATCGGCAGCCGCAAACCCTACAGCATTCGTAGCCCTACGCTGCCCGGCCGAGCGCTTTCTGGTAGGCCTGGAGGGTTGCCGGGTCGAAGCAGACGAATATAACCCGTTCGGGAAAATCCCAACCTGCAAGGTGCTCGGCAACCGTAGTTACGGCGATCTGTGCCGCTTCCTCTCGCGGAAAGCCGTAAATCCCCGTCGCGATCGCGGGAAAGGCGATCTGTGGAAATTGTTCCGCTTGAGCGATCGTTAGGCATGACCGGTAGCAAGTCTCCAACAATTGCCGTTCTCCCGCTCCGCCGCCTCGCCAGATCGGGCCGGCCGTGTGGATAACATGCGATGCGGGAAGCAGATAGCCGCCGGTCAGCCTCGCCTCCCCTGTCGGACAGCCGCCAATTGCTTGGCATTCGGCGAGAAGTCCGGGACCGGCGGCTCGATGGATCGCACCGTCGACCCCGCCTCCGCCAAGCAGAGAGGCATTCGCGGCATTGACGATCGCATCGACCTTCAACCGTGTTATGTCACCGGACGTAAGGCTTATCCGCCGTCCAACATCAGAAAAGGCCATCGACGGACCTCCACAAAATGAGGAGTCAGTCCGGGAAATTAGCCCCAGCTCGTCGACCGCATCGATGCCGAACAGCAACTCCTCGGCGATAGTCCCGTCGCCATTGTCGATCGTGACTTTGGCGGGCTCGTCCGAGCCGGCCAGCCAAACGGCCTCGGCAATCGCCTCCTCGCGGCGGGGAAACCTACCCTGCGACCCAGCTTCGCCGTCCTTTGTCACGATCCAAACCTGTTCGATCAGACGAACACGATAAATGTGGCGTCCCAGCATAATTGCTTTCCGCGCGGTTATACCAAACTACCGGCCAACACGCCGTCACCTCGTCCCGTTCCCAAAGGCGGTGGCAACGCCCCGGAGGAAAAAAAAGCCGGTGTCAACAAACCGCCGACACCGGCAAGGCAGCGGGTGGCAAACCCGCGACAGGGAGACTTTGCCAAGCCGGACTGAGAGATGAGGCGAGCGTCCGGCGCCTCGCCTAAGGGATCAACGAGTCACCCGAAGAAAGGTTCCGGCCTATCTCGCGCGGATGCGCGCGAGATCCTGCTGACCTGGCCATCCTTCGGTCGGCCCACCGAGCGAGGGTGGTGAACCGACATTTCCGGCCGCACCGGGGCCCCGCTGTATCGTTGCGCCGCAGCGTCCGATTCGCCCATCAGGCTTTCGGCTCTCTCATCGGGGACACTGCCTGTAAGCCGACGCAAGGCCTCCCGCCCACGCGAGAGCCGAGACCGAATGGTCCCAACCGGGACATCGAGAACCGCGGCGACTTCCTCGTAACGCATCCCCTCCAATCCGACGAGCAGGATGACTATCCGCTGCTCGTCGGGGAGCTTAGCGATCGCACGCTCCAAATCGCGCAGCTCCAGCCGCTTTCCTTGCTGAGGCGCACGACTAAGCAGCGGCTCGCTCTCGTTCAATCCAACCGCCGACCCTTCGCGCACGGCGCGGCGAATGTGGTTGACATATTGGTTGTGAAGAATGGTGAATAACCAGGCGCGGAGATCTGTTCCGTCCTGCCACAGGTGCAACTTACCGAGGGCGCGGGTTAAGCAATCTTGGACGAGATCATCTGCGGTGACGACATCGCGCGTCAGTGCTCGCGCATATCGCCGAAGGCGCGGGATCTCGGCTTCGATGTCCCGGTGAATGTCGGCCACAAGCGCTCCTTTCGCTTACGATAATCAGCCGGGGTGGCCAATCTGAGCTCGACAGAGTGTATGGGTCGGCAGCAATCCGATGATGTCAGCGGAACCGGTTTTGTGTAAGATTTTGTAACTATATGTATAGCGTTCGATGGTGCAGCCCCGGTTTCGATCGCGCTTGTCGGGGATCGCGCCTAGGGAAAGGGTTAGCCGAAGCTGGGCGGCATGAATGACAACGGTCACATATTGATCGTCGACGATCAGGCTGAAATCTGCGACCTCGTCCAAGAGTATCTGTCGGGCGAAGGCTACAGGGTGTCGGCCGCGCAAGATGGCGCCGGGATGCGCAAGGTTATGGTGGAGTCCCGGGTGGATCTCGTGATCCTGGATTTGATGCTGCCAGGTGAGGATGGGCTGACATTAGCCCGGGCGCTGCGCCAGGAATCGACCGTTGGAATCATCATTCTGACAGGACGGGGAGAGATCGTCGATCGCATCATCGGTCTCGAGATGGGGGCGGACGATTACCTGCCAAAACCGTTCCACCTGCGCGAGCTGTTGGCGAGGGTGAAAAGCGTGCTGCGCCGTGCTTCGAGTCGCAGCATGGAGAACCAGGCAGTCTCGCCGCGGTCGAAAGCGAGATTCGCCGGCTGGAACCTCGATCTTTCAAGCCGGGAGCTGTTGTCGCCTTCAGGCAAGGAGGTCCGGCTGACCACCGGCGAGTTCGACCTGCTCGCGGCGTTTGTCAACAACGCGAACCAGGTCCTGACCCGCGACCGGCTTTTGGATCTCGCGCGAAACCGCGAAGGTGGCCCCTTCGACCGGACCATCGACGTCCAAGTCGGGCGGTTGCGGCGCAAGCTCGAGGAAGATCCGCAAAGACCGACGATGATCAAGACGGTCCGGGGCACGGGCTACATCTTCACTCCCCCGGTCGAGGTGAATTAGGGGACCGGCAGAGCGGCCACCCCCGCCGCATCCGTTTTGTCGGAAATTCCCGTTTCTACGGGAAAAATCGCGATTTCACCCTCAATAAGCACCGTTTAGTCCAAAAAAACGGCGACGAATCAATGGCTTGCGAGAGAATTCCCGTGGCAGCGTAATCGGGAATTTTTTGGCCCCTAACCGGGAAAATAATCGAGGTAAACGGGAAATAACCGGGAACAGATCAGATATTAACATTTTAGCAATCGATGAGTTTCTCGATACGAGAGTGTCGAGATGGTATTGGCGCCCTATTTTGGCAAGAGCACCAGCCCGCCCGTTCCGTCGCATCGGGATCGTCGCTCGTGAATTCAGCCTGTGCTCGTTTGTTAACTTGGTCGCTCACTTGGAAAGAGCACTCCCCCGATCCTCTCCGCGCGCGGGGCGAGGGGAAGCTAACCGCAATAACAGGTGGCTTCACACCGTCAGATAGCTGCGGACTGCGGTCTCGTTCATATCCTCGCGGCGGCCGGAAAGTACGACTTCGCCACGTTGCATGACGAGGTAGGAGGCGGCGAGGTCGCGGGCGAACTCGAAATATTGCTCGACCAGCAGAATGGCCATATTGCCGCGCGCGGCGAGCGCGCGAATGACGCGTTCGATGTCCTTGATGATCGAGGGTTGGATGCCTTCGGTCGGCTCGTCGAGGATCAGGAGGCGCGGTCGGGTGACGAGCGCCCGGCCGATCGCCAGCTGCTGCTGCTGGCCGCCCGACAGGTCACCGCCGCGGCGGTGCAGCATCTCCTTCAAGACCGGGAACAGGGTGAAGATTTCGTCCGGGATGGTGCGCTCGCTGCGGGGCAGCGGCGCAAAACCGGTCTCTAGGTTCTCGAGCACCGTCAAGCGGGGGAAGATCTCACGGCCTTGCGGCACCAGCGCCAGCCCGGCCCGCGCGCGCTGGTGCGGGGGAAGATCGTTCAGGATATGGTCCTCCCAGCGGATGCGGCCGGAACGGATCGGCTGGACTCCGAAAATCGCCCGCAGGAGACTGGTCTTGCCGACGCCGTTGCGGCCGAGAATACAGGTCACCTCGCCCTTTTGCGCCGTCAGGCTGACGCGGCGCAGAGTGTGGCTGGCACCGTAATAGAGATCGACCGCTTCGACCGACAGCATTGCTCAGCGCCGGTCCCGGACGCAGCCACATTTCGTCACCCCTGCGAAAGCGGGGGTCCAGAGTGACCGCTGGAGCCCTGCCGCCCTGGATTCCCGCTTTCGCGGGAATAACAAACGTGGAAAACGGTTGCGTTTGATGAAGCCAAGCATCTGAAATCTGGGTTCAGCGGCCGAGATAGACTTCGATGACACGGGGGTCGTTCTGAACGTGGTCGATCGAACCCTCGGCGAGGACCGACCCTTCGTTCAGGACAGTCACCTTGGCCCCGAGGCTGCGGACAAACGCCATGTCGTGCTCGACGACGACGATCGTCCGGTCCTTGGCGAGATCGAGGATGAGTTCGGCCGTCTGCTCGGTCTCCCGGTCGGTCAAGCCGGCGACCGGCTCGTCGAGCAGCAATAGAGAGCGGTCGTGAATCAGCAGCATTCCGATCTCGAGCCATTGTTTCTGGCCATGGCTCAACGAGCCGGCACGCTGAGCGCTCTGCTCGGTCAACCCGATGCGCGCCAGCGTTCGATCGATGCGTTCGCGGCGATCCGGAGTGAGGCGGGCAAAGAGGGTCCGCAAAGTCCCGCGACTGTCTGCCAGTGAGAGTTCAAGGTTCTGAAACACGGTCAAGTTTTCGAATACCGTCGGCCGCTGGAATTTGCGGCCGATACCGAGATTGGCGATCGCCGCCTCGTCGAGGTGGCTCAGATCCGCCGTGCCCCGAAAGAACACGTCGCCGGTATCGGGCCGGGTCTTGCCGGTGATGACGTCCATCATTGTCGTCTTACCGGCGCCGTTCGGACCGATGATTGTGCGCAATTCGCCCTCCTCGACGACCAGCGAGAGCTCATTCAACGCCTTGAAACCATCGAAGCTGACGGTCACCCCGTTTAGGTAGAGGAGCGTGTCGGCCCCTGGCGCTGGCGCCGTTGTGTTCATCGCTATTCTCCGGCGGGAAGCGGGACCGTCGCGCGCGGCCGGACCCAGCGGGCGCCGCGAAGCAGGCCGACGATCCCGCGCGGGATGACGAGGGTCGTGACGACAAACAATGCACCGAGAACGAAGAGCCAGGTTTCGGGTGCCGCGCCGGTCAACCAGGTCTTGGCGAGATTAACGAGGGCAGCGCCAACGATCGCCCCCGATAAGGTCCCGCGCCCGCCGACCGAGACCCAGATCGCGATCTCGATTGAATTGCCGGGCGAGAATTCGCTCGGATTGATGATCCCCACCTGCGGAACATAGAGCGCACCGGCAATGCCGGCGAGAACAGCCGAGAGGGTAAAGACAAAGAGCTTTGCGTTGGTCACCGAATAGCCGAGAAAGCGCACCCGGCTTTCCGCGTCGCGCAGCGCCAGCAGCACACGGCCGAGCTTGGAGGTGGTGATGAACCGGCACAACAGGTACCCGGCCCCGAGCGCCATCACAGACACGAGATAGAGACCGAGCCGGGTACTCGGCTGGTGCAAGTCCCAGCCGAGTATGTCCTTGTAGTCGGTCATCCCGTTGTTGCCGCCGAACCCCATGTCGTTTCGGAAAAAAGCGAGCATCAGCGCGTAGGTCATCGCCTGCGTGATGATCGAGAGATACACCCCGGTGACGCGCGACCGGAAGGCGAGCCAGCCGAACACCAGCGCGAGCGATCCGGGCACCAGTGCAACCATCGCCACGGCCCAGGCGAAATGATCGAACCCCCACCAGAACCAGGGCAGCTTCTGCCAATTGAGGAAGACCATGAAATCAGGCAGCAGCGGATTGGCGTACACGCCACGCGTGCCGATCTCCCGCATCAGATACATGCCCATGCAATAGCCGCCGAGCCCAAAGAAGGCGCCGTGGCCGAGGCTCAATATCCCCGCGTAGCCCCAGATTAGATCAAGGCTCAGCGCCAGCAGCGCATAGCAGAGATATTTGCCGAGAAGGGGAACGAGATAATCGGGAATAGCGACGGCGGAGTTCGGCGGCACCAAAAGGTTGAGGATCGGTACGGCCACGACGAGGACGACCGCGCAGGCGACAAAGCCCGCCCAGAAGCCCGGCCCCCATGCTTTCTTGCTTAAGCTCGGCGGCACCGACACGGCTCAGGCCTCGGCCTCCGCGGTGCGGCCTTTGAGCGCGAAGAGACCGCGCGGCCGCCGCTGGATGAACAGGATGATCGCGACCAGCACGACGATCTTGCCGAGGATCGCCCCGGCGACGGGTTCGAGGAATTTGTTGACGATGCCGAGAGAGAGGGCGCCGACCAGGGTCCCCATCAGGTTCCCGACGCCGCCAAAAACGACGACCAGAAAGCTGTCGACGATATAAATCGTGCCGAGATTCGGGCTGACATTGCCGATTTGGCTCAGCGCTACTCCGGCCATCCCGGCGATCCCGGAGCCAAGCCCGAAGGTCAGCGCATCGACCCGCGCGGTGCGAATGCCCATGACCGAAGCCATCGGGCGGTTTTGCGTAACTGCGCGCATCTGCAGCCCGAAGCTGGTGTGGTTGAGAAGCAGCGCCAGTGCCCCCAAGACGATGAAGCAGAAGAGAATGATGACGAGGCGGTTCCAGGTGATCGTGAATCCGCCGATCGGGTCGAACCCGCCGGTCATCCAACCCGGGTTGGAAACCTCCTTGTTTGGCGAACCGAAAACCGAGCGCACCGCCTGCTGCAGGATCAGGCTGACGCCCCAGGTGGCGAGCAAAGTTTCGAGGGGGCGGCCGTAGAGGAAGCGGATCACGCTTCGCTCCAGCACCACGCCGACCGCGCCGGTAAACAGAAACGCCACCGGCACCGCAACCACGAGGTAGGCGTCGATCCAACCGGGCGGCAGAAAGGCGCGGAAAAATTGCTGGCAGACATAGGCGGCATAAGCGCCGAGCATGATCATTTCGCCATGCGCCATATTGATGACGCCCATCACGCCAAAAGTAATCGCAAGACCGATCGCGGCGAGCAGCAAGACGCTGCCGAGGCTGATGCCTTGGAACAAATTGGCGGCAAGGCCGACCAGCCATAGACGATTTTCGATAGAAGCGAGCGCCGTGTCGGCAGCCTTGCGCAGTTCGGGATCAGTGTCCGGATCGGCCCGAAACTGGTCGAGCAGGTTTTTGATCTGCGGGTCGGTGGTGGCGCCGAGGGTTCGCAGCGCCGCGAGCCGCTCCTCTTTGCTGCCCGAGAGCAGCCGAGCGGCAGACAGGCTCTGCTCCATGGCGGCGCGGATGCCGGGGGATTTCTCGGCCGCGATGGCTCTCTCGAGCAGCGGAACCTGATCGGCTGACGGATGCCTCAGCGCATCCTGAGCGGCGGCGAGCCGGGCATCGGGGTCGGCGCCGAACAAGGTCAGTTCCCCGAGCGCGCCGTCGATTGCTACGCGCAATCGGTTATTGACGCGGATTCGTTCCAGGCCGTCCGCCGCCACATCGGAGACCTCGTCCCCGGTGACGGGGTCGATGGGCTTCACCGGACCGGCGATCAGGACGCGCCCATCCGGGGCCATTATCAGGCGGCCATTCTTCAATGCCGTCAGAACGGCAACGGCCCGCCCATCCCCGAGTTTGCCGAGCCCAACCACCGCTTGCTGTTTTTCGGCAAAACCGTCAGCCCCCAAAGCCGAGACAAGGGCTGCGAACTCGTCGGCTCGCGCCGGTAGGGCCGCCGCGAGCAAGAAAAACAGAATCGCAGCGAGCCCTGCGGCGTCAACCCGCACCCGCTTCGCTGTGCTCGGCACCCTCTCCCGCGGTGCGGGAGAGGGGACCATCGCGCCAGCGATGGCGGGTGAGGATGACACCGCCTCCCCTGCTCCACTCAATCCGTGTATTTGGGGGACGTGCAGTTGCCGCAGACCCAGGGAAAACTCCAGTCGGCGACCTTGCCCTTGTCCTCTGCGAGGTAGGGGCTCCAGGCATCGGCCTTGATCGTGTCTTTCGTCTGCCAAACGACATCGAATTGCCCATTCCCCTGGATCTCGCCGATCATCACCGGTTTCGAGAGATGGTGGTTGGTATTCATGACCTCGACAAAGCCGCTCGGCGCCTTCACCTTCTGGCCGTACACCGCTTGCCGGACCGCGTCGACGTCGGTCGTGCCTGCCTGTTCGACTGCATGGGCCCACATCTTGAACCCGATGTAGTGGGCTTCCATGGGGTCATTGGTCACGCGCTTCGGGTTCTTGATAAAATCGTGCCACTGCTTGATGAAAGCTTCGTTGGTCGGGTTTTTCACCGATTGGAAGTAGTTCCAGGCCGCCAGGTGCCCGACGAGGTTTTTCGTGTCGATGCCGGCCAGTTCCTCTTCGCCGACCGAGAACGCGACGACCGGAATGTCCGACGCCTTGATGCCGGCATTGGCGAGTTCCTTATAGAAAGGCACGTTAGCGTCGCCGTTGATCGTCGACACCACCGCGGTCTTCTTGCCGGCAGAGGCGAAGCTCTTGATGGCGGCTACTTCGGTCTGCCAGTCGGAGTGGCCAAAGGGCGTGTAATTGATCTTGATGTCCTCGGGCGCCACTCCCTTCACCTTGAGGAACGCTTCGAGGATCTTGTTCGTGGTGCGGGGATAGACGTAGTCGGTACCCTCTAGAACCCAGCGCTTTGCCGAGCCGCCTTCCGGGCTCATCAGATACTCGACAGCGGGGATCGCCTGTTGGTTTGGCGCAGCACCCGTATAGAAGACGTTGTTCGAGCTTTCCTCGCCCTCGTACTGGACCGGATAAAACAAGAGCCCGTTGAGTTCCTCGAAGACCGGCAATACTGACTTCCGCGACACCGACGTCCAGCATCCGAACACGACCGCGACTTTATCTTTGGACAGCAGGTCGCGCGCCTTTTCGGCGAAGAGCGGCCAGTTGGAGGCCGGGTCGACAACCACCGCTTCGACCTTCTTACCGAGCAGTCCGCCTTTCTTGTTGATGTCGTCCACCATCATCAGGATGGTGTCCTTCAGGGTCGTTTCGCTGATCGCCATCGTCCCCGACAGCGAGTGCAAGACGCCGATCTTGATTGTGCCCGCGGTTTGCGCAGGGGCCGCGAGCGGTGCGCTCGCAATGGCGGCTGCAGTGACCACCGCGTACCAGGTCTTCTTCAGCATCTTGGTGTCCCCCTCTTTTGTATCTCAACGCGGCCTGCCGGCCGGTGCGGACGAGGCAGCAAGATCGAGGCCAAGCCTCGTCGAGCACCGGTTCGGCTGAGAATTCACGGATTTAGGGTTAATCCGCCTAAACTATGGGCAGAGATTCCAAGCTGCTGGCGACATGCGCGCCACCATCGTATCGTCCAGTCGGCCACGACCGAGGGATTGCAATGACCGACCAAGATGCCGTGCTTGCGGCAAATCTCGAGTTCTATCGCGCATTCGCTGCGCGCGACCTGCCTGCTATGGATGCCCTATGGGCAAAACGGGCGCCGGTCGCCTGCCTTCATCCGGGTTGGACCGCGCTCAAAGACCGCGACGCAATTATGGAGAGCTGGACCGGTCTCCTCTCGAACCCCGATGCGCCGCGCATTGCCTGCTATGACGAGCAAGCCTTTCTCTACGGCGACGTCGCCCTCGTGCTGTGCGAAGAGGAACTTGAAAGCGGCACTTTGGCAGCAAGCAATCTCTTTGTTCGCGAGGACGGAAGCTGGCGGCTCGCCCATCATCACGCTGGCCAAATCGTTCGTCGACAGGCGGAGAGACGGCGCCCTTCCCGGCTCAATTGATGCCCCGTCCCCGTTGAGCCGTGACCGCGGGCTACTAAGCTGCTTTACCACTTCGAGCTTTTCTCGGATCTGTGAACTGGTTCACAGACCGTCCTATCGGAAGCGCCCAGAATGGCTTCGAGGGACGGCGATTAGCCGTGTTCCCGACAAGTCAAAGCAAGGGGATGCCCGACATGACGGACACGGCACTTTCCGCGCTCACTCTGGCGTGGGCCACGACGGTGATCGCGACGACCTTGTTTGTCACCGCGCTTGCCTTCTCACAGTTCTGGGATAGCACGATCTATTATCAAGCCTTGCAGGACGCTCTGAACCTAAACGTGTGAGCCCGTCCGCGATCGGTCGAAGGCGGCTCGCACCTCGGCGAGGCGGCCGGCGGTCTCGCGATCGAGGTGCCCGTCGCAGCAGGCGGGGCGAAAGCGGCGTTGAAAGGCCGTGAGCGCAGCCGTTTCTGACCCCGGCTCCGCGCAATAGCCGATTGCCAGTAAGTTTTCGAGCGCGCGGCGGGGGTTGATTTCGCAGCATAAAGCGAGCGGGTCCGCCGGCGGCCAGATACCAATGCCGGCGCGAGCGAGCCGAGACCAATCGAACAGCTCGCCGGGATCACTCTTGCGTTCCGGCGCAATATCCGAATGCCCGACGACCCGGCGCGGCGGTATCGGATGGCGTGAGATCACGTCTCGGCACAACCGCTCTACGGACAACATTTGCGCTTCGCGGAACGGACGGTATCCCCATTCGTGGCCGAGATTGACGATCTCGATCCCAATCGACACCGCGTTGAGATCGCTTTCGCCCTCCCAACAGGAGCGGCCCGCGTGAAAGGCGCGCCGGGCTTCCGGAACGAGACGCCAAATTCTCCCGTTTTCCTCGACGAGGTAGTGGGCGCTGACCCTCGCTGCCGGATCGCACAGCCGCTCCAGTGCCGCCTCGGCGCTCGTCATGCCGGTATAATGGAGCACCAGCATGTCGATGCGTGCGGCCTCACCCCGACTGTCGTGATTGGGCGAGGGCCGGTCGTGAATCTCAAGCACCGTCATTGAGGCCCGCTTCGCCCTTTGTGATCTGTTCGTAGGCGGCGTTGATGCGCGCCACCCGGGCAGTCGCCAATGCGATGCATTCAGGTGGCAACCCTTGCGCGATCACGAGGTCGGGATGATTCTCGCGCACCAGTCGGTGGTATGCTTCGCGGATCGTGCCGGGAGAGGCGCCGGATGAGACTCCGAGGATCGCATAGGGATCTTCGCCTGCATCCTGCTCCGGACCGACATGGAGCGCCCGGATACGGGCGTAATCGGCCGCATCAAGACCGAAATGGTCAGCAACTTTGCGCAGATATGCGTCCTCGGCAGGAAAGAGGTGGTTATCCGCCAGGGCAATGTGGAACAACCCGCCGAGAAGGTTCTCGAGCACCGCTCGATCATTGGCAAACAAGCGGCCGACCTGGCGGGCGTAGCTCTCGAACCCGGCCGTGCTTTTTCGGGCGAGGTCGAAAACCAGCCTGACATGCTCTTCTTCCCCCGGAGGGACCTGGAACACTTCGCCAAAAGCGGCGACCTCATCGCGAGTGACGACACCGTCGGCTGTCGCCATCTTGGCGCCGAGGGCGATTACCGCGATGGTGAAGGCGATGCCACGGCGCGGGTCGTCACCCGAGCTTTCAGCGGCGTCATCCGCGTGCCAGCTGGGAATGTGGCGCGCCGCCCGAGCGAGCAATGCCCCGAGGGGACCGCCGAAAGGCAGATCGCGAGCACCGGCGATAATGCGACCAACAAAGCTCATAGAGTTTGAAGCAATCGACACAAAATAGTTAACTGCTGCCGAGAGCGTCCGTTCAAACGGCTCTTTGATGGCAACCTATGGTACAATCTATAAGCAGAAATGCAAGCAATCAGAGGGAGGAGCTTCAAGATGTCATACACGACGGCCACGGCCGGCGCTCGACCGGCTTCAGTCAGGTGGCTCCAGCTACTGGTCGGCATCGTCTGCATGGTGATGATCGCCAACCTGCAATACGGCTGGACGCTGTTCGTCAACCCCATCGACCAGAAATACCATTGGGGCCGCGCGGCAATCCAGGTCGCCTTCACGATCTTTGTGCTGACCGAAACCTGGTTGGTGCCGATCGAAGGTTGGCTGGTCGATCGTTTCGGCCCAAAGATCGTTGCGCTGGTCGGCGGTATTTTGGTCGGCATTGCCTGGGCGATCAATTCGTTGGCCGACTCGCTCGGGCTGCTCTATCTCGCCGCGGCAATCGGCGGTACTGGGGCTGGTGCCGTATACGGCACCAGCATCGGCAATGCCTTGAAGTGGTTCCCCGATCGGCGAGGCCTGGCGGCAGGGCTGACCGCGGCAGGGTTTGGCGCCGGCTCGGCGCTGACGATCATCCCGATCCAAGGGCTGATCCAGTCGAGTGGCTACGAAGCCACATTCCTGTGGTTCGGCATCGGCCAGGGGCTCGTTGTCGTGGCGCTCTCCTTGCTGCTGAGGGCGCC
>Ga0070717_10001726_pt1 | contig 15247 bp, 10 predicted proteins | sample LARL113metaG_FD_71366 | JGI IMG/M metagenome (GOLD analysis project Ga0070717, IMG submission 71366) | Corn, switchgrass and miscanthus rhizosphere microbial communities from Kellogg Biological Station, Michigan, USA - LAR L11-3 metaG | ecosystem: Host-associated > Plants > Roots > Rhizosphere ... | reverse complement strand
AATGATACGTGGGATGAACCGGTTCACGACACTTCTCTCCAGCAGATCGCGTCCCAAATCGACACCTGCGGCGCTCGCTGCTGCAATCCACAGCTCGGCCATTTCTTCGTCAGTGTTGAACTCGAAGCCGTATACAAGGCTGAGCTTCTGAATAGTGCGAAGCGTAATGCCGGCGAGAATGCTGAAATCTGGAATGATGGTCAGCAAGCCGCCGAAGCCGAATCCCGCGCCTTCAGCTGCCGCGAGTTTCATTGAGCCGTGAATGATGCGCTCGGCGACAGTGTCGAGTACAGAGGGGTCGAGAGAGTACATTCCCTCAAAGCTGCTGACAGGCAAGCCGTACCCGGCGCGCAATTCCATCAGAAAACGATCGGGATCTACTCTGACCGTTTTGTAGGCGCGCCATAGGGCGTTCGAGAGGGATTTCTCTATACGGCGCCGAAGCCAGGATTTTTGCGACATGAAGTTGAAATACGAACTCATGAGATTTTAACGGCCGGGCGAGATGAGGGGCTGGCAACGCCATGAGTCACTGCGATTGTCTCTGTTCGTACGATTTTCCTGAGACTGTATCCCTAGCGAATTCTAGCCAATTATGATGCGTAAAATAAGTCTGAATTTGTCAAATTTGTGGCTCTGCTTCGGCCGGATACCGTTCCGGTAACTGCCCGATGCTGTGCTACGATCAGGGATTCCTTCATGCCCTCCGGAAAGCTCCAAATAGTACCTCTCGGCGGTTTAGGCGAGTTCGGGATGAACTGCATGGCCGTGCGCTGGGGCGATGACATCATCGTCATTGACGCCGGCATGATGTTCCCGGAAGCCGAACTCCTCGGCGTAGACATTGTTGTTCCAGACATTTCCTACCTGACGGAAAATCGTCAATACGTGCGGGCAATCGTGCTCACACACGGCCACGAGGACCATATCGGCGCTCTGCCCTGGATTCTATCCGACTTGAACGTTCCAGTCTGGGGTACGGAGTTCACGCTGGCGTACGTCGAGGACAAGCTGGACGAGCACGGATTGCTGGACAATGCAGACCTGCGCGAGATTCGTCCCGGCGAGCGCTTCAAGGTTGGGCCGTTCACCATCCATCCCATACAGGTCACGCATAGCCTGGTGGATTGCGTGTCCCTGGCCATCCACACGCCTCTCGGAGTCGTGATTCACACTGGGGATTTCAAGGTGGATCCCACTCCTACCGACAACCGCCTTTTCGATCTGCACGCCTTTGCCGAATATGGCAAAGAGGGAGTTCTCGTTTTGCTGCAGGATTCGACCAACGTCGAGCGGCGTGGGTACACGCCAAGTGAGCGGGCGGTGCGGCGGAAGTTCGACGAAGTATTTGCGCGTACAGAACGGCGGCTCTTCATCTCTTGTTTTTCTTCGTCCATCCATCGCATCAAGCTGGCGGTCGAGCTTGCTTCGGAGCATGGGAGGAAGGTCGCTTTCGTTGGCCGGTCAATGATCAGTTCGTCAGAAATCGCCGAGGACCTCGGCTATCTCGATATTCCCGAAGGCCTGCTGATCCATCCGGGAGAAGTGAAGAACTTCCCTCCTCAAAAAGTATGCATGATGATCAGTGGGACGCAGGGCGAGCCGATGAGCGCACTGTCTCGTGCCGCAGTTGACAATCATAAGCACGCGAAAATCGAAAAAGGCGATACGGTCGTGCTCTCGTCGCGCATTATTCCCGGAAACGAGAAGGCAATCTATCGCATGATCGATCACCTCTTTCGGCGCGAGGCCCACGTCATCTATGAAGACGGATCAACCCCGCCGATCCATGTGAGTGGCCATGCCAGCCAGGAAGAGCTGAAGCTCATTATTAACCTGGTAAAGCCGAAGTACTTCATTCCCATCCACGGCGAGTATCGCCAGCTCAAGCTGCACGCCGAACTTGCCGGTTCGATGCATGGGTCGGTGGGAAACGTGATGCTGATTGAAAGCGGCGACATTCTGGAAGTCGACGAGTTAGGCGCTCGCAAAACCGGTCGTGTCAATGTGGGGCGAATTTGCATCGATTCCGGCTCGCGCACCGATGTGGTCGAGGATCTGGTCATCAAAGATCGCAGGCATTTGAGCGAAGACGGATTCGTGCTGCCGATCATTGCAATCAATAAGCTGACCGGCAAGGTCGAGGTTTCGCCAGAGATTGTGACGCGCGGATTCTCCGGGGGCGAGAATGGCTTCATGGATGAAGTCCGGCAGGTTGTGGTGCAGACGCTGGGACAATCGAGCGAGGAAGAGCGCGCCGACTACGGCGTGATAAAGGAAAAAATTCGCGCGGACTTGAAACGCTTCATATCCAAGCAGACGCAAAAACGGCCGCTGATCATGCCGGTGATATTGGAGATATAGATTGCAGGTTTCAACCACGAAGGAACACGAAACCGGTCCAGCCGCAGAACGACTCGTGTCCTTGGCCGATATTCGTGAAGCGCAGTCGCGCATCGCTGGCATCACTGTCCGCACCAAACTGGTTCCACTTCAACACCAAGATCGCACGCTCTACCTTAAGCCTGAAAATCAGCAGCCCATTGGCGCGTTCAAACTTCGCGGAGCTTACAACAAGGTCGCCTCCCTGACAGAACAAGAACGCACACGCGGGGTCATCACTTACTCCAGTGGCAATCACGCCCAAGGAGTCGCATACGCAGCACGGGCCCTGAACACCAAGGCGGTAATCGTCATGCCGCGTAATGCGCCGAAGATCAAGCTCGATGCCACGGCGGCGCTGGGAGCGGAAATTGTCCTGGTTGGCCCCAGCGGAGTGGAGCGTCAGATCAAAGCTGAAGAACTTGCCGCAGCGCATGGCTACATAATCATTCCACCTTACGACGACGAGAAGATTATCGCAGGACAAGGAACCGCGGGGCTGGAGATCGTGGAGGCCCTCCTCGATGTCGATCTGGTCCTGGTTCCGATTGGCGGAGGCGGGCTGATCAGCGGGGTCGCGACGGCGATCAAGTCTCTAAGACCCTCGGCGAGAGTGATTGGAGTCGAACCCGAAGTCGCAGGTGATGCGCAAGCCAGTTTCCGAGCCGGCCAAATCGTGAAGTTTCCACCTGAAAAGGTACTCTCAACCATTGCCGACGGCTTACGCTCCCAATATGTCGGTACGCTGACCTTCGAGCATATTCGCCGCTATGTGGATGACGTTGTCACCGTGAGCGAAGATGAAATTATGCAGGCGGTGCGAATTCTTGCGGAAAATCCGCAGACCATTGCGGAGCCCAGCGGCGCGGTTGCACCTGCGGCGTGGCTGTTCCACCCAGGCTCCCTTCCGAAGTCGAACCACACGGTCGCCGTCATCAGTGGCGGAAATATCGACCCAGCGTTGCTAAAACAAGTTCGTGAAGCTGAGTCGCGCTGAAAAAACGCGCACTCGGAGATGTTACTCGTGAGTGCGCGCAGTTTCAGCACCCATTCCTAGAATCACTTGACCGTAATCGTCTCGACAACTTTTGCCGTAGCGCCTGTCGAATCCACCGCCTGCACCACAAAGCGCTCGTTGTTTCCCACCGGAAGCGTGACATTCGAGTTGAGAGAGCCGCCGCTGACGTGGAACACTTCTTTATAGTTCACCCAAACCTGAATCTGTGAAATCGGCTTGGGTCCTGAAGCGCTTGCCGCAATGTGAACCGGATTTGTATTCGAAGAATTGTTCGTCGGACTGGTCACCTTCACGGTCAAACTGGAGGTGCCCGAGGGCGTTCCCAAGTAGCCGGGCCCTACGAGTACCCGATTGTAGTTAATCGCAGTCGGGCAGAATCCTGTGGGGGGATTGAGAGTGTGGAGGGCCGGAAACTTCTCGCCACTCTCGGTCTCATTGCTCTCTACCGAGAATGAAATGAAGCAAGTCGAAGCGGCCTGGCCAACGATGTCACCGTGGCCGTTCGATCCCGAGACGACGTTGTCCAGCGAGAAAGGGGCTTCAAGGAAATCGAATTCGCCATTCACGTACCAGAACCCGCGCCAGAAGTCGCCGGTGAAGACGCGCCCAGTGATCCAGCCAAGGTTATTGATGCCGGTGATCTCGGTATCAACCGGCTCGCCGGAATTCAGTTGAGGAGCATCGAGCGTTTTGAAACTGCCATTAGACAGAATGTATCCCTGCGAGTTGCCGTAGTTTCCGACGATGGTCCCAGAGTTGTTGATGCCGACGGCTGCGGAAGCCCCGACAGCACCCGGAAAATCGATCGTAGTAAACGTGCCATTCTGCAGCTTGAATCCATGCACCGCATTTGAAGAAAGCAGGTAGGTGCCGACGATGACGCCGCCATCATTAACTCCGCTCGGCATGGTTGATATGGCGCCGGGAAAATCAATCTTGGTGAACGTGCCGTTTTGCCATTTAAAGCCGTGAGTCACGTTCGCCGCATCGACGTAGGTACCGACGACCTCATTGTTGTTATTGATCCAGGCTGGGCTGGTACTGCTCGCGCCGGGAAAATTGAGCGTCGCATAATTGTAAGTAGTGGTTTGGGCGGAGGCTCCGGCAACAAAGATCGCGCACAGTCCCAACGCAAGGGAGAAAGCAGGCAGCTTCATGATGAGTCGCTCCTTGTGAACTGCAGTTGAATTAGAGATGCGGCAGCTATTCACAGCGATGTCTCTGGTGCGGAGTGAAGGTCGTCGGCGATTACTTAAGGCGGCTAAGGTTAATTGTCACCAAAACCCTTGCCCAGCGCCTACTTTCGAGTGACCCGCTTTCTCGAACAAATTGAAACGCCGCATTTCTGATGGCGCGACCGTACGTGACTAGATGAGAAGCATTAGTTGCTTTACGATATTGTTCTGAGCTCCCGGATGAACATGCGATATATCACCCTCGGTTTGGTGCTGCTTTTACCGTCGCTCACACTAGCTGAAGCGACACACGCGACCACCATTCGCGTAGCGGCCATTTATCTTTCTCCCGATACTTCTTCGAACAAACTTGCCGACGTCGACCGCGGCCGCGAGGTGATCTGGCTCGAGACCAGCGGCGAAAACTGGGTCCACGTCGAGGCCAACCTCACTGAGGAGCGCATAGTAACGGGATGGATGCAGACCAAAGGTCTGGTTCAGGCGTCCACTGCGAATGGAGACAAAATCATTTTTGGTGAGGCGGTCGACTCTGAAGACCAAGCCAGCCAGCGTAACGGACGCCGTCATGCCGCGCAGGATGCCATGCGGCTGTATGGGGAAGTGGCGGAACTATTCCCGCAATCTCCTTTGGCGGCCGAAGGGATGTATCGCTCGGCCGACATCCGATGGCAGATCGAAAAAACTGACGTCATGTCTCTGCCGTCGGCGAAAGAGCAGGATGCATATCTTCGACGTGGGATGAATGAAGATTATTTCAAGAAAGTGATGAAGAAGTTTCCCGGGACCAAGTGGGCCTATCTTTCGGCATTTCACTTGATCGACAACAAATTGTGCGGAAACTGGCAGGGCCAGTCGAAGTGTCCAACCAAGGAAGCGGAGATTTATGAGAAGTATGCTGCGGAATATGGGCAGTCGCCCGCCGTGGCTGAGGCGCTGTTTCAAGCTGGATATCGCTGGTCGGCGCTGATCGAGATCTACAAGCAGGAAGACAACTTGAAAAAATCGGAAGAGGCAAAGGGCAAGGCATTAGCAACTTTGCAGCGCGCCATTTCGCAAGGTCAAAACGATTGGGGTAGTCGCGCTCAAGTGCTGCTCTATAAGGTGCAGCAAGGCATTCCAACGTATGGGAACGGGGAGTAGATATATATGCGTGAAGCTGTAATTGTTTCTTCTGTCCGAACTCCTGTTGGCCGGGCTTTCAAGGGCACGCTGCGAGCCACGCGTCCTGACGAACTGGGCTCCATCGCGATCAAAACGGCGCTGGAACGAGTACCGCAGCTCGATCCCAGGGAAATTGAAGACGTAATTCTTGGCTGCGCTATGCCTGAAGCGGAGCAAGGAATGAACGTGGCGCGGATCGCGTCGCTGCGGGCGGGGCTGCCGGTCGAAGTTTCTGCCGTGACCATTAATCGCTTCTGCGCCTCCGGCCTGCAGGCGATCGCGATGGCGGCGGAGCGAATTATTTCAGGCGGAGCGGAGGTCATTGTCGCCGGCGGAACGGAATCGATGACCATGATTCCAATGGGCGGAAACAAAATCTCCCCAAATCCGTGGCTGGTCGACAATTATCCCGACGCCTACTTGTCGATGGGGCTCACTGCGGAACGGCTGGCGAACAAATTTGGAATTACGCGCGAGGCGGCTGACGATTTCTCGTTGCGAAGTCATCAGAAAGCTATGGCGGCGATTCAGGCGGGCAAATTCGACGAGGAGACCGTTTCCGTTCCGGTAAGCTTTACGAGTCCGAATGGGTCACAGCCAAAACGGCAGGAGATTGCGTTCAAAGTTGACGAAGGCCCGCGCGCCGATACTTCGCTCCAAGCTCTGGCCGCGCTCAAGCCCGCCTTCCACGTCAAAGGCACAGTGACTGCCGGCAATTCATCGCAGATGTCAGATGGCGCAGCCGCCGCGGTCGTCATGTCGGGGGAACGGGTGAGCGCGCTAGGACTCAAGCCGCTGGCACGTTTCGTTTCGTTTGCAACTGCGGGGTACAAGCCCGAGGAAATGGGGCTCGGCCCGGTATTTGCAATTCCGAAAGCGCTCAAGCTGGCTGGACTGAAGCTCTCGGATATCGACGTGATCGAATTGAACGAAGCGTTCGCAGCGCAGTCGCTGGCAGTGATTCAGGAAGCTCGCCTCGATCCAGAACGCGTGAATCCTAACGGTGGCGCCATTGCCTTGGGACATCCTTTGGGATGCACGGGAGCAAAGCTGACCGCGACCATCATCCGCGAAATGAAGCGCCGTAACGCTCGTTATGGATTGGTGACGATGTGCGTCGGCGGTGGCATGGGCGCGGCCGGAATTTTCGAGAATTCGGATTGAGCTTTGACGTATTCATGAGATTGATGACAAAACTGGGCCTCGGCTTCAGCGTAGCGGGCGCCGTTCTTTTTGCCGGATGGGGAGGCTACTTGGCGACCCGCAGTTATGAGCCGGTGAACATGCCTGTAACAATGTCCATTGGCCATGTGCAAACGAAGAAATTCAAGGTCAACGTCAAGGCGCCATACGAAATCGGAATCGAAGTTAAAAAGAATATTCCTTTTGATACGCTCAATTGTTTGCTCGGGATGAGTGCGCCGTCCGAGAAGGACTGCACAGGAACTCCTTCAGTTGTGAACGCGGAGTGGAATTTGATTGGCGATGGCAAGGTCGTGCGGAGCGGCTCGTCCGCTGATAGCAAAGGTGGAGCATGGACGGCCGACACTATTGATAGGCAGATCGGGGAATTTGATGGGAAGCCCGGGCACAGATATCAAATCGATTTGAATTTCTTGAGTGACGCAAAGCAATTGGCCGCCGGAGACCCACATCTTACCGTGGCTGTCACTTCTGACTTCACAGAAGGCGCAATGTTCCTAAGCGCGCTGATCATCAACCCGATTTCCGGGGTTTTATTTCTGATTGGCCTTGCCTTGCTGCTGATCTCATTCATCACTGCTTGGTGGGACAGAAGGACAGCAAGGCTGGCGATGCACGCGCAATGACCGCTGTCCTCACGAAATGGGAAGCTGCGGTAGTAGAATAATCCGTTTCTCCCTATGTCCCGCGCCCTCCAGTTCGAGTTGCGGTTGGCTGAGCGCATGTCGCGGTTGGGCACGGAGACCGCGTTTGAAGTCCTGAACCGGGCGCGGGCGTTGGAGCAGCAGGGCAAAGAGGTCATCCATCTCGAAATCGGCGAGCCTGATTTCGAAACTCCTGCAAACGTCATCAACGCCGGGGTAGACGCGCTGCAGTCCGGGTGGACCCACTACGGACCATCCGCTGGGCTGCCTGAACTGCGCGAGACCATTGCCAACGAAGTAAGCCGCACCCGAAGCGTTGACGTCGCCCCAGAGGAAGTTGTGGTTGTACCCGGCGGCAAGCCGATCATCTTCTTCTCAATTCTGGCGCTGATTGATGAAGGCGACGAAGTCATCTATCCGAATCCGGGGTTCCCGATTTATGAATCGATGATCCGCTATGTTGGCGGCCGAGCTGTCCCTGTGCGGCTGTCAGAAGAACGGGATTTCGCGCTCGATGTCGACGAGCTTTCGCAACTCATCAGCGACCGCACCAAGCTCGTCATTATTAATTCGCCGCACAATCCTACCGGCGGGGTGCTGGGTAAACACGATCTCGAGCAGATTGCCGAGGCTATAGGTGACCGAAATATTTTTGTGCTTTCTGACGAAATTTACAGCCGTCTGATTTTTGACGGCAAGCACCACTCGATCATGTCCGTGCCGGGATTCAAAGACCGCACTATTCTGCTCGACGGTTTCTCGAAAACCTATGCCATGACCGGCTGGCGCATTGGCTATGGCGTAATGCGAGCCGATCTTGCGGCGCAGGTTGCACGGTTGATGACGAATTCCAACTCCTGCACTGCGAGCTTCACGCAAGTCGCGGGGGTCGAAGCTTTGCAGGGAGATCAAAGTTCTGTCGAGCACATGCGAAGTGAATTCCAGCGACGCCGGGATGTATTCGTGACGGCGCTGAACCAGATTCGTGGATTCTCCTGTCGTATGCCAAAAGGCGCGTTCTACGTCTTCCCGAATATCACAGCAACGGGATGGCAGTCCAAGCCACTGGCAGACGCTCTGCTCGAAGAAGCTGGCGTCGCCTGTCTTTCGGGAACGTCGTTCGGAGAATTTGGCGAAGGTTATTTGCGCTTCAGCATTGCGAATTCGATGGAGAATCTGAACCGGGCGTTGGAAAAGATTGAGCAGTGGGTTGGGAAAAACGTTCGTTGATAAGCAGCATTCAGAAAAGCAGATTCCTCGCGGATAAATCCACTCGGAATGACAAGTCACCAACAAATGACAAGTCACAAAAATAAGATGATGGCGGAAAGTAAAAGACGCCTCACGCGGGCATCCGCACCGAAAGCCTCTCGGCCTCACATCCCCGGGTACGGTTTGCCCAAAAGCAAGAAGGGCCTGTTGCCGTGGAGGTGGGCGGAAGATCGCTTGAAGAAAAGCCGTCAATTCTGGATTGCGACTACTCGCCCAGACGGCCAGCCACACGTAATGATCGTGTGGGCGCTCTGGATGCACGGCCTGCTCTACTTCAGCACAGGAAAGGAATCGCGCAAGGCGAGGAACCTGGCGCAGAATCCAAATTGCACCATGTGCACAGACAACGCTGCCGAAGGGGTGGTTTTGGAAGGTGCGGTGGAGACCGAGCGTAATGTTGAGCACATACGAGAATTTATTGGCTTGTACGAGAAGAAGTACAAATACAAGCTGGGAAAAATGGGAGAGAGAATGCTCGCGCTCGAAGACCCGGTGTTCTTTTTACGTCCGAAAGTTGGGTTCGGTCTCTGGGAGAAGAAGTTTGACACGACCGCGACCAGATGGATATTCAACTGAGCTCAATCGCGAACAAAACACGTTAACCACGAAGTCGCACGAAGGAAGTCATAAAGAAGGACTGCGCGGCCGCCGCCACATACGGCTGTAAAGGAAAATCGAAAGAGAGCAAGAGTCCAATGCCTGAACGTTTTCGCGTCTTCGCGACTTGTGACATTGGCCCGGCACTCAATATTCTCCGCGAGCGCGGATATCATCTTGAAGTCTATCCTGGTCCCAAAGCTCCGCCCAAGAGTTTGATTCTTGAAAAGGTGCGATCGGGAATTGACGGGCTGATCACCACCTTGCGCGATCAAATCGACGCGGAAGTCTTCGAAGCCGGAAAAGGAAAATTGAAAGTTGTCGCGCAACTGGCGGTCGGATTCGACAATATCAACCGCGCAGACGCAAACCGGTACAAAGTTCCCTTCACCAATACTGCTGACGTTCTGACAGAAGCGACTGCGGAGTTCGCGTTCTTTATGCTGGGCACGGTTGCGCGAAAGCTGTGGCCGGCGGAGCATCTCACGCGTGACAACCAGTGGGGATTCTGGCATCCGTTTCTTCCCTTCCTCGGCGATGAGGTCACGGGAAAGACGATCGCAATCATTGGGACCGGAAGAATCGGCCTGGCGATGATCAAGAAGTGCGCTGGATTCGACATGAACATTCTTTGCTTCGATCCGGCGTACCAGAATCATGAATACGTGAAGGCGATCCAGGAGACGCTGGACCTGCGCCATGCTCGCGGCATTCAGAAGGAGAAGACCTGGATCAAATACGTCCCGTTTGAAGAAGCATTGAGTGAAGCCGATTTTGTCAGCGTGCATGTACCACTCATTCGCGAGGGCGAGAGTGACACGCCCACTTATCACCTGTTCAACGAGAAAACTTTGCGCAAGATGAAACCGATCGCGTTTCTTGTGAATACGTCGCGGGGGCCGGTGGTGGACGAGAGCGCGCTTGCGCGTGCGCTGAAAGAAAACTGGATTGCGGGCGCGGCGCTGGACGTGTATGAGAAAGAGCCCCTGCCTACGGACTCTCCGTTGCGCGATCCTGCAATCGAAGACCGCTGCCGGTTGTTCCCTCACTTCGCCAGCGCGGCGAGAATCACACGGCTTTCATCCGATCCGAATAAAGGCATGGCCGGAAGGTGCGTGCAGGGCCTAATCGATGTGTTGGAGAAAAACTACGGTGGGGATGTAAAGAAGATGCCGTACGTAGTGAATAAGGAGGCGTTTTAAAAAAGCCGCTCTTCCAGGTTGGCGCGATCTGATGGGTAGGGTTCGGAATACATGAAGTCATCCCACCCTTCGCTGCAATCGGGCGAAAAAGTTGGGGCAACTCGCGGGCGAGGGCGCCCGCGCCACACAATCCTATTCGGGCACGCTCTGCTCTTCGCTGTGGGCGCGGATGACGCGATCGACCGAATACGGCGCGCGACGCGCGGGTTCGTGGTAGTGACGGACTTGTAGCTCGCCGAGAAGCCCAATCGCCAGCAGGTTGAGTCCCGCCAGTAGCAGGACAGCCGCGAAAATCATCAGCGGCCCGTGCGCGGCCATGATTGAGGTGTGCCGCCAGAACTTCTCCACAGACAGCCAGAAAGTAATCCCCACTCCCGCCATGATTCCAAACATCCCCACTGTGCCGAAAAAATGCAGCGGCCGGCCCAGATACTTCAGCAGGAAACGAATCGTGATCAGATCGAAGAAGACGCGAAAGGTACGGGAGATGCCGTAGTGCGAAGCGCCACGTTCACGGTTCACGTTACGGATAGGGACTTCGCAGATTGAAGCACCATGCCAGGAAGCCAGCGCCGGAATAAAGCGGTGCAGTTCGCCATAGAGCGGCACCTGCTCAAGAATCTCTCGACGGTAGGCCTTGAACGTCGTACCGAAGTCATGGATATCGACGCCGCTGAGTTTCGCCATTACCCAATTTGCGCAACGCGAAGGGATACGGCGCAGCCAGAAGTTATCAATGCGGTTCTTGCGCCAGCCGCTGACAATGTCAAAGCCCTCTGAAATCTTCTCCAGAAATATAGGGATGTCGGCAGGATCGTGCTGCAGGTCGCCGTCCATGGCGATGATGTATTCACCGCGGGCATGATCGAATCCCGCAGCCAGCGCGGAAGTCTGCCCGAAGTTCCGGCGCAGGCGAACCACCGTGACGCGGCTGTCCACACCAGCAATCTGGCGCAGCAGGTGAAACGTCTCGTCGGACGAGCCGTCATCCACCAGCACCATCTCAAAGCTCTCGCCGTTGGTCTCCATGACCGCTTTCAAGCGGTCGTAGAGATCAGTGACGTTCTCCTCTTCGTTGTGCAGAGGTATAACGATTGAATACTTGGGCATGCTTGTGCTGGCTTCTGGGTTACATCCCTGAGTTTATCAGATGCACAATTCACTTAATCGGCGACAAATTCCATGGTTCCCTTGTGATTACATCGCCGGCCCTGGCGGATATGCAGGCAAGGGCGGCGGAGGCGGCGGCAATGTCTTCGGATTGTCCTGGATCGACTTCATGACCACTTCAATAGCTTTTTCGAGCTGCGGATCTTTTCCGCTAACCACCTGCTCCGGCCGGTTCTCGACGACGATATCGGGCTGGACGCCATGGTTCTCAATAAGCCATTTGCTATCGAGCCCATACATCGCAAACTCAGGTCTGGTGATATAGCCGCCATCCATCAGGGGCATGTCCCCGCGGATGCCACGCACACCGCCCCAAGTGCGTTCGCCGATGAGTGGCCCCAGCTTGTAATACTTAAATAGATAGCTGAAGATGTCGCCGTCAGAGGCTGCATAGTGATTGGTAATGCATGCCATTGATCCGACAAAAACATTCGGCGGATCCGGTCCAGGATTCCAGTTGCGGGCAGTACCCATACTGGAAAGAATGCGCCGCAGACGCTCAAAAACGAGCTGCGCGACGAAGCCGCCACCGTTGTAGCGAACGTCAATGATCATCCCCTGTTTGCGGATCTGCGGAAAATACTGCTTCACAAATTCGTTTAACCCCGCGTCACCCATATCAGGCAGGTAAATGTAGCCAACCTTCCCGCCCGTGACCTCGTCGACCTTCTTGCGGTTGGTGGTGATCATATTTAGCTCACGCAGGTTGAACTCGTCGTTAATCGGCTTGACCTGAACGTTGTGCGATCCGTCTTCTGAAGCCTTCGAGTTGACTGTGAGGGTGACAATATCGTTAGCGGTGTTCACCAACAGTTCGTATGGGCTCTGCGGGGACTTCAATGGGCGGCCGTTCACAGCAAGCAAGTAGTCCCCCTCTTTTACTTTGATCCCTGGTTCAGTAAGCGGTGAGCGCAGCGCCGAATCCCAATTTTCTCCAGCATAGATTTTCTTGAATCGGTAAAGTCCGCTGGATTGATCGATACCAAAGTCCACTCCGAGCAGGCCCACATTGACAGCATGCAGGTCGGGATAGTCGCCGCCGCCAACGTAAGTGTGGGAGTTCGAAAGCTCGGCAATCAAATTGCCAAGAATGTAAGTCAGCGAATAACGATCAGCGGCATGAGGCACCAGTTGCGCGTAGTGTTCCCGCATCTTGTCCCAGTCGACGCCATTCATTTCGGCTTCATGAAAGTAGTCGCGTTCCTGCCGCCAGACTTCGTTAAATATGTTTCTCCATTCCTGCGGCGGATCGATTTGGGCGCGCATTCCGCTTAAACTGAGCGCGCCGTCTCCAACTTTCTTCGCGTCGCCGGCGGGCTTCGCGTCAATGATGCCGTAGGTGTGGGTTGTGTTCGGCGCACCGTCGGCGGCTTCATAAAGAAGCTTCGAACCGTCGAAAGACAGCGCAAAGCGCTCAACATTCTCGATCAAAGATTTCTCTTTTCGCTCTTTCATGTCGTAAGCATGGACCGCGGAGCCTTCGCCGGCGATCGGTCCGGACAATCCCTGAATCGGCGCGGTAGAGTAATAAACGTAGCCCTTGGCTACAGCGAGCGCCCGCACAACTGCGGGTTCCGTGCCCAGAGCAACCACCCGATCCTGGATGCCGTCGAGGTCAATCTTCACCTCGACTGGTTTTTCTTTTTCCTTCTTGTCTTTGTCCTTGTCCTTATCCTTGTCCTGGTCGGAGTCGTTGTTCTTCCCTTCATTCTTTTTCGCGCTCTTGGCTTTGGGATCAGTCGCCGCCTCTTGCGCTAATGCCGTGGGCGCAGGCTCGGTCTTTTTCACCTCGGTCTCATCGCTCTGCACGCCAAACGGTGACGGCTCGTCTTTTTTAAGCGTCACCACGTAAACACGGGTGGTTTTAGGATTCGCAAATTCGAAATCGATGTTTCCGAGCACCTCGTTGAAGTCACGGTCCGACAGATAGTAGAGGTACTTCCCTTCCGGATCGAACACCGGGTCGTAACTGTTGTTCATGCTGGATGTGGCCGCGGTAGATTTATTATCAGAAAGCGAATTGAGGTAGACGACGGCGTAGTTGTTATCGCCTTGCTTGTCGTAGGCTAGCCACTTGCTGTCGGGAGACCATGAATAGTTCGAGATTTCGGCGTAATTTCCGTGGTCGACCTTCACCTGCTTCTTGTCCTTAATATCAGTCCACCAGAGATTTATGTCCTTATCGGCCCAGGCAATTTTCTTGCTGTCAGGCGACCAGACGGGCGCGAACTTGAATCCTTTGTATCCGGATGTGATCTGCTGCTCTTTGCCGAGGCCGTCCTGCGGAGCGATAAAGATTTCGTCTTCGCCGTTGCGGTCCGAGATGTACGCGATCCAGCGCCCATCAGGAGACCACGAAACTTTTTGCTCACGAATGCCTGGAGTGCGGGTCAGGTCGCGAATGCTGCCTTCTTTTGCAGGCACAGTGAATACGTCGCCCCGTGCGGCAAAGACCGCGCGTTTGCCATCAGGAGCAATGTCGAAGTCTGTGACCAGCTTGCCAACGTTGTCCCAACGTTCCATCACCTGAGCACGATCAGCGGGTAGCGAGATGGTCAGCTTTTTCGGTTGTTTCGATTGGAAATCGAAGGTGTAGAGATAGCCTGCATTCTCGAAGATGATCGCGTCCGGCCCTAAGCTCGGCCACATTACATCCCAATCGCTGAAATGTGTGAGCTGCTCGACCTGTTTCGAATTCAAATCGTAGCCGTAAAGATTCAGGTGATGCTCAGGCCCTCGGTCTGAACTGAAATAAATCGTGCCTTCGTGCCACATCGGAAATGTGTCGGTCCAGTCGGTGTGAGGAATATCGGAGCTGGTGTTGTTTTTGAGATCGTAGATGGTAATGGATTGGGCGAGCCCGCCGGTATAGCGCTTCCACTGGCGAAAGTTGCGAAAGATCATGTTGTAGGCGATTTTTGTTCCGTCGGGCGAATACGAGAGTAGCCCGCCTTGGTCCATAGGAAAGGGCTCAGGCAGGCCACCATCAACACTGACGCTGAATGGCCGCTTCACCCAGCCGTTCTCGGCGGTAATCCGCGAGAGAAAAACAATCCGCTTGCTGTCGCGAGTCCAGGTGACGACCTCATTGTGGATTCCCATACGGTCGCTCAGCTGGTGAGCACTGCCCTGATAGAACGTCAGTTGCTTCGGCTGGCCGCCCTCGGCAGGCATTATGTACACATTGAAGTTGCCATCGTACTGGCCGGTAAAGGCGATCCACTTTCCATCGGGAGAAAATTTAGGAAACAGCTCCCGGCCAGGATGCTCGGTGACACGACGCGCCACTCCACCGGAAGTCGACGCCAGCCAGATATCACCCCCGTAGACGAAGGCGACTTTGTCCTGGTGCACGTCGGGAAACAACATTAAGCGGCCTTCCTGGGCCTCCTGCGCGAAAGC
>Ga0070717_10001725_pt1 | contig 15249 bp, 13 predicted proteins | sample LARL113metaG_FD_71366 | JGI IMG/M metagenome (GOLD analysis project Ga0070717, IMG submission 71366) | Corn, switchgrass and miscanthus rhizosphere microbial communities from Kellogg Biological Station, Michigan, USA - LAR L11-3 metaG | ecosystem: Host-associated > Plants > Roots > Rhizosphere ... | reverse complement strand
AACTGGCGTGTTCTGCCACGCCGCTGATATCCTTCTCCATTCTGTAAGCACCCGAACAGTTTCGGCGCTCAGGAACGGAGGAGGACTGTTCATGTCGTTCAGCCTTGAAGGCCGCGCTGCCGTAGTCTTCGGAGTTGCCAATAAGCGCAGCATCGCCTGGTCAATCGCGCAAGGATTGCACAGAGCCGGAGCCAAGCTGGCAATCACTTATCAGAACGAGCGCCTGGAGCAGGAGGCCAAAGACCTAATTCTGTCTCTGCCCGGCGCAGAGGCGTTTATGTGCGACGTTTCCAAGGACGAAGAGATTGACCGCCTCTTTTCGCAGTTGAAAGAACGCTACGGCAAACTGCACGCTCTGGTGCACAGTGTTGCTTTCGCGCCGGCCGAGGAAATGAAAGGCGAGTTTGTTAACACTACGCGCGAGGGCTTCCGCATTGCCCACGATGTTAGCGTGTACTCATTGATTGCTGTCGCGCGGGCTGCCGCTCCCCTCATGACTGATGAAGCCGGCGGCAGCATCCTGACCATGACTTATTTTGGTGCGGAAAAAGTGGTGCCGCACTACAACGTCATGGGAGTTGCCAAGGCGGCGTTGGAGTGCACGGTGCGGTATTTGGCGAACGATCTTGGCCCGAAGAAAATTCGGGTGAATGCGATTTCCGCGGGCCCGATCAAAACCCTGGCTGCACGCGGCGTTGCCGGCTTAGGAGAGATGTTGAAATCTCACGCCGAGCGCGCACCGTTAAAGCGCAATGTGGATGTGAACGAAGTCGGCGCGACCGGAGTGTTCCTGGCGTCAGATGCGAGTTCGGGAATTACAGGCGAGACTATCTACGTGGATTGCGGATACAACATCATGGGATTCTGAAGTGAAACTTTTCTCTGCTCCCCTTCGTGTCCCTTCGTATCCTTCGTGGTCAATCGTTTGTGTTTAAACCACTAAGGGCACGAAGGTGCACGAAGGAAAAGCGGTGAGATCAAGCTTTGATGGAAATGATTCGCTTAGTTTCGGAAACGCGCCTAAGTTCAATCTCCACATCCCTCTCACGCGCGAATCGCGCAAACTTCTCCCCCCATTCAATCAGCAATACGCTATTTTCATTCATGAGATCGTCGAGTGCGAGAGTGTCCAACTCCCGTTGTGTATCAATGCGGTATAGGTCGATGTGATATACCATCGCTGCCGGCCCCCGATATTCGTGAATCAGGGTAAAGGTTGGGCTGGTCACTTCGTCTTCCGACGCGGCCTGAAAACCTTCGGCGATTCCCTTCACCAGCGTGGTCTTACCTGCTCCGAGATCACCGCGCAGCACAACAACTTTCGGCGGCGCGAGCATAGAGGCAAGCTCACGCCCCAGCGCAATCGTCTCTTCAGCAGATTTTGTGGTGAATTCGCGTTGCATCCGGCTGATTCAGGGACAGTATAGCCGGACAGCGGTTAGAACCTTCGAGGCGCCCAGTCGGTGGACCTAAGTCCTTGAAAGCTGTGATCGCTTGCGGTTTCGATCATGGTATGCAGCATTTTGTGATCATCATCACCCAGAGCGACAAAACGAAACGGCTGAAACACGCTACCGGGCGATGACCGCACTGGATTCAGCATTTCCGCCATGCCGTTCACGTTTCCAGATTGTGTTTGAAAAGCCAGCTCGACAAAGTCACCTTCATCGAAAGCCCGGGTAAGTTGCAGAAGACCTCCGGTAATCGAGACGACCTGCAGCCTGGCTTTAGCGCGATTGCCGTCGCTGGATTTGATCAGGGCTGGCGTGGTTGCAAGTTGAACGCGAGTTGCACGATGGCTGGGGTTGCACTGGGGATAGTGGGTCATGCCGAAGATCACTATGGCATTGACGGAGGCGCTCAGCGAGATTACCGAAGCCCAATGTACAAGTTCACAGTCCGAATCGGCCTTCGAGTTTTACCCATTTTTCTGCCGATTTCGCCCGAAGTTGCCGGAAAGCTTCGGGCAGGGATTTGATGAGATCAGTGGCCACTAGAGAATGTTCGCCGAGCCGCTCATAGGCAACATCGCCCGCAAGGCCATGCAGAAAAACAGCCGCCAGCACGGATTCAAACGCGCGATGCGGGTTCTGAGCCAGGATTCCAGCAACTATTCCGGTGAGAATATCTCCGGTGCCTCCGGTGGCCATACCGGGATTTCCTGTCGGATTCACCCACGCCTGGCCATCGGGTGAAGCGATAATGGTGCGATCGCCCTTGAGGACGAGAATCAGTCCATGGTCGTGGGCGAATTTACGGGCTATGTTCACGCGGTCGCGTTGGATGTCTTTGGTGCTCAGTCCTGTCAACCGTGCCATCTCGCCGGGATGTGGCGTGAGGACTAGGGTCGGGCTTTTCTCTGCGCTCTTTGCGACCTTTTTTCGATCCTTGCGGTTAAGATCTTCTGCCCTGCCTTCAAACGCATTCAGGCCATCGGCGTCAAGCACCACCGGAACATCGGACTCGGACACAACTTTTCGCACTACCTCCGCCGTCTCTTCATTCCTGGAAATTCCCGGCCCGATTGCCAGCACAGTTTTCTTTTCGGCGAGCTGTTGCAGCAACTCCAGAGCGTGAACCGAGATTGTTCCGTCCCCGGTCTCCTCCAGGGGCTCGGTCATCAGTTCGGGATGAAATGACGCCACGGTCGGCAGGATCGAGTGGGCGGTTGCGACCGTCACCAGGCCCGCGCCTGCACGCAGTGCAGAGAAGCCCGCCATCGCCGCCGCACCAGCTTTGCCCAGCGACCCGCCAATCACGAGCACGTGTCCGTACAGGCCTTTGTTTGAATCTCGCGGCCGTGGGCCGACCAGTGAGGCAATGTCTTTGGGGGTGATCAGATTAAGGTCCAGCGAGGAGTGAATGGCTTCGTCGGGAGAACCGATGGACGCAATCACTGTCGGACCGGAAGTGAGATTTCCAAAAACATGTGCAGGACGCGGGGCGGTGAAGGTGACGATCGCATCCGCGCGCGCTACTGAACCGGTCTGTTGGCCCATCACATCGGAATCGGCGCCAGAGGGAATGTCGACTGCGATCACCGGCTTGGTGGTGGCATTAATTTTCGCGATCGCTTGGGCATACATTCCGCTCACGGGAGGCCGAAAACCCGAGCCGAGTATGGCATCGATGAGAACGTCGCAAGCAAAAACGCTGTTGGCATCTTTCGACTCCCATCCTTTGAACACGACGATGGTGGGTGCCCCACCTTTATCGCCTTGTTTGCGAACACGCCGGGACTTTAACAGTAATGCCAGCTTCTTGTAGTTCTCTGCGGCATCTCCGCGCAAGTCTGCGGGATTGGCAAGCAGCAAAACCATGACTTGCTTGCCTGCTTCGTGCAGCTTACGCGCAACCACGAAGCCGTCGCCGCCATTGTTGCCCTTGCCGCAAATCACGCCGAAAGTCTTGGCGGACGGATACGCTGACAGAGCAAACTCGGCCACAGCCGATCCCGCATTTTCCATCAGCGTAAGCGAGGGAACGCCGAAGCGCTCGCTGGTGACGCGATCGATCTCATGCATGTCGGCGGTGGTGACGATTTTCATTTAGATTTCAGGTTTCAATGTTTCAAAAGTTTCAAGGTTTCGTCCGCAACCCGTAGTTTGAAACTTTGAAACCGACGTCGACAAATAAGGCTGCGCTGACTCCCAAGTGCTCTAACTCACCGCCGCGGTTTGTTCCAATTGCCGTAACTGTGCCGGCTGACCCATGGCGATCAGGCAATCACCGGGCTCGATCACGTCATCCGGAGAGGGGTTGAAGTGCATGCCCTGGCTGCGCTTAATGGCAAGAATGATGACCCCACGCTCCTGACGCAGTCGAGAACTGCCGACAGTCTTGCCCACAAACTCCGAAGCGGAGCCAACGACGATTTCACCGATTTCAAGATCCATGCCGAGATGAGTGGTAGCAGAATCGAGAAAACTAACGACGTGCGGCCGCAGAAACGATTGCGCAATGCGCTGCCCGGCGAAATGATATGGGGAAACCACCGAGTCCGCGCCGGCTTTGAGCAAGTGCTTCTCAGATTCTTCTTCGCTGGCGCGAGCAATTATCTTGAGCCCTGGATTCAAGCCGCGCGCGGTTAGGACGATGTAAAGGTTGGTGGCGTCGGTGGTGGTGGCCGCCACCAGACCGCGAGCGCGCTCAATGTGGACCTGGCGGAGCGTCTGCTCCTGGGTAGCGTCCCCAACCAGCATCGGCCAGTCATTGGCAAAGCGAGATGCCTTGGCTTCATTCTGCTCCAGGATGACGAAGGGAGCAGGCTTGCGCGCCAGCTCACGGGCCGCGCTGCGCCCTACGCGCCCCGCTCCGCAGATGATGTAGTGATCTTTGAGCCGATCGATGTCGCGCTCCATCCGCCGCCGCCCGAAGAAGCTTCTGAGCGAGAATTCTAGCAGGGCCTGGGTCAGCGACCCGATGCCGAGAAACACGAGCGACACGCCGGCCAGAATCAGGAGGACGTTGAACACTCGTCCGGCATGGGAGAGCGGATGCACCTCCTGGTAGCCGATGGTGGTGAACGAAGTCACCACCATGTAGAAACCGTCGAACCACGACCATCCTTCGAGGTAGTGGAAACCCGCCATGCCGATGAGAGTGACCACGATCAGCGCGATTACGATGGCGGCGAGATGGCGGAAGGCGCGCATGAAAACCGTCGTTGGCCGTTGGTCCCTTCGGCGCGCCTCGCTTGCTCAGGGCAGGCTAAGCGCGGTCGTTGGCCAAATCCGCACAACGGCCTTCAACTGACGGCACGACTATAAAACAAAAAAGCCTTCCGCGTATTGCGGAAGGCCGGAGAGCGATTGAGTAGCTAGTCGGCCATGGTCGGCGTCGGCCTCGGTTCTGCTTGCAAGGCTTGCACCTTGCTGTGCTTGACGCTGTAGGTGAAGTACACCACCAACCCGATTACCAGCCAGATAATCAGCCTAGCCCAGTTAACCCAGCCGAGCTTATACATCATGAAGCCGTTGAAGAGGACGCCGAGAATTGGGACCAGTGGCACCCATGGAGTGCGGAAAGGCCGCGCCTGCGCCGGATTCGTCTTGCGCAACACCATGACGGCGATGCACACAATTACGAAGGCCAGCAGGGTCCCAATGTTGACCATCTTTCCGATATCGTCGATCGGTGTGACGCTGCCCACCATGGCGGCGAGAAGTCCGACCAGAATGGTATTTTTCCACGGGGTGCGCCACTTGGGATGAACCGCGGCGAAAAATTTCTTGGGTAACAATCCGTCATTTGCCATGGAGTAGAGCACGCGGGTTTGACCCAACAACATCACCAGCATCACGCTGGTCAGGCCGGCCAACGCGCCCAGCGTAATAATGTGAGACGCACCGCTGAGTCCGCGGTCCAGGAACGCTCGCGCCACCGGAGCTTCGATATTTACATCGCGCCATGGCACCATACCGGTCAGTACTCCGGCCACCAGGATGTAGAGACCGGTGCAGATCAGCAGCGAAAGAATGATCCCAATCGGCAAATCGCGTTGTGGATTCTTAGCTTCCTGTGCGGTGGTCGAAACCGCGTCAAATCCGATGTAGGCAAAAAAGATGTACGCGGCCGCTGCTCCAATACCCGCGAAGCCGTTGGGAGCGAAAGATGACCAATCGTGCCCCCAGTTGGAAAAATTGATGTACCGGAAACCGAGGCCGATCACGAAAAGCACAACCGAGACTTTAATCACTACGATCGTGGTATTGAAGCGCGCACTCTCTTTGATGCCGACCGCGAGGATGGCCGTGATTACCAGTGCAATCAGGAATGCTGGAAGATTGAAGCCGATCTCTGCGCCAAATAGTTGCGGAGCGTTGAGAAGCCCGTGGGCCCTCTGCAGCAGTTCTGGAGACTGCGCGCCCATGATGTCGGCAACCTTGGTTAGAAACGCCTGCGTACCAGGCACCAGCGATGCGTCCGACGCCTGGGCCATTTGCCGCGCGATTACGTTTTCGGCGATGCGCAGTCCGGTCCAGTGGTCATAAGCCAGCCACAACGGCATCTTAAGGTGGAAAATATCCAACAACTCGATAAAGTGGTTTGACCAGCCAGACGAGACCGTGCTGGCCCCCATGGCGTATTCCAGCGTGAGGTCCCAGCCGATAATCCAGGCGAACAACTCTCCGAGGGTTGCGTAGGCATATGTGTAGGCGCTGCCGGCCAGAGGAATCATGGCCGCGAATTCGGCATAACACAGCGCGGCAAAGGCGCAGCCGGTTCCCGAAAGGATAAATGACAACATGAGGCCGGGCCCCGCCATACTCGCGCCCAAACCGGACATTACGAAGATGCCAGCGCCAATCACCGCGCCCACGCCCAGCGCAGTAAGTTGAAAAGCGCCCAGGGTACGTTTCAGACTATGTTGCCCCGACTCGGCGGCTTCCGAGCAAAGCGCGGTTAGCGACTTGGTTGCGAACAGATTTGCCATGTTCTCCTTAGGCGACGGGCGCTTGCTGTCGCGCCGGCCGCGAACGCCAGATGTAGTAAACCGGAATGCCCAACAGCACGATGATCAGTCCCGGCCAGGTATATTGCGGCTTGTAGAGTAACAGCACAGCATCGATAAAAACCGCCATCACGATATAGATCGCCGGCAGGAGCGGATACCCAAAAGCTTTGTAGGGCCGCTCGGCATTGGGCTGCTTATATCGCAATACGAACAATCCCGCAATCGTCAAAATATAAAAGACCAGCACGGCGAAGACTACATAATCGAGCAACTGCCCGTAGCTGCCGGAGACACACAGAATGCAGATCCAGACCATCTGCACCATAAGCGAAACTGCCGGCGTCTTATATTTCGGATGCAGTTTCCCAGCCTCGCGAAAGAACAATCCATCCTTGGCCATCGCGTAATAAACGCGCGCGCCAGACAGGATTAGCCCGTTATTACAGCCGAAACTGGAAACCATGATGGCGGCGGCCATGAGGTATCCGCCAAGTGCGCCGAACATTTGGGTCAGGGCGGCAGTGGCCACGCGATCTTCGGTGGCGTGCTGAATGCCGCGGCCAAGGATTGTAGTGGCGTTGGTGCTGCCCTCCAGCGGAAGCACATTCAAATAAATGAAATTGCAGCCGATGTAGAGGGCGAGCACCACTCCGGCGCCCAGGGCCAGCGAGAGCGGCAGATTGCGCTTGGGATTCTTAACTTCCCCGGCGGTAAAAGTCACGTTGTTCCATGCGTCAGCGGAAAAAAGCGATCCGACCTGCGCGACTGCAAGAATGGTGAGCGTGCTGACCAGTACTACCGGTCCGCCTACGCCGACCTGCACCGGATGCAGGCTATGAACGTTGTGCCAGAAGTTCGCGCCGAAGTTCGCAACCAGGGCTGCGGCGTTGCGGCCCTTCAGCAAGCCGAACATCACCAGGCCTAGAAGGGCTGAGACCTTAGCAAAAGTGAAGACGTCCTGGATGATCGCACCGGTCCTGATTCCGAAGATATTTATTACCGAGAGCACAACCACCAGGAGAACGGCCATCAAGTTTTGGGTGTTGAGGCCGACATCCATATTTCCCAAAACCAGCGACTGAATGCCGAAGGGGTGAATGGGAGGGACTTTCACGAAATGAATGATCCAGTGGGTGGACGAAATGCTGGGGAAGAAAACGCCGAGAAATCGTCCGAAAGCCACGCCCACTGCGGCTATCGTGCCAGTCTGGATTACCAGAAACAAAGTCCAGCCGTAAAGGAATCCCCACAAAGGGCCCAGCGCCTCGCGCAGATAAACATATTGTCCGCCGGCGTGCGGCATCATCGCGGCAAGCTCGCCATAGCTCAGCGCCGCGATCATGGTCATGAACGCGGTCACCACCCATGCACCGATCAGCAGCGCCGGCGAATCCACTTCACGCGCAATTTCCGCCGAGACGAGAAAAATGCCCGAGCCGATCATTGAACCCATCACCAGCATGGTCGCGCTGGTTAGGCCGAGGCCTTTGATGAATTCGCGGTCGTGGCTGACTTCTACCGAGTTGGTTACGGCTGTGCTCACTGGCGTTGAAATTCTCATCAGCGAGCGCGAGCGCTCGCTCACCCCGGACGAGACGTCCGGGGCTACACGATCAGAGCTAAATGACTTTACCCCAGAATGCGCAAAAATTCCTCTGCTGATTTGCGTGGATCCCGTATCAGATCGGATATCACCGCCACAGAGTCAGCCCCGGCGTCGATGACCGAACGACAGTTTTGCCGCGTGATCCCGCCAATCGCAACCAGGGGTTTTCTGGTGCAAGCCCGCGCCTGCCGGACTCCTTCAAGCCCTACTACGGGGTCAGGATTTGCTTTGCTGGACGTGCCAAACACCGGCCCAATCGCAATGTAATCAGCCGATGTCTGGTCGGCCTCGATTACCTGCGTCGGATTGTGAGTAGAAACCCCCAAGCCCCGCTCCGGACCGATGATCCTCCGCACCATCTCTGGCGGGAGATCGTCCTGGCCAACATGCACGCCATCAAATCCCGCAGCCAGGCAGAGGTCCGCGCGGTCATTGAAGACCAGCTTGGCTCTGGTCCCGACAACGGTTTTGAGCACACTTGCCTGCTCCAGCAGATGCCGCGCGTCTCCTGACTTGTGCCGATACTGAAGCAGCTTCACTTCCGCATCGACCAGCGCTTGGGCGGTCGCTGCCAGTTCATCCGTGCCCTGAAATCTCGAACCATCCAGCACCGCATAAAGCAAAGTGCTTCGGTCAAACCAACCCACCTGTCTCTCCGGTCTTGAGTCGCTCCGTTGAATATACCCAAGCCGGAGAGTCAGTGCCGGAGTAGAGCTTCGACCGCTACCCGTCAGTTTAGGTCCGAGAGAACCGCGGTGGTAAAGCCGCCAGCCGGGTCATCGAGGCCTACCACGGTTCGAACCTGGCCGGAACTAAAGGAGATGGGATTGCTATTGATGACGGCGGAGTTTTGTCCGGTGAAAGTGAAAATTACCTGATAGCTTCCTGCAGTCAAGGTTTGATAGCTGGAAGCAGATTGATAGTTGAGCCCTGAAATGGTGGGGGAGGTATTTGAAATGACAGTCCCGCTAGGCACGATGTAGACATCGGCGGTCCCCAGGGTGCTCGAAGCGTTGATCACCCGGATGGCGATGCTTCCGGATGATGGCGCTGTCTTGTTGTCGGTGAAAACGCTCGCCCCGGATGTAGTAGCCAGAACTGTGCTGTTGGTGCCGGAGCCGAAAGTTGCGTTTTGAGTGATCAGTGAAGTGGCACTCCCCGCAAGATTGATCTGCAGGTTCCTGGATCCGGAGCTGACCGTCACATAACCCGAAGCTGTTCCATAGCCCACCGCACCCGCAACCACCTTGCTGTCTACCAACATATCGAGACTTGGATTTCCGAAGCTGGCGTTCATTAATCGGGCATGCGTTGAACTCGAACCGCATCCCGAGCCTAGAAGAACGGTGCTCAATGAAAACAATTCAACAGCAAGTGAGGCAAACTTCCTCATTCGAATCACGAGCTCTCCTTAGATGTGATGGAATTTCGTGCTCTAGGCGGGACTGATGCGGAGCACTGGATCGAAAGTTGCTGAACGTAAGTAAAGACTGGTCAAGCTAGAGTAAAAGCTTGTAATCGAAATTGGATACGGCGACCGGAGCTACGTGATTTTTTCCTGGTGGGTCTTCGCGAGGAAGCGCTCAATGAATCCGGTGTCGGTATGCCCGGCGCGAAACTCAGGATCGTGAAGAATCTTCCGGTGCAATGGAATGGTGGTGTGAATGCCTTCGACAATAAACATTTCCAGCGCGCGCGACATGCGTGAGACCGCCTCAGACCGGTCCTTGCCGCGAACGATCAGCTTCGCAATCAGCGAATCGTAATATGGTGGAATGACTCCTTCTGTGAAAGCTGCTGTATCAATGCGGACGCCTGTTCCGCCGGGAGGATTGAACGTTGTAATCCTGCCTGCCGAAGGGGTGAACTTTTCCGGATGTTCGGCATTGATGCGGCACTCGATGGCATGACCGCGATGCACAATCGGCCCGTGCAGCACAGTTTCCAGACTTTCTCCGGCAGCGATCAGAATCTGGCTTTTTACCAGATCTACATCCGTGACCATCTCTGTGACGGGGTGTTCGACCTGAATGCGCGTATTCATCTCGATGAAATAGAGCCGCCGGTCTTTATCCATTAAGAACTCGATGGTGCCAGCGTTCATGTATCCGATATCAGAAAGTGTCTTGCAAAGAATTCCGCCGATCTCTTCGCGCACTTCAGCGGTTACCTGGGTTGAGGGCGACTCCTCGAGGAGTTTCTGATGGCGCCGCTGAATGCTGCACTCGCGTTCGCCCAGGCTCGCAACCGTGCCGTATTGGTCGGCAAGTACCTGGAATTCGATGTGACGCGGATGCTCGACATACTTCTCCATATACAGATCGCCGTTACCGAACGCCGCCGCGGCTTCACTCTGTGCCGCCATGAACAGCGAAGGCAGTTCTTCTTCTGCGCGGACGATACGCATGCCGCGGCCGCCGCCCCCGGCCGATGCCTTGATGATCACCGGGAAACCTATGCTGCGGGCCCACTCCAACGCCTCGCCTTCGCCAGTCAGTACGCCCTCCGAGCCGGGAAGGATGGGCACGCCGGACTTCTTCATTGCCGCCCGGGCTTTTTCCTTCTCGCCCATCAGGCGAATGACGTCGGGCGAAGGGCCGATGAATTTGATGTTGCAGGTTTCGCAGACTTCGGCAAAGTTTGCGTTTTCGGAAAGCAGGCCGTAGCCGGGATGGATCGCGTCCACGTTGGCTATTTCGGCCGCGCTGATTACAGCGGGAATATTCAGATAACTTTGAGCAAGTTGCGGGGGGCCGATGCATATGGCTTCGTCAGCAAATCGAACCGGGAGCGAATTGCGATCAGCCTCGCTGTAAATGGCGACCGCCTTGATGCCCAACTCCTTGCAGGCGCAGATCACCCGCAGAGCAATTTCACCGCGATTAGCTACGAGGATTTTCTTGAACATGAATTGAATATCAGCTACAGCCGCGGTTCGCGTGCTTCAGATATCTGAGACACACCTTCACTTCGCAGCTGATAAAGGGCGGTATATGAGTCCGATCACAAGGGCCACCACGGTCCATTGCACGAAGGCGCCGAGCCCCTGCTTCAGCGCCAGCTTACTCCCGATATTGAGAATCACGTAATTGGTGCCGACAAAAACGCACGCCACAAAAACTCCTATCAGTAGGCCCAGCCTCGTCCCCTCCAGCACGCCGTTTCTGCCGGAGCAGAGCCGGGCGTAAATGATGGCGACGACAAAAACGCCGATGAAAGAAAAAACCATTCCCAGCGGCATGTAGCGCATGACCGTGTCGGAGGAGCGGTACACCGCGGAATAGGGCGCGAAGTCCCCGCGAAACAACCACCCCTCGGTAAAAAAACCGATCATGTAATAAACCAGCGTGGCGACAAGGGCCGCAACTGCTGCTCTTCGGTAGTTCACCGCGCCGTTGTCCACAGCATCCTCGCTTGATCCTCGCTCAATCGCAGGGCGTACACAGCCGCTCATTCGGATCACTTGGGTCTAATAACAAACAGGTCCTGGCCATATTCGATCGGCTGCCCGTTTTTGACGAGGCACTTCACGATCTCACCCGCGACATCGGCTTCAATCTCATTCATCAATTTCATCGCTTCAACGATGCAGAGCACCTGCCCGGCTTCGACCGAATCTCCCGGTTTGACGAAGGGAGGCGATCCCGGCGAGGGCGATTCGTAATATGTTCCCACGATCGGCGAATGCACCATGTGGAGACCCTCTTCGGGCTTCGGCGGCTCGGGGACAGGCGGAGCCGCGGATGCGACAGGGACTGGGACGGGCGGTGCTGGTGCAGGGTGGACTGCAATGATCCGTTCAGTTGGTGCCTGCGCGGTCTCCGGGGTACCGCGCTTAATGCGCAGTTTTACGTCACCGCGCTCCAATTCGAACTCGGTGATTTCCTCTTCTTTCAGGAACTGCACCAGTTCCTTAATCTCTTTCAGATTCATGGTTAATGGCAGTCCAGTTTTGGATGCTGCAACGCAAGAAGTGCGCGGTTTCGCCAGCCGCGCACAGGAATCCGATTAAATGGTTACAAACTGTTTGGAGCAGGGCGTCAAGACTTCACATCCTGTCTCCGTGACCACGACCGTGTCTTCGATGCGGACGCCGTATCGGCCGGGCAGGTACACGCCAGGCTCGATTGTAATCACCATCCCGGGCCGCAGCGGCTCGTCCTGACCGGCTGCGACTCTGGGCGCTTCATGGATTTCAAGACCCAGTCCATGGCCCGTTGAATGAGTGAAAAAACGCCCTAAGTTACTGTTTTGTAACAGCTTACGGGCAGCACGATCCACATCGCCGACAGCCACTCCGGGCTTCACGCGCTCAAGTGCAGCTTGTTGCGCTTCTTTGACGGCCTCATAAACTCGTGCAGCCTCTGTCTGCGCGCGCCCCACATGCACGGTGCGCGTCATGTCAGAACAGTAGCCCGCGAGTATAACACCGAAGTCGAACATGACGAATCCCTGGGGTGGAACCGGCGCTCCCGACGCTCGCCCATGTGGCAGCGCCGAGCGTGGACCGGCAGCGACAATGGTTGGAAACGCCATCTGATCCACATCGGCCGTACGGGCTTCGAACTCCAACGCACCGGCAAGCTCCGATTCGCGAACTCCCGGACGAACAACTTTCACGACGCGCTTAAACAGTTCAACTCCAAGATGGCAGGCAGCCCGGATTTCTGCCACTTCGTCGATGTCCTTAACCATGCGCAATTGCTCGATCAGTGGCGGAGCTTCAACCAGCTTCGCTCCCCGCGGCAGAGACTTGGCCAAAACGTTTCGTTCGGCGATTGTCAGGTGCAGCCCGTCGATCCCAATTCGACGCAGCGAGGCTTGGTGGCCCAGCCACCCGGTCGCGGCCGCGAGCGTGGACTTTCCCTTACGGATGCGTATTGTTGCCGCCCGGACTTCCTGGTGTGCCTGTTCGGTGTAACGTCCGTCAGTGAAGAAAACGCAACTGCGCCCGCTCACGACAAGCACACCCGCACTACCGCTGAAGCCGCACAGATAGCGGATATTGGGAAGGTGCGTAACCACGAGAGCGTCCAGACGTTTCTCGACCAAGGCGGTTCGAGCACGTTGCAGCCGCGCTTCATAGTCCATGTCGAAGAGTTTATCTCAGCAAACCAGCCTAAGGCTGTTGCTAACGATTGCGTTTCGAGGGCAAGAATAACAGCAGGAAAAGACAATCCGCCGGCCTGATGTTTCAGGCCGGCGGCTGCTTACTGCTAACTTAGGTTTCGATCTATGTTTGAACGATCCGTGGCGTAATGAAGAAGATCAGCTCTTGGTTGGAGGTGCTGACTGCCTGACGACGGAACAAGTTGCCCAGCCACGGAATGCTTCCCAGAAGCGGAATCTGCTGGACCGTGATTGAGTTATTGGTCTGGATGACACCACCGATGACTACTGTGCCACCGTCGGTGACCAAAACCTGAGTGGTCGCCTGTTGCGTGACCAGTGTCGGGTTGCCCAAGACCTGGTGACCGAAGTCAGGCGTGGTGTTTTCCACGTCGACGTTCAGGAAGATAGTGTTTTCGACCGTGATTTGCGGCGTCACCGTCAAACGCAGGAAGGCATCCACGTAAGTCGTCGTGGGCGGCCCATTTAGCTGCGATTCCGTCACCACAGGCACGCGCACACCTTGTTTCACGATTGCCTGAATGTTGTTCTGGGTCACCACTCGCGGACGGGAAAGTATTTTCAGCAGGCCGCGAGATTCCGCCATCGTAAGTATTGCGTCAAGACGGAAGGCGCCACTTGAGACCTGATATGCAAATCCGCTGGTCGGACCAATTGCGGGCATATTCGAGAACAGCGGAATCTGGTTCAAGGTTGTGCCGCTGGGCGCCGAACTACCGACGATGCCGTACAGCGGGCTGCCCCCGAACACTCCGATCGGCGATGTGCCGACAGCAGGTGCGCCGCCAAGAGTGCTTGCATGGGTGCCGTATCCGAAGCCCAGCTGGGTGCCGATATCGCGAGCAAAGCTGCGGGTCGCGGCGACCACTCGAGCTTCGATTTCGACTTCCTGAGTCTTGCGGTCTAGTTGTGTCAGCAAGCGGTCAATCGGGGGAATAACCGAAGGAATGTCGTTAATGATGATTGCGTTTGTGCGATCATCAGCTTCTACGTCTCCGCGCTGGCTCAGGAATTTCTTGAGCACCGTCACAACATCCTTCGAGTGAGCATAGCTGAGAAAACGTGTGACCGTTACCTTGTCAACCGCAAGAGCTTCAGCTTCCTGCTGTGCGCGGCGGGCCTCAGCCTCTTTCCTCATGGTGTCAACTGAGGCGATGCGGAGGACGTTGCCATCGAGCTGGCGAGAAAGCGTGTTGTTCTTCAGAACGATGTCCAGAGCTTGGTCCCACGGCACGTCATCGAGGACGATAGTGAGAGAGCCTTTCACGTCTGGATCCAGAACCACGTTGAGACCGCTGATTTCATGAATCAAGCGGAAGAAGTCTTTCAGGTCCACATCTTTCAAATTGACCGAAATGGGTTCTCCAGTGTACTTGGGCCCTGATGTTGCCTGTTGCGCATGCGTCTTCTGTTCAGCCGCCATGTTCACTGCTGGTTCGACGGACGAATTCGCCGCCGGCGAAGCCGAAGACGAAGCAGCGGAAGCTTGTGCCTGCATGGCCGCATTGGGCGAAGGAAGCAGATTGCCTTCCGGGCGCTCAACGAACTTGGAAGCAGCGTCAACCGCGCGGGCCGGATTGTCGACCTTCTTAGGGCTATACGAAGGCTCGACCATAACGAAGTCCTGCGCGTTTGTCTTGGCCACGGCCTTCAGCTCGGGCTGAGGTACCAATGCGGCTGTGGTCACGGGCGCAGCTGACTTCGTAGCTGCGGGAGCTGGGCTGGCCGCAACGGCGGCGGATTGGATCTTCAGCGTCAGCTTGTCGCCAGGTCCGGGAACCAGCTCATACTTGCAGAGCCGGTCCATATCCACGACAACTCGTGTGGTGGAGCTCGCGTCCCGTCCCACACGCACCCCGGTCACGCCGTTGTTTCCAACCGGAATACGGTTGACCGACGTTGCCAGAACGGTATTGGGGAGATCAACGACGAGCCGCGCCGGAGACGACATAGTCTCCACTTTGGGCGTGACTGCGCCGCGGGTGGTCATCTCGATTTCCACGCCGGTTGCAACACGTGCGACGCTTACTTTTTCAAGAGCAGCACGCGACGCTTC
>Ga0070717_10001724_pt1 | contig 15252 bp, 7 predicted proteins | sample LARL113metaG_FD_71366 | JGI IMG/M metagenome (GOLD analysis project Ga0070717, IMG submission 71366) | Corn, switchgrass and miscanthus rhizosphere microbial communities from Kellogg Biological Station, Michigan, USA - LAR L11-3 metaG | ecosystem: Host-associated > Plants > Roots > Rhizosphere ... | reverse complement strand
GCTTCTAGGAGCTGCTCGGACGTCTTCATATGGGACGCGTGCTTGCTCCACTCGCGGACGGTCTTCGATTCGCCCTTTTCTGACAGTATTTGCTTCCAGACCTCGAGACCTCCCGGCATAACCGGCTGCCCCTGGTGATTCCAGCGCGCGCGTGTGAGCAAAAGCAGCAGCCCGGGGGCGGGACGAAATGCCGGCCGCGCTGCGTCATTGGTTCGCTCCGGGCCGCGGAACGCGGTGTACAGCGTCTTCAGCGCATGCGCATCTGTGAAATGCTTCTGCTGCTCCGGATTGACGCGAGATAACGAATCAAAATATGCAGCCAGCCATCCTTTGTCTTTGCCCGCGAGTCCCAACACAAATTCCGGTGAACTTGGGCTTACTCCGACCAGTTCCTTCCAACCGGCGTCTGCGCCTTCGCCGCCCGGCACCAGCACATGCCCGGATCGAATGCAAATCTGGCTTCCGTAAAAGTCCAGTACAGATGCGTACGGCAGGAGCCTGGATAAGCCGATTGACTTTCGTAGTTCTTCGCGGGTTTCCGCATCCATTCGATACATCGCCCAATACAGCCGCGCGAGTTCCGGATCGTGCAAGAGGGTTTCAATGAAGTCGGAAACCATCCTCTTCTTTGTGGGTCGTGCTTTAATCCATTCGTCCGGAGTAAATAGAACCGGAACGCGGGAGGCAGGGAAGCGATAACTAAACTCTGCATTCTTGCGAAGCGACTCTTCCAGGCTGGGCAATGGAAACCCGGAATCCGTAGTAAGAAACGCCCGTTCCGCATCGGAGGTGATCAGAGACGCGTCGTTTTGCCCGCACTGCTGCCGCAAGCGATAGCCTAGAATGTGCAGCAGTTGGGGGGCATCGTCGCAACCGGCAATGTGAACGACCCCATCGGGTCCGGCAAGTTCGGCAAGTTCTTTCGCTTGGTTTACGTACCGGCCGAGCAGAATCAGAAACTCGGTGGGCCTGCCGCCGGATTTCCAGCCTTCATAGCCCTGCACATAGATGTTGCGCGCCATTAGCGCGACGACTTCCTCCTCAGAGGCCTTTTGGCTGACACCGGCCATGCGAAGCAGCGACCGTAAGGGGCCGGGTAGGACGACCTCAGAACTTGGAACTTGGGTTTGTACAAGTTCGGTCGGCTTCGCGGAAGAAGGTTGAACAGACTGGCTGCGTGCGGTGGAAGAACCACCTATTACTAAGCACGCCAATAATATCGCCGGCGGGCGCAGAGAAGACTGCATGGCTGGAGCCTCTCTCGGATCCTTGAAACGTTGTTAACTCTTTGGCGAGCGGGCGCAACAGATCTCCACCCAGACCAGAACGCAACCCGTGTCAGATTCTTCAATCTGCGCTCTGGATGTCCTCGCCAGGTTTCGGTCCCAACTCTTTCGGCGGCAAAGATAAACCATGCCCTGCCACTAGTCCAAGGACTTTATCAGCTTTTTCAGAGCTGTTGCACTCCCGAAGAAGCTGTATGCAAACTTTTGACATTTCAGCACCCATTTTGGTTCAAATAAGGTTCTCAGATGGCCGGGCCAGGGTTCGGACTGCTTTGATTGGATTTCGAAGCTTCCGGACGACGCACTTCTCATTACCGATATTGCACGTTCGTAACTTCTTGGACGAGAGGTTATTGGGCTACTTTTGTCCTAGATGATCCTCAAACGTGCTTTCAAGACAGACCGACGCCGTTGGCAACGCCAGTGGTTGAACACTTCTGTCCGGGTATTCAAAGAATCGACGCAGTTGGACGCACTAGGGGTGACCCTCAGCGCGGGAGGAATGTCTTTGTTCACACTTTCAAACCTCCCCGTCGGGACTCAGGTTGAACTCCAATTTCTTCCGCCCCGCTCGCAAGAGCCAGTTCGTGTCTCGGGAACCGTGCGAAGTCGCGCGCTGTACCTCTACGGAATTGAATTCCTGCTCGAATCCGATCGGCGCCAGGGTTCGGCGGCATATCTGGATGCATAGACATCCTCGCTATTATTTTTAGCCCAACGGGCTTGCTCTCACCCTGTCCAGTTCCGGACGGTAGGATTCCACCAGCGGACAAAAGCATCTACCCAGCTCCTTCTTTTATGGCCGTACGTCTATGCCAATGAGCAAGTTAGCCGCATTTGATCTTTTGGCCCAGCGTTTGCACCGTATGGGGCTATGGACATTGCTCGGCCAGAGTTCAAGAAGCAAAAACGCCGTCGCCAGGTGATATGGGCTTCAATCGGTCTTGTGTGCCTGGGCGCAGTGACCATTGGGGTGTCGCGCCTTAAGCCTGCCGCGCCTGAAGTCGAGCGCAGCACGGTTTGGACCGACACCGTCAAGCGTGGGCCCATGCTGCGGCAGGTTCGGGGTCTCGGCTCTTTGATTCCCAGCCAGGAGTTCACCCGTCAAATCCCTGCGGAGACTGAAGCTACCGTGGTGCGGATTCTTAAGCTGCCGGGTTCGCAAGTGAAGCCTGAGACTGTGATTCTGGAAATGAGCAACCCGACAGTGGAACAAACGGCGGTCGATGCCGGTCTGCAGTTGAAGGCTGCGGAAGCGGAATACCAAGCCTTGAAGGTGAAGCTTGAAAGCGACCTTATGACCCAGAAGGCCGGTGCAGCAACGGTCAGCTCCGACTATAACCAGGCCAAGCGCCAGGCCGACACTGACAAAGGACTTTACGAGCTCGGCGTCGTCCCTGGAGTGCAGGCCAAGAATTCGCAAAGCAAGTTCGACGAGCTATCGACTCGGAACAACATTGAAAACGAACGCCTGGATATCGCGCAGAAAGCCATTCAATCGCAACTCATTCAAGAGCAGGCGAAGGTCGACCAGATGCGAGCGTTGGCTGAATTGAAGCAGAAGCAGCTAAACGCTTTGAGAGTTCGGGCTGGAATCGAGGGGGATCTCGTAGAAGTTCCGTTGCAAGTCGGGCAGCACGTACTGCCGGGCGCGGAACTGGCAAAAGTGGTCCAGCCCAACCATTTGATCGCGCAATTGAAGATCGCCGAGACGCAGGCCCGCGATGTGCAGATTGGCCAGCCGGCAGCAGTCGACACGCACAACGGAATCGCTTCCGGAAAAGTTTCGCGTGTTGATCCAGCGGTGCAGAACGGAACCGTCACGGTTGACGTAACACTCGAAGGCGATCTCCCCAAAGGCGCGAGGCCGGATTTGAGCGTGGATGGAACCATCGATCTGGAGAGGCTAAACGACGTGCTCTATGTGGGCCGGCCGGCGTTTGGACAGGAGAACAGCACAATCAGCCTGTTCAAGCTCGATTCTGACACTAAAGGCGCAGTTCGCGTCCCGGTGAAAGTAGGCCGCGCCTCGGTTAATTCAATCCAGGTGCTGGAAGGTCTGCATGAAGGCGACACCGTCATTCTCTCTGACATGTCGCGCAACGACAACACCGACAGAATTCGTTTGGATTGATTGCAGTGCTGTGCGATGGGAGTTTCCTTCGTGAAACTTCGTGTCCTTCGTGGTTAATTTGCTTTGTTTGTTCACCACGAAGGGCACGAAGGATCACGAAGGAAGAGCAGAAAGAGAAAGCTACGAGTTAGTTAAAGCTATACCAGTTGGTTAAAGCTAATTGCTAAAAAGCTAAAAGCTGGGCTGCACAAATCAAGAGCTGAGGATGAAACATGAGCGAAGCCGGCGAAACTCTCATTCAAATTGAAGACCTCACAAAAGTCTTTTACACCGATGAGGTCGAAACCCACGCCCTTTCTGGCGTTCATCTGTCGATCAAAAAAGGCGAATATGTCGCGATGTCGGGGCCATCGGGCTGCGGCAAATCAACCCTGCTCTCGATCATCGGATTGCTCGATACGCCGACCGGCGGCAAATATCAACTGAATAACAAGCCGGTTGAGAGCCTGGATTTTGGCGCGCGTTCGCGCATTCGCAATCAGGAGATCGGCTTCATCTTCCAGAGTTTCAATTTGATCGGCGACCTGACAGTTTATGAGAACGTCGAGTTGCCCCTGACCTACCGTCAGCGAATGCCTTCAGTCGATCGCAAAAAGCGCGTCATGGAATCGCTGGAGCGGGTTGGTATGGCGCATCGCGTTCGCCACTACCCTTCGCAGCTCTCCGGAGGTCAGCAACAGCGCGTTGCTGTGGCCCGCGCTCTCGCCGGACATCCTTCGATCCTGCTAGCAGACGAGCCCACCGGAAACCTGGACTCGCGCAACGGCGAGGCGGTCATGGAACTCTTGCAGAACCTCCACAGCGACGGCGCGACCATCTGCATGGTGACGCACGATCCTCGATTCGCTAAACATGCGCAGCGCGAAGTCCATCTCTTCGATGGGAAGGTCGTCGCCGAAGAAGAGCTGCAGAAGTTGATGGCGGACGCGCACGCATAGGAAACGGCTTTAGGAAACTCGCGAGCTTCGATTCTGCCCGATGCCGGCGCAGCGTGACGAGGGTGAACTCCGATGAATGCTTTGCTGCAAGATATCCGTTACGCGCTGCGCCAATTGCGCAAGAGTCCCGCCTTCACCATCGTTGCCGTGCTTACACTAGCGCTTGGCATCGGTGCTAACACCGCGATTTTTTCCGTGGTTAACGGAGTTTTGCTCCGTCCGCTGCCATTTAAAGACCCGGGCCGCCTGGTGCAGATCTGGCATGTTCCGCCAGCGGCGAGTTTTCCGGGAATAACCAGATTCTCGGTTTCGCCTGCGAACTACCTCGACTGGCAAAACCAAAACCATGTTTTCGAGAACATGGCGATATATGGATATCACGGGTTCACCCTGAGCGGTAGCCATCCGGAGCAAGTGATTACCAGCGCGGTTTCCTCTGGCTTTTTTGAGACCTTAGGGGTTCAGCCGATGCTGGGCCGCGTTTTCACCGCAGATGAAGACCAGCCGGGTCGAGCCAACGTGATCGTGCTGGGTTATCGCTTTTGGCGAGAGCATTTCGGCGAGAACAAAAACATTGTTGGACAGAACATCACGCTTGATGGGCAAAGCTATTTTGTGGCAGGAGTGATGCCGCGCAGCTTCAGTTTCCCTGATTTCGCACAGGCCTGGACGCCGCTGGGCTGGACTGACAAAGAACGCGCAGTCCGGGGTAACCACAACAACTTAGTGATCGCGCGACTTAAGAGCGGCGTGGACTTGGGACAGGCCCAGGCGGAGATGAATACCATCTCCCGCCACCTTGAAGATCTCTTTCCGGAGGACGATAAAGGGTGGGGCGCCTTGGTTATGCCTTTGCACTCGGCGCTCGTCGAGGACGTTCGTCCTGCTCTGTTGGTGTTATTGGGTGCGGTGGGCTTTGTTCTGTTGATTGCGTGCGTCAATGTCGCCAATCTGGGATTGGCAAAAACCTTCAGCAGAAAAAAGGAAATTGCGATTCGGACCGCGCTCGGCGCTTCGTTCGCGCGCGTCCTACGGCAAATCTTGGCAGAAAGCATTTTGCTCGCGTTGCTCGGGGGAGCGCTCGGCCTGACCTATGCGCATTTTGGTGTCAGCCTGATTATGGCTTTCTTGGCTGCTAATCTGCCGCATCAGGTCGATGTCAGCCTGGACCTCCCAGTCTTGGCATTCACCTCAGGTGTTTCCCTGCTGGCCGGAGGTCTTGCTGGACTTCTTCCAGCCCTGCGTATCGGGCGCGCAGATGTCAACCAAGCGCTGAAACAAGGATTGGGCCGGACTGATTCAGACTCCAGCGGACACCGCACGCGCAGCGTTCTGGTGGTTTGCGAAGTTGCGCTCTCGCTTGTGCTGCTGGTGGGCGCCGGCTTGATGATTCGCAGCTTTCAACAGCTGCAAAAGGTTAATGCGGGATTTGATCCGCACGGTGTGCTGACCATGACGGTCTCCATCGGGCGCGGCAAATTCCAAACACCAACTCAGCAAGTGAACCTCTACGACCAAATCTTGCAACGGGTGCGTGCCCTCCCCGGGGTTGAAGCCGCTGGAGTCATTGACGATCTCCCGCTGAGCCGCAGCGGTTCGCACGAGCCGATTGCGATTCAAGGCCGCCCGGCGCAAGCGATCTCAGATCAGCCGGAAGTGGATGTGCGGCTGATCAGCCCTGGCTACATGCGATCAATGCAAATTCCCCTGGTGCGCGGCCGCGACCTTTCAGATAGCGATGCCGCGGGAAGACCAGGTGCGGTCCTTATAAGCGGATCCATGGCAAGCCAGTTTTGGCCGAACCAGGACCCGATTGGCAAGCGCCTGACGCTGAGCTTCTCTCCGGGCGCTGTCCGCGAGGTGGTGGGTGTTGTGGGCGACGTAAAGACCGACGGGTTAGACCAGTCTCGCCCCACGGCAACTCTATACACACCTTTGGCACAGCTTTCAGCTGGCACAGACGGACAATTTCATTCATTCCCTATGACTCTGGTCGTGCGTTCGGCGACTAATCCGGCCAGCATGGTTTCGGCGGTTTCGAACGCGGTGCACGAGGTCGACAGCGATGTTCCCGTCCGTGACGTCTTGACGATGGATGATCTGGTGACAAATTCTGTTTCGCAGCAGCGCTTCAACATGTTGCTGCTGGGCGCCTTCGCAGGACTGGCGTTGTTGCTCGCGACGATTGGTATTTACAGCGTTCTTTCCTACAACGTGAAGCGGCGGATCCAGGAGATTGGAATTCGCCTGGCACTGGGCGCCAGTCTGCGCGATGTGCTTCGGCTGATTGTGCTCGACGGCATGAAGCCGACGCTGCTCGGCATTGCTGTTGGCGCCATCGGGGCCCTGGCTCTGGGACGCGTCATCTCCAGCCTGATTTATGCAGTCAAGCCCAGTGACCCGATCACCTTCGCGGCGGTGACGGTGGTGTTGTGTCTGATCGCTTTTCTCGCGTGTATGGTTCCGGCTTACCGCGCGACCAGAGTCGATCCTGCAGTGGCATTACGAAACGAGTGAGGAAAGATCATGAACGGATTGATACAAGATCTTCGGTACGCGCTGCGGCAGCTTCGCAAAGCACCAGGATTCGCAGTTACCGCGGTGATTTCGCTCGTACTTGGGATTGGCGCGACCACCGCGATATTCAGCGTGATCTACGCTGTATTGATCGATCCCTACCCCTACAGAGACGCCGATCGCATGGTGCACGTGGAGCTGCGCAATAAAGAAGATCGCGGTCCGCTATTGATAGTCAATGGCAGCGAGTATCAGGCCTTGCGTAAAGCAGCTGTGGTAGACGATGTGTTTTTGCAGCAGCAAAAGCAAGTGGTGCTGACGGGAGATCGTTTTCCCATTTCAGTGCTCGCCGGGCAGTTTTCGCCAAACCTGTTCACGTACATGGGGGTTCCGCCCCTTCTGGGACGCGAGTTCACGCCGGCAGACGTGCCCGACGGCAAGCCTTCACCGATCGTCGTGTTGAGCTATTTGTTTTGGAAACGGCAATTCGGAGGAGATAGACATGTCCTCGGCAGGACCCTTGAACTGGACCACAAACTCTACACGGTAGTTGGGGTCGTACCTCCGCGGTTCACTTGGGGAGACGCGGACGTATACGCGCCTGCGGTTCCTACGGCTGATCCGCACGATTACTGGTTAGCGTTTATCAAACTCAAACCCGGCACTAACCTAAAAGTGGCGACGTCCATGTTCCAGAGCCTGCTGGACGCCTTTGTGAAGGGCGATCCCAAAGACTTCCGGCAGAACCGGCGTGTGAAAATTGTGTCGCTCAACGAAGAAGTTCTGGGTAAGTTTTCCGGGACCCTGGTTCTTCTGTTTACGGCGGTAATTGCGCTGCTCGTGATTGGTTGCGCCAATGTTTCTATCCTTTTATTAGCCCGAGGAACCGGACGGCAACACGAACTTGCCATGCGAGCATCAATTGGCGCTACCCGTGGCCGGCTGGTTCGTCAGTTGCTGACTGAATCGGTCCTGCTTTCATTTACCGGTGCAGCACTCGGCGTTCTTGCCGCTTATCTCGGGGTTGGTGCTATTTCGTCTTTCCTGCCGTTTTATTCATTTCCCCATGAGGCTTCGATTCATGTGAATGCCGTGGTACTCGCGTTCAGCGTGGCGGTTGCGCTCGCAACCGGCATCCTTTTTGGGATATCACCTGCCTGGGAGCTGTCGCGGCCTGCAATTAGCCAGCTTTTGCAGGCGGGAAGTTCGAGGCATTCAGGGTCGGCTCACGGCCGAAACACGCATCGCCTGCTGATCGCGGGTCAGGTGGCGCTCACGCTGCTTCTGCTGGCTGGCGCAGCAGCCGCAATGAAAGCATTTCTTACGCTCACGCATGTGCCGCTAGGATTCGATGCCGATCACGTTGCTACCTTCGACGTGGCGCTTCCCAAGGGGGCCACCTCCACGTGGGAAGCCAGGATGAATACAAATGAAGCGGTGCGTCAGGCGATTGAACAGGTGCCCGGAGTTTCCAATGCGAGCGTCTCCAATTCATACTTTCCGCCATTTGGTGGATTCAATGCCAAGATCGAGGTACGAAGCGCGCCGACACTAAACAGCCCTGAAGCGATGTTGGGGCTGGTGAGCCCCCAGGAATTCGCTACCTTACGCATACCGCTAATCGAGGGCCGGATCTTTGATGAGAGCGAAATAAGGCGAGCGGCACACGTAGCCTTGGTGAATCGGGCGTTCGTGCAACAGTTCCTTTCCGGTCATCAGGCGATCGGGGACAGAGTGCGGAGCCCGCTGCTTAAAGTGGGGCAGCCCGGCTTGCTTGAAGCTCAGGCCCCGGACGACTGGCTGGAAATAATCGGTGTCGTTGGCGATGCGCGTAATGACGGCTTGGAACGTCCCGCCAAGCCGGCAGTGTTTCTGCCCTACAGTTTTGTGTTGCCGCCGGACGAGCAAATACTAATGCGGACCAACATCGATCCCGATGCTGCAACAGCGTCCGTAAAGGCGAAATTGCGACAACTCAATGCAGAAATCGTCGTCAGCCGGGACCACACCCTGACTTGGTGGCTGTACACACAGGGCTGGGGACAGGGACGGTTTATTGCGACCCTGTTTTCCATATTCGCCGTGCTTGCGCTTGCTTTGGCGGCAACTGGACTTTACAGCGTTGTCTCTTATGCGGTCACGCAACGAACACAAGAGGTCGGAATCCGCATGGCTTTGGGTGCGCAGCGCGCCAGCATCCTTCGATTGGTGGTGAGTTCAACTGCAATCGTGCTGGGAGCGGGGGTCGCAGCGGGGGTGATCTTGAGCGTTGTCTTGAGCAGAACTGTTGCAGCCTGGGCTGGAGGCGGCAGCCCTCGTGACCCGCTGATCTTGCTCGGCTCCTCGTTGCTGCTCATGTTAGTGGCAGCAATTGCGTGTCTCATTCCAGCTTGGCGAGCGGCGACAGTGAATCCTTTATCGGCGTTGCGGTACGAGTGAGGAAAGATCATGAACGGATTGATGCAAGATCTTCGGTACGCGCTGCGGCAGTTGCTGAAGAGTCCGGGCTTTGCCACCGTTGTCATCCTTACTCTTGGCCTGGGAATCGGCGCGAACACAGCCCTGTTCTCCGTGGTCGATGCTGTTCTGTTGCGTCCCCTCCCGTTCAAAGATCCGCAACAACTGGTCGCTATCCACGACGAGCTTCCCGGAGTCAATCTGAAAGATGCCGGCATGTCGGTACAGGAAGCGGATGATCTGCAGAGTCGCTCTGGAGTTTTCGAGCAGCTTTCTTCGGTTTGGCCATTTGACGTAAACATCACCGGGGGTGACAAACCCGAACGCCTGGAGGGAATGGCGGTAAGCCCGAATTATTTCGAGATGCTGGGAGCAAAACCAGCACTGGGGCGCGTTTTCACTTCAGCAGATTATCGCCCGGGATTTTTCGAGGGAGCTGTGATCAGCGACGCTCTGTGGCGTCGTATGTTCGGTGGCGATCGCAACGTGCTAGGTCGCGCAGTTCGATTAGACAATGATCTCTATACCATCATCGGGGTGATGCCGCCTGACTTCCGGCATCCCGGCCGGACTCTGCGATCTGAGTCGGATATGTGGCTTACTGCGGGGTATATCGCGCTGCCATTTCCTCAGCCTCCGAAGCGCGAGATCAGATTGTTCCCCGGCGCAATCGGCAGACTCAAACCGGGCCTTTCTCTGCAGCAAGCGCAGTCGAAACTCGAGGGCTTCGTCTCCCAGCTCCGGCAGCAATATCCCACCGATTACCCAGCCGCCGCTCGCTGGACAGCGAAAATAACGCCGCTGCACCAGGACATTGTTGGCAGTGCCGGTCCCATGTTGGTGGCGCTCTTGAGCGCAGTTGCCATGGTTCTGCTCATCGCTTGCGTAAATATCGCCAGCTTGTTGCTGGCGCGCTCATCCGTGCGGCGCCGGGAGATAGCGTTGCGGCAAGCGCTCGGCGCGACAGCAGGGCAGTTGATTCGACAGTTGTTGACCGAGAGCCTGGTGTTGTCGCTGGCCGGCGGAATTCTGGCGATCCTTCTCAGCATATGGCTGAAGGGCGTACTCATGCACATGGTCCCTGCTGGCCTTCTCCGGCTGCAGGAAATCAGCCTCAATGTTCGCGTTCTTGGATTTGCGTTGGGCATTTCATTGTTGACTGGATTTGCCTTTGGGCTGGCTCCGGCGTTGCAACTGGCGAAGCCGCAATTGATGGATGAACTCCGGCAGGGTACGCGCGGTAGCGCAGTCGGTGTGAACCAGCATCGGTTCCTCAGCGCGCTGGTGATTACCGAGTTCGCGCTCTCGCTGGTGTTGATGGTCGGGGCCGGCCTGCTGCTGCGAAGCTTTTGGAAGCTGTTGCAAGTGCAGCCCGGTTTCCAGACGAGCCATATGGTGATGGCCCATCTCTGGCTGCCGTACCCTAACAATCCCGATCAGAATCCTTATTTGAAAGCAGCCAAGCGAGCTGTGTTCTCGCGCGAGGTGCTGCGCCGAGTCAAAGATCTGCCCGGTGTGGAACAAGCTGGAGTTACTTCCGGGAGCGCCCCCTTCTCCGGCCAGACTGGGCGTGTGTATTTCACAATCCTGGGCAGCGCAGTTGCGACCGGCGAATCGCCCGCCGCCGAAGTTGGTTCGCTGACTCCGGATTTTCCCAAAGCCTTGGGAATTACTTTGGTTCGAGGAAGATCGTTTACTGATGCCGACAACGAAACCGGTGATCCTGTTGCTGTGATCGACCAGACGGCCGCTGAACTCTACTGGCCCAATGAAGATCCCATTGGCAAGCGGATTCAGATGATTCTTCCCGGAGCCAAAGTGGATCTGCCGCAGCCGACGACGATCGTCGGGATATTGGGCCGCACCAGGAGCGAAGGCTTAGATCGTCCATACAGTCCACACATTTTTTTGCCAACTTACCAGCGCGTGGGTTTTGCCATGAGCATCTATGCACGCACTGCTGGCAGCGCGGAAGCTTTGCAAGAGTCCATTCGCAGTGCCGTGCAATCGGTCGATCCAAACCTCCCCGTCTTCGACGTGCACACCATGGACGGCATCGTTGCTGGGTCCATGGCATCGCGTAGATTCGCGCTGCAACTCATGGGCATATTCGCGTCCGCCGCGTTGCTTCTTGCAGCCGTCGGCATTTACGGAGTGATGGCGTATTTCGTATCACAGCGGGTTCGCGAGATCGGAATCCGCATGGCTTTGGGGGCCAAACGCGGCGACGTGCTGAGAATGGTCGCATCCCGCGGGATGGTTTTGGCCGGAATCGGCGCTGCAATCGGAGTCGCAGCTTCGCTCCTCGCCACTCGCCTCATTTCCGGAATGCTGTTCGGAGTGAGCGCGTACGATCCGCTCACAATTGTGGTGTTCGCCGCTATTTTGACTGGGGCTGCCCTGGCTGCGAATTACTTTCCGGCGCGGCGTGCGGCGAAGGTCGATCCCATGGTGGCGCTGCGTTACGACTGAGAAAAGAACATGACCGGCCTGCTTCAGGATTTTCGTCACGCACTGCGGCAACTTCGCAAGAGTCCCGGCTTTGCCGCCGTAGCCGTACTCACCCTGGCGCTCGGCATTGGCGCGAGCACGGCGATGTTCGGTGTGTTGAATGCCGTCCTGCTGCGGCCGCTGCCGCTTGACGATCCCGGCCGCATAGTCAGAATTTTCTCCGCTCAGGGGGATGATGCCACTCACGGCCCGTCTCCATTAGACCTTCGGGATTTTGCCGCCCAAAACCACACCTTCGAGAAGATGACGGTTTATGACGTGTGGCGGAAAAATGTCAGCACGGAGAACGGATCCATCGAGCCGGAACAGATGCGCGTCGGGCTCGTCCCGGGTGAATACTTCGAGATCCTGGGCGTGCGTCTCCTGATGGGGCGGCTATTCAAGGATGACGAAAACCGGTGGGGGAACAATTTCGTCGCGATCATCAGTTACAACTTTTGGCAGACCCGCTTCCACGGCGATAGTTCGATACTCGGCAAAAGCATCCGCATCAACGACGAGCCATACACGATTATCGGAGTAACACCGGTGGAAGTTTCCGACTGGTGGATTGGAAATCCTCAAGGCAAAACCGAGATTTGGACGCCGTTCGTTCCGTACGTGAGCGCGACTGACAGCGTATGGAACGAGAAGGAGCGAGGCGGCCGCGGCTGGGCAGCGATTGGGCGTCTGAAACCGGGTGTAACCATTCAACAAGCTCAGGCCGATCTTGGCCAAATTGCCGCGAATCTTGCTGCGCAGTATCCGGTTGACCGGGGCGTCGGAGTAAGGCTGCAACCACTGGAAGAAGACCGGGTCAGAAATTTGCGCCCCGCGCTTCGGCTATTGATGGGCGCAGTGGTTCTGATCCTTCTTATTGCGTGCTCAAATGTCGCTAATCTGTTACTCGCGCGAAATTCACCGCGTACGCGCGAGATCGCTCTTCGATCGGCGCTCGGCGCGCAGAGGTCCACGCTGGTTCGCCAGTTTACTGCTGAAAACCTTGCGCTCGGATTGCTGGGTGGACTGATTGGTTGCGGATTGGCTTGGTGGGGATGTTTCATCGTAGCGCGCATTCATCCACTTCAACTTCCCCAGCTGGCGGACGTGGAAGTTGATTTTCGCGTGCTTTCGTTTGCGCTCGGTTTATCAGTCCTTAGCAGTTTGATCTTCGGCACCGTTCCCGTGTTGACCAATCTTAAAGTTAGTCCGGCCGAGGCCTTCAAAGAAGGCGGGCGCACTGCTGCGGGGGACCGTGGCCGCAAGCGACTGGGACGGATCTTCGTTATCAGCGAGATGGCTTTCGCGGTGATGCTTCTGGCGGGGACCGGCCTGCTGGTCCAGAGCTTGTTGCGACTGCAGGACCAGCGTACCGGGTTTCACCCCGACCACATTTTGCGGGCACACTTGTTTCTGCCGCCGGTGCGCTATCCCAATCCGGCCGCCCTTACGCGATTTTCCGATGAATACGTGTCTCGCATACGCAGCTTGCCGGGAGTGCGGGACGCGGTGATCAGCGCCGCAACTCCCCCAGATGATCAGTGGCGGCAGAACTTCACCATCGAAGGCCGGCCAGTCACGCGGCTGGAAGATACGCCCTTCGCCGCGCGCAATGCCACCGATTCCCATTATCTGCGCACGCTCGGAATCGCTCTTAGCCAGGGACGCGACTTCACCGACTTCGATACTGACACAAGCGTGCCGGTAGCTTTAGTCAATCAGGCATTTGTGAAGAGGTACTTTTCAGCAGAAGATCCGCTTGGTAAGCGACTCCGCATCAGTGTGGCCCAGCAGCTGGGATCTTTGAATTCCAACGATGAGGTTTTCACAATTGTCGGAGTAATCGTCGACACCATGAATCGCGGCCCTGCGTTGCCGCCTATGCCACAGATCGTCACCCTGTTTCGGCAGACGCCCGACCTGAATGTGGGATTCAAGAACCTACTGGTGCGCACCCAACTCGATCCCTTGCAGCTGGCGCCTTCGATACGACAGCAGCTGCACTCGCTTGATCCCAACCTGCCGTTCGCCGAAGTGGCCACCATGGACCAAATGATCCAGGCGCAAACGGCCGACCGCCGTTACACCACCGGTTTGCTGGCGCTCTTCGCGTTGTTCGGAGTGGTGCTCGCGTTGATCGGAGTTTACGGAGTTGTTTCGTACGTAGTGGCGCAGCGCACCAGTGAAGTCGGTTTGCGGATGGCGCTGGGAGCGCGACGTGCCGACGTGTGGTGGATGGTGTTAAAGCAGGGAATTCTTATGGCTGCCACGGGCGCAGCGGTTGGGCTTTTCGCCGCTTGGGTTTTCCGAAAGGCGGTCGCGCAGCTGGTATTCGGAATCTCTCCAGCTGATCCGGCGACATTTTTGTCCGCGGCGGTGCTGCTGATGGTTTTCGCAGTGGCGGCCTCCCTGCTTCCCGCGCGCAGGGCGATGAAGGTCGATCCCATGGTTGCACTGCGCTACGAGTGAGGAAAGCTATGACTGGACTGACTCAGGATTTTCGTTACGCATTGCGGCAGGCGCGCAAGAACGTGGTGTTTACGGCGGTCGCGGTCATCACCCTTGCATTAGCGATTGGGGCAAATACGGCCATCTTTTCCCTTGTGCACACCGTCTTGCTCGCTCCTCTGCCATATCCGCAGCCCGACCGGCTTACGATGATTTGGGGACGGAACCCCTCACGAGGCGATAAAGCGTTCCCAATTTCAGCCGGAGACTTCACTGACTGGAAGCAGAAGAACGATGTGTTTGAAGATGTCGCGGCGTCCTTCGATAACGAGGTAACGCTTACAGGCTCGGGAGAACCCAAGCTGGTCCTCGGGTACGACTTCACTCCCAATGATTTCCGCATTCTGCGAGTTTCGCCCAGGATCGGCCGCACGTTCAGCGACGATGAGGCCCGCTCCGGTGCGAACGTGGTTGTGCTCAGCGACAAATTTTGGCGGACCACGCTTCACGCTGATCCCCAAATACTCAACAAGGCGATCACGCTGGACGCGAAGCAATTCACGGTCATTGGCGTCATGCCGCCGGAGTTCGATTATCCACCACGAACTGAGCTGTGGATGCCCACCTATATCTCACCGGCGATTTCGGGCGACTACGAACATCGTTACCTGCGCGTGATGGGTCGGCTCAAACCGGGAGTTTCAGTGGAGCAGGCCCAGATTCGGATGAATGCCCTGGAACGGCAGATTGCCGCGCAACATCCTCAGACCGACGCCGGCAACCAAACCTGGGTTGAGCCGGTACGGCATCAACTATCCGGAGACATTCGCACCCCGCTGCTCGCGTTGTTTGCGGCGGTCGGCCTGGTGCTCATGATAGCTTGCGTCAACATTGCCGGCCTGATGCTGGCGCGTGCGGCCAGCCGGCGAACAGAATTGTCGGTGCGGATCGCTCTCGGTGCCACCCGTGCTCGTCTGTTGCA
>Ga0070717_10001723_pt1 | contig 15254 bp, 11 predicted proteins | sample LARL113metaG_FD_71366 | JGI IMG/M metagenome (GOLD analysis project Ga0070717, IMG submission 71366) | Corn, switchgrass and miscanthus rhizosphere microbial communities from Kellogg Biological Station, Michigan, USA - LAR L11-3 metaG | ecosystem: Host-associated > Plants > Roots > Rhizosphere ... | reverse complement strand
TAGCTGATGAGCGACATCACCATCTCTTCGCGAATGGGATCGATGGGAGGATTGGTCACTTGCGCGAACAGCTGCTTGAAGTAGTTGAACAAGGATTGCGGCTTGTCGGAGAGACAGGCCAGCGGCGTGTCGGTGCCCATTGAACCGACCGGTTCTTCTCCCTTTGACGCCATCGGGCCGAGAATCATTCGCAGATCTTCATCGCTGTAACCGAAGGCGCGCTGGCGACGGAGTAGAGTCTCCGCGTCGGGATTGTGCATGCGCGAGGGCTCCGGCAACTGATCGATCGTGATCTGATTTTCTCTCACCCATTGGGCATAGGGGCGCCGCGATGCGAGCTTATGCTTGATCTCTTTATCGGAGATGATGCGGCCTTCGACCGTATCAACCAGGAACATTTTTCCGGGCTGGAGGCGCCCTTTTCTCTTGACGAGTTCCGGCGCAACGTCGAGCACTCCTGCTTCTGACGCCATGACCACCAGATTGTCGTGGGTCACGACATATCGTCCAGGTCGCAAACCGTTGCGGTCGAGCGTCGCCCCGATGACGCGTCCATCAGTAAAAGCGATCGCCGCCGGGCCGTCCCACGGCTCCATTAGACAGGCATGGTACTCGTAGAACGCGCGCTTCTCCGGCTTCATGTGCGGGTTGCCCGACCATGCTTCCGGAATCAGCATGGCCATGACATGGGGCAGGCTACGTCCTGACTGAAGGAGCAACTCGACAGCATTATCGAAATTCGCGGAGTCGCTGCCGTCGGGAGCAATGATGGGATACAACTTCTTCATGTCGTCGCCAAATAGAGGGGACTGCAAAAGCGACTGGCGGGCGTGCATCCAGTTGACATTGCCGCGGAGCGTATTGATCTCGCCATTGTGGGCGATGTAGCGATAGGGATGCGCTCGCTCCCAACTTGGAAACGTGTTCGTCGAAAAGCGCTGGTGTACCAAGCACAGCGCGCTCACCGCGTCAGGATCGGAGAGTTCGCGGTAGAAATTGGTGATCTGAGGAGCGAGCAACAAACCCTTGTAAACGATCGTTCGACATGAAAGCGACGGAATGTAGAACATTCCTGCGTCTTCGATGCCGGACTCGCGGATCTCATTCTCCGCTCGCTTGCGCACGACGTAGAGCTTGCGCTCGAAGGCGTCTTCATCCATCTCCGCTGCGCTGCGCACAAAAATCTGCTGGATGTATGGCTGCGAAGCGCGCGCCACGCGGCCGATCGCGGAGGCGTAGACCGGAGTGTCTCGCCAGCCCAACAGAGTTAGACCTTCTTCACGGACGATGCGCTCGAGGATTCCTTCGCACTGCAAGCGCTGGTGCTTCTCTACCGGCAGGAAGGTCATGCCGACGCCATAAGTCCCGGGTTGTGGCAGGGAGAATCCCAACTTTTCGCACTCGCGTGCGAAGAACTTATGCGGAATCTGGATCAGCACGCCCGCGCCGTCCCCGGTTTCAGGATCGCAGCCGCAGGCACCGCGATGCGCGAGGTTGAGCAGAACCTGAATTCCCTTGCGGATGATGTCGTGACTCTTCTGGCCGCTAATGCTGGCGACAAATCCGATGCCGCAGGCATCGTGTTCGTGCGCAGGATCGTAGAGACCCTGGGCAGGGGGCAAACCATTTTTCGGGTTTAGACGCGTCGTCATGGACTTCGGCCGGTGGACTAAATTCCTTTCGAATTACTCGTTCTCAGGCGTAGCTTCAGAGGGCCATGAGCTATCGCACACTTCCGCTCAGCAACAAACCTTGGTATTTTCGGGCCTTGCGACGAGCAAGTACAATGCAGAATTTCGATGCAAGCGATGCAAATTTCGGGACATGTGATGGCGCGGCGGTTCATTGGGTAATCATTGCGAACCGCGACAACTCCGCTATAATTCCGCTACCACAACAATGGACTTCGATCAGCTCATCACGTTCCTGGAGGTTGCCCGTCAGGGTAGTTTTTCCCGGGCGGGGGAGAAGGTTTTCCGTTCGCAGTCGGCGGTTAGCGCCCAAATCCGCCAACTGGAGCAGGAGTATGGCGACCGCCTGCTCGATCGCTCCGGAAAGACCGTAAAACTGACCCCTGCCGGTCAGGTGTTTTTCGAATATGCCGAGCGTTTGAAGAATCTGCGCGATGAATCATTAATGGCGGTGGCCGACCACAGCGGGACCCCCCGTGGAACTCTGCGTGTGGGGGCCAACGAGGCCACATGTCTGTATGTTCTGCCTGAAGTCTTCGCAGAATATTGCCGTCGCTACCCTCCGGTACAGATCAGCATCTACCGGAACTTCAGCTACAAAATTGTGGAGAAACTCGAGAACGGGGCGGTAGAGGTAGGGATTCTGACTTTGCCCATCCAGTCTCCAAGCTTGAAGATTCAGCCGATTTTTCGAGACAAGCTGATGTTGATGGTGAGTCCGAAGAATCCGCTGGCCAAGTTTAAAGTGGTGCCGGTCAGCGAGATCGTCAAACACCCGCTGCTTTTTCCGAAGACGGGACACACGCGAAGGCTGCTGGACAAGTTGTTTCGGCCGCACAATGCCGAACTGCAGGTTCGAATGGAGTTGCCAAGCATCGGCATGATCAAGAGTTTTGTGGCTGCGGATCTGGGGGTATCGCTCATCAGCGCGTCCTTCGCGCGCGATGAAGTGGACGCGGGACGGGTCAAGCTGATTGATCTCGAGGACGCCGAACTCTACCGCGAACTGGGGCTTGCCTACAGGCGAGATCGAACGCTTTCCGTAGCGTCGACCGCTTTTGTGGGTCTCTTACGTCAGTTCGCTACACACATGAAGAAGGCTGACGGCTAGGGAACAGGCGTTAGCTGAGATTCTGATTGCTCGTATCGGAATTTTGAATTTCTTTGAATATCGCAAGCGCAGTAAGCTGGCTTTGGTTGCTGTCGAAATTTGGATCACCGTTTTCATGAATATCCCCGTCCAGAAGGCCAAGCGGATTACAACGACAGGCACAGGTATGTCGACACGAATTACGTGTCTTCTGGAGGACGGGATCGGATGAAGTAAACCACTCGCAAACAGAATCACCCGAACCCACCGCCAGAAGTGATCTGGAGGTGGGTTTTTCTTTGCGCAAAAACGGAGAGAACTGAGAGGGCGATATGAGCGGACTACCGCGACAAAGCAGATTCGAGAGAGACAACGATGTGGTGGTGATGAAGTTCGGTGGCACGTCGGTGGAAGATGCTGCCGCGATCCGTCGCCTGATCGGCATCGTGCGGAGTAGACAGGATACGCCGGCAGTGGTCGTGGTCAGCGCGCTTGCGCGGGTCACCGACCAACTGCTGGAAGCGGGGGAGGCCGCGGCGGACGGCCATCTGGGCGCTGCTCTCGCCACGGTGCGACGCATTTACGTTCGGCATGAAGAGCTGGTGGGGGCGCTCGTTGACGGTTCCGCACAAAGCGCTCTGGATCGCGAATTGCGCGGAGAGTTCCGGGCTCTGGAATCGCTGCTGCACGATGTGGAAGCGTCCCGGCAACTGGATCTCAAGTCGCAGGATCGCTTGCTGGGCTTTGGTGAATGCTTTTCCAGCAGGCTGGTGCGGGAAGCGCTTTGTGAAGCCGGAATCGACGCGACGCATGTCGATGCGTGTGCTTGCATTATCACCGACGCGCGTCATGGCCAGGCGAGTCCAGTCTGGGACGCGACCAATCAGCGGATCCAGGACACTCTGGTTCCGCTATTGGACAGCGGCCATATGCCCGTGCTGGGTGGATTTATCGCCTCAACGTGTGTGGGGGTACCTACGACTCTGGGCCGCGGCGGATCTGATTTCAGCGCGGCGATTGTCGGCGCTGCTTTGTCTGCTGCCCGGGTTGAGATCTGGACCGATGTGGATGGCATCATGACCACCGATCCCAAACTCTGCCCAGACGCTCGCGTGATTCGCAAGTTGAGTTTTGACGAGGCGGCAGAACTGGCGCAGTTTGGCGCGAAAGTATTGCATCCAGCAACTCTCGTTCCAGCCATGCGCGAGAACATCCCTGTTTATGTTCTGAATTCAAAGCGACCGGAGAACGCAGGCACGGAAATTGTGGTTCGCGCAAAGACGGGAAACGTGGTGAGTGCCATCACCGCGAAAAGGAATGTAGCAGCGGTCGAGATTGAATTGGCGCAAGCCGCCGACTCAGATCTGCTAACCACCATCTTCGCGGTGTTCAGCCAACATGCGTGCCCGGTGGATATGATGGGGACGTCGCTGGGTCGCATGTCGTTGCTGGTGGGCTCGACGGCGGCGTTGCCTAAGATTGCTGCTGACCTCCGGGGGGTTGCCGAGGTGCGATGGGAAGATCACAAGGCGCTGGTCTGTCTGGTCGGAGAGCACCTTCGACGACGGCCCGCCGTGGCCAGCCGTGTCTTCGCGGCTGTGTCGGACTTGGACGTGCGCGTCGTTTGTCAGGGCGCTTCTGACCGGACGATCTCATTCCTGGTCGAAGAATCGAGGGTTGAAGAATCGGTGCAGCGCCTGCATGGAATTTTCTTCCCGCCCCCAGAGGCTGCACTCGACTGGGGAGGAATCTCTAGCGCCTTCTGTCAGGCGGGCTGAGCCACTCGTAGGCTCAGTCTCCGAACTTGGCGGCTTTTGATGCTTCCGGAGCAGGCGAACTCGGCACCGGCTCGATGATGTGCAGGCCGCACTCGGTCTTCGCGAATCCTGGCCAACGACCGGCGCGTGGGTCTTCGCCGGGTCGCACCGCGCGCGTGCAATGGGTGCAGCCGATGCTGGGATAATCCTGATCATGAAGCTCGTTGTAGGGCACGTCGTGGTCGTGGATGTAGCGCCAGACCTGTTTTGCGCTCCAGTCGACCAGTGGATTGACCTTCACCAGCCCGAACTTGGCATCCCATTCAATTCGGCGCGCACTTGACCGGGTCGATGTCTGGTCGCGGCGAATGCTTGTGATCCATGCGCTTAACTCGCTGAGCTTGCGGCGGAGTGGCTCCACTTTTCGTAGGCCGCAGCACAGGTCAGGATCACGCGACCAGAGCGCGGCTCCATGCGTGCGTTCCTGCTCCTCGGGCGATAGCACCGAATAAACTTTCTCGATCGCGATCCCATACTTTTCTTCGATCCGGTCCATCAAGGCATATGTTTCGGGGAAGAGGAATTCGGTATCGATGGTGAAAAGGCGAAAATCTTTGCGCACCCGCGAAGCCATATCGATGAGCACCATGCCTTCGGCGCCGAATGCCGAAGAAATCGCTACACGGTTCCCGAAAGTCTCAAATGCCCAGGTCAAAGCCCGCTGCGGGGTCCAATTCTCTGCCGCAACCTGCACTTCCGCAATCTGCTGTTTGACATCGTACTGAATGTGGTCCATCACGCGAGTGGCTCCTCATTGGCTCCAAAGTCTGCAATTGCAGAAAAATCCGAAAAGAATGCAGCGGGAATTGCGGCATCGTTGCCCGCGGCTTCGCCCGGCATTTGAAATTCCTGCGCGAGCAAAACAGGATCGACAAAGCGCACAACCTCTCCCACAACTAGCAGCGTAGGAGAAGCGAGTTGGGGCGCATTGGCAAGTTCGCCGACTGTGGTGCGGTAGGTTCGCTGATATGGAGTTGTAGCGCGGGAAACGACTGCGCACGGCGTTTCGTCAGCGAGTCCAGACGCTTTTAACTTAGCCGCCACCGCGGAATAATTCTGACCGGGCATGTAAATCACCAGCGTCGCTCCGCTTCCGGCCAACTTGCTCCAGTTCGCGGCTTCACTCCCGGAAGCCTGATGGGCCGTAATGAAGACAAGCGCTGAGGACGCGCGGCGATGAGTCAGCGGAATCTGCGCCGCGGCTGCTGCTCCCAATGCGGAAGTGACGCCTGGCACAACTTCGTAAGGAATGCGAGCCCGCCGCAGTGATTCGATTTCTTCCCCGCCTCGACCAAAGATCATCGGGTCTCCGCTCTTCAAGCGGATCACGCACAATCCGGAATCAGCGAGTGCGATCATCAGGAAATTGATTTCTTCCTGGATGACATTCTTATTCCCGCAGCGTTTGCCCACGTTGTGAACCTGTGCCGCCGGAGGGATGAGCTTCAGGATTTCCCGAGAGACCAGATCGTCGTGCAGCACCGCGTCGGCCGTTCGCAGCACACGTAGCGCTTTCAAGGTGAGCAACTCCGGGTCGCCCGGTCCCGCACCCACGAGATAAACTTTGCCCTTCATGCTCATTCTCCTTTTCCGATTAATGCAGGAGCCTCGGCAAGGGCCGCCTCCAGCGCTTCCCTGCTCGCCAGCGTATGTAGCAGTTCCAGCTTGCGTTCTTTGTCGAGGTCGCTGGCCAGAATCAGCCTTCGAGTCTCGCCCAGTTCTGCCACCCACGCGGCATAGCCTGGGCCAAACTGCTTTTCGAGCTGCTGACGAATTTTCTGAGCCAGCGACGGACTCTGCCCGGCGGTTGAGACAGCAATCTGCAGATCACCGCGATGCACAACCGCCGGATAGAAAAAATCACAGAGATCGGGAACGTCGACCACATTGCAGAGCACGCCGCGTCTCTGCGCCTCGTGATAGACCCGTTCATTCGAGCTGCGGGAATTCGTAGCCACGACCGCCAGGAATGCGCCTTCCAAGTCTTCAGCCAGGAAAGCACGCAACTCGAGTTCGATCTTTCCTTCGCGCGCCCATTCGCGAACCGTGGGACTGGCATCGAGGGCAACTACGCGGATACGAGCGCCCGTGTCGAGTAGGCCACCGATCTTGGGCTCGCCGATCTTTCCAGCGCCCACTACTAGGCATTGTCTGCCCTCCAGTTTCAGAAACATTGGGAATAAGCTAGTCACCGATTCCTCCTGCTGATTGCGCCACGCTGTGCGTCAGGTCCGGCAAATCGCGAGGCACCGCGGGCAACGCCCCTCCGGCTAAAAATTCGCGCAACTCCGTGTCGGTGTGGCGAGCAAAGAAGCGGCGCAAATTTTCGCCCGGTTCGCGCTGCGCGAGGTATTGCTCTAACAGACGTTCGAGAGCATCGGGCACTTCGGTCGCGGGGCAGCGATACCCGACGGGCCGCGCGGTGGACTGATGCATTCCCAACGCTCCGCCGACGCAGAAGTAGTAGGCGTCGACCAAACGGCCCTGAACTTTGATTTTCTTGCCTTCAATACCGATGTCGGCGATCCAGTGTTGCCCGCAACTGTTGGGGCATCCGGTGACGTGCAACTTTAGGTGCTGATCGAAGCCCGGCAAACGCTCTTCCATTTCTTCGACCAGCCAGCGGGAGAAGCTCTTGGTTTCGGTTATGGCAAGTTTGCAGAATTCCGTTCCGCTGCACGCCACCGTGCCGCGCCAAAAAGCGGAGCCGCCAACTTTCAGTCCGATCGCGTTGAATTCTTGCGCGAGTGATTCAGCATTGATCGTGGGTACATTCACGACGAGCAAGTTCTGCATATTGGTGGCGCGCAATTCGCTGCCGGCAAAGCGCTCGGCCAGATCCGCAGCCGACTGCATCTGTTCCGCGGTGATACGCCCGCGCAATGCCACCGCTCCGACGTAAGAAAGACCGGGCTGCTTCTGCGCATGAATTCCCACGTGGTCGCGGTAGACCTCGTCAGGCGGATGCTCGTCGACCGCAGGATCGAGCCTGAATCCGATGCGCTCTTGCAGTTCTCCCAGAAAACGGTCAGCAGTCCATCCGTGCCGCAGGAATAGAAATTTCAGGCGGGCCCGCTCGCGATGTTCGCGCAGAACGTCGGAGTCGCGGAATAATTCCGCAATGCCCTTGACTACACGCATAACCTGGTTCCAGCGCACGAAAGCATTCAAACGCGCCCCAAGGTAAGGTTCTGTCGAGAGCCCTCCAGCGACTCGCAACGAGAAACCGACCTCGGACTTCCCGCCAACCACGCGGGTCAGAGCGGTCAAGCCGATGTCGTTGATTTCGGGATAGGGGCACCACACCCGGCATCCGGTGATGGAAATTTTGAACTTGCGAGGAAGGTTGTAAAAGTCGGCGTTTCCCGCCAGCAACCGTGAAGCCTCCAGCACGAGTGGAGAGGCATCGACGATTTCGTCGGCATCCACACCCGCGACCGGGCAGCCAGTCACATTGCGCACAACGTCACCGCATGCGCCGGTTGTATTCAGTCCAACCTGCCACAGCCCTTCGAGTACTTCTGGCAGCGATTCAATGGTGACCCAGTGCAGTTGAATGTTTTGACGAACGGTCAGGTCGGCAATTCCGTTGGCGTGGCGGCGAGTGAGATCGGCAATGGCGCGCAGTTGCTGCGAGCGCATCATGCCGTTAGGAATTCGAATGCGCACCATGAAGCGCTGCAGCGCGCGCCCTTCCCCGCCCTGCCCGCCGGTCACCCCCGCCCCATCTCCCTGGGTGTAAACGCCCCACCAGCGGAAATATGTGCCGATCCATTCGGGAGGAATGGAATCGAATCCTTCGCGGGCAAAACGCCGGATTTCCTCGAGCCCTTCCCAGGGGTTCCTGGCGCGCTTCAGCCGCTCGACTCTTTGTGCCTTGGTTTCTTTCGCTGCGATTGTCATAAAATTGTGAGCCGGAAATTCTGAGCCGGAAAATAAAAAACCCACCGCCAGGTTCGTCTGGCGATGGGTTCGTGAGTGCCGGAATTAAGAAATTATTCTTAGGTCAGCAGCCTCCCCGCGCCAGAGCGCACGCATGCACAACAACAACAAGTGCAGCAGCACATCGCGCGAAGATTGGAGCTATCTGACATTCGAGTTTAAATTTTAGGTTGAAGAAGCTTGCGCCGTCAATAACCTAACGTAACAGCTTGGATTCATAAATTGAATCGAAAGGATCATAATTTTTTAGCAGTCGCGCGGCAAGCAAAACCTCACTGTAGAATCAACCACTTAGAAATCCAAACAACTGTTGAGTGATAATCTTTGCTGCTCTGCAGGGCCGTCAGAGACTGACCACATTCTTGAAAGGTGCGTTCTCGATGAAGCGTTCCGTCATCTTCTTTATATCGCTGGTTCTGCTGCACGCCTCTTTTGCAGTTTCGCAAAACTCTGGCGCTCCCGATCCTTACCAGCCCGTGCTCGACCGTCTAGAGTCGCTCACGCGTCAGGCCGAGCCCGAATGGCGCTTTCATGCGGACATTCCTCATCCGGACGATCCGGCACTCAATGATTCCGAGTGGGGCGTGCTTGCGGTGAAGAATGTCTCTGAGCGAAACGAAAACAATACGAACGCGGAGCATTGGACAGGAACTCGAGTCTTCCGTCGCTGGATTCAAATTCCCGAGAAGATCGATGGCTATGCCGCGCAAGGCTCGCGGGTCTCGATCGATCTCCGATTTCGTAGTCCCGGGAATTTGAGGATCACGGTTTTCTCCAACGGAGCGATTCTGTATCGCGGGAGCGACGACGACATTCTGCCCATGCTTCTGACCGAAAATGCGCAGCCCGGTCAGAAATTCCGATCGCGGTGAGGGTGGTGGCGGGAGACAGCGTCCAGTCGGAATTCGCTCGCAGCGTGCTCACGCTCGAACCGCCGCGCACTCGTCCCGACCCAGCTTTTCTACGGACGGAACTTCTTGCGGCTCGTCCTATCATCTTCGCTTACGAGGAGGGAAAAGCCGAGCGCCAGCAGCAACTGGATGCCGCGCTCAGAGCAATTGATTTCGCGCCGCTCGATCGCGGAAATCAGCCTGGCTTCGATGCTTCGCTGAAACAAGCGCACGCCAAGTTAGAGGCGCTCAAACCCTGGCTGCAGCAGTTCAACATTCGTATCGTCGGCAACTCACACATTGACATGGCGTGGCTCTGGCCGTGGACTGAGACCGTTGAAGTGGTGCGCAACACGTTTCAAAGTGTGCTCGACTTGATGCGTGAGTACCCGGACTTTAAGTTCACCATGTCCTCGGCGCGGACCTACGAGTGGATGCAGGAAAAATATCCTGACCTGTTCCAGCAGATCGAACAGCGCGTCAAAGAAGGCCGTTGGGAGGTCATTGGCGGCATGTGGGTGGAGCCGGACTTGAACATGCCCGATGGTGAGTCGTTGGTCCGGCAGATTCTGGTGGGCAAGAATTATTTTCAGAAGAATTTCGGCGTCGACGTGAAGATCGGCTGGAATCCGGATTCGTTCGGATACAACTATCAACTGCCGCAGATCTACAAGAAGTCGGGCATGAATTATTTTGTGACCCAAAAGCTTCTCTGGGCGCATGAGTTCACCACCTTCCCTTACAAGCTGTTTTGGTGGCAGGCGCCCGACGGCAGCCGGCTGCTGACTTATTTTCCACATGACTACGCTGGCGGCATCGATGCCGTGCCCCTTGCAACAGACGTTTCGATGTGGATGCCGTCAATCTACGGCAAGAGCATCGCAGACAAACCAGAGATGATGCACCTTTACGGCGTAGGCGATCACGGCGGCGGACCGACCCGCATCATGCTCGATCATGCCGAGCAACTGATGGCTCAGGACACGGTGTTTCCTAAACTCGAATTCGGTTTCGCTCGCGACTTCTTCCGCGATATGGAGAAGAAACTTCCGGGCATGCAGGTTCCTACCTGGGATGGCGAGCTCTACTTTGCTTATCACCGCGGCGTCTTCACCACCCAGGCCGAGACCAAGCGTCGAATCCGGCAAGCGGAGGAAACTGTACTCAATGCCGAGAAATTCGCATCCCTGGCGACGCTCTACGGGCGGCGCTATCCACAGGATGAAATGGAACTGACCTGGAAACGACTGCTGTTCGATCATTTCCACGATATCATGCCGGGCTCAGGCATCGCGGTGAACTACCTGGATGCGAAGCGCAATCTGGAAAACGTGGAACGTGCCGCGAATGATGTCACCCGGGGATCCCTGCGCGAGATTGGCGCGCATGTCAACACGCAAGGCGACGGCGTGCCTGTAATGGTCTTCAATTCTCTCTCGTGGCCGCGAACCGAAGTTACCGAGGTTGAGGCGCAACTCGCCGCACCGAGCCGTCAAATTGAAGTTGCGGATTCCAACGGAAAGCCGGCTGAGATCCAACTGCTCTCAATGGACGCAGAGACTCACCGCGCTCGATTCTTGTTGCTCTCGAAGACCCCTTCGTTCGGCTACCAGACATATTTTGTGCGCGCCGCGACGACTGCGCCTGCGGGTCACTCGATGTTGAAGGCATCGTCGGACACTCTGGAGAATGAATTCATTCGGCTGCAGATCAATCCGCAAACCGGCTGCATGACTAGCTTGGTTGACAAGCGAAGCGGCACCGAAGCGCTCGCCCCCGCGGAAACTGACACGGGCGGGTCGAAGCCGTCAACTTGCGGGAACCTGCTGCAGACCTTCGTAGATAAACCCAAACAGTGGGACGCATGGAATATCGATGCGGATTTTGAGAAGCAACATTGGGACCTCGACAAGGCGGATGAAGTGAAGCTTGTCGAGAGTGGACCGCTGGGGGCGGTCATCCAAGTTAAGAATCATTTTCAGAACTCAACCTTCGTTCGCGACATTACCTTGTACGCAGGAGTACCGCGCGTCGATGTGAAGATGCAGGCGGACTGGCATGAAAAGCATATTCTGCTGAAAGTCGCGTTCCCTTTAAGTGCGCACAACGATAAAGCAACATTCGAAATTCCATTTGGCTCCATCGAACGCCCTACTACGCGGAATAACCCGGCGGAGCAGGCGCAGTTTGAAGTTCCGGCGCAGCGCTGGGCCGACATCTCGGACGCCAAGCATGGGTTTAGCCTGCTCAACGACTGCAAGTACGGATACGACGCCAAGGGCAATGTGCTTCGCCTGTCGCTGCTGCGCTCACCGGAGTGGCCCGACCCGCACGCTGACGAGGGCCCTCACGAGTTTACGTATTCGCTATATCCGCATGGCGCGGGCTGGAAGGAAGCGCTGACGATCCGGCGTGGTTATGAACTGAATTACAAATTGATTTCGCGGCGGCTTGAAAAGCATCAGGGATCGCTCGCGGCCGAGCATTCTTTTCTGCAGGCGCAACCTGACAACATCATTGTGACGGCTTTGAAAAGAGCTGAGGACGAGAACGCGTTGATTCTGCGTTTCTACGAATGGGCTGGTCAGGACGGCGAGGTCACGCTGCAACTTCCTCCGGGAGCGCAATCGGCAACCGAAACCAATCTGATGGAAAGACCGATTGGCAGCTTAGCGCTGCACGATGGCGCAGTCAGCGTGCCCACCAAGCGATACGAGATCAAGACGGTGAGAGTGCAATTTTCCGGCTTGTCGCCGACCGCAGCAACCCAGAAACCATGAACGGAGACTCAACGCGAACGCCGCGCCCTGGCCGAAACGCTGGAGGCGCTGCCCTGTGCTCTAATAGCCTTCCTTAGAAATACTCGATCGCAAACACCAGAGGACTTCGAATGTACTTCGTGCAACAGTTTCACCGGTTCGCATTCACAACTGTCTGCATTCTCTTTTTCATTGCCTCTACGATCGCGCAGAGTCAGGATCTCCCGAAAGTTCCGCATGCGCAGATATTCACGCTCACTCCTACCCCGGGTTATTTCACGGAACCGGCGATCGCGGTGAATCCCACAAATCCTCAACAGGTCATCGGCGTTTTTCAGGACAATGCGCACGCCTCTTATTCGTGGGACGCCGGACGCGCTTGGCAGTTGGCCGAGGGCGTCGATCCCAAGAACTATCGCGTCTCCGGCGACGTGTCGGTCGCTTTCGACAATCTGGGCCACGCCTTTATCTGTTACATCGCTTTCGACAAGCTGGGTACTTTCAATTACTGGGCGCATGGCGCCACGCGCAACGGAATTTTTGTGAGGCGATCGCTCGATGGCGGAAAAACCTGGGAGGCGGACCACGTCCCGGTCGCCGAACAGCCAAGTTCGCCGGGGATTCCGTTTGAAGACAAACCGTACATCGTCGCCGACAATTCGAAGAGCAAGTACGCTGGCAATCTCTACATTGGGTGGACGCGCTGGAGAATCGCTGACTCTCAGATGGTCTTTTCCCGTTCTACCGACGATGGAAAGACGTGGTCGCTGCCGATCGAGATCGACGCCCATCCCGGCCTGCCCCGCGATGACAACGGCGCCGCCGAGGGATTCGACGGCGTGGTCGGCCCGGATGGCAAGCTCTATGCCATATGGAGTCAGGATAACGCGATCATGCTCACCGTATCCCACGACGGCGGCAAGACTTTCTCGCATGCCCGCCCAGTCATTCGCACTGCGCCGATCATGTTCGCCATACAGACTCTGGAGCGCGCGAACGGATTTCCGCAAATTGCCATCGACCCTAAGAGCAGCCGGCTCTACGTGACCTGGAGCGATTACCGCAACGGCGATCTTGATGTATTCGTCGCGAGCTCCGACGATGGAGGCAAGCATTGGACGGCGCCTGTCCGCGTGAACAATGATCCGATTCACAACGGGGCGGAACAGTTCTTCCAGTGGCTTGCCGTAGACCCGACCGACGGGTCCGTCGATGTTCTCTTTTATGATCGCCGCGGCGATCCTCAGAACAAAAAGCAGATTGTGGCTCTGGCGCGCTCCACGGACGGGGCACGCAGCTTCAACAACTACGCCTGGACGGATAATCCATTCGAAGCCAGCGGCGTCTTCTTCGGCGACTACAGTGGACTCGCGGCGTACGGCGGGAGGGTCTACGGCATCTGGACAGAAAAACCTTTACCCGCGCCTGAGTCGAAGGAAAAACCCGAAACCAAGGACCAGCTCGAAGCGAAGGATAAGCCTGAGGAGGACAAGGGCAAAGATGCGAAAGATTCCAAGCCGAAACGAGAAAGCACGATCGTGAAAGTGGGAACCGCTGACTTCACGGGGTTGGAGCACTCAAAGTGATAATTTTGGTATGTGATTTCTTTCAAAACTAAAAAGGCAATCTCACTAGGAGATCGCACTCCACCATCAAGCGAACCAGATCAGCAACGCTAACCGGCTCACCTGGACATCCCGCCTCGACTGTTCGAGCCTTCATCTTCTTCTTGCGTGGCTTTGGATTCGCGACTTTCGAGCTCCGCCTGGCGTAGCACCGTTGCCTCGGCGGGATCAGTTCCCGCCTTTAAGTTGGTTTTCTCGAGGAAGTAGCGCCAACCCTCATGTCGATCCGCTGAGCTTTGGTCGCTCTCGAACTTCTTCAAGGCTGACTCTGCGTTGGCTCGTCCCTTGACGACCTCGACTACTCCTGCGGACTCATAGGTGCGTACGTTGTGGCGTATGACAACGTAGGATGCCTTGAGCTCGTCGTTTGTCAAAACTCTCCCTTTTTGCTGACTGAAACGAATGTCTGCTTCCAGAGTATGCGCGCAGGTCGTGATTAGCAAGCTGGACTCTGCCCGATAGGCATCTTTCAAGCTCGGCGCGCGAACATCCCGCGGCGACAGATTCTCCCATTCAGGCTACGGTTCCCATGTGCTGGGTTGACCGCAGATTACGAATCCACACCGCACCATGCGACGCCCAGCGAATGGAGGATCAAGGAGTCCCCGGTCGTTATCTTTGAAGCGTCCACCACGATCTGGTAGGCGTAGGACGCACCAGGATCTCGACTTGCACACCACGCCGCGTGCTGGAAAATGCCCTCGCAAAATGCACAAGGGGACGGGGCGCTGGATGAATCGCTGTTGTGGGCGGAAGCGTTAGCGTTGTTCATTGCTGTCTTTCCTAGCGAACACATTTGTTTCTGTACCAAGGGCCGCGACCGTTGGATGGTTCACCGCACTGCTCGGCTTGAACCTGCAGTGCGATCCTGCCTTAAATACTCGGAAAAAGTGTCCGATGTCGGTGGTTTAACCCCACCAGTTTCAGGTAAAAGCAGGAGGCTGCCGGCGTCCGCTGATTTAGATCACACGTCCCAGTGACGGTTGGCGGACTCGCTTTCCGCACCCTCGCGAGGAAGAAGACGATCTCTCACGCTCTCCGCGAAATTCCTCGTCGATTTGAATGCGCGATCCGCGGGCATGCGAGCTCGCCTTTGCGGTCGACAACCAGGAAGCCGTCGATGGTGGAGTTGGTTTGTGCTTCCAGAAATGCGGTTTGGGAATGAAGTTCTGCCTCTGCCTGTTTACGGCCGTGATGTCGCAAAGAAAGCCATCGGCGTACAGCATCCCATCTTCTTCGTAACTGCCCATGGCGCGGTCCTGCACCCAGATCCAGGCGCCATCTTTTCGGCGGATGCGGTATTCCTGGTAAAAGGCAACCTGGTCATCAAATAGGGCTCGATAGGCCTGGTTGACCCGGCCTAAGTCTTCGGGGTGGATGCGGCCAAGCCAGTCAACGCTGCGTGGGCTCTCGTCTCGCAGGGAAGGAACAATTTCTTTT
>Ga0070717_10001720_pt1 | contig 15262 bp, 16 predicted proteins | sample LARL113metaG_FD_71366 | JGI IMG/M metagenome (GOLD analysis project Ga0070717, IMG submission 71366) | Corn, switchgrass and miscanthus rhizosphere microbial communities from Kellogg Biological Station, Michigan, USA - LAR L11-3 metaG | ecosystem: Host-associated > Plants > Roots > Rhizosphere ... | reverse complement strand
GCACCGCCCCCATTGGGATCGCACAAACGCACAAAGACGAAGTCGAGGTGCAATGAATTGACCAGCACGTCGGCGAGCCCGGCGGCGATGGCAGGCGGCTCTCTCCCGACCCACGCTGCCGGGACGGCAGACAATGCCACGAGGTCCCTGAGCGCTCTTCGCAGCCGCAGGGCGTCAGCCTCGGGACCCATCGGCATTGGCTCGTGATCATTGGGCTCGTACGGAGCGGCGTCTCTCCCGGATTTCGAGCAGGAACTGGTCAGGAGGAATAAAGAACGGATTCTCCTGCAGCACCCCCCCGATGATCACGACCGGGTGCGTCCGCATGATGTCCATCACCACGCCGGCACCGAACTTCGACAGATCATAGGTGCAGATGACCGGATCGTCGTACTTGGGAAGCACATAATTGAGGCGCGTCTCGTATTCCAACAGGTCATCCACGCCTGGTTTGTCGAGTAGCGCCCATTCCATGTGCGCCACCAGCCGGGTGAGCGGATAGCCGGAAGCCGTCCCCGATTGGATCACCTCTTCGAGCAAGGCCAGCATCGCGTCCTGATCGAAGCGATCACCGCGCAAGTACGCGTCCTGCCAGCGCCGCAGCTCGAGCTGGCCCGTACCTATTGCTTGCTCCGCGTCGATGCCGGCTTCGGCGAGCCGCTTCAGATGTTCCCCCTGCAGCTCGGGGTCCACGATATGGAAGGCTTTGTCCCCCCGGTCGAAGCCCTCTTTGATGAACGAGCGAAGCACCCTGTGTTCCTCGTCGAGGCCGTTGAAGAAAGCGCAAATATGACGGTGCTGGCCGAGACTGCCCCCGGCACACTGCACGGAAGCGCCGTTCTTTCCCATGTTTCACCTCCCGCCGCTACCGGCATGTGTCAGAGCCGAGCGGATGCAAGCGAGCAAATCATCCTCCTCAAAGGGCTTGCTCAGGTAACCGATGACGCCGGCAGCTAGCGCGCGCTCCCGAACGCCGTTGTCAGGATACGCCGTGATCAGGATGGTCGGAATGGGCTTTCCTGAAGCCGACAGGTGACAATGCAGCTCGAGACCGGTCATCCCCGGCATTTGCATGTCGGCGATCAGGCAGGAAGTGCGGCGGACATGGCGCGAGCTTAAAAACTCTTGCGCGGACGCGACGGCCTCGACCCTATATCCCAGCGACCTCATGAGACCCTTTATCGCCTCGCGCATCGACTCATCGTCGTCGATGATCGAAATCAGCGGCTTTGCCTTTGGCACTCGACCTCCCGCACCCGGGTTTGTGATAGTAATGATGCGACGCGATCCGAAGCCCTTGGGCGCAGGGTGATATTCACGACATTTCAGGAAGATGAGACAAACTCAAGAGCCAGGCGATTATACTTTGGTTTAGACAGAGCTGCCGCGAGGGCGAATACATGTTGCACTGCACCTCGCTCTGTATCCGAGCGATACCGCGGGGATCTCCTCGTTGCTGCACGCCGGCGGCGATCAGCTGGCTCAAGCAACGCCGGCCTGCCGGCGCGCGTGGGGGTTCGTGGGTCACGGCCAAGGCAAATAGCCCTTCCTTGTTTGAGCATACGATTTTAGGATGTCCCAAGGGCGGGATGCCATCACCCGGCTGGTTGCGGTGCCTCTATCGCAGCGGGCGTTAGCGATGACCGAACAGCCGACCATTATCATCGTCGATGACGACCCAGGGGTCCGCGAGGCGCTCGGCAGCCTGATCCGATCCGTCGGCGTGCAAGCCAAGGCCCTGGCTTCGGTTCCCGAATTCGTCAAAGAAGGGCGTCCGGAAGGACCCACTTGCCTTGTGCTCGATGTCAGGTTGCCTGGCCGAAGTGGTCTCGATTTTCAGCGAGAGCTCTCGGCGGCGAACATTCACGTTCCGATCATCTTCATCACCGGATACGGCGACATCCCGATGTCCGTCCAGGCGATAAAGGGAGGAGCGATCGAGTTCCTGACCAAGCCGTTCCGCGATCAAGACCTGCTGGACGCGATTCAGCAAGGCCTCGCGCGAGATCGCGCGTGGCTGGAGAACGAAAAGGCAATCGCAGCGCTTCAGGCGCGCTTCGAGACCCTCACACCCCGCGAGCGTGAGGTGATGGCCTTGGTGGTGACTGGCCGCCTCAACAAGCAGATCGCCTACGACATCGGTATCAGCGAGATCACCGTAAAAGTCCATCGCGGCCAGGTCATGCGAAAGATGAAGGCGACTTCTCTGCCTGACTTGGCCCGGATGGCCGACAAGCTGGACTTCACTGCGGAAAAATCGCAGAGCTGCTAGACCAGTGTGTTTTTCGGGCTACCGGCTGGACAGTTCTTCCTGCCGTTTGCGCTGGGTATTTGACCACCGGCGGTCTCCACCCCCCAGATACCGGCCCACCTTAGCTATGCCGTGCGCTTCAGAGCCGTCCTAAACCAAAGTCTAATACGAATGATTCTCGGGCGGCATCCGTGCATCCGCAGGTGCAATAGGACGGTCTGACGCGCCCTGTTAGCCTTAATCCGCTGTTCAACTCCTTCTACGGGGGGAACTCATGCGCGGCGGTTACGGCGATGCCTCGGTCGACGTTGCACTGACGGAGCGATCCCGGCGCCCGCAATTAGCTGCAAAGGCGGCTCTTGCACAATTTCACAACCATTAACGCGACGGGCGCCTACGGCCGCGCCAAATTGCAGGCCATAAACCAAAAGGAGGGCTCACGATGACGACGAACACTTACGCCGAACCGGCCCTCCACCGCGAAAACCGGCATGGCGCAGACCCGCTGAGCGCGATAGCAGCCGATACGTTGCTCGAATTCGGCCGTTTCCGAGTAATGCTGCGCCAGCGGCAGTTGGTCGCTGACGGCGTGCCGATAGAGTTGGGGACGCGCGCGTTCGATCTCCTCCTCGTCTTGCTGGAGGCCGACGGATCGCTGGTCACCAAGGACGAGCTTCTCAGCCGCGTGTGGCCTGGCATCATCGTCGGCGAGGAGAACCTGAAGGTTCAGATCTTCGCTTTACGCAAGGCTCTTGGCGAAGGCCGCGAGTTCATCCGCACTGAGTTCGGCCGCGGTTACCGGTTCACTGCCGCAGTTCACTCGACCGGCGCCTGGAGTGTTTGTCAGCGTCCGTCGCGACGGGGACAGCGCTCAAGTCAAAGGCTGGTTCCTCAATGGATTTCCCGGCGACCGCCGCCCCGTTGGTGTGTCCGAGATCACCCCGGCAAACGCGTTGATTCAGCTCACAGTGAGGGCGCCGCATTCTGCCGAGATTGGATTTGCTCAGCCGTACGAAAGGGAGAGGAAGGATGACAATACGCTCTTTTCCAGCGATCGAATCGATCCTGCCAAGAATGCCATTGTGGAAAGCTGCAGCTTTTGCCGCTGGGCTCGCCCTCAGCATGCTTTCCGATCCGGTCCACGCCGCTCCGTCGAGCGGCGGCGATACCGTGCAGGGGCTCTACGACGCGCTGCTCAGCACAATGAAGAACGGCCGGACATTAGGCCAGAGCGGCCGCTTCACACAGCTGGAGCCGGTTATTCGGCGCAGTTTCGACGTCGCCTCGATGGCGCGATTGGCGGTCGGCCCGTCCTGGGCCAATCTGACCGAGGCGCAACGCCAGCAAGTGAGCGAAAGCTTTGGACGCTACATCTCGGCGATCTACGCCGACCGGTTCGACAGCTATGCCGGGCAGAAGCTGGAGGTGACTGGCGAGCAGCTCGCCCCATCGGGCGCCATGGTGCGCAGCCAGATCATCAAAGCCGACGGCGAGCCGGTAAAGGTCGATTATATGATGCGTCGCAGCGGCGACAGCTGGCTGATCTCCGACATCTACCTCGACGGCGCAATCAGCGAGGTGGCGACCCGCCGCTCGGAATTTGCCGCCATCCTGAAGAAGGAAGGCATTGACGGTCTGATCGCGGCGCTCAACCGCAAAGGCGACATGCTCATCGCGACTACGGCAAGATCCTTCTAGGAATTATGCCGATTGACGTACCGACCGCAATTCACCAAGGCGAACCGAGAGGGATGCTAAGTGCAGCAAGGGGAGCGACCCCCGGCGACAAGGCCGTGTGGCTCACCGCCGCGGACACCATCGCAGAGCACGCCGATAATCGTCGGAATTCCGCGGGCGTTACGGGGGAGCGCCGTGCCGTGGTTTCGGCCTGCTAGAGCGAGGAGGTAATGATGTCCCAACCGGAACGCTATGAAATGCTCGTCCTTGGTAGCGGAGCAGGCGGCAAATTGCTGGCCTGGCACATGGCCAAGTCGGGGCATCGCTCGGCCGTTGTCGAGCGCAAATTGATCGGCGGCTCCTGTCCAAACACCAACTGCCTTCCCAGCAAGAACGAGATCTGGAGCGCAAAAGTCGCCGATCTGGTCCACCACGCGGACCGGTTCGGAATGGTGACGGGTCCCGTTGCCACCGACATGAAGAGGGTGCTGGCGCGCAAGCGCGAGATGGTCGAGGGGCTAATCGCCCTGCATCTCGACCTCTACAAGGCGAGCGGCGCCGAGCTGATCATGGGCACGGGTCGGTTCACCGCGCCGAAGACCATCGAGGTGCGCTTGAACGACGGCGGCACGCGCGTGCTCACCGGCGATCGCGTGATTCTCAATCTCGGGACGCATGCCACGATCCCGGATATTCCGGGTCTAGCTGCAACAAAGCCGCTCACCAATGTCGAGGCGCTGGAGCTCGACCGACTGCCCGCCCACCTCATTGTCATCGGCGGCGGCTATGTCGGATTGGAGCTGGCGCAAGCCTACCGTCGGTTCGGTAGCCGAGTGAGCATTATCGAGACGGGACCACAAATCGCCAGCCGGGAAGATTCCGACGTCGCGGCCGCATTGCAGGAGATGCTGCGCGACGAAGGCATCGCGGTGCATCTCGGCGCCAAGGTTCTCGGTGCGCAAGGCCGGTCCGGGCAAACTGTCAGCCTCCAATTGCATACGCCCTCGGGCGATCAGACCATCGACGGCAGCGATATCCTGGTCGCAGCCGGACGCACCCCCAATACCGCCGGGATCGGGCTGGAGCTCGCCGGTGTCGCGCTCGACGCCCACGGCTATATCGCGGTCAACGATCGGCTCGAGACGAGTGCGCCCGATCTCTGGGCGGTCGGCGAGTGCGCGGGCAGTCCGCAATTCACCCATGTGTCGGAGGACGATTTCCGCATCATCCGGGACAATCTGGCGGGCGGCGACCGGACCACCCGCAACCGGCTCGTCCCATACTGCATGTTCACCGATCCGCCGCTGGCGCGGGTCGGCTTGAGCGAGGCCGAGGCCCAGCGCCAGGGCATCGCCGTCCGGGTCGCGAAACTGCCGATCGTCGCGGTATTGCGGTCGCGGACAACCTCGGAGACGCGCGGCTTTATGAAGGCGCTGGTCGCGGCCGACGGCGACCAGATTCTGGGTTTCACGATGCTTGGCGCCGAGGCAGGCGAAGTCATGGCCGTGGTCCAAACAGCGATGTTGGCCGGCATGCCCTACACTGGATTGCGCGACGCGATCCTCGCGCACCCGACAATGGCAGAGGGCCTGGGCGGGCTCTTCTCGAACGTGCCTGCCCGATAAGGCTCGTTCCCCCCGGTGACGAAGCCCCTGCCGCCGCAAGGCTCGTCACGGCTGGGCCACCTTTATCACTGGCCACCCTTGCGCGCGTCCTCGAAAGTGCGCACCCACTCGACGTAGCGGTCGGCGATGCTCTCGACCGCCTTCTCGCGAGTGGTCTTGTTGTCGCGCAACGCGACCAGCGCGTCCCAGAACGAAGTACGGCCGACGGCAAAGCCGATGAATCCCGGCACCGGCGCCGCCGCGCGCAGCCAGGCGATGATGCCGGCTTCATCGGAGCCGCGGCCGAGAATGATGCAGCCCACCTTGTCGCGCCCGTCGCGCTGCGCCGCCGTAACCAATGCGGCGCAGTCCTCGCGCCGATCCAGCCCCTCGATCTTCCACACATCCGGCTCGACCCCGGCGTTCTGCAATTCCTTGATCGCGGCGATCATCAGCGAGGGCCTCAGATCGTGGTCATAGAGGTGGTGGTCGCCCTCCAGCCGGTCCGACTGCTCGTGCGTCATCGGCACCAGCAATTCGAACAGGAAATGCTGGTTGTTCTTGTGCACGTAGTCTGCCAGCTCGCGCAGCCGCGCCGCCTGCCGGCGATTCATCGCCTCGTCGCTTTCGGGATTGTAGCGCACCAGCACCTTGACAAAGGTCGGCTTGAATTCGGCGATGTGCTCGGCGTAACGGTCGCCGTATTCGAACTGGAACTCCTCCTGGCCGCTCTTCTCGGCGGGTGCGCAGGTGATCACGCCGTTCGCGCGCGCGTCGCGCAGGATCGCGGCACCAAACTGCTCATCGACCAGGATGGCCGCCGCCTCGCGCGGCGCGCCCTTGGTCAGCGCCAGCTTCAGCCCGTCGTAGACGACCTGCTTGCTGGCGGCGACCCTCGCCGTCTGCTCGGGGGTGAGCGGCGCGGAGAAGCCGAATAGTCCTTTCTCGAACGAGGAGCGATGGTCAAAAGGCATGATGTAAAGAGGCCGATCGTATCCGAGGTCCATGTGAACTCTCCCGGTTGTGGGTTTCCATGAGCCGAGCTTGGCGCGAAAATGCGCCGAACTCTTTGTCAAATCGGCAGCCGGTCAATCTTCGGCGCAGGCAGCATGCCGTCCAGGTAGCTCGGGCTCTAGCCGCCTGCGGCCGGGCCGGCCTGTTCCCGAGCTTCTGTGCCAAGGCAACCAACCCCTAATTCACACACTTTCGTTCGACGATTTCCGGATCATAGGCGATTATCTCACCGGCGGCGACTGCAACCACACACCGCGGGGTCTCTCACGGCCCTGAACCTACCGTCTGGACATCGCCGAGCCACAGGGCCGCCTTGCTTCAAGCTATCTCTTTCTTCAAATTTAATAAACTATGACGAAGCCGGATCGTCGCTGGCGATTCAACTCTCGTGCGATTGCGGGGTATGCGGTCGCTGTAGCGTCGGTCGCCGCAGCCCTCACCAGCTCACAGTTGCTGGAGACCTATGCTGTAACTGCTCCTGTATCGCTGTTTCTTTGCGCCGTCATGTTTAGTGCCTGGTTTGGTGGGTTTGGCTCAGGCTTGCTCGCGATAGCCCTCTCCTTTTTGACTTTCAATTACTACTTTGTGGCTCCGTCGCACACCTTGATTATTGATGTCAAAGAGCTGCCGCGCGTTTTCGTCTTTGTACTGACGGCCCTTTTTGCCGGATTGCTGAGCGCTGCCCAAAGGAGCACAACAGAATCACTCAAGCGGGCGCGCGACGAGCTAAGCGGAACGGTTCAAGAACTCAAAAGAACCAACGAGGCGCTGCAGGCGGAGAATGCCGAGCGAATTCGGGCCGATGATGCCTTACGAAACGCGCAGGCGGATCTCGCGCGCGTCGCACGACTGACAACGATGGGCGAGCTCACGGCATCGATCGCCCATGAGGTGAACCAGCCGCTAATGGCCGTCGTGACCAATGCGGACACATGCCTGAGGTGGTTGACGAAAGATCCGCCCGATCTCCATGAGGCACGGGAGGCTGCGGAGCGGATTGTCGGTGCCGGCCATCGCGCGGGTGACATCATCAGGACCATCCGCGCTCTGGCCCGGAAGTCGACACCCGAGATGACGCGGTTTGACGTTAATTCTGCGATAAGCGACGTCCTCACCCTCACGCGAGGCGAGCTGCAGCGGCACGATGTAACACTCGAGACAGATTTTACCGCCGGCCTCGAACCCGTCCTGGGCGACCGTGCCCAGATGCAGCAGGTCATCCTGAACCTGATCGTAAACGGGATCGAGGCGATGACAGCGGGCGCGCATCATCCGCGGGTGTTGCGGATAAGCTCTCGGATGGCTGGGCCGGGCAATGTGCTGATCGCGGTGGCGGATACGGGTACGGGGCTCGATCCAACAAAGGTCGCCTATATTTTCGATGCCTTCTTCACGACAAAGCCCGAAGGTATGGGAATGGGGTTGTCGATCTGCCGCTCGATCATTGAAACCCATGGCGGCCGCCTGTGGGCATCGCCGAATTCGCCCAGAGGTAGCGTCTTCCAGTTCACTGTGCCGGCGGCGGCCAATGGGATTTTGAATGACGGCACCGGATAACAAGGTAAACAAGGTAGCGGCGACTGTCGCCGTCATCGACGACGATCCTGATATACGCGAGGCGCTTCGCGGGCTTTTCCGATCGGTGGGCCTGAACGTCGAATTGTTCGCCTCGGTTCAGGAATTCCTCGGCACCGCTCGCCCGGACTGGCCGGGATGCCTGGTTCTGGATGTCAGATTGCCCGGGCGCAGTGGACTCGATCTTCAAGACGAGCTGGCCAAGGCGAAAATACACCTGCCGGTTATCTTCATCAGCGGCCACGCCGACGTCCCGATGTCGGTCCGGGCCATGAAGGCCGGTGCGGTCGAGTTCCTGACCAAACCCGTGCGCGACCAAGATTTGCTGGACGCAATCCAGCTGGCAATCGCGAGAGACCGCGCCCGCCGCGACGACGAGCGAGCTCTTGCACGATTACGCGGCGACTTCGATACGCTGACGCCGCGTGAGCGCGAGGTGATGATGATGGTGGTGGCGGGCCGTCTAAACAAACAGATCGGCCCGGAGTTGGGACTGAGCGAAGCGACGGTGAAGGCGCATCGGGGCCAGGTGATGCGCAAGATGCGTGCTCGGTCCTTGGCCGAGCTGGTCAGGATGGCCGATAAGCTCGCGCCCTCCCATGCAAAGTCCCAGCTCTCTGCAACCAAAGTATAGGAAACTCGAGTCTTTCTGCTGACTGCTTGCGACGCTGATCCAATTGCGTGATTGCCTCACGCGGCGCCATCTTTGCGGGGTGACCGTGAGGACGCCAGCTATGCCGCAAACGCCGCTCATTGCATGCGTCGACGACGATGTAGCAGCCCGCCAGGCGCTGGAGGGGTTACTGAAGGCGTTCGGCTTTGCCCCAGAGGTATTTTCGTCCGCTGAAGAGTTTCTGCAATCTGATCGGCTGAACGAAACGTCGTGCTTGATCACCGACATACACTTGCGAGGAATATCGGGACTTGAACTTCAGAGCCGTCTGGCTGCATTGGGCTCCCGCATTCCCCTCATAGTCATTACGGCATTTCCCGACGATCGGGTTCGCGAGCGGGCACTGAACGGCGGAGCGATCGGCTTTCTCGATAAGCCCTTCAGTACGGAACACCTGTTAACCTGTATCCATTCGGCGCTTAATCGTCGGCACGGCGACGACGCGCGCCCTTAGGCTCGGATAGAAGGAGGCAATACCTCGTGCAGGACTCATTTATCCCGGGACAATTCGCGTACCAACCGATGCTCCATTGGGAACGACCGAGGATCAACCAGCACCCGGTGAGCGCGAGCAGCGACGCCGTCATTCGGTTTGGCCGCTTTTGCGTGGTGCCGCGCGCCCGCCAGTTGCTGGTCGATGGGCTGCCCGTCGAGCTCGGCAGCCGCGCCTTCGATCTTCTGATGGTGCTGATCAAGGCGCCCGGCACACTCATTACCAAAAATGAGATCGTGAGCCGCGTTTGGCCCGACACGGTGGTGGAGGAGGCCAATTTAAAGGTGCAGATGGCGGCGCTACGGAAGGTTCTCAGCGAGAATCGGGACGTTATCAAAACCGTCCACGGGCGGGGCTACGTGTTTACCGGCGAGGTCACCACGGCATCGACAGAACTGAGCGCCTCGGCTCGGCCCCGCTCGGAGCCCCCACTCAGACCCGACTGGAGTTTACCGTGCCGCCAGTGGATGGCGAGATCTCGAATAATCGTGCCCGATGACAAGACTGAGCCGGTTGTCGTCGTCATCGACGACGATCCGGACATACGCGATGCACTCCGAGGGCTCTTGCGTACAGTAGGGCTACGCGTCGAGTCATTCGCCTCGGTCCGGGAATTTCTCGACAGTGCCCCTCCGGATCTCCCCGCGTGTCTGGTTCTCGATGTCAGTCTGCCTGGGCTAAGCGGGCTCGATTTTCAGGAGGCGTTGGCCAAGTCCAATTTGCACCTGCCGATTATTTTCATCAGCGGCCACGCCGATGTGCCAATGTCGGTTCGGGCCATGAAGGCCGGTGCGATCGAGTTCCTGACCAAACCTTTTTGCGGTCAAGATTTGCTGGATGCGGTCCAGCTGGCGATTGCACAGGACCGCGCCCGCCGCGACGACGAACGAGCTGTTGGTGAGCCTGCTCACCTGGTTCGGCATGCTGACGCTGCGTAAGCCGATTGGCCAAAAGGCGCCACCGTGATGATCGCCTGCCTCGATCAAGCAGCGGGTCTAAAGCGCTGCGCACTCGATATCGCGACCACATTGGTTTCGCGTTGCAGCCTGAGCGTGTCCCAAATCTCGCTCAGCGCGTTTGCGAGTCGATCGATCAGCTGGTCGTTGTGGAACGGTGTCGGAGTGATGCGCAGCCGCTCGGTGCCTTTCGGCACGGTTGGGTAGTTAATCGGCTGGAGATAGATGGCAAACCGCTCCAGGAGGAGAGTGGAGATCTCCTGGCAGAGGACGGGATCGCCGACCGGGACGGGAATGATATGCGTCTGCGACGACATCATCGGGATTCCTGCCCGACGCAACGTGCGGCGTGTCTTCTCGACCTGCAGCCGATGGGCGATGCGTTCCGCCACTGATCGCTTTAGATGCTTGATGCTTTGCGTGGCGGCGGCAGCTAGTGGCGGCGGCATCGCGGTCGTGAAAATAAAACCGGGCGCCGCCAAGCGGATCGCCTCGCAGATTACGGCATTAGCGGCGATGTAACCCCCAATCGTGCCGAAGCCTTTCGCCAAGGTCCCTTCGATGACGTCGATGCGGTCCATGACCCCGTCTCGCTCGGCAATTCCGGCGCCACGGGGACCGTAAAGGCCGACGGCATGAACCTCGTCGAGATAGGTCAGCGCCTCAAATCTCGCCGCCAGATCGCACATGCGCCCGATCGGCGCGATATCGCCATCCATCGAATACAGCGATTCAAGAGCGATGACTTTGGGGCGGCTATGGTCTGTCTGCTGCAGCAGTGCTTCGAGATGGCCGAGGTCGTTGTGCCGGAAGATCCGCTTTTCCGCGCCACTCGCCCGGATCCCGGCGATCATCGAGGCGTGGTTCTTCTCGTCGGACAGAATGAGGCAATTCGGCAGCAGCCTGCCGATCGTACCAAGCGCGGCCTCATTGGACACATAGCCGGAAGTAAAGACGAGTGCGGCCTCCTTACGATGCAGGTCCGCGAGCTCCGCCTCGAGCGCGACGACGGCATGATTGTTGCCGGAGATGTTGCGAGTTCCCCCGGCGCCCGCCCCCATGCGACGCGCAGTCTCGACCATGGCGTCGATAACGACAGGGTGGCGTCCCATGCCTAGATAATCGTTCGAACACCAGATGACGACCTCGCGGGAAGCGGCGCCGCAGCGCCAAATGGCATAGGGCGGTCGAGTGGCCTGCCGTTCGAGATCGACGAAATTGCGATAGCGGGCTTCCTGACGGATGCCGTCGAGAAACGAACGGAAATGATTGCCTATTGTCATTGGGCCATCCCCTAATTTCCTCTCGGCGCGGTGCTCGAGCCATCATCGAGACCGCCCCGCTCGCGTTATCGGAATTATTGCAAGCCCTGCGGCGGGATCGCCTGGCCCACATTCGTATAGGGTCCATAGAAAAAGCCGCCGCGAACGGGGTTTATGTGCCCGACATTCATGTTTGGCCCGTTGTAAAACCCACCCCCCGGATTCGGTCCGGCATCGGCGTCTCCGATCGCCGAGGCGCATCCGTCGAGCAGCATCACCAGACAAATTACAGCTAGCCTAAATCTAATTTTTTTCATCGGTCCCTCTCATTAATACGGAAGCTCGTTTGGATCACCAGCTGATTGAACAGCTTGCTCATTAGAACCGCACTCGGTGATATCCGCAGCAGCCACATCAATCCCGCAGTATCCATCGGCGCTGCATCGCCTTCTGGAGCCGGAGCCCCGTAACCGAGACGATGACCCTGTGGAGACCGGCTCGAACGAGTGGGAGTGCGTGACACATCGCAACGCGGAGCGCCGAATTGACGTTGATTACTTTATTTGGTGCAAGGGATCCCTGCAAGTTAGGACGGGTAAAGCCTTGTTAAGTTCGGTAAAAAGATCGGCTTGATCGCTGCAGAGATCGACTTGATCGCCGTATAGCTTGATCGCCCATATAGACTATGTGTGATCACCGTTAACCTCGTTTGGTATTACCATAATTTACTCCGATTTACCGGAGTTAACACTACTTGGCTTGTTGGAATGCCAAGATTGCTGGCGAGGCTGCTCCGCCGTCATCCAACGGCGCTAGCTCCAATTGTGACACTGCGGAGAACCGGTGGCGCACATGATGGATTTGAAGACACCGAACACAGATGAGAACCATTGCTACCGAGATGGCCTCTCGGAAACGAGGTCCGGTCGACCCGGACACATTGCGGTCGATCGAAATATTCATAAACAAATCGAAGTCCTAATTCCGCGTCTGACGCGCTATGCGCGAGTTCTGACGCGCGATATCGCAGCCGCAGACGATCTCGTCCAGGACTGCCTCGCCCGAGCCCTCGGGAAAATGCACCTGTGGAAGGAGGGTACCGACCTTAGGGCCTGGTTGTTCACCATCCTGCATCATCAATACATCAGCCTCACTCGCCGAAACGCGCGCCAGCGCGCAGGCGCCGAGTTGCAGAAATCTCATCGCACTCCGGCGCTCTCGCCCAATCAGACCGTGAGGCTTGAGCTTCGCGATCTGGAACGCGCTCTCGCCAAACTGCCCGAGGAGCAACGGTCGGTGATTCTGTTAGTGGGAGTTGAGGGTATGCGATACGACGAAGCCGCATCTCTGGTAAACCTCCCCGTCGGCACAGTCCGTTCGCGAGTTTCGCGCGGTCGTGAGACCTTACGTACGATGACCGGACTCGTTCCCGGTCGGCATTCCCGATGTCCGGGCGTTTCGGCGAGTGTCGATTCTCCCCGGAGCCCTGCGCCTGATCAGGATCACTTCCAACCTATCCTACGGAGTGCCCGCCTCCGCGATCATCCTCATCGCGACGCCATATCGCCTTCAAGGTCCAGGCACTTCGGATCCCGGACACGAGCGCTGATGTAACTTGCTCGCGACGCGATGGCTCACTCTCGGACTATGCGCCGCTTGGAACGCCGACCCGACGTCGCAAAAATGGCCACGGGGAGGCCCGCCGGGCCGGTGCGCCTTACAACTATTCACCGTGGTTTACCCCGGTTTACTTGGCCCGGCTTGCGATGCGTCATAAGTCCTATGCAAGGCGCTAACGCGGGACTTCCCAGACAATGATGCGATTTTATTGAGGAGAACGTCCAATGTACCAGACGTCTAACACGCTATCCCAGAACATTCGTTCCAAATCCGCAGAGTTGCTGAACCGGCACCTGGCTGCCGCGATCGATCTGCACGCGCAAGTCAAGCAGGCGCATTGGAATGTGCGCGGTCCTGCATTCATCGCCATCCATGAACTGTTTGACAAGGTCGCGGACGTGGTCGAGGACTATTCGGATACGATCGCCGAACGTGCGGCCGCCCTCGGCGGCACCGCCGAGGGAACCATCCAGGTGGCTGTCAAGCGGTCCTTCCTCGAACAATACAAGCTCGGCGTCGCTGGCGAGCAAGCGCATATCACGGCCGTGACCGCGTCGCTGGCCGCTTTCGGCGACTCTGCCCGCAAGGCAATAGACGAGGCCGCCGCATTCGGGGACCAGGACACCTCGGACGTGTTTACCGAAGTGTCGCGCGGAATCGATAAACAGCTCTGGCTGGTGGAGTCACACCTCAAACACTAGAGGGCGGATCAATCGCGGCGCTGTGACTAGCAGATAGCGTGATAAAGCTCTGCGCAAGCCTTTGCACCCAGTCCCCGTGGGCGGCCGGTTCTTCCCGAGCCCCGGCCGCATTATCATTCCGATGAAGGTTTCGACATACGATGCCCTTTAAACGTTACTATCGTTATATTTAATATGAGCGATGGCTGCGTATCTTGGGCTGCGCCTCGCCTACGAGAGCGTCTGCCGCTCAGCCAGAAGGAGCGCCTCTTAGGCCGAGGTTCCCATGACTGCCTCACCTCTCACAACCGATAGACCTGCTGCGAAATACGGGCGGCGCACGCCTCTGCTTGTCGGCTTGGTGATGATTGCGGTCGCCTCGGGGGGTTACCTGGGATGGCAGCACTTCGCGCACGGTCCTTCCGCCGCGAAGCCGGAGCCCGTTCCCCCCGTTCCGGTCATCGCAGCAACAGTCCAGCAGCAAAATTTCCCGATTGTGCTGACCGGGATCGGCAATGTGACGGCGCTGAACACTGCGACCGTCCGCAGCATGGTCACGGAGCAGATCATCAGCATCGACTTCAAGGATGGCCAGTTTGTCAAGAGAGGCGAACTCTTGGCCCAACTTGATCCGAGCACCTTTCAGGCGCAGCTCGACCAGGCGGAGGCCAATCTCGCTCGCGACCAGGCCCACCTCGAAAACGGGCAAATCAATCTCAACCGGTATATCCCGTTGCAAAAACAAGGGTTTGCACCGGAGCAACAAGTGGCCACTCAGCAAGCGAAGAACGCCCAGATACAGGCCACACTAAAGGCCGATCAGGCGGCGATCGATTATGCCAAGACCCAGCTGAGCTATACCAAGCTGGTCGCGCCATTCGACGGGGTCGCCGGGATTCGCTTGCTCGATGTCGGAAACATCGTCCATGCGAGCACGACACGTGGTTTTCCGGGTGAGCCCAATGCTTTGGTCGTGATCAACCAGGTGCAGCCAATCAGCGTGATGGTTACGTTGGCTGCAGCCGACATTCCAAAGGTGCAGGACGCTCTCGCAAAGGGCTCCGTTAAGGTCATTGCACTTAGCGCCGACGGCAAAACTGAGCTCGATACCGGCACGCTCGCTGCGATAGACAACCAGGCGAATACCACCTCCGGCACGATAGGCCTCAAGGCGATCTTCCCCAATCCAAATCGCCGGTTGTGGCCCGGCATGTTTGTCAACGTCCGGGTCGTGACCTCAGTGCAGGACAACGGCCTGACGGTCCCGCTCGAAGCCGTCCAACAGGGACCGCAAGGGCAGTACGTCTTTGTCGTCGGCCCCGATGACAAAGTGTCGATGCAGCCCGTCTCGGTCAGCGAGACACTCAACGGCGAGGTTCTGATCGACAAGGGGTTGAGCGCCGGAGAGACCGTCGTCACGCGAGGTCAGTATCGGCTAACGCCCGGCACCGCGGTGT
>Ga0070717_10001718_pt1 | contig 15271 bp, 10 predicted proteins | sample LARL113metaG_FD_71366 | JGI IMG/M metagenome (GOLD analysis project Ga0070717, IMG submission 71366) | Corn, switchgrass and miscanthus rhizosphere microbial communities from Kellogg Biological Station, Michigan, USA - LAR L11-3 metaG | ecosystem: Host-associated > Plants > Roots > Rhizosphere ... | reverse complement strand
TGAAATGTGAGTACTGAGGCAATATTGACGACCTTGCCCGAACCCTGGGCAAGCATATGTTTCCCCGCGTGCTTTGTCAGGCGGAACACACTGGTGAGATTCGTGTCGATCACTGCTTGCCAGTCTTCTTCAGAGTGCTCCGCCGCGGGCGCGCGCCGAATGATTCCAGCGTTGTTGATGAGAATATCGATCGTGCCAAAATGTTGGACGACTTGTTCGATCAGGCTGGAACAAACAGAGGCATCGCTCACATCTCCCATCACTGCGAAGTGATTCGCACCCAGCTTGCTCAATCCTTGCTGCGTATCTTTGGATACGGCGCGCGAGCCATGGATCGCTACGTTTGCGCCCGCTCCGGCCAGTGCGATCGCGATCCCTGCGCCCAGTCCGCGAGAAGATCCTGTCACCAGCGCGGTCTTACCCTTCAGGCTGAATCGCTCCAAGATCACGGCACGTCCTTCTGTTAAAGCAAATCCGCAATTGCCAAGGCATCCATATCGCTGTAGACCTGATTTTCTCCACCCATGCCCCAGCAGAACGTATAGTTCTTGGTTCCAACTCCGGCGTGGATCGACCAACCGGGAGCGACGACAATCTGTTTGTTGGCGATCACGAGGTTGCGCGTCTGCTTGCCAGGACCCATCAGGTGAACCACTCGTTGGTCCGCTGCAAGATCGAAGTAAAGATAAACTTCCGATCGCCTCATGTGTGTGTGGGGAGGCATGGTGTTCCAGACACTTCCGGGTGCGAGCCTTGTAAAACCCATCACCAGTTGGCAACTGCGCGTTCCCTCCAAGTGAATGAGTTTTGTTATCTCGCGCAAATTCGCGTTTTCAGCGGTACCCAGCGTGACTTTCGCCTGTTCGGCTGATCGAATGAGTTGAGTCGGTTGCGTCGTGTGAGCCGGATAGCTCAGCAGATAGAATTCCGCTGGATGCGCGGGATCGGCGCTGGACAATAGAATCTCTTCGTTTCCGCGGCCAACATACAGAGCGTCGAGTTTGTTGAGCTCAAACGGGATGTCGTTGACAGTTACCACGCCTGTAGCCCCGATATTCAGGACACCAAGTTCACGGCGCTCGGTAAAATAGGATGCCTTCAGCGCGTCATCGGTAGGCAAGAGCAGTGGCTCGCGGGTCGGCACCGCCGAGCCGATTACTGTCCGATCAAGGTCGACATAGGTTAACTCGATTTCTCCGGGGTGAAAGAGATCGTCGATAAGAAACGTCTCGCGCAATTCTTCGGTGGTCATCCTGCGATAGCGGATCGCGTCGGCCATTTGCAATATTCTCACCGGCTTATCCCGTCCTTCTGTTGTGAGCAATAAGCAATAACGATACCACGGCCAATGCCAGTCACGGATGCACTGTGAAATTACTATTCCCGCTATTCAAAGCTGCTCATGCGACGGTGGTCTATTTATGACCGGATTACCAAATCTTGGCGTTCCAGGTAAGTGAATAACGTTATAATAAGTTCCTTTTTAGAGGATTACATTCATAAGAAAGTCGGCGCAGATATCAGCACCCGCAGGTTACAAAGAAGACTGGGAGGGCCATGCGATGAATGCGAACAGTGCGGGCGGACGCCTGCGTTGGTCGATCTGCGCCATGTTGTTTTACGCCACGACGGTCAACTACATGGACCGGCAGGTGCTGGGAATCTTGTCCCCGACGCTGCAGCACGCCATCGGCTGGACCGAAGCCCAGTATGGCTACATTATCGCCGCATTCCAGGTCGCCTACGCGATCGGATTGTTGGCGGCTGGCAGATTGATTGACAGGGTGGGCACTCGCGTCGGTTACGCGATCGTAATGGCGGTCTGGAGCCTTGCCGCCGCATCGCATGCGCTGGCCCGTACTCCATTGGGTTTTGGCATCGCGCGCTTCTTCCTTGGAATCGGGGAATCGGGAAACTTTCCCGCAGCGCTCAAGGCGATCGCGGAGTGGTTTCCCCGCAAGGAGCGCTCCTTGGCCGCCGGCATATTCAACTCCGGCGCCAACCTTGGCGCCATCCTTGCGCCGCTGCTTGTTCCCACTATCACGGTGCGGCTCGGCTGGCAGTATGCATTCCTCACTACCAGCGTATTCAGCCTCGTGTGGCTTGTTGTTTGGCTTACTTTTTATCGCAAACCATCGGAGCATCCTGACCTGGCTCCAGCGGAGTTGCAGTACATTCAGAGCGATCCAATTGAATCGTCGCACCCCATACCGCTGGGCCGGCTCTTGCGCTATCGCCAGTTGTGGGCTTTCCCCGCGGCGAAATTTCTGACGGACCCCATCTGGTGGTTCTATCTATATTGGTTGCCCAAATTTTTTGACGCCCGTTATCACGTCTCGCTGCTGCATCTGGGATTGCCGCTGGTGATTGTGTATAACGCTTCGGCCATCGGCAGTATCGGTGGCGGCTGGCTCCCGGGAATGCTTTATCGCCACGGCTTTTCGATGGCGAAGGCACGCTTCTCGGCCATGCTATTGTGTGCCTGCCTCGTGTTGCCGGTTCTATTTGCCAATCGGCTCCCGTCTCTGTGGTACGCGGTAGGCCTGCTGAGTGTCGCTGCAGCGGCACACCAGGGATGGTCGGCGAACCTGCTTACCATTCCCTCCGATCTGTTCCCGAAGAAAGCTGTGGCATCCGTGGTTGGCATCGGCGGAACGGCGGGCTCGGTTGGTGGCGTGCTGTTCTCAATCGCAACGGGATGGATACTTCAAGTCACTCATAGCTACACGCTGCTGTTCTCCGTCGCGGGAAGCGCCTACCTGATTGCGTTGTTGATTCTGTTCCTGATCGATCCGAGGCTCACTCCCATTGAGGATGCCGCTTGATGATGGTTATTTGATCTCGATGAGGACCAAGCCGCAGATGGCTGAACATTCCGATTGGCGGAGTTCGCAGTGCCGGGGATCGCGGCTTGGGCTATTGATTTGTCTTTGCGCGACCGGTCTGTCGATCTTGTTCGCCCCTGTTTCACCCCGCGCATGGGCGCAGGAGTTGCGCCTTACGAATCCGACTAGCATCGATCGCCTCGAAGAAGTCGTCGAGATTCCATTGGACCAAGTTGTCCGTCACCTGCATTCCTCCGCGGCACAATTGCAGTGGCTCGTCGCCACAGACGTTGTGACCAAACAGCGCATTCCAAGCCAGCTTTACAGCAGTCGGCGGGGGGCCGACCCGGATACATTGCTGCTGCTAGTCCAGTTGCCCGCTAAGGGCGTTGTGCATGTCGCATTCAGATTGGACGCGGCAGCGCCGCCTCAGGAACCGTTGGTGTTCGGCCGTGCAATTCCGGAGCGCAAAGACGACTTCGCTTGGGAGAATAAAGTTGTAGCCTATCGAATCTACGGCCCGGCACTGGAGGCGACAGGCGAGATCTCCTCGGGGATCGACGTATGGTCGAAGCGCATACCCAATTTCGTTGTGAACAGTTTCTATAAGCAGGATCACGAAGCTGCTCTTACGCACAATCCTGCCTTGTCGTATCACCACGACAATGGAATCGGACTTGATTCCTATGATGTGGGACCCTCCCGAGGCTGCGGAGGCACTGCCGTCTGGGTGGATGAGAAGCTGAATGTCTCAAAGAACTATACAATCGCCAAAATCCTGGCTACGGGGCCGATCCGTTTTGAATTCGAGGTGTCCTATGCGCCGTGGCAGGCCGGTGGAAAGATGGTTTCTGAAACCAAGCGGATCACTTTGGACGCCGGCACCCATTTGAACAAAATCTTGTCGACGTTCACTTTTGATGGAGACGCGCTCCTCGACGTCGCGGCAGGGATCGCGATTCATGGAGGAGGCGAGGTCACATTGCCGGTTGGAAAAAGCATTGCCTCGGTGTGGGACACGCCGCAGAATCCATCAGCCGGCAGGATTGCCACTGGCCTGGTGTCACTGCCCGCCGAACATGCGAGGACGATGACGGCGGCGAATCATGCCTTAATGATTTTTGAGCGGCACTCGGGTGAATCGTTTGCATACTTCGCCGGGTCGGGCTGGTCTAAAGCCGATGTGCCGACGCAGGCAGATTGGAACGCCTATCTGTTCCGTTTCCAGGAATTGCAGGAACACCCAATCGCATTTACCTGGACAAAGCGATGATTGCTTCGCAAGCCGAGGCTTTTGGAGATGAGGGAATCGAAATGAATAGAAGACAATTCATCGCAGCGGGCGGCGCAGCCGGGTTCGTTGCCGCTCGTGGATCCGTTTCTACGGCTGCGAGCGTGGAATCGACTTCGAGACCGGCGCTCATGAAGTTGGGATGCCAGACCGCACCAACCAATGGCGTGCACCTCAAGTACCTTGCGCGTTACGGCGTGCGAAACATCTGCGGATATCCGGAGATCGAAGGCGACCGCCTCTATGCCACCGTGGACGAACTCAAACGCATGATGGATATGGCCGCAAAATATGGCATCAGCATTGACTGCATTGCGCCGCCCTTCCTGTCGTCCAGTTTCATCGACCAGGAAAAACATCCGGCCATCATGCTGGCGCAGAGTCCGGAGCGTGACCGCGACATCGAACAACTCCAGACGCTGATCAAGAATTGTGCCCTGGCTGGCATTCCCTCTATTAAATACAACATGAGCATTCTCGGTGTTCTTCGAACCGGACGTGTGCCCGGTCGCGGCGATGCCATGAACCATGCGTGGAACCTCTCTGCGGCTCATCCGGAGACGCCGCTCACCCGTGCGGGACGCGTTGATGCTAATGCTTTCTGGGAGCGCATCACGTATTTTCTTGACCGTGTGATTCCTGTGGCCAATGAGTACAAAATTCGAATGGCCTGTCATCCGCAAGATCCGGGTGTGCCTCCGGAGGGATATCAAGGCGTAAATCGAGTGCTTGGCACTGTCGATGGACTCAAGAAATTCATCACCATTCAGGAGAGTGCTTACCATGGGCTTAACTTCTGCCAGGGGACGATCTCCGAAGATCTCGAAAACCCGGCGGTAGAGATATTTGACGTGATTCGATATTTTGGCACGCGCAAGAAAATTTTCAACGTGCACTTTCGCAACATTCGCGGCCACCGCAACAACTTTGTCGAGGTCTTTCCGGACGAAGGCGATATTGACTTCGTCAAAGCGATCAAGGTTTATAAGGAGATTGGCTATCCCTACATGCTTATGCCCGATCATGTTCCGCTGGCCGAGGCCGATCCGGGATCTCTGCAGTCCTTCGCATTCTGCTACGGCTACATTCGCGGCCTGATCCAGTCCGTCGGTGGAGGGCCTGCCGAAAAAGCAGTCTGAATGAATCGAGGAGATCGGACTTATGCCGGAGTGGCCAGGAAATTTTCCGCGTAACGGGTTCAAACAAGCGCTCTCAAATTTTCAACGTCAGATTGGGCTATGGAGCGGACTCTGCAATCCTATCGCTGCGGAAATCATCGCAGGCGCGGGTTTTGATTGGATCGTCATCGACGGTGAACATGCTCCGAACGATATCCCATCCCTTCTCGCGCAACTGCAGGCAATGCGCGGAGGTACGGCGGAGCCCGTCTTTCGCGTGCCATGGAACGATCCGGTAATTATCAAGCGCGCGCTCGATGTGGGTGTCCGCTCTCTGCTCGTTCCTTTCGTCCAGAACGCAGAAGAAGCCCGCAAGGCGGTGGCCGCTGCCCGCTATCCTCCGTTTGGCATACGAGGAATCGCGGTTGGGCCACGTGCGAATGATTACGGACGCATTCAGGGATATCACGCCAACGCGCACCTTGACACCTGCGTTCTAGTGCAGTTGGAGAGCAAAGCTGCTCTTAAGGAAATAGAAGGGATCGCGGCCGTCGAGGGGGTTGATGGTCTCTTCATCGGTCCGAGCGACCTTGCCGGGGACTTCGGTAAGCTTGGCAACCCCGGCCATCCTGAGGTGCAGGCCGCCATCAAAGATGCCGCCGAACGCATTCGGGCAGCAGGAAAATCCGCCGGCACATTGTCGGGGAATATCGACGCAGTCGAACGTCTCATCTCTTTCGGATTCAACTTCACCGCGGTAGGCAGTGACGTTGCTCTTCTGGCTAGGGCCGCGGAGAGTGCGGCTGCACGATTTCGCATGAGGTGAGAAAGCACAAACGTTTTCGCACCAAAACGACGGAAATCAATGACCCTCAATGGATTTCAGGCTCAGGAATGGCGGCGGTGCCTTCGAGAAAGTCAAAGTCGCATCCTTCGTCGGCTTGCGTGATATGTTGCATGAATAGCTTGCCGTAGCCACGTGGGTAGATCCCTTCTTTAGAACGCCAAGCTGCACGACGGCGCGCGAGTTCATCGGTGCTGACTCGCATGTTTACCTGACGCGCGGGAACATCGAGGTCGACGATGTCTCCTTCTTTCAAAAGTGCCAGGGGGCCTCCAACGAAACTTTCTGGCGAGACATGAAGTACGCAGGTGCCATAGTTCGTGCCACTCATTCGGGCGTCGGAAATGCGGACCATATCTCGAACGCCCGCGGCGAGAAGCTTCTGAGGAATGGGAAGTTGACCCCATTCCGGCATTCCGGGAGCACCCTTCGGACCCGCGTTACGCAATACGAGAACGCTTTCGGCATCGACCTCGAGGGCGGGATCGTCGATTCGTACGTTCATCTCGTCGTAGGTATCGAAAACAATGGCGCGGCCAGAGTGTTTGAGAAGGCGCGGTTCCGCAGCGGCGGATTTGATGACGGCCCCATTGGGAGCGAGGTTGCCTCGGAGAATGGCCAGGCCTGCAGATCCGTAGACCGGGTTGTCCAGCGTGCGAATTACGTCTTGATTGTAGATTTTGGCGCTGGAGATATCTTCCCCCAGAGTTTTTCCGCTGACCGTGCGGACACTCAGATCCAACCGAGGTGCGAGCGCTTGCAACAAGGCCGGCAAGCCACCTGCATAGTAGAAATCCTCCATCAGGTACTTGCCGCTGGGTCGGATATTGGCCAGTACAGGGGTTTTGGCAGAGAGTTCATCAAAGCGGTCAATCGCCAACTTGACGCCAGCCCGCCCAGCTAAAGCCAACACGTGAATGACGGCGTTGGTTGATCCTGCAAGCGCAAGCACGGCAGTGATGGCGTTGTCGAAGGACGAGGCCGTCGAGATGTCCCTTGGTTTGAGATCCTCCCAAACCATCTCCACGATACGGCGGCCGGAGAGGTTCGCCATCTTAGGATGGTTCGAATCCACGGCGGGGATTGAGCTGGCGCCAGGCAGAGAGAAGCCAAGCGCCTCCGCAACGCTCGTCATAGTGGAGGCGGTCCCCATGGTCATGCAGGTACCGGGCGAACGGGCGATTCCATTTTCGATTTCTTGCCAGGCCTTTAGATCGATATTGCCGGCCCGGCGCTCGGACCAGTACTTCATCACGTCGGAGCCGCTGCCCAGAACCTGACCATGCCAGTTGCCGCGAAGCATAGGTCCGGCCGGAACGAAGATGGCGGGAAGATTCATGCTGATCGCGCCCATCAGCAGCGCAGGGGTGTTTTTATCGCATCCACCGAGTAGAACGCAGCCGTCCGCTGGATAGGAGCGGAGGAGTTCTTCGGTCTCCATGGCGAGCAGGTTGCGATACATCATGGTCGTGGGCTTCTGAAAAGTTTCGCCCAGAGAAATGGCGGGGATTTCCATGGGAAATCCGCCGGCCTGCAGGACGCCGCGCTTGACGTCTTCGGCGCGCTCGCGAAGATGAATGTGGCAGGGATTGGCCTCGCTCCAGGTATTGATGATGGCGATGACGGGCTTGCCGGCGTAATCCAGTTGCGTGCATCCCATCGAGGCAGCCCGAGAGCGGTGGCCGAACGAGCGCAGGTCGTCCGGCCCGAACCAGCGGTAGCTCCTTAATGACTTAGAAGTCTTGCGTGACATAGAATTCCCCTCTTACTAATCTCAATCCGGAAGCGATTATGCTCAACTGTCTTCTGAGCCATGAAAAATAACACAATCCTGGTCCTGGGTAAGCCTGATGTGTCGCAGACGGCGATGCTGGAGACGCTGCGGTCAGAGGCAGCTGTTGTCGTGGGAGACTCGGCAGAGGCTCTCGGGCAAGCCGTTGTGGATGCTGACATCCTCTTCAATTGGTCGGGGTCTCCGACGTTGTTTCGCGAAGTATTTCTAAAGTGCTCGCGGTTGCGCTGGGTACACAGCCGGTCCGCAGGGCTCGACAAGAGTTTGTTTTCGGAGTTGACCCGAAGTTCCGTGGTGCTAACCAATGGGTCGGGCGTGTTCAGTGCATCGCTGGGAGAGTTTGCGCTCGCCGCCATTCTGTATTTTGCGAAGGATTTTCGACGGATGATTCGGAACCAGATGGAGGGCGTGTGGGAACCTTTCGACGTGCTGCCGGTTGAGGGATACACAGTGGGAATCGTCGGCTACGGCGACATCGGCCGAGCCGTGGCTGCCCGAGTGCGGGCCATGGGAATGAAAGTGCTGGCCACGAAACGGCATGTGTCCCATTTGGGCAACGTAGACTCGCTGGTTGAAGAGATGTTTGGTCCGGATCGTCGTTTGGAAATGCTCGCTCGCTGCGACTACGTCGTGGTGACTGCGCCGCTGACGGCCGAGACGATTGGGATGATCGGTGACGCGGAATTCAGTGCCATGAAGTCGACTGCCGTGGTCATCAATGTCGGTAGGGGGCCGGTGATCGCTGAAGGAGCGCTGGCGAAGGCGCTCGCAGAAGGCGGAATCAAAGGGGCTGCGCTCGACGTGTTCGACGAGGAACCGCTGCCTCAGGGCCACGAATTCTACAAGATGGAAAACGTGTTGCTCTCACCGCATTGCGCCGACCACACACCGGAATGGCTGAACGACGCGATGCGCTTTTTCATTGCGCAATACGAGCGCTTTCGCAAGGGCGAGCCGCTCCTTAACGTCGTCGATAAGAAGCTGGGTTATTAGGCAGCGGTTGGGCTAGCCAACGAAGTTGGTGAGAAGAACTTGGTGCGGTTTAGTGTTCCTGAACCTCTGCTTCAGAAATTCTAGTTTGACTTTCTTTTCTAGTTATTTCAATGTCCCTCGCCGGAGATTGTTCTCGCAAGACTTACCAAACGCAGCCCGCAGGGGGTCATTGCATCGAAGAAAGGCTTGCGTATGTACTTCCTCAAAGAAAAGAATCCCATGAAAAACAGCGTTGCGATTGTCTTTGCGGTTTGGTTGCTTTGTTCGACGCTCTCCTTTGCCCAAGGTCTAGGGAGCATGGTTGGGACGGTGACCGACAAATCGGGAGCCGCGGTCAACGGAGCCAAAATCACCGTGGTTGAGTCCGACACTGGGGCCACGCGTGACGCCGTGTCGGACACCCAGGGCTACTACGTCGTTCCTTCGTTGCGGCCCGCGCAGTACAGCGTGAGCGTGCGGGCGACCGGGTTTCGTGGTAGCAGGCAAGAGGTTACCCTGCTTGCCGACCAGACCCTTACTGTGAATCTGCCCCTGGAAGTGGGTACGTCGACCGAAGTCGTCAACGTCATGACCAATGAGTTGCAGGTCGACACTACAACGCCAACCCTGCAACAAGTCGTGGAACAGCGCCGCATTACCGAGTTACCTTTGAACGGCCGTAATGCCGCGCAGCTTACCTTGCTCACGGCGGGATCGGTGAATTCTCCTAATGGTGGCGCGGACCAGGGGTTCACCAAGACTTTCCCAGGGGCAGTGACTATTTCCGCTAACGGCGCACGTCAGAACATGGTCAGCTATCAGCTCGACGGCGGAAATTATGTGGACGAGTACACCAACGTCAACCAGCCGTTCCCCTTTCCCGACGCCCTTCAGGAATTCAGCGTGCAGACCAGCAACTACACCGCGGAATATGGCCAGAACGCGGGCGCGGTGGTGAACGTGATCACCAAGTCCGGCACCAATGATTTCCACGGCGACGTGTTTGAATTCCTGCGCAATTCGGTTTTCAACGCGAGAAACTATTTCGCGCCCTTGAGTATCCCCATGAACGGAGTACCGACCCCTACGAAGGACAAAGGACGAGATCAGATTAAGCGCAATCAGTTCGGGGGCACTTTCGGCGGTCCGATCATTCGCGATAAGACATTCTTTTTTGGAGGGGCTCAGATCACGCGCTTCCGCAACGTGGGAAGCCCATCGAGCTCCACAATTCCGAGCACTGCCCTGACTCCGAGTTCGATTCCCGCCACCGGGCCGACATCGTCCTCTTGCCCGACTTGCGATGTGGAATCGTATTTGAACAGCGGAGGCCCCGGCGGAGGACCAGGCACGATCGATCCAGTTTCGCTGAACATCCTGAAGGGGCTGCCTCTGAGCACCAATCGGGCGATCACTTACCTAAAGCCCGATGATGAAAATTACCGGGAATTTCTTGGCCGAGTTGATCATTCCTTCAACGTTAACAATCAGCTCTCGGTTCGTTACGCCTACAATCAGTTCCATAGAGATCCGGTTTTCAATGCCACGAATTTTCTGGCATACGCCGATGGCGCCACGATCACCAATCAGAATTATTTGATCCACCAGGCCCATCTTGTCCGATCGAACCTGTTAAATGAATTTCGTTTCAGCTATGCGCGCGAAGCAGCCGGGCGCGGGCCCGCCGCCAATGTTCCCAGCATCCACAGTCTCGGTTCAAACATTCCATTTCAGCCCGCATCGAATGCGATTCAACAAATCCGGGTGAACGGTTTTTTCAATTTCGGAGATAACCCTCACGCGACATTTGTTCGCAACAATTTCACATGGAGCGACGATTTGAGCTGGGTGAAGGGAAGACATGACATTCGCTTGGGCGGAATTATCGAACGCAGCCGGGTGGACTTGAACAACCTGTTCTTCCAGCCGGGAGAATTCAGTCTCCCTTCATTGCACGCATTCTTTGCGGGGCAACTTGGAGACTACAGCGGTAACTTCGCTTTCCGACAGGGCGCAGGCGAGTTCAAAAACAACCGCAACATCTTTGCCGGCGTTTATGCACAGGACAACATTCATATCAACCGGCGTTTGGCGGTCGATCTTGGTCTGCGTTATGAGCCTGCCCTTCCGTGGCGGGAAATCAAGGGGCGCGTGCAGCAGTTCCGGCTACCGGGCCTGATCGCCGGAATCCGGTCCACACGGTTTCCCCATGCCCCTCCAGGAGTCTATTTCCCCGGCGACCCCGGCGTCCCGCCTTATGGGATTAATGCAAGCCTTGACAACTTTGAGCCGCGAGTGGGCTTCGCTTGGGATGTTTTTGGGGACAGCAAAACCAGCGTGCGCGGCGGAGCCGGGATTTTCTATGACACTCGAATCGCGGGCATCCTCAATAACCGCTTCGTTGACCAAACGCCTTTCAGTCCGCAGCTGATTTTCAGCACCGGAGTGACAAATCCGGGTACGCTCAGCGATCCTCTCTGCACGCAAGCCGCCACGCAGCAACTGCAGAATTGCTCTCCGCAGGCCAACCTGTTTCCAGCGCCCTTCCCGCCGCCTTCGAATGCGACGTTCTCCTCCAGTGGTCTCTATCTGAGCTGGGACCCGAATCACAAATATCAGGTTCCAACTGTCTACAACTTCAACCTTTCCATGGAACATCAATTTCCATCGAACATTTTGGCGCGGGTTGCTTACGTCGGATCGCGCAGTAATCATTTGACGGAGACTCTGAACTTGGACCCGGCACCGTTCTCCCCCATCGGGAAAAAGGGTACGCTGCGACTGAATGCCATCGCGGCGGCAGAGGGATTGCCAAACAATTTGTTCGCGCAGGTGCAACAAGACATGCAGGACATCAATTCGAACTACCATTCGCTCCAGGCATCGGTGGAGAAACGCATGTCGCACGGCCTGACGATTCAGGGCAGTTACACTTATTCCAAGAGCCTAGATGACCTGCCTGCGGGCGCGGGCGTGACCGGCTTTGATACGTTCTCGCCGCGCCCCTGGGATGATCCATTTCGCCATCCCTTCGATTACGGAGCCTCCGATTTTGATCACACCCAACGTTTTGTAGGCTCTTATGTTTGGTCACTACCAACAATTCCGCATGCGAATGGAGTCCTGCGGGCAGCGGTTGGTGGCTGGCAGCTGGGTGGTCTAGTTTCCGCGCAGACCGGCAGGCCATTCACGATCCTGGAAGGGAAGGAACTTTCCGGTACGGGCCTCGGCCAAGATCGTGGCGTTCTTATTGCCGGGATCAATCCCTATGCCCCGGGGGCCTGCTCGCATGCCAAAATCACCAACAAGGCTTGTGTCGATTGGATTAATCCGGCGGCGTTTGCTCCGCAGTCTGCCGGGCTCGGAAGCTATGGCAATGTGGGCAAGAATCGCTTCCGCTTGCCGGGAGCCTATACGTGGGACATGAACGCCTCCAAGGATTTTTTCTTCACTGAACGCTGGCGGCTCCAGTTCCGCGCCGAGTTCTTTAACGTGTTCAATCGAGCGAATTTCATGGACGACACTGTCTCTCTGACCAACTTCCAGAACGCTACAGCGTCGAGCTTCGGGGCAATACAGCAGGCATCGGATCCGCGCATTGGCCAGCTGGCGTTGAAATTGTTTTTCTAGCGCAGCCCACCTCTCGGAGGCGCACTGCTTTCGCAGCAACATTTGTGCATCAGGAGAGTTGCGACTGGCCGGGGAAAGCCGCTGAGCTTGGCGTCAGAAGACCTCGTTCGACCTTTGGTGGTCGGGATTCCTAAAGTATGATGAACGACAAGCTGTGGGGAAGGCGATTGGGGTGTGCTGAAAGGCGAAAACGCATCCGAAGTGAAAGGTCCGCTGTTTACGAGGTAAATATCCATCCATCCGTCGTTGTCGTAATCGAGAAAGGCGCAGCCCGCTCCTGTGGTCTCGGGCAGGTAATCGAAACAACCGGAATGGGACTTTTACAGACGTGACCGCAGGAGCCCGCGTTGCAGGCGGTGGTTACGGCATGGGCGCCGTAGTGGGTGACTACGATGGCGATGGGTGGCCGGACCTGTACGTCACACAGTACGAGAATCAGCGAATCTGCGATCGGCAGGCAGACCGTTGAACGTGAGCGTTGGCTGTGAATGCACTGTGTCAGCAGGATACTTCAGTATTAAGTATTAATAAGGATACGGTTCACCAGGCCGTGCGATTCGGATACGGTGGTCGGTAAACTTGAAGTGCGCTCCCGGCAATTCTACTTTGGGCATGTGGCAAGTTACGCAGCGTTCATCTGCGACCTTGCATCTACGGGCAATGGAATGAGCAGGCCGTTTGCTGGCTGAGCCATCATTCTGATGTTGCCCAGAGATAGAGGTCGAACCGCGCAGAGCGTGGCATGCCTTGCAGTTTGAATCATAAAAGGCGGCGTCATGTTTGAGGTCTACATGGGGGTCGTGACAGGCGATACAAGCGAAATGTGCATCGGTGGTGTCGTGGCCTCGGCTGTTGGACATCCGGTAAGGTTGAAAACGTACGTTGTTGATGCCCCCGAGGTCGGGCATCATCCCTACCGCGTTCGCACTTCGGTGACACGAGCCACAGAACTCTTGCGAGAGCGTATCGGGATCGAGTTTCGCAGGATCAAGAATATACGAGGGCCCGGACAAGTCCGGGCCGATTGTGTGAATCAGAGCAACATGCGAAACACCCGGGCCATGACAGGCTTCACAGGTGACGCCCGGAATCAAGTGATCCACCTGAAGTTTGTCATCGGCCGTGGCGGAAGTGCCGTGGCAGCTAAAACAGTTGCGAGCTTCGTCGCTGTTGATGTCCCGGCCAAAGGCTTCTTCCAGGCTGGGCGGCGGATTCATCGCATCTCCGATCGTCCAGTCCAATCCGTCGATTCCGCTGTAATAACTTACGCGACCTTCATAGAGCTTGCCGTTGCGACGTAAAACATACGTCTGTGCGATATGGCCGATGCCGAACACGTACGCGATCGGTTCGCTGATGGTCTCGTTCCCATTGCTGACCCGGTAGAAACTCTGTTGGCCACTGGTCGAGATCTCGTAGAAGTATATTCCGGCTCGAAAAGTCATTCGCGGGTGGGACCGTAGCACGCTGCTGTCAGCAGGACTTCCGAGGGCATGTCTCATTGCGGTTTGTGATTGTGAACGGCTTTTCTCAGCATGGCACTCAGCGCACTCTTTCGGTCCGACGAACTGTTCGCCGGGCATTTCGTGGCGCGGGCGGAACTGGGAAAAAGTAGCGGGCTGCTGCTGGGCGAACGCCACACAGCATGAAACCAGCACGTAGAGAGCGCCATGCAGGATGGCGTCCCGGCGATCTATCGCTCCGCGGAAGATGTGGTCAGTTCTCGACAACTCCGTGTCCCTCCACAACGGTAAGGATCCGATCAACGCCAGGTACTGCGACCTCTTCCTTTCTTCCGCTGGGCCAATCAATCTCGACCTTTGCCACCTTGGCAGACGACCCCAAGCCAAAATGGATACGAAGATCGGAACTTGAGCCGTAACTACCTCCGCTGATGACGTCCGCGCGCTGACGCACTCCATTGGCTGTCAGAAACATTTTCGCGCCAATCGCGTCGCGCGGGCTCTTGGGGCCACCGATGAGTTTGAACGTGATCCAGTGATTGTCATTCTTCGCTACGTTCCGCAGAAGCGCCGGAGATGAATCCATGTTGTTCAGCACAACATCAATGTGACCGTCGTTGAAAAGATCCCCGAAAGCGGCGCCCCGGGCAGGGATCACGTCGGCCAGACCACTGCCGCTTAGGGGCGGAATTTCCTCAAACTTCGTGCCGTCCATGTTCCGGAAGAGCAGCGGCCGCTGCGCCCAACTGGTGCCCCAATCCTTCTCATCCACCCATGGATAAACGTGGCCGTTGGCGACAAAGATGTCCAGGAGTCCATCATTGTCAAAATCGATGAAACCGGTTCCCCAGCCCAGGAAGGGGATGGTGGGAGCGCCCAAGCCTGCAAGGAACGTGACTTCGGAAAAGCTAGCACTCCCGTCATTTCTATAGAGCGTATTGAAATCATCGGAGAACACCGTAACGTAAAAGTCCACTTTCCCATCGCGATTGTAATCACCCACCGCAATCCCCATGGACGCTTGCGCGAGACCTGCGTCTGTGAGAGCAAAGCCCGAGACGTAGCTCACATCTTCAAAGGTCCCGTCGTGACGATTGCGATAAAGGTATCGAGCGACGGAATCGTTGGCTACAGCCAAGTCGAGCCAGCCGTCATCATCCACGTCCACAAACACGGAGGCCAGGCCGTAATAGTTCTGGGAGTCGGCCACGCCAGCCTTCTGACTCACATCGGTGAAGGTGCCATCCCCATTGTTGCGGAACAAGATGTTATGGCCCCAAAAGCAGCAGAAAAGATCGTCCCAGCCGTCGTTGTCGTAGTCGCCGACGCAAACCCC
>Ga0070717_10001717_pt1 | contig 15272 bp, 14 predicted proteins | sample LARL113metaG_FD_71366 | JGI IMG/M metagenome (GOLD analysis project Ga0070717, IMG submission 71366) | Corn, switchgrass and miscanthus rhizosphere microbial communities from Kellogg Biological Station, Michigan, USA - LAR L11-3 metaG | ecosystem: Host-associated > Plants > Roots > Rhizosphere ... | reverse complement strand
GACGGCTGTTCGTTCGAGCCTTCACTTGTCAACAACTTCGTGCTGCGATCGCGCAAGCTGATGGTCATGATCTGAAAGCGCCCATCGGCAAACTGCGACTGAAAGGCAATGAGGCGACCATCAGGTGACCAGTCAGGATCCGAGCGGTAGTTCTTGTCGCCGAAATCGAACGAGGTCAATAACTCGGCGTTGGTTCCATCCGCGTCCATAATATAAACCTCCGGATGGCCAACACGACCCGAAGTGAATGCGAGCCGGCGTCCGTCGGGACTGAACGACGGCTGAACGTTGTCCGTGCCTCGCCCAACCGAAATGCGGCGCGCTGGGGCGGCATCGTCGACGGGGACGACGAAGAGATCGGAGCCATCGTCGTCGGCGTGCGAATAAACAATCGATAGACCGTCGGGTGAAAATACCGGCGTCAGATTCGCATGGGAGGGCGTGGCGTTATGCAGCGAGCGCGATTTGCCGGTGCGCAGGTCGAAAACCATGATGCGCGACGCCGTACCGAATGTGGAGTAGGTGATCTGAGATCCGCTCGCGTTCCATGAGGGAGACATGGGTGCACCCGCGACGGCTGTCACTTCGTCATCCGCACCGTCACTGTCGAGCAGCCGAATGTGCTGACCGACGACGAAGGCTACTCGACTCTGTGCAATGCCCTTCTGTCCGGTGATCCACCGCTCCACTTCGTCGGACGTCCCGTGCACCGACATTCGCCAATCGCGCGTGTTCGCGCGTCCGGCAAGCGGAAAATCCTGCACGTTGATGACGGCGCCCTTCCCGACATCGTGCAGCGCGACATGAAGCGAGCCGTCGCCGACGGTGGCCTGCACCACGACGGCCGCCCCGAGACGAGCAAACAACGGATAATTCAAGTCGGCGCCGGGCGTGGTACCGCGGAAGGACGACGGGTCCGACGCGTCGAGTTGCACGATCGTGAAGCGATCGCTGTAATCGAAATCGCGCTGCAGAATCGAGCGAATCGAGTCACCGGCCGAACCGGTTACCGGGAGCACAGCGATCCCGGGGCGCGATGTCGGATCGTACGTGAGACCAATCGTTACGCCACGGTGCGTCGTGTCCTGCGCGGTTACACGCGCCGTGGGAGCGAGGAGCAGAAAAACGATTGAGCCGGATAAGAAAAAGCGCATCACTGGTTTGCCAAAGAATCAGCGGAGCAGTCGCGGATCAAAGCGGAATGTCACTGGGAGCGACTCCTCCGTAAAGCCGGAAGGCAACGCGCCGAACGATTTCGCGTTCGCGGCCGCTTCGACGGCGCCCTGGGCATCCGCATCGAACGAATAAACACCAGACCGCGTAACGAGCCTGATGCTCGAGGATGGAACGGAGCCGTCGCGGTTGATGAGAAAAAACACCTCGGCGTGGAGCGCCCCACGCGCGTCCGGCTTGAAGCGCAGCGCGATCTGACGGACGATGTTCTCGAGGTACCCGGGATACGGAAAGTCGATCCCGCCTGTGCTCACCGTCACAACGTCAGTGCCGCGCCCGCCAGTCTCGCCGCCGCCAGCCGCCGGCGCTGATTTTGTCGCGGGTTTCGTTTCTGTGGGGAGCGACGGTGTGGCGTCCGGTGTCGCGGCGCGCTTCGGCGCTTTCGTGTTCGGGGTGGGCATCTCGTGCGGTGCTGTCTTCGGCCGCACTGGCGCCGGTTGTGGCGTGGGCGGTGTTGCGGCTGGACTCACCACTCCCGCGGCTCGCTCGCCGGCAGGTGCGGCAACGAGATCGACACGATACACGGGCGCTGATGGAGGTGGCTCCCCCGGGCGGAAGAGAAAGAAGAGCACGATCAGGATCGCGTGCAGCAGGATCGAGCCGCCAACTGGGAGCAACATCACCGGCTTCCCGTTAGGCATGGCAACATGCATCGAATCCCGCGGCACTGCCATCAGCGCACGTCCTCGGGCTCGGTCACCAGGCCGACGTCCCCGACGCCGGCGCCGCGCATCACGGCGAGCACCTGCACGACGAGTCCGTATCCGACATTATTGTCGGCACGGAGATACACACCTTGCTTCGACTGCTGCGCGGCAAGGGAGCGGAAGGACGCGCGGAACTCGGGCAGCGACATCCGCGTGTCGCCGACGAGGATCTGGCCGGAGCGAGTGACGGTCACGACGAGTCCGCCTTTCGATTCGAGCGGCCGTGCTTCCGCCTTGGGCAACGCGATGTCCACGCCGCCCTGCATCATCGGCGCGGTGACCATGAAAATTACGAGGAGCAGCAACATCACGTCGATGAGGTTCACGACGTTGATGTCCGCGTTGAGCTCGACCCGATCGCGTCTACGGCGTGGCATTGTCAGGCGTCACTCGCTGCCCTCGCGCGAGTCTTATTTGAGCTCGCTCGCGCTTCGCGCTCACTCACGCTCCTCCCTCGAATCAACATCATATTTGGCCCTCGCGCACGAGCAGCGCGATAGTCGCCGTCCCGAAGCTTTCCATCATGCCGTCGAAGCGATTGAGGCGGCCGGCGAAGATGTTGTAGCCGAAGGTCGCGGGGATCGCGACCACGAGCGCCGCGGCCGTCGCGATGAGCGCCTCGGCGACGCCTGGAGCCACCGCCGAGAGATTGCCCGAGCCTCGTGTAGCGATCCCAATGAACGCGTCGATGATCCCGAGCACGGTGCCGAGGAGGCCGATGAGCGGGCTCACCGAACCGATCGTCGCCAGCCAGGGAAGGAATCGTCCGAGGCGATCGCGCTCCGCGGAGGCGTCGGTCTCGAGGAGGAGGTGCAGTGTCTCGATTTGCGAGCCGGTCAGACTCGCAGGAGCCCGCAGCGCGACATCGCCAGATTCGCGCTCGCGCGTCTGTTGATTGCGCACCCGCGTGTCGGAGACGAAGTGAGCCGCCCGCATGAACAGCCGGGTGAGCGCGTTAGGCGCGGTGACCTTGGCGAGCGCACCCGCCTCGTCGAGGCGGTTGGCGCGCTCGAAGTCACGAAAGAAGCGCAGCGACGTGCGCTGCGCGCGCGACAGCTCCCGCCAGAGTGCGAACATCACCGCCCAACTCAACAGCGACAGCAGCGCGAGCACGACGAGAACAATCTTCGTGAGAGTCGTCGCGCCCGTGATCAACTCGATCGGCGTCGTGGGGACGGCGCCGCGGATCTGCAGGGCGAGCGGCAACGTCATTGCCGCGCCCCCGCCCCCGCCCCCGCACTCGATTTCGTCGCCCCTTTGTCCCGGGACGAGCCCTGCCGCTCGGCAAAATAGGCATAGGTGCGCGCCAGTCCTTCCTCGAGTGAGAAGCGCGGACGCCAGCCGAGCAGCGAGCCGGCCTTGGCGATGCTCACGACGGAGCGTTGCTGTTCGCCCGGGCGCTTTGGCAAATGCTCAACGGCCACTTCCGACTTCGCGACACGGCGCAGCACTCGCGCAAGCTCCGTGACGCTCGTCTCGACGCCTGTTCCGATGTTGAAGGCCCGCGCGTCGAGCCGTTCGGGCCGCGGCAGCGAGTGCGTTCCGGCGAGCGCGGTCGCTTCCGCGACGTCCCCGACGAAGACGTAGTCCCTTGTCTGCGAACCGTCGCCAAAAACGGTGAGTGGGCGTCCATCGAGAACGCGGCCGCAAAAGATCGCCACAACGCCAGCTTCGCCGTGCGGGTCCTGGCGCGGGCCGTACACGTTGGAGTAGCGGACGGCGGCCGTGTCCATCCCGTGCACGCGAGCGTAGTACGCGAGGTAATACTCAACGCTCAACTTGGCGATGCCGTAGGGCGACTCGGGATCCTTGGAGTAGTTCTCGACGTTAGGCGGATCGACGAAGTCGCCGTACAGGGCGCCGCCCGTGGAGGAGAAGACGAAACGGGTTCGCTGCCCGCGGCCACTCTGCCGCAGCGACTCGATGAGGTTGAGCGTCCCCCCGACGTTGATGCTCGCGTCCATCACCGGATCGGCGACGCTCTTCCGCACGTCGATCTGCGCGGCGAGGTGCACGATGACATCATACGGCGTCTCTTTCACCAGCTGCGCCGCTTCGGTCGACCGAATGTCGTGCTCGTGGACACGCATCCGCGGATTGACGTTCTCGCGACGGCCACTCGAGAAGTTGTCGAGGATGTCGACGTTGTAGCCGCGTTCGAGGAATACCTCCGCGACGTGTGATCCGATGAAGCCAGCCCCACCGGTAACCAGTACACTCGGCACTCGTTCTCTCCTTAGCTCGCGTTATGGTGATCGCTCGCGTTTTTTTCTGAAGTCGCAAGCGCTTCGCGCTGACTTCCCCGCTCTTCTGGCGACAGTTCTTCGAGTCCGAAGAGATAGCGGACGGCATCGACAATGCCCAGTCCCCGACCATTCGCCGCCGCCGCGCGCAGTCGAACGGTCGGCCCATGTAAGAACTTGTTCATCAACGAACGAGACAGCCGCTCGACGACGGCGCGGTCAGCGGGGCCGAGATGATCGAGCTGTCGCAGCGCGACCGCGAGCTCTCGCTCGCGCAGGCGGTCCATCTCGCCGCGGAAATGCGTCAGCACCGGCACCGCCGCGAGGCCGGCGAACCACTGCCAGAAGCGCTCGACTTCAGCGGCAATCAGCTCCTCGGCCGTCGGGAGCTCGTCGCGTCGCCGGTCGACGTTGGCGGTGACGACCGCGCGCAAGTCATCGAGATCGTACAGGAACACGTTGTCCAGGGTGGCCACGCGCGACTCGACGTCGCGAGGGACGGCGATATCGAGGATGCATAACGGATGGTCGCGTCGCCCAGCGACGGCTGGCCGAATTCGATCGAGCGTGACAACGGGCCGGGGCGCGGCGGTCGAGCACAGTAGGACGTCGACATCGTGCAGCGAAGCCCAACACTCGTCGTAATGCATCGCGAGCGCGCCGTGGCGCGCGGCCAGCTCCTGCGCACGCTCGTAGGTTCGGTTGGCGACGACCGCCGCGCGTACGCCCTCGTTCACGAGGCATTCGAGCGCGAGCTCCGCCATCTCACCGGCGCCGAGCACCATCGCGCGCCGCCCTGCGAGCGAGCCGAAGATCTGACGCGCCAGCTGCAGTGCGGCGGAGCTCACGGAAGCCGCCCCGCGCCCAATCGCCGTCTCACTACGAACACGCCCCGCCACGAGCAATGACGTCTGAAACAGGCGATTCAGGACGGCGCCCGACTCGGACCGGCACGCTGCCCACGCATCTCTCACCTGACCGTGGATCTGCGCTTCACCCACGACCATCGAATCCAACCCGGATGCAACACGGAAAAGGTGCGCGATGGCGTCACGGTCGCGCCGCACGTAGCCGTAACTGGACGCCTCCTCATCGAGTCGAGCAGAGAGCGCCTCCCATATCGCGGGGACGGCATCGCGATCGCTTTCCACCAGATAGAACTCGGTGCGATTGCATGTGGAAAGCAGGATACCTTCTCGATAGCTCGAAGCCTCCCGCAACTCGACTAACGTCGGCAGCAGGTCGGCAGCGCGATAGGCGATCTTCTCGCGCACGGGCAGCGATGCGCCCTGATGGCTGATGCCGGCGACGACTATCGCCATGCCGCAAGCCGCTCCGAGAACGCCCCACTTTCCACCGATTCGCAGAAATCATCCGCGAGAAGGGTGCTGGCCGCGGATTGCCAGGTGGCCCGATCGTCGTGCGCGAGCAGACGCTGCCGCAGTGTCGCAAGCTCTCGGATCGCCGCGGCGTAGCGCGTGTCGAGTCGACGCGCGAGCGCCTCGCGAATGCGCGCCGAGGCACGCGGAACGCCACCTGACGTCACGGCAACGACGAGGTCGCCGCTGCGATGCACCGCGGGCATCACGCAGTTGCCCGACGTCGGATCGCCCGCGACGAGCACGAGCCGCCGCAATCGCCGGGCGTCGGCCGCGATTCGTGAGTTGAGTGAATGATCATCGGTGGCGGCGACAACGAGCGTCGCATCCCCGATGGCGCTGGCGTCGTACGTCTCGCGCTCGATCGTCAGGCGGTCGTCGCGCGCGGCCCGTTCCGCAACCGCTTCCGCGATGTGCGGTGCGCGCACACGCACACGCGCTCCGCCGTCGAGGAGTGACGTCACTTTCCTGGTGGCGACCGTGCCGGCGCCGACCACCAGAGCGACCAGCTGGCTGCCGTCGAGAACGAGCGGCAATCCGAACCCCGCGCTCATAGGAACTTGCCGGCGGCCGGGCCGGCCACGCGAATGGCGACGTAGAGGACGAGCACCGCGATGAACGTGACGCTGGAATACACCGCGGCGCGGCGTGCCTGCCAGCCGCCAATCACGCGGCCGACAGCAATACCGCTGACGGCAATCCACGCACCGGTGCCCCACATCAACTGTGGCAGATTCATCTCTCGATAGGCAATCGAATATGCGCCCGCGAGCACGACGCCAAGGGTGAGCCCAAGCCATCCCGTGATGGCAGCGAGATGGTTGACGCGATCGAGAGTGGCCAATGGGGGAAAAAAGCGGAAGATCGCGCCGAAGCGACGGGACTTGAGCTCACGTCGTTCGATCAGATACATCATCCCGGCAGCCGCCGCGGTCGCGAATGCCGCTATTCCCAGAAAGCTCAAAGCGATGTGTGCGAACAGCCAGATTCCGCGCACGCCCGGCGGCTCGGCGGCGGGCGTCAGGCCGATCAGGTTCGCGAAGGTCGTCGGAAGCGCCGCCAAGGGCGCGGCAACCAGCGTCAGCGACACCTCCTGGGCCAGCAGCTCGACGGTGAGCAGTGTTGCCGCAAGGACGAACCCTGCGAAGCTGAGCGCCGGCCCAAGACCCGCGAGAGGCACCGCTCCCATGCTGCGCGCGAAGGCAACGAGTGCGACGGCATGCATCAGCACGCCCGTGGCGAGCAGCGCGATGACGCCCCGGACGGGGGCGCCAACGGGACGCGCGAAGGGCGTGGCTGCCAGGGCAGCCGCGCCGATGTAGAACGAGATGGCGATGAAGTGGGCGATCGCTATCATGGCGACGCCCGCAATCTATACCGGTGTGCGGTAGTCGGTGAATGGTGATCGGAGCCCGTCAGCTCACCGCTCACCGATCACAGACCACTCATCACCGATCAGGGCATCGTGGCCACGCGACGAGCCCGAGTGCCAACCTCGATCTTCGGGTGCTTCTCGCCCGTGATCATCAAGGTCGTGCCGTATCTGGTTACTCGCACGGCCATAGCGCGCGCAATCGGGATCTCCGGATCGTCAGGCGCACCGGAGATGTCGGAGCCACGGCGCGGCTCGAAGAGCTGGAATTCATCGCCGATCTTGATGCCGTCGCGCGTCGTTACATCCACGAGAAGGAAATCCTGCAAGGACGGCAGAATCGGACTGCCGCTCACCAGCTTCACTTCCGTGACGATCGAGTCAGCGATCGGCTCAGCGTGCCCGAAAACATGCACTGTCGTGCTGTCATAGGGCATGAGATGCTGATCCGAGTACACCTCGCCAAACATGCGAATCACCTGCGCCACCGCGGCCTCGCGATCACGGGGCGCGCGCGTGACTTGAATCACACCCGTGGGGATCACGACCTGTCCGAGGTCGTCCACATACGGTCCGAACGTGTACGTGATGTATCGGTCGCCTTCGGCGGCCGCGGATCCAGCCGGCGGCGAGATGAACAGATCGTCGTGTAACTGCGCCCGCTCTTTCGGGTTGCTCCCGGATGACGTGACGGAGAGACTCACGACCTTGAGGATCTGACCGGAACCACGCGGGCCACCCCCTCGATCGACAAATGGAGCGGAGATATACGTGCCGAGATTAACCGTCGGTTGTCGTGGCGGGGTGTACGCACGGCGCTTGGACACCGGCGCGTCAACTCGAGTTCGCGGAAAAACCGTTGGTCCATCGAGCACACCGATGGGCGGCTCGTAGACGGGTGTTCCGGTCGCCGTCGCCGGAGCGTTAGGCGCTGGCGATACGGGAGGCGCCGCCGCCGGTGTGGGCGTCGGGACTGTATCGCCGGCCTGCTTCACCGTTGGCGCTTCGGCGACGGGCGGCGTAGCCCCCAGCGCTGGAAGCTTCAGCACCTCGCCAGGATAGATCCAGTGTGGGTCGTCGATGATATCGGTGTTCAGCCGATAGATCTCTGGCCAGAGAAAGGAGTCGCCGAGGTACAGCTTCGCGAGATCCCAGAGCGTGTCACCGCGCTTGACGGTGTGCGACGTCGGTAGTTGCTCCTGCGCCGCCAAACGACCGGTGCCGAGCAGCGCGAGCGCGAGTGCCCCGAATATGGTCACCCGAGAAACGCTGATTCGTATCTGAGATTGCTCCCTGCGAACTGCTCGGCAGAGCATAGAGGCACTCCGGTTCGGTCGTGATGTCCGCGATGAGCCGCACACAATTGACGAACTGGGTGCCGGGAAGAAACGAGGGCGGCGGGCGGCCGCCGCCCGCCGCCCGCCGTTCAGAACGGAAGATCGTCGTCTTCGTCCTCGAGGGCACCAGGGAAGTCCTCGAAGTCGTCGCCGCCTGCCGCGGCCTTCGCCTTTTGGGCTACCTGCGCCCTGCTCTGCCGCTGCGGCGCTCCACCCTCGCCATCGGAGTCGCTGCTGCCGCCGCGCGGTGCGCCGAGCATGATCAACTCACGGACGTTGATCTCAGTGGAGTATCGCGTTTGACCGTCCTTGTCCTGCCACTGCCGATACTCGATGCGGCCTTCGACGTAGATCTTGTCGCCCTTTTTCACATAGCGCTCGACGATATCGGCCAATTGGGACGATTTCGTGTTCCACACGACGCAGCGATGCCACTCGGTTTTCTCCTGCTTCGAGCCAGCGGCGTCGTTCCACGAGCGGCTGGTTGCGAGCGAAAACGTCGCGACGCGGTTTCCACCAGACGTCGATCGCACTTCGGGATCGTTACCCAGATTGCCGATCAACATGACTTTGTTCAGGCTACGGCTCACGTATTCCTCCTGGCGAGAGGGATTCTCGATCTCGCCGCGTACAGTGTCATCCAACCCAAGGGAACGTCCAACCGATTTCACGCATCTCGAACTGATTTCGCGACAAAGGCTCGAGCCTACTCTCCCGCATCACCGTGCTCAGCGCGGTGAGCGCGGAGTCACGGCTGCTGGTTCCGTCCACCGAAGTATGATCGCGTCCTCCACGGGGCGACGGTAATAGCGGCGTCTCCGTCCGACCTCGACGAAGCCCCGCGATTGATAAAGCTGGCGCGCTCGCACGTTCGAGTCTCGCACCTCGAGAAATACCTCTTCGGCAGCGTGGCGCCGAGCTTCCTCGAGCGCCGCATTGAGAAGAGCGGAGCCGAAGCCCTGACCGCGTGCCGCCTCGTCGACGGCGAGATTCGCGATCTCGCCCTGACCACCGGCGAACCAGGCGACAACATAACCGAGCACGCGTGGCGCGGTATAGCCGTCGGCCTGATCTCGCACACAGGCGAAGTACATCCGGGAATGCGCGAGGACGTCGCGGAAGCTCCGCTCAGACCAGGGATCGGAAAAGGAGCGCTGCTCGATCGCCGTGATCGCCCCGATGTCGGCGTCTCGAGCGAGATCGACGTGCGCCGTCATCCGGCACCGCCTGAGGGCAACGGCTGTCGATGTGCCGCTTCCCATCGCATCTGCGCCTCGGCCTTGCGGCCGTAGCCAGGCTCCCAGGACGCGAGGTCGACGGGTCCGCGCTCCTGAATCAGCGCTTCGAGCGCCAACGCTCCGCGAGCGAGAGGTGCACGGTCGACCGTCTGTCCGGGGCCCACTGCAACCGCACCCAGCGAGGACGCCAGCTCCGCGACGTCGCTCTGCCTGACGAGTCGTTCGGCGAGAATCACGCTGACCTCTCCACGCGCGGACACCGCATACCCGCCAACGTACGCTTCACCGCGCAGAGCGTCGAGAACCGCGAGATACGCGCCGGGTACGGGGGAGCCGTCGGCGCCGGCGAGCAACGCCAGCGACGACACCGCAAACAGCGGTACACCGATGCCGAGCGCAATACCCTTTGCGATGGAGGCCGCAATGCGAAGACTCGTGAAGCTTCCCGGGCCGGCACCACACACCACGCGCGCCAGGTCGCGCGGCGATACACCGCCGCGTCTGAGGGTCTCGGCGACCATCGGAAGCAGCGCCTCGCTGTCACGGCCGCGCATCAGGGCCTGACCGTCGACAATGAGACTGGAGCCGCGCACAAGCGCGGCCGTTCCGACGTAGGTGGAGGCGTCGATGACGAGCGTATTCACGAGTGATCGCCGAACTTCTCTTCGCCCATGTGACCACCGGCATACAACAAGCGACGGCTCGAATCACCCGGAAGGTGCTGGAGCTCTATGGGAACGTGGTCCCGGGGCAGCAGATCGCCTGCACGTTCCGGCCACTCGATGAGCACGAGAGCCTCGGCGGCGATGATCTCCTCCCATCCGAGATTAGCCAAATCATCCGGACCCCGGAGTCGATAGAGGTCCAGGTGATAGACGGGTGATCGCTTTCCCCGGAACTCGTGCACCAGTGTGAACGTCGGACTGGTGATCTCGTCAGGCACGCCATAGCCGCGGCAGATCGCGCGCGCGAGCGTCGTCTTCCCAGCTCCGAGCTCGCCACTGAGAGTGACGACGAGTGGCGGACGCGCGGCTTTGCCGAACCGCGCCCCCCAGTCCACGAGCTCCGCTTCGGTGACGGCGAGATGCCCTCGCGCGGCGCGAGGGGGCACGAGTGGAGAATGCCCCTCCATGTGATTGCCGGACGTGATTAGCGGCCCGTCCGCGCGCCACCGACGGCGGCCTGCGGTTTCTTGACGGACGTCGTGCCGCGAGCGCGGAGCTCGAAGAGCTGATCGCGCAGCTGGGCCGCGAGCTCGAAGTCCATTGCGGTCGCCGCTTCGCGCATCTGCTGCTCGAGAATGCGCTCGAGCGCTTCTGTATCCATTACCGCATAACCGCGGGCCGGCTCGGCGACGCGCTTCTCCTCGCGCTCCGTCGTGCGCGCGTCGGCGACGCGCGTGGTGAAGCGCACCTGATCGACACTCTTCGTGACGGTCGTCGGCGTGATGCCGTGCTCGCGATTGTATTCCATCTGGAGCTCTCGCCGTCGCGCCGTCTCTTCGAGGCAGCGCTGCATCGAGCCGGTGATCCGATCGGCATAGAAGATTGCACGGCCATGCACATTGCGCGCAGCTCGTCCGACTGTCTGAATCAGCGATCGATCGCTGCGGAGGAAGCCTTCCTGATCGGCGTCGAGAATCGCGACAAGTGATACCTCGGGCAGATCGAGGCCTTCCCGAAGCAGGTTGATCCCGACGAGGACGTCGAATTCTCCGAGCCGCAGGCCGCGAACAATTTCCATCCGCTCGATCGCGTCGATGTCCGAATGCATGTAGCGCACGCGGACGCCGACCTGCTGCAGATAATCCGACAGATCCTCCGCCATGCGCTTGGTGAGCGTCGTCACGAGCACCCGCTCGCCCCGCCGTTCGCGAATGCGAATCTCGTTCAGCAAATCATCAACCTGACCACGTACCGGTCTGATCTCGATCTCCGGATCGATGAGGCCCGTCGGCCGAATGATCTGCTCGACGACAACACCCTCCGACAACTGCAGCTCGAGCTCGGCGGGTGTCGCGGATACAAAAACCGCGCGCGGCGTGAGCGCGAGGAACTCGTCGAACATGAGCGGCCGATTGTCGAGCGCGCTCGGGAGCCGGAAGCCGTATTCAACGAGCGTGAGCTTGCGCGCGCGATCGCCGTTGAACATTCCCGCGATCTGCGGCAACGTGACGTGCGACTCGTCGACGACGACGAAAAAGTCCTCGGGGAAATAATCGAAGAGGCACGCGGGACGCTCACCCGCTGACCGGCCCGACAGGTGTCGAGAGTAGTTCTCGATGCCCGCGCAGGTTCCGATCTCGAGCATCATCTCGATGTCGAAGTTCGTGCGCGATTCCAGCCGCTGCGCCTCGAGCAATTTCCCCTGCTCGCGCAGCAACAGGAGCCGTTCCTGCAGCTCGTCACGGATCAGTTTGACGGCGCGCTCGAGCGTCGGCCGCTGGGTCACGAAATGCTTCGCCGGATAGACGGCCGCCCGATCGAGCGACGCGATCGTCTCGCCCGTGAGGACGTTGATCTTCGAGATGCGCTCGACCTCATCGCCCCACATCTCGACGCGGACGCCCTGCTCCTCGTACGCCGGGAAGATCTCGACCGTGTCGCCGCGCACACGGAAGGTGCCGCGCTCGAACGCCACATCGTTACGATGATACTGAATCTTCACCAGGGATCGCAGGATCTCGTCACGCGCAATGCGCTGACCCTTGGTGAGGGTGACCATCTGCTCCTTGTACTGCACCGGATCACCCAGGCCATAGATCGCCGAGACGGTCGCGACGATCACGACGTCATCCCGCTCCATGAGGCTGGAGGTCGCACGCAGTCGCAAACGATCGATGTCCTCATTTATCGAGGCGTCTTTTTCGATGTACGTGTCCGTCGACGGGACATACGCCTCGGGTTGGTAGTAGTCGTAGTACGAGATGAAGTACTCGACGGCGTTATGGGGCAGGAAGCTCTTCAGCTCTCCGTATAGCTGCGCGGCGAGGGTCTTGTTGTGCGAGAGCACGAGAGTTGGCCGGCCATGCTCCTTGATGACGTTGGCCATCGTCATCGTCTTGCCGGAGCCGGTGACGCCGAGCAGGGTCTGGAATCGGTCGCCACGCTCCAGCCCACGACTCAACTCGGCGATCGCTTTCGGCTGATCGCCGGCCGGCTGAAAGGGTGCCTGGATGTCGAAGGAGGCCTGAGGCATGACCCGGAAATATAGCACGCGGCTCCGGGGTTTGTTCGGGCCGGTGGGTGGACGGTGAACGGTCGTCGGTGGTCGGTAAGAGCAACTGCTGACGAGAGCAACCGATCACCGACCACCGTTCACCGTCCACACACATCACCGACCACTATTCGGGCGTCAACCTCTCCCTTCGCGCCACCTCGGTGATCCCTTTCACGCGCCGCGTAGCCTTCATGATCTTCTGCAGGTGGGCGAGGTTCTCGACCTCAACGAGGACCGACCCCATGATTCGGCCATCGCTGCTCCGGAGGTCCATGCTCTTGATGTCCGTGCCCGTCGCGCTGACCGCGGCGGCGACGTCGGCATAGAGGCCTCGGCGGTCATTCCCTTCCAGGGCCAGGCGGACGAGGAATCGCTCGCCCTGCGCCTCCTGCCAGTCGATCTCGAGGCGTCGCTCCGGCTCATGGGCGAGCAACAGCAGATTTGGACAGTCTCCGCGATGAATGCTGACACCGCGGCCGCGGGTGACATAGCCGACGACGGGATCGCCGGGAACCGGCTGACAGCACTGCGCATAACGAACCATCAGACCGTCGACACCCTGAATCTTCACACCCTTCGAGCCGCGAACGCGATCTACCAGCCGCTCGAGCGCGCTGGGCTTCGCGGCCTCCGGACTGATGTCGAGGTCGGGGTGGAAGAACTTCAGAACTTGCAAAACAGCGACATCGCCCTGGCCAATGGAGGCCAGTAGATGCGTGGAATCGGTGAGATTCAGACTGCGCGCCGCACGATCCAGCGCATCATCACCGATCTTCGGAAGGCGCCGTCGCTTGAGCTCACGCTCCAGAATGTCCTGGCCCAGCTTCGTCGCCGACTGCTGCGCATCCTTGCGCATCACCTGCCGGATCTTGTGACGCGCGCGGCCGGTACGAACGTGGGCTAGCCAATCGCGTGACGGCTTCGCGGTCGGCGACGTGATGATCTCCACCGTCTCCGAGTTGCGCAGGGGTCGCGAGAGCGGCGCGATGCGCCCATTCACCTTGGCGCCGGCGCAATGAAGCCCGATCTCGGTATGAACCGCGAAGGCGAAATCTATTGGCGTAGCTCCCTTCGGGAGCTGAATGACGTCACCGGTTGGTGTGAACACGAAGATCTCGTCCTGATAGAGATCCAACTTCAGGAACTCGAGGAACTCGTCAGGCGTCTTCGCGTCCATCTGGAGCTCGAGCACCTGACGGAACCACGTCAAGTGTCGATCCAGCTCATCTGATGGTGCATCCTCCTTGTAGCGCCAGTGCGCGGCGATGCCGAAGTCCGCGGTGCGATGCATGTCGCGTGTGCGGATCTGGATCTCGTATAACTGACGGCCGGGACCGAACACCGTCGTATGCAACGACTGGTAGCCGTTCGATTTCGGCTGCGCGATGTAATCCTTGATGCGCTCCTGCACCGGCGTCCATTGGTCGTGCACGACACCGAGCGCGTGATAACAATCGGGAACAGTATCTACGAGAACGCGGATGGCGAGAAGATCATAAATCTCCTCGTACGGCCGCTGCCGCTGCTGCATCTTCTTGTAGATCGACCAGAGATGTTTCGGCCGACCGGTGGCGTCGACATTGTTAATGCCAGCGCGCGTGAGCGCGTTCTCGAGCGGCTCACGCATCTGTTTGATCAACGCTTCGCGCTCACCCCGTTTTTGTGCGACCTTCTTAGCCAGGGCGCGATACTCCTCCTGCTCGAGGTGCTTGAATGCCAGATCCTCGAGCTCCCAGCGCATCTTCGCCATACCAAAGCGGTGCGCGAGAGGGGCGTACAGATCTCTTGTCTCCTGCGCGATGCGTCGCCGTTTTTCTTCAGGCAGGAAGTCGAGCGTACGCATGTTGTGTAATCGATCGGCGAGCTTGACGATGATGACACGCGCGTCTTTGGCTATCGACAGCAGCAGCTTGCGATAGCTCTCGACCTGGCGCTCCTGCGTCGAGCCGCCGGAAGGCAGCTTGGCGATCTTCGTCAGGCCGTCGACGATACTGGCGATCTCGCGGCCGAACTCCCGGTCGACGTCGGCGATCGCCACCTTGGTGTCTTCGACGACATCGTGCAGCAAACCACACGCAACCGTCGTGGAATCGAGCTGCAGGTCGGCGAGAATCTTCGCGACTTCGACCGAGTGAGTGATGAACGGCTCGCCGGAATTGCGCTGCTGACCGCGATGGGCCTGCTCGCCGAACTGGTACGCACGCACGAGCAGGTCGCGATCGAGCTTGTCGTGGAGAGGATGTTCGTCCTCGCGCCACCCCGGAATGAATTCGCGTTTCTCGCCAACCGGTGCCGTTGCCGTCACAGCAGACCTGCCTCCGCAAAGCTCGTGTACCGTCCTCGACCCACGATCACGTGATCATGCACTGGGATGTCCAGCAAGCGACCTGCCGCGACGAGCTGTTCGGTCACCACGCGGTCGTCGGCCGAGGGTGTCGGATCGCCGCTGGGATGATTGTGAACGAGTATGATCGCCGCAGCCCGTTCGGCGATCGCCTCGCGAAATACCTCGCGTGGATGTACGAGCGACGAATTGAGGATGCC
>Ga0070717_10001716_pt1 | contig 15273 bp, 25 predicted proteins | sample LARL113metaG_FD_71366 | JGI IMG/M metagenome (GOLD analysis project Ga0070717, IMG submission 71366) | Corn, switchgrass and miscanthus rhizosphere microbial communities from Kellogg Biological Station, Michigan, USA - LAR L11-3 metaG | ecosystem: Host-associated > Plants > Roots > Rhizosphere ... | reverse complement strand
ATGGTGGTGCCGATCACCCATAACGACGGCAGCAACCGCGCCCGCGATGTCGAGACGGACCCGTTGGCGACGATCACCACGGCGAACCGCGGCGAGCTTGCCTTCATCACCGCGCAGCACGGCGAGCGGCCGGGCCAGGCCCCGCGTGTGCACGACATCGACCAGCCCGCGCCGACCATCGCCGCAAGCGGCCACGTCGACCTGATCCAGGCCACGGCCGAATACGACATCCTGTTCCGGATGCTGGAGCCGCACGAGCTCGCCGCCGCGATGGGCTTCTCGACCGAGGAGCTGCCATACGAATTCGCCGGCACGAAGACCGAGAAGATCAAGCAGATCGGCAACGCGGTGTCGGTGTCGAAGATGCGGGCCTGTGTCGCCGCGCTGGTGGCGGACGCTGCACCGAAGAAGAAGGCGGTGCCGACTGAGGCGATTCCAGATCAGGCGGTGCGCGCGTGACACGCCGCTCACGCAACAACTTTTCCAAAGAGACGAAGCGTGCTGCGTTCGCCCGTTCCAACGGCATCTGCGAATGTCATCTGATCCCGCATGTGTTCAAGGTGGCCTGCGGTCGACCGTTGAGCGCGGGCAACACGTTCTATGAACACATCGATCCCGACGCCATCAGCGGTCGCAACGATCTCGACAACTGCGCAACGCTGACCAAGACGTGCTGGTCGATCAAGACAAACACCTACGACAAGCCCGTCATCGCCAAATCGAACCGCACCCAGGATCGCGCGAGAGGAATCTACAAGCCCCGCACGATCACCGGATGGCGAAGCTTCAATGGCACCGCAGTCTTTGCAGACAGGGAGCGATAGCGATGACCGAAACCTTTGTCGCCGTCGTCGTCGATGCGCTGCGCGATCATCCCGAAGGCATCACCGCCAAGGAGCTGGCCGCGAAGCTTCAATGGAAGTCCACCAAGGCCAGCCAGGCCATGGGCAAGATGTTCTACCGCGGCGTCCTTGATCGCCGCTGCGGAGAAGGCCCGGCCCGCCAGAACAACGAATATGTCTACACCCTGCGCCCAGCGGCAGCGACAAAACCCGCGTCACCCTCGCGATGGACCCCGGCGGGAAAGCCCGCACCGCGACCCGACCTGCCGCCCTGGGCCAAACGCTACGCCGCCATGGCCGACCGGCTGGCCGAGGGAGAGATCGTGTGAGCGCAGAGACCAGCCTCACGCCTAAATTCACCACGCCCGACGCGCTGGCCGAGGATATGGGGATATCCCCACGCCGGGTCAGGGACATAGCCCGCACACTTGGCGCATGCCGGCTTTTCGGCAATCGTATGGTCCTGCTGCCGGATGATGTTGCCGCGATCATGGAGGCCAGTCGCCCATGCCCCTCAAGCTCTATCGACGCGGCAAAATCTGGCACTACCGCGGCACCGTTGCCGGAAGGCGATTACGCGGCTCTACGGGCTGTTCGAGCAAAGACATCGCCGCGCAGATCGCCGCCGGCATCGAAACGCGCGCATGGAAACGTCGTACCGATGGCCCGCAAGCGGTCCTGACCTTTGCACAGGCCGCCCTGATGTATCGAGCCGCCGGAAAATCCACCCGCTTCCTCGACCCAATCGAGGACTTCTGGAAAGACACGCTGGTGAAGGACATCAACGCCGGTGCGATTCGGGCGAGCGCCACAACGCTCTACCCCGGCACGAGCGGAGCCACCCGCAACCGTCAGGTGATCGTTCCGACCCAGGCCATCATCAACCACGCCGCCGAGTCCGAGCTTTGCGCGAAGCTTTCGGTAAAACGCTTCCCGGTCGACCACAAGATCAAGACGCCCGCGACGTGGCAATGGATCGAGACGTTCATGCGGCACAGCCCGCCGCACCTTGGTGCGCTCGCCTGCTTCATGTTCCTGACCGGCGCGCGGATCTCGGAGGCGCTGGCGCTGCGCTGGCGCGACCTTGATTTGCAGAACCGGACCGCATTGATCCGCGAGACCAAGATCGGCAGCGAGCGCATCACGCATCTGCCGCCGCCGCTCCTGGTCGCGCTCGCCAACGTGCCGCCGAAGCCGGGCTGCGACACCGTGTTCCGGTACACCGCCCATTGCTCGGCCGACAAATCATGGCGCGCGGCTGTCAAGCGCGCCGGGCTGCCGCCACTGTCCTTTCATTCTTGCCGTCACGGGTTTGCGACCGCACTGCTGCACTCCGGCGTCGACGTCGTCACCATCGCCAAGCTTGGCGGCTGGAAGACGCCGCAGCATGTCTTCCAGACCTACGGCCACGCCAGCGATGATCTGACGATCACCAACCGGATTGCTGGCACAAAACTGACACAGCCGCAGAAGGCGGAGGACAATCCGTCGCCGGAATCAGCAGGTTATGGTAAAGGATAGGTCCCGCTCGGTGGGGAGGGGTAGCCCGGCGCGTATGTAGCGAAAGCGCGTAAAAACCGCAAGAGACGCAATGCCGCCCCTTGCAAGTTCATGCAGCATCGAACCGGAACGTGCCGAGAACATGCAGATAAATCGACACACGGTTGGCACAGCGCCGTTCGATCTGTGTTCCACCCGCCGCCGCACCCACAAGCCCAACACCGCCAAGCGAGCCATCCGCGCCTTCGAGCGTCGATTGAGCGACGAACGTTCGGCCTGGCCCGCCGAGCTTCAACGGCTCGGAGAATTCTGTCTGCTCGCACTCAAGATGATCCCCGGCCAGGAGCGTCTGTTGAAGCATCCGGCGTTCGTCGCGTGCGTCATGGAGCCGATCAAGCAGTTCGAGGATGCCTACGCGATCCATCAGCAGCAAAAGGTTTGCTGACGCACTACCAGGAGAGGACACCGCCGATGACGAAACTCAACCCGCAAGCGCAAAAGGTCTTGCAGTTTCTAGCCGACGAATTTTCTGACGAGTACGGCTGCTATGGCTTCGCTGGCATCATGTCAGGCGCAGGCATCAACGACCGCGCTGCCGTGCGCCGCGCTTGCCGGCTGCTCGCACGCAAGGGGTTGGCCCGGTACGAGCGCAGCCTGTGGTCGGACGATGGTGAGCCGCGTGGTGCTGGCTACGGGGCAACGAGAGCGGGCGTGGAGGTCATCTACGGCCCTACGCGACCCAAAAGATCGCACAGCGGCTTCGATTGCAACAACACCGAGCCTTATAGCTCGATCACTAAAGAGCCAATGTAATCGTGTGACGCAGACAATTTCCATGACCGAGACAGGAGAGAAGCGATGAGTTTGGGAGCATGGGGTGACGAAGGCAACGTTCCGGCCAACGGCAAGGACACCGCGATCTATCAGGAGCTTTGCGACCTCCGCGTGAAGGTCCAGAAGTGGCAAGCCAGCAACAAAAACGATTTTGCCAACGATGAGCAGATCGCCAAGGCGGATCGGATAATCGAACTGATGGACGAGCTTTCGGACGAACTAGGCGACATGAAATTCTGACGGCGCGACCATGCGCCCAGAGCGTCGATGGAGGAAATGATGTCAGTGGCGAGCGAGAACCACGCCGACGAAGCCAGAGAAAAGATGATGGACGATCTGACGGCTAAGGTAACAGCAGACATTGAAGGTCAAAATTGGACTGACCGACCACTCTCTGAGGATGAGAAGCATCTAATCTGGATGGCCGTGCGCGCAACAATGTCCATCGGACCATCCGTATTCGGATCGACGCGGTGACCGCCGCAGAGTGTCGATGGAGGAGTTCATGCACACGTTCTGCCAGAAGTGTTGGCATTGGTTTTTTGGACTTTATCCAGCCAGCCGCTGTCCTCGGTGCGGTGCCGCGCAAATCGACAACGACAGTCCTGGCTAGTGGTTGAAACAGGAGATTTTAATGAGAAACGAACGGCTGATCCAGTTCTGCAAGCTGCCGATCTCGGAAGTTGCAAAATTCGCCGCAGAGATCGGCGTAGATGGCCCGCAAAGCCCGGACTTTGAAAAACAACAGCGTGACCGCGACCTTGAGATTGTCCGCAGCCTGGCCAAGCAGAAGCCATACTGCGATCAGGCGTGGGCGCGCATGGCGTTGGCGATTGCTGCGAGCGCTATTGAGCGGGGCCGACTGCTGACAGACGCAGAGAAGAACGAAAATCTCGCCAAAGCATTTGACGAAGAGGGCGACCACGACACAGCGGCCAAGATCAGAGGCGCGCGATGAAGCGAATAAGGTTCTTCATCGCCAGCACAATGCTGGAAGTCGCGCTCTACATCATGCCATTCGAGGCCGAAGCCAGTTTCTTCTATAACACCAGATTTTTGACCAAAAACGACTGACGCGATCACGTGTCGAGGTCGGCAATGGAGAGACTGAATGCGGCTATCGCTGACCCACAAATCCGCCCGCTGAAATGAAAAGCCCCGGACGATGCCGGGGCTTCATCACATCTGATGCGGTCGGCTCTGGAAGGTTCAGCGCCGACGGCGGCGATCGTCATCCGGGATGCGAATGGCGTCGACCTTCTCCTGGATCTTGTCGACCGCCTCGCTCAAATCCTTCACGCGGGCGAGAATATCCTCCAGCAGCTGGAACGCCTTGATGATCGGACCCTCCATGTAATACTTCGGCAGGTTGGCGAGCGGATTCTCCGTGACCTGCGCGATGCGCCCGGCGCGGTCGTCGCGGTTCATCTTGCGGATCGAGACATAGATGCCGAACGCCACCAGGATCAGCGAGGCCACCCCCATCCATTGTTGCAGGATCGGAAACTGACCAAGGCTCTGGATGCTAGGAAGTTCGGGCAGCATTTCCGCTCACCCCCGGGCCGTAGCTCCGCAGATCCAAGATGGAGCGGCACAACGAGAAAAACTCGAAGGCCGCGAAGGTGGACCATACGAACAACACCATGAATAATTGTCGGGTGGTGATCAGAATGATGAGGACGCCGGAGAGCATCTGGATCCAGATGATGACGCCGACGGCGCAGCCCGCCGCGCGGACATAGCAGCCGTGTCTCCATTTGCCGTTGGCATAGAGCGCCAGGCAGCGCAGGAACCCGAGCATCGCGAACAGGGTCGCGACGGTGACCAGATCGAACCCCGCGCCGATCAGCACGGTGAAGGCCCCGATGATCTTGATGTCGCACCAGAGCGCGGCGAACACGCCAAGCCCCATCTGCAGCATGATGAGGGCCATCGCCCATTCGAACAGGCGGTTGGTGGAATGCAGGGTCGGCATCATCGACCCTGCCCAGCGCCGGCGCCACGCGAGTTGAGCTGCTGCAGCTGGTCGGCGATCTTGCTCAAGGTCGAGTTGGTGGTGTCGAGCGCCTTGTTGGTCGCCTCTTGTTTCGTTTCACTCACCGCAAGCCGCGAGGCGATCGAGCCCAGGATCTCCGTGGTCTTGTTGGCGTTGGCCATGAATTCGTTGCGGATGGCGGTGCGCTGCGCGGCCTCGCCGTCCATCTTGGCGGCCATGGCGGGACCGGCGGCCTCGAGCTTGGCCTTGAGGCTCGCGATCTCGGCGTCGGTCTGCGCCTGCTTGGTGTTCGTGGTGGCGTACCATGCGACGGCGGCCACCACGGCCGTGATGATGAACGTCATCGGCACCTGGCCGCCCAATTGCGTCAGCCAGTTCGGCGCCGGGGCCGAGGGTGTGACCTCGGCCTCGACGTGATAGCCCTGCGAGGGGCGGCGGTGACGCTGTGGCATGGATCAGCGGACGAAGCGGCCGTGGATGACGACGCCGGCGACGGTCGGCGCCGAGGCGTCGCCGCGTTGCACGCTCTTGCGACCGACCGCGCCGCAGATCGCAGCGGCGATCGCCTCACCGGTCTGCAATGCCGCGTTGCCCGACAGGAAGATGTTCATCACGGTCGACGCCGTCGGCAGGAACGAGCAGGTGGTGACCGCGATCTTCTGGGCCTCGGCGACGATGGCGGACGGGGTGACGGATGAGCCGCCACCACTGGTGGCGCAGCCAGCGAGCGCGAGGGCAAGACCTGCGGCAGCAATGAATCTGCGAAGCATGGGACAATATCCTTTGGGTTGGAGGCGGGGTTGAGGGGTGGATCAGATGCTCTTGCCGTTGCGGTAGGCTTCGACGGCGGCCACCACGGCGGAGGCCACGTCGCGGCATTCGTCGTCGGTGATGTAGCCGCCGACGCTGATGCCCATGTAGCTGAGCTTGCTGGCGGCCTGGCGCACGGCGAGCTGGGCGACTTCGAGCTCGCCCGGATCGATGGCCTGGCCTTGCGGCTTGTCGGTGAGGGTCCTGGCGATGGTTTCCTTCTGTGGTGGTTTGGGATTGGCGATGCGGCCGGTCCAGGCGTCCCCGCCGGTCGAGGGGTTGGAGGCGTAGGGCAACGGCATCCAGAAATGGCCCGCGTCCCCCCACGACGTGCCCCATGAATTGCGGATGAGCAGCGCCTGATCGGCGACGCGCGATGGATCGAGGCCGGATCGCTTGAATTCGTCGCTGGATTTGAAATTGAGATCGTAGCCGACGCAGAGCACGTCATGGCCGCCGACCAGTGCCTCGCTGGCATTCGGAAACGGCATCACGCCGGTGCGGGCCAGGTCCTCGCTGTCGATCGAGGCGAAGCATTCGAAGCCCAAGAGGAACGGAAATCCCGCCGCGAGGCAGGACAGCATCTCCTGCTCGGCGACGAGCCGCGAGAAGCTCGCCAGCGTGTATTGCTCGGCAGCGGTGTTGACTGCTTCCGGCGGTACCTCCTTGAACCGCGCCACGTCGTAGGGCCAGTCGGATTCGGGCGCGGCCCCCGACAGCATCAGCACCGCCAGCACGTCGCGGGTCTCGACGCCGGAGTCCTGGTCGACCGTGCCCTCCTTGAGGCGGACGTTGTAGTAGATGTGCAGCCGCGAAAAGCCGGTGTGGGCCAGCTCCGGATAGAGGAAGCACATCAGCCCGTCGCCGCTGTTCGGCCCGCAGCTGCCGAGCGCGCCCTGATCGAAGCACGGCGGCAGCTGCGGCCGCAGATCCACCCGCGGCGGCAGCGATGGCTCAAGGCCATGCACCGCGCCGTAGCGATGGTCGCGCGGGTCCGGTTTGTCGGGCTTGCGGCCGAGATAACGGCCGCCGGGCGTGGCGATCGGCATCCTACTTGGTGACCGCGCCCGTGGCTGCGCTCACCGTCGGCACGTCGGCGCGGGCGGCCGTGGCTTCCGGCACCGCGCGGGTGTTGGCCTTGACGTAGAAGCCCCAGATCACCGGGAACACCATGCCGAGCGCGCCGACAATGGTGGTGACCTGTTCGGCCGTGACGTAGCCCTTGCCGGCGAGAAAGCCGCCGAGCGCGATCAGTGAATAGCGAATAGCCTGCCAGACCGAGTCCTGGTTCATGGTGTCACCTGAATTTTTGGGATTGCCCGGCGGCCGGCCGAGTGCGGAAATGTCACGCGGTCGGCGTCCCGGCGCCCGGAGCCATCAGCGCAGCAACATCGGCGCGGAACGCCGCCATGTCGAAGTCCGGATCGTCCTTGCGGCCGTGCGGCAGTGCAAATTCTTTGTGCCCCGCGCACATGATGGGCTTGGCGCCGATGTGGGTCAGGATCGCGGCGACGCCGCGCTTGTAGGCATCCATCTGCACGGCGGGCCACGGATCGGCGCGCGGGCCTGTGGTCTCGCCGGTGTTCTCGGCCTCGATGCCGATCAGATGGCCGTTGCCATCGGTGATGCCCTGCCAGAGGCCACGCCCGGCGTGCCAGCCCTTGCCGGCCGCGATCATGTAATAGCTGCCGTCGCGGCCGAGGCCGAGATTGCACAACGGGCCGCCAAGATCGGGCCGGCCGTCGACCAGCACGTTGAGGTCGGGCAGATCGCCGTGCAAGGGTCCGCAGGTGTGATGGCAGAGCACGCCCAGCACCTTGCCCTCGTCGCCGTGGCCGCGGTTCTGCCAGCCCGGCACCTCGATGACGTTCAAGCCCCAGGCTTTGAGGACTGGCGGCAGCCACAGAAGGGAGAATGTCATGCGCCTGCTCCGATCAGATCGATGGCCCGCGCCGTCGCCCGGATGTTTCTGTTGGTCCAGCCGCGCCCGTAGCCGTTGCGGGTGATCGGGCTGGGATTCCAATTGGGGCTTTCGTGCTTCTTGCTGATCCAGACCGCGCTCAAGGCTTCGATCAGCGCGTGCGGATCGATCTGCCTGGAGCTCGCCAGCAGCGCATCGGTCATGACGCCGTCGACCGGCCAGACCTGCAGGGCCAATTCGAGCGCCATGACGCCGCCGGCGACACCGAGATTGACCGCAATGTCGAGCAGCCGATAATCCACCCCGCCCGGCAGATCATTGAACCGGATCGGATCGGCAAACTTCGCCGTGTAGATTTGTCCCGCGAGCGTGGCGTCGACCGCGCGCATGTCGTCCATGGTCGGCGGCGGCAGGCCGTGCGATTGGTGCCACTCCTGCAGCACGGTCATGGAGACGCCGTGCTTCGATGACCCGCCCGGCTCGGAGCCGCCGATGTTCAGCTCCGGACCTTCATCCTCGTCGATGAAGGCGAGCGCCCTGGCGAGATTGGCTGCACTCATGACTCACCCTCAATACAGATGCCGGCTGCTTCGCTTCTCATAGTCGGAGAAGCGGAGCACCTGGGCACCGCACATGACGGGCGGCAGTTTCTTTCGGGCCATCATTTGGTTCCGAACCACCAGATCAGGAACACGATGGCGTCGAGCACGCCGAAAACGATGGCGGGGATATAGAAGATGCCAGCGGTCGCGCGAGCGTCGCTGTTGTCGCCGGCCTGCGTCGCGACAAGGCAGAGCGCCGTTGCGATGGAGAGCAACACCATCAAGACGATGAGGATGATTTTCAGCATTGCACATCTCCAAAAGTGTGCCGCGCGAAAGCTCTGCATCGAGCCGCGAGTGGCCGCGCCCCGCAAGGAGCGCGGCCCTTTTTTGTTTTAACTCAGGCGGTGATCACGGGCGCAGTGCCCGGCTTCGCCTCTTCGATCACGGGCGTCGGCTTGGGCTTCGGCACCGGATTGAAATCGACGTAGTAGTATTCGCCGATCACGAGCTGCTCAGTCGCCTTCGGATTATCAATGACATACTCAGCAGAGCCCGAGGGTGTTGCCTTCTGAAACGCCCGGTCTTCTTTCGCGAGAGCTTCGTCGTACTCGCAATTGAAGAATGCCTTGCGTTGGCCGTAAGCTGTACGCATCACATCAACCAGCCTCATCTTGCAACGGATAGCCATAGTTTCAGTCCTTCATGGTTGGTACGCACCTACAAACCTTGAAGCGCCCGCCTATGTTGCCGACGGCGGCGCGAAAAAGCATTTGCGAGTCCCACCCCATTGGCAGCGCCAATAATGCCCATCGGGCGATGGCGTCGCCTCGTTGAATGGGATCGTCTCCACATAGACCGCGATACCCTGAAGCGTCGGGGTGCGGAGCGTGACGCGATAGCCGTCGGCCGCGATCTTCACGTCGGCATCGGCGATCTCGAAACAATCGCGTTCGCCGCAGCACATCTCGCCCGCCGCGTTCTTGTAGGCTCCGCGCTGGATCCATTCGGCGGGACCATGGGCGAAGGCGAAGCGGACGAACACAAAGCCGGCCGCCAGAACCGAAAGGGCGATGATGACCCAGAACGCGAAGCCCTTCGGGATCATTCAATCCACCATGAACGGCGAATGCGGGAAGTAAACGAACATCGACCACAGATGCGCGGCGAGCAGAGCCGTCACGGCGATGGCGGCGACGATGGCGAGCGCGCGATGCGTGAACCGCTGCACGAAGCAGCGCGCCTCGGCGCGCTGCAGATAGACCGGCCGCATCGGTGCGAGCGGCGCGCCGATCACGTCGCCGAGATGGGAATCGACGGCCGCGAGCTGCAGCCGCCGGGCCTTCCTGCGGTTGGCGCGATGGAAGTCCGTCATGGCCAGCGCTCCGACATGACGACCGGCGGCAACACCCGCTGCACCAGATTGGGCGGATGGCGCTGCCGGACCCTGGTGGCCTTGGCGAACGCGGCACGGAACTGGTCCGTGCAGATGCGACAGCGCCGCAGCGGCGCTTTGTAGGGCCGCTCGCGCCCTTCGTCGGTCACGTCCATCGCGATGCCGTGCTTGGCGCAGATCATCAATGCGCCGCCGCGTATCGCGTGGCGGCCTGCCCCCGCATCGGCTCGCCCGCCGCCATGCGCTTGCCCCGGCCGCCGCCGAGATAGTCGTTGGGGTCGAGCGAGTGCAGGCCGTACGGCCGGCGGCGGTATTCGGCGAGCCGCATCATCTCGAAATGCAGATGGACAAAGCCGTGCCGGCCGACCTTGCCCATGGTGCCGATGGTCTGCCCGGTCGCGACATGCTGGCCGGTCTTCACCGAGACGCTGGCGAGATGGGCGTAGCGATAGACGATGTCGTCGTCGCCCCGGATCACCAGCACGTGTGGGCCATAGCCGCGGTCGCCGCCCGGCGCGGGCAGCACACGCCCTGCGAACGAGGCGACGATCGGCGAGCCGTAGACGCCGCCGAGGTCGATCCCGGCGTGGCGATGGGTGCGGCGCCGGTCGCCGAACTGGCCGCGCTGCACGGCGGTCGCCGGCATCACCGGGCCGAGCCGGGCGGGTGATTTCGGATTGGCGGCTGGCTCCTTCGGCAGGTCGATCAGCGAGGCCACCACGGCATTGTTCTGCGGCGGCTGATCGTCCTTGGCGAAGATGGTGGTTGCGTCGGCGGACGAGGACGCAAGGCCAGGCCGCAGCGCCTGCCGAAACATCGCGAGCTCGCGGCGCATGGCGGCAAGCTCGCTGGTCAGCGCCGCGAGGCGGTCGGCGCTCGACGAGGACGAACGGGCGGAATGATGGTGGTGATGCCGCGAACGCGCCTGCGCAACGCTTGCGGTCAATGCGATGGCCAGGCCGGCTCCGATCAGGGCCAGCGTGAAGCCGGCGAGCGTCTTAGACGTCATGGGTGGTCCTTTAAGTTGGTTACGGGAAATTCACGGACGCGCGAATGCACCGGGCCTCCCGGCCGGCGTGTTTGAAGGGTGAAGATGAGATGAAAGAATTCAGGGGACTACGGCAGCACACGCACGAAGCAATTGGCGATGCGGGTCGGATTCATGATGGCGTGGTTCAGCCCGCCGCCCGTGTTGGCGATGGTCGTGGTAATGCTGATGGATTGAGGATTGGCCACATAAGCCTGCGAACCCGTCGTTGTGCTCGGCGAGCTGGCGTTGCCAACCGTGGCGGTGCTGGTCGATGTCGCGATGTGGTTGTGCGAGGGCATCTCAGCCGTGGTGAGCAGATGCTTCTCGGAGCCGAAGCCCGAGCCCAGCGCCTGGCCGTTCACGCCCGAATAGGACGTGGTGTAATTGTTGTTGTTGGTGCCGCTCATATTGGAGCGGCCGGCGAGCGTCACGCCTTGGCAGTCCGGGACGCCGACCGTGCTGGATGAACCGGCCGAGCCGTAGCCGTTCGGAAACACGGTGACGGTCGAGGTCCCCGAGGTCGAAGCCAGATGCGCGCCGTCAAGCGAGATTTGCGTGCCGCTGTCGACGCTCGCGATGGTGGCGCCAGAGGGAATGCCGGTGCCCTCGACCGGCATGCCGGCGCCGAATTGGGTGGTGTCGGACAGCCCCGTGATGGCCGCCCCGCCCGAGGTGCGGGTGCCGCTCTGGGCGACGGTGGTGGCGGCGAGATAGGCCGGATAGCTTGTGCGCGTGAGCGCCTGGCCCGTTCCGAACACGTAGCTGGCCGACGGCACGGCGGTCGCGGTCGACATGAGATAGGTGCCGATCGGCACCGCGGGATTCGAGATGGCCTGCCCCGACGCCGGAAAATACACCACGCGCCAGTTCCCGGAGCCCTCCGAGATCAGGACGGCGGTGTCGTTCGCCGCCGTGGTGAGGCTGGCGGCGGCCGGCAGGATCAGCGCGGTCGCGTCGTAGGTGAGCGTCAGCACGCCCGCAAACTTCACCACCTTGGTCTGTCCAGCGGGGCAGCCGGTGCCGAACGAGGTGATGGTGGTGGTGCCGGAGATCGTCAGATAGCCCTGCGGCACCCCGCAGACGCTGGTGGTGGTGGCAGAGGCGACCGTCGCGGTGCCGCCGCCGATCGGCGGCGCCCAGATGCCATTGGTGACATCGATGACGCCCTCGAGCACCCAGGCCGCGCCGGTGTAACGCCATTTCTTGACGAGGGTGGTCGAGGTGGTGTCGAGCCAGCACTGGCCAAGCTTCGGTGCCGCACCCGAGGCGTTGGTCGGCGCGGAGGATCCGGAGTTGCACGTCACCAGCGCATCGAGCGCCGAGGTGACGTCGTTGGAGAACTGCAGCCCCGACACGGTGCCCGTGGTCGGCATCTGCAGGGTGGCTTGCGAGGCCTGGGCGATTCTTGGAATCGCAACAGGCGACAGCGCGAGCCACGCAGCGAGCCACAGCGAGAGCGTCCGACGAAATGACATAGATGAACCCTTTCGGATTATGTTACGCGCTGATGTCAGCGCATGATTTCCGAGGCGAAGGCCGAGAAGTTGTTGCCGCCGAGACCAGTGAATGTTGACTGGCGGCCATATGTCGTTGTTTGGCTGCCGGATTGATTGACGCCGCGAAGCACATATTTTTGTGCCGACGTGGTGGCGGGAAGATCAAGACCCCATAAATTTATTGCAGTGGCAACACTGTTGCCGATAGTCTCCGGATTGGTCAGGGACAGATCGACCCCACTCGATCTCGCGATCTTGGCCACGGCCTGCCCGCTCGTTGGTCCAAGGCCGTCGCTGTGCATGTCCACGATGATGCCGTTGATCTTGCTCGTTGGGGTGATGGTGATGGCATAGTTCGTCGCATCAACGTCGGCATAAGACGTGGTGGTGACAGTTGGATTAGCCGTCGTTGTGCCAGCGGCAACCTGATTAAACGTGTCGCCTGGCTTGTGAACCCCCGGCCCCATCATCTGGATCGTAGTCGGGCCGCTGGCCCACGTTCCGGCCGTCGTCAGTCCATTCGCCCAATCCATGTAGCCGAGGAGTCGGATCGCCTTCGAGGTCTGCGCAGCGGTCGTATAGTAGACCTGCGCCGTTGCCGCGTTCGTGCAGGCATTACAGGCCGTGCTGGATTGAACGTTGGCCTCATCCACCGGCTGGGTCGAGTACGGTGAAGCATAGGTTGACTGGCTCGACACGCCGAGCACCGCGGTTCCGGCATTATTCCACGCCGAGATGTAGAGCCGGAATGGTGTCGTGTTCGCGGTGCCGAACGTCGATCCGCTGGCGCCGGTTGCAAACGATGTCGCCGCCGTCACCGGCACAGCTGTGTAATCACCGGTCGCGATGGTGGCGTTGCGAAACGAGATGACGCAGGGCGTGGTCGGGGTGGGATCGGCGCCGGCCTGGGTTTTCAGCGCGACCGTGAGCGCGTTGCCGGATACCGTTCCGACAAGCGTGCAATTGGTGATGCTGCCTGGATCGAACAGCAGCTTGATGTCGTTGACGTTGTTGGTGATACCGGCGCCGAGGGTAAAGGCGCCGGTGTTGCCCGCAATCGACGCCACGCCCGTGGTGGAGGCGACGACCGCGGATTGGACGAACTGCGTCGTTGCCAGCTGGGTGGTGTTGGTGCCGCCCGCGGCGGTCGGTGCGGTCGGTGTGCCCGTCAGCGCGGGCGAGGCATCGAACACGGCCTTTCCGGTGCCCGTGGCGCCGGTTGTCGTCACGCCCTCGATGGTCGGATGCCCGGTGATGTTCGGCGCCGAGATGGTCGGCGCGGTGCCGAACACGATCGCGCCGGTTCCGGTCTCGTCGGTGATCGCCGCGGCAAGATTGGCGCTCGATGGCGTCGCCAGCGCGGTCGCAACGCCCGTTCCCAATCCCGACACGCCGGTCGAGATCGGCAGGCCCGTGGCGTTGGTGAGAACACCCGATGACGGCGTGCCGAGTGCCGGCGTGACCAGCGTGGGCGACGTGGCGAACACGATCGCGCCGGTTCCGGTCTCGTCGGTGATCGCCGCGGCAAGATTGGCGCTCGATGGCGTCGCCAGTGCGGTCGCAACGCCGGTGCCCAGACCGGTGATCGAGCCGACCGCCGGCGTCACCGTGACATTGGAGGCGCTGGTGATGCGGCCCTGGAGGTCGACGGCAAACTGCGGCGCCTGCGTGGCGCTTCCATAGGTCGCGGCGGTGACGCCGGTGTTGATCAGAACGCGCGACCATCCCCGCCAGCGGGCCGTGGCGCCGTCATAGACGATCGCGACCGAGCTGTCGGCGGCGAGCGTGACATCGGCGGCAAACAGGAAACGGTTGGCTGCGGTCGAATTGGTGCTCTGGTTTTTGAGGACGAGAGGATTCGTTCCGACGTTGTGAATGACGCGGAAGGCGCCGGCGGACTGGCTGCACGACAGCCCGGTGATGTTGCGGCTGGCATCGGTCGTGAGCTGGACGATGGTGTTGCCCGTGCACGAATTCGCGCCGCTGGTCGCGCTGTAATCGTCCTGATCTGCGGTGATCTGGGCGGGCGAGACCGTGCCCGACAGCGACAGCGGGCCGCCGAAGGCAAACGAGTTCAGGGAGGCGTTCAGCGTTGCGGCGGACACCCAGGCGCTGCCGGTGTAGTATTTCAGCACCCACGGCGTTCCCGACGTGTCCCACCAGCACTGCTGCGCCATCGGCGCGGCGCCCGGCCCGTCGGTCGGGGCCGAGGTGCCGGAGCTGCAGGTCGCCAGCGATTGCAGCCCTGGATTCAGATAGGTCCCGACAAACGTCGCCATCGACATCGGGCCAGCGGCTGGCATGACGAAGCTCTGCTGCGCCGCGCGCACGGGCGCGACAGCAAGCAGGATCGACAATGCAAGCGGGAGCGCTCCCGCGATGAGGCGGCGAAGATTCATCGATTGATCCTGGATAGAGAGTGGGGACGGTCGGCCGTCAGCGCGGCTTCGACGCCAGCACCACATGGATGCTGCCGCCCTCGACCTTCTGGTCGAACACCTGCAGTGCGATGCGGCCTTGCGTGGCATCGCTGATCGCCTTCGCAATCTTCTTGGTCCGGTCGTTGGCTGGAGCGATCCCGATGCCCTTCATGCCGACGAGATCGAAGAACGGCCGCCGCACCGTCGAGGCGGCCTGGGCGAGATCGAACGTCTCGTCGAGGTCCTGGGCGAGATCGTCGCAGGCCGAGGTGCCGCAGAAGATCTCGATCTCCTGGCGGTCGAGATTGCCGATCGCCTTTGCGGCGGCGGCGCGCTCGTCCGCCGTCATGTCGCCCCAGCCGTACTTGCCGGAGACCTGATGCTCGATCTGGTGCTCGACCACCTTGACGGGCTGAGCGCCGTGCCGCTGGATTTCCAGGGCGCCGACGATGGAGACCGCGGCCGACAGCACGCCGGTGATGATGT
>Ga0070717_10001714_pt1 | contig 15274 bp, 13 predicted proteins | sample LARL113metaG_FD_71366 | JGI IMG/M metagenome (GOLD analysis project Ga0070717, IMG submission 71366) | Corn, switchgrass and miscanthus rhizosphere microbial communities from Kellogg Biological Station, Michigan, USA - LAR L11-3 metaG | ecosystem: Host-associated > Plants > Roots > Rhizosphere ... | reverse complement strand
CCGCCGGCAAACCGCCCAAACTCGCTCTCACCGCTACGATGCCCAAACTACTCCTCGCCCTCAACAGCGCGCTCAAACCCCAACCTCTCCTCGCTTGAACTCAAGACAGTTACTACAACTTCACTCGTACCGCAGCGCCTTCACCGGATCGAGGCGCGCGGCAAAATAAGCGGGGACCAACGCAGCCAGCGAGCAAATCAGAAATGCGCTGATACAGATGATGGTTACGTCCTGCGGCACGATTTGCGCGGGAATTTCCGAGAATTGGTAGACTTCGCGCGGAAAAATTTCGATGTGCAATGTCGATGCAAGCCAATGACTGAATTCGTTGCGATAACGAATCAATGTCATGCCGAGCCCGAGGCCAGTGAGCGTTCCGAAGAGGCCGACGACGGTGCCCTGGCCGAGAAAAACCCAAATGATTTGTGAGATGTTTGCGCCCAGTGCTTTCACAATTCCGATCTCACGCCGCTTTTGCACGGTAACGGTGATGAGTGTGCTCATGATTCCGAACGCTGCGACGACCACGATAAAAAAGAGGAGAAAAAACATCACCGTCCGTTCGAGGCGCACGGCTTCAAAATATTGGCGGTTCATGTCGATCCAGGTTTCGGCAAACTCTGGCGGCTGGAGAAATTCCTCGATTTTTTCTTTCACGCGCTCAGCGCTGTAGGGATTGTCGGTCTTGACCGTGATGCCGTGGAGCGCGTCACCGAGATCGTAAAGTTCCTGGCCGATGTAAATCGGCACGAGCAAAAACTGGGAATCATGCAAATAATGGCCGGTCTCATAAATCCCGGTGACGGTTAGCTCTTTTGGCAAAATCACGTCGCGCAACTCATCAACCGCTTTTTTCTCATCCGCGCCTTTTGCGTTTTCGAGCTTCTTAATTCCATCGAGAATCTGCCCGAGATTGCCGGGCGAATAGACGGTGAGCTTATCGCCCACGCGAATGTGGAGATTGCGTGCGAGCTCGATGCCAAGCACAGTCGATTCGCCGTCCAGGTCAAGTTTGCCTTCCTTGATAAACTTGCCCAGCGGGATGACTTTTTCCTCCTGTACAGGATCCACGCCGCGGATCATCGGCGCGAGGCGGCGGTTCCGGAACTCGACAATCACCGGCCCTTGCACGTACGGCGCAGTCGCGACCACGCCTGGCACATTGTCGATTTTTGTTTTTAGCGGGTGCCAATCGCGCAAGATGTCCTCGGTTGTGACGAGAATGTGCGCATCGAAATCGATCACTTTCTGACGCAGCTCGCGGTCAAACCCAGTCATGACCGAGATCACGAGAATCAGCACCGTGACGCCGAGCATCACGCCGAGAATTGAGATCAACGTAATGATGGAGAGAAACGTGCGCTTTGGTTTTAAGTATCGTAGCGCGAGAAAAAGACTGAACGGTAGTTTCAAACTGTCGATACGTTGAAGGGGGAAGTAACGTTTTTCCAGACAAACCGTGGTGGCCGCCCGGCGGGGCCCCGGCGCTCGCGGGGTTTACAATGCGGCGGGGTGCCGTGCTTGGAAGCCCCAAGGGTCGCGCCCATCGGTGTACCAGCGCGGGCCGATGTCGCCGCCGTAGCGCAGGTCGGTAGTATCGAGGCGCAAACCGGCAATTACGGCGAAGGTATGACCGCGTCGTGAGTAGATCGTGATCCAGCGCCCGCGGCCGCGCTCGCCGTAACTAAGGAAATCGCTCGAGGGTAACGGTTGACTCAAACTGCCGGCGTAATGCAGCGCGAACGAAACCGCACCAGAACAATCATACCCAGAATCGGAGAAGGAGCCGTGACCGCCGCCCCAAACGTATGGTCGATTGCGGATCGTGTTCACTGCCCAGATCGCATTCTTCACGCGGTTCGGCGCGTTCGCAAGCGCATAGGCAACACCGTGGCGCAGCATGGCACGGTTACCGGAAACTATCGGGTGAGAACTACCAGTCATTTCAGATTCAGCGCGAACATCGTCTTCTTCGCCGCGAACGATCGGCTCGGCGCGTGGAACTACGCGCGGTGCATAATAGGCGACCTGTATCGGTATTGATGGATGTGGCAAAGGTCGATCTAGCGAGAATGGTTGCGGCCGAACGTCCGCCGGTCGCCCTTCATAAACGACCTCGCGATGATGAACATGACGAATGGGTGTTGGTTCTCCAAAAGCGTTCGAAATTAAAAGTGCGAACGCAACTGTGATGAAGCAGTCGAATCGAGCGCACAATCGCCCGGCGAAAAACGAGGCCGACATTGCCTCGTCCAAACAAGCTGTTTTCGCGCCAAGGAACGACGCAGCTCCGTTGAAATGCGCGCGATTAATTTTACCTGATCGTTACGTCGTCGTCTCGGCTAGCCGCCCTAACTTTTCAGTGCGTACGCTTGTAGATCTTCGAGCGTGACGAACTCGAGCGCGGACCCGTGCGTCGCTTCAAGATCGACAGGCGCGGCGCGGCCGTGGTCAAGAGCAGCTTTCCAACGCGTGACGCAAACACACCATTTATCACCCGGTTTCAATCCGGGAAAGCCCCATTCCGGAATCGGTGTGACGAGGTCGTTGCCGTCGAGCACGGAAAAATCGAGAAACTCGCGCGTCACTTGTACGCAGACCGTATGCTGGCCGATATCTTCGGGGCCGGTGCGGCAAAAGCCGTCTCGGTAAAATCCGGTCAACGGATCGCGGCAACAACATTTCAGTTCGGTTCCGAGCACGTTTGTCGGCATAGTAGGTCCCTTGAAACATCGACAATCTGGATGGTTACGGCAAGATCGACAATGCGCCGCCGCCGGATTGTCTTGACGCGGCAGATAGCCCGACGTCTAAGATCGACAAGCACATTGGCAGGGACGGACTTCCGGCGACGCCCGTAGAACCGGCAAAATAATTGAACCTTCCTGGAGAGCCGTCCCTGCTTATGTCGAAGCGGACCGTAATAGCTTACTGGCTCATGCCGGCCAGGGATGAGCGGGAGTTGTTCTGCGATATTATCCGGATTCTCTACAAGGAGTTCGACGCTCCGAATTTCGCTTCGCACGTAACGGTTTTTGCAACGAAGGAAGATCGACAATCACCCAGAAAAATTTTGAGCCAAATACGATCTGCCCCCATTCGGCTGCGTGTTCGCGGTATCGGCTTTTCCTCGCAGTTTAGGAAAACACTTTTCATCCGATTCGTGCCGAGTAAGCCACTTGACAAGTTAATTGTCGATCTTGCGCTCGCCACGAAATCCCCCGTCAAGCCAGTGCGTGATCCACACCTGAGTTTGCTCTACAAAAATATTGCGGTCGCGACGAAGAAGGAGCTGGCCCGGACCATCAAACTCCCATTTCGCGAAGTTCTTTTCGATTCGACTGCCGCAATTTGTTGCGTGTCGCCGACGAAAGTGAAGGCCGATGTGGAAGCCTGGCGCGTGATTGCGAGAAAATCGTTGCGCGAATAGTTGATTGAAATCTTCTTCATCGGTTGGAGCTTTATGTACCGTGGACACGAAGACGAAGATTTTTGGTCAACACGACGACGCGACAATCAAGCAAATCGAGACATGCGTCGCAGCGGGTGGGGAGCGCGGCGTGCTGTGCGCGGACGGGCACAAAGGCTATGCGCAGCCGATCGGCGGCGTGGTTGCCTATAAGGATAAAATTTCCTTGAGCGGTGTCGGGTTCGATATTGCGTGCGGCAATCTCGCAATTCTGACGGACGCAAAGCGCGAGCAACTCGCGCTGAAGATCGACAAGATCATGGACGACGTAGTGCGCGAAATTTCATTCGGCATCGGTCGCAAGAGCAAAACCCGTGTCGAACACGGGCTGTTCGATGATCCGGCATGGCAATTAAAACCAATGCGAGATTTGAAATCAATGGCCGCCGATCAGCTCGGCACGGTGGGCGGCGGGAATCATTTTGTCGATGTTTTCGTCGATGAACAGGACCGAATCTGGGTCGGCGTGCATTTCGGTTCGCGGGGACTTGGACACAAAACGGCCACGCATTTTTTGAAGGCGGCCGGTGGCAAAGATGGCATGGATGTGCCGCCAACCGTGGTTGAGGAAAAATCAGAGATCGGTCACGATTACCTGGCTGGAATGCATCTGGCGGGTCGCTACGCATATGCCGGACGTGAAGCGGTAGCGCGACATGTTGCACGAAATATCCTCGGCGCGAACGTTGTTGAGGAAGTGCACAATCATCACAATTTCGCTTGGCGCGAAAAACACGATGGCGAGGAATATTGGGTGGTGCGCAAAGGCGCGACGCCAGCGTTCCCCGGGCAAAAAGGATTCGTTGGTGGCAGCATGGGCGATAACGCGGTGATCATCGAAGGCGTGGATTCGCCGACTTCGCACGAGGCGCTGTTTTCGACGGTGCACGGCGCGGGCCGAATCATGTCGCGCACGGCGGCGAAAGGAAAATTCGTGAAGATCGGGAGCAAACGCATTCGCCAGGATGGCCTCGTTAGGCATGACGACATGATGAAGTGGCTGCATGAACGGCACATTGTTTTGCGCGGCGGCGATCTTGATGAAGCGCCGCAAGCCTATCGACGTTTGCCCGATGTGCTCGCCGAGCATGCCGGAACGATTCGGGTATTGCACACTTTGCGTCCGCTTGGGGTGGCCATGGCCGGCCGCGACATTGTCGACCCTTACAAGGACTAATCGCGAATTCCCGCTATGTTCAGAACCAAGGAGAGTTGGCGTCTGCTGATTTTTGTCGTGGTCGTTGTCATTGTGCCAGCGGTCGCAAGTCACCTGGCGCCGATGAAGGCACATTTCGACGCGAAACCGATCGCTCGTCTCCGGGCTAAAAAGCCCCAAGTCGTGATTTTGAGCGATTCCATGGTGGATAACGGTGTCGATCCGGAGCTGCTGGGGAAGTTACTGGACGGTCGCCGGGTAGAGCTTCTCTGGTATGGAGGCGCGGCCTCTGCATCGTGGTACTTCAGACTCAAGAACTACATTGTGGCATCGCATATTCGTCCGGAGTTAGTTTGCATCTTTTTTCGTGATCGCGTCCTTACTGATCCGCGTTTCCGGACAGAAGGGAGCTATCGGTCGAAATTGGAAGCCGCGATGCACGAGGACGAGCCGATTTATCGGCTTGTCCTCGGCCAACACCTCGCCGGGGAGGGGGATCTGCACCGCTGGGTGGACAGGCTCTATCCACTGAATGCACGTCGCCACGCCCAACACGAGAGGATCGAACAGACGTCCATGCGTCTCGTAGCTAACGCAGGCGTTACTGTCCCGGAGCTAAGACGTTGGATTAACGAGACGTTCGCCCTAACAAACTTGGCCGGGGGAGCGGCCGAAGAAGCCGCCGCTTTCAGTAAAGAAAAACAAACCGAGTTTGATCCGGACCCGCGGCGCAGTTTTCTGCGACACATTGTTGCGGCCGGCACGGAAGGGTGTATCCCCCTTTGTTTCCTGCGTGTGAAACGGCATCCGGGCGCGGACGGCTTCGTTCAACAAGACGAACAGCTACGCAGATACATCGCTAATTTACGGAACTGGATCGAAAGCCAGAGCTGTTATTTTATCGACGACACCGACAACCCGGAACGCACACAAGACATGTATTTGCAGCCGGGTGACGATCACATGGGACCATGGGCAAAGGAACGATCGACCGAGCTCTATGCTGATGAATTGCGGCCGCTATTGTCGCCGTGACGTTCCATTCTCTCAGCTATCTCGTTTTCCTTCCGGTTGTGCTGGCGCTGTATTGGGCGCTGCCACGGCGCGGCCAGAATGTTTTGCTGGTCGTCGCCAGTTACGTCTTTTACGGGTGGGAACATCCGTGGTTTTTGCTCCCATTGTGGGGATCGACTCTGGTCGATTACAGTTGCGCGCTCGGCATGGAGCGCTTTCCGGTTCGGCGCCGCTTGTTTCTAGTCACCAGCATCATCGGCAGCGTCGCGTTGTTAGGCACCTTCAAATACGCCGGCTTCGTTTTGGAGAACGTCAATGCGCTCCTGACGCAGTTCGGTAGTGATCCGTTACGAGTCGTGTTCCGGCTGGTGCTACCGGCTGGCCTTTCGTTCTATACTTTTCAATCCATCGGCTACGTCGTTGACGTGTATGTCGGAAGAGTCCGGGCCGAACACAATCTGCTCGATTACGCGCTCTACGTTTCGTTTTTTCCTCAACTCGTGGCCGGTCCGATTGAACGGGCCGGTCACATGTTGCCGCAATATCACAGCGACCGAATTTTCGACCCAGTCGGATGGCGCGCCGGGCTGGGCTTGATGCTGTGGGGGTTTTTCAAAAAAGTTGTCATCGCCGATAACACTGCGCCCATCGTCAACAAGGTCTTCGCATTGAGCCACCCGTCATTTCCAGTGATCTGGGCGGGAGTACTTGCATTCGCGGTGCAAATTTATGCGGACTTTTCGGGCTACACCGACATCGCGCGCGGCACGGCTCGCCTGCTTGGGATCGAGCTAATGCGTAATTTCAATCACCCTTACATCGCCACGTCGCCGGCTGATTTCTGGCGGCGCTGGCACATTTCCCTGTCGAGCTGGTTGCGTGACTTCATCTATATTCCTCTGGGCGGAAACCGCGGCGGACCGGCCCGGGCCTCCTTCAACTTGATCGCGACGTTTGCCATTAGCGGCCTCTGGCACGGAGCCTCATGGAACTACGTGCTTTGGGGGCTCTACTGGGGTTTCTTGATTCTCGCTCAGCGGTTTCTTCGTTGGCTCGGCGTTACCCAATGGTTTCCATGGCTGGCCAAAGTTGTGATCACTTTTGGCCTAACTTGCGTCGGCTGGCTGCTCTTTCGTGAGCGCAACCTCAACAAAATTCTCAACGATTTCGCACAATTAGCGGTTGCCACATCGACGGATCAATGGTGGGTCGGAGCCTATCTGGCAACGCTGGTGATCGTGTACGCTGCGCCGCTGTTAATTCATCTCGTCGCTACGTCGGACTTCGCGCGGCGACGTCTTGCAATCACGTGGCCGAGTTTAGGATTAATCGGAGAGGCTGGTGTTGCCGCGTTGCTGCTGTTCGGGATCGTGTTCGCCCGCAGCGTAACCACCTCTGACTTTATTTACTTTCAGTTTTAGTGGTGCCGCTGCATCTCAGATTTCGATGATGCGGTAGCTTTTTCCGGTCTTCACCAACAATGGTGCCGAGACATTGTAAACGGGAATGCCCGTAGCCGTGACTCCTTGCACCGCCCATTGTGTGCGTGAGCGTGGAAAACGGCGGTGACCCGAAACCGGTTGATCGGCTCTTCGAGTCGCGTTGAGCCGAGGAATGGAAAGACCTCGGGCAGCTCGCCTTCGCAGGGTTTGGCGACTGGATGCGCGCTGCAAGCTGACGCTGGCGGAATTAGAATCCTGGACCGTCGATATTCCTCCTGAGGCGAATGCTTAAGATCCCGGTGTTGCCACCGGCGATGCCGATGCCGAGGGCGTTGGTCCAGGCGAGGTCGTCGATGTCGGCGCCGGAGTCTGGGAAGGTGTTGGGCTCGGTGAAGCGCTGGCGATTTTTGCCAGCTCATCGTCCAACAATCTCCGTTCCTCGGCGTAAATGACTCCGCGGTGAGCAGCCTCGATGTATTCCTTGGCTGCATCTATTTGGTTGTCGTCGAGCAACAGAACGGCTACGTAAACCGCCGCATGGGGATCGTGTAGCTGGTCGGGCGCCAATTTTTTGGTAATGTCAAGCCCCTCGGTAGTCCGGCCGATCGTATAAAGCGAGAAGGCGTAGGTGACGGCGCAGTTGGTATCGAGCGGCGCGCGCTCATAAGCCTCTTTGGCCAGTTCCTGCGCTTGCTTTGTGTTTTGATCGATGTTCAAAGCCAGGCGGGCGAGGTTGGCGGTAATGGCGAATTCGTTAGGCGAGCTCTCGTGCAAGCGCTGAAGCACGTCGTAGAGCTTTTTCAGATCGTTGTTTCCTCGATAAAGACGGTAAAGCGCATCGAGAGCTTCGCGACGGGTCGCAGGATTTCGTGAAAGTCGCGACCAAAGCTGCTCGGCTTCGGTCGACATCTTCCATTTTGCGGCGATCCGCGCCAATTTAACGTCCCGATCAGGCTGGTCGTTGGCGGCGCTTTCTGCGGCGCGCCAGAGAGAATCGAACTCGGCGTCGGCGCCGGATTGATGGGATTGATGAGCGCTGACTGCCTGATAGGCGAGCCGGAGAAAATCTGCGTCGTCCCACGAACCATTGCGTGTCCAACGCCGTAAACGCGACCAGTTTTTTACTTCGGCGAAGGCTTCGGCGATGGCGATGGCAGCCGGCGGTTGTTCGGTCGATTTCACCGGCAGCTTTTCCATCCATTTCAGGACTTCGCCGGCGAGTCCGTTTTCATTCATCCATTCCATGAGTAGCGCTAGATTGGATGGATCACGCGCGGCGACCGGTTTTACCTTGTCAAAGAGCGCTGTGAATTTTTTTTCGTTGAGCTTGCGATAGAAGTTCAGGCAAAGCAGATAATCGGCGAAGGTAACCTCCGGAGACATCTGGAGATCCTGTGCAAATGCTTCCGCTGGCCCGAGATCGTTGCGCTCGACCGCGTCAGTTAGAAGAGCGCGAAGCGCACCGGTGCGGAATTCGACGCTTTGCTGCGCGAGGCGTTCAAGCGCAACGCGGGCATTCGCGCTTTTCTCCGCATCGGCTGACCTGATTTGCAGCACGGCCAGATTAAAGTGGTAGAGGTCGTTGCGCGGATCTTTTCGGACTGCAGCGGCAAATTGCGATTCCTGTTCGGCAAAATTTCCTTCCGCCCGCGCGAGCCAACCGGCCACCACGTGATAAGGCGCTAGGTCGCGCTGTTGCGGGGGAACATTCGACAATGCTTTTCGCGCGAGATCAAGTTGACCGAAGCGCAGTGCGGCCGAAGCAAGATTCAGCTGACTGTCGATGTTGTGCGGCAACAAGCGCGCAATCTGCGCACGCCACGCAACCGTCTCCTCAAGATTCTGTTTTTCGCTCGCCTCGGCCAAGATTTCGTAGGCGCGTAACGAATCGCGATGCAATTCCAGCGCTTCCCGCGCGACATTACTCGCCGCAGCAAAGTCATTTTTACGAAGCATTATCGTGGCGCGATTGAGCAATCGCGTTTCGCGCCAGGTGGTGAACGCCTTGGAACCATAAGTGACGAACACAATTCCCAGCACGACCGCCAAGGCCGTCGCGGCAATCACAATCGCAACGCGAGCGGGCATCAGATGATGGCGCAGAATGAGGAAAGAATCGACGCCTGGCAAAGAGCGAACTCTTCGTTTGCGCCGCACGCGTACGACTTTTACCGCCATTCTGTCTTCTATGCCGGAGGCGGCGGAGAATGCAACTCGCGCGCCAAATCGATTTGGGTCGGGCTACGCTTCTGCCGTGCGATGAGATTCGCGGACGACTGGAACGTCTTGGAGTTGTTCGGCCACTTGCTCGCGCAAGCGCCGGCCCCACACATAGCGCGCGAGCAGCACCTTAATAGTTGCGGTGAGCGGCACGGCGAGAATCGGCCCAAGTAACCCGCCGATCAACAAGCCCCAGACAAAGATGGATACGATCACAGTCATCGGGTGAAGACCCACCGAATTACCGACGATGCGCGGAGCGTAAAACATTCCTTCGAGGTTTTGGATGACGATAAAAACGATGGTCACCCAAAACGGATGCCAGAAGTCGCCCCATTGAAAAGCGGCGATGAGCACCGCAGGAATCCAGCAAATCACGATGCCGATGTAAGGGATCATCGTCAGGATGACAACGAGAACACCGATGAGCGGCGCGAAATTGAGGCCGAGAATTGTTAGGGCGCTGCCGATGAGCGCGCCATCGACAAGACAAACGAGCAGTTGCCCGCGAAAATAAGCGACGATGTAGCCGTTGATTTCCGACAAAGCCTCGGCCAGTTCGTCTTTGAGCGGAGAAGCTCGCAGCGGCAAATAATCTTTCCACTTCCGCTCGATCGCAGGTCGCTCCTTTAAAAAGAAAAATAAATAGATCGGCACCATTATGAGGCTGAAAAGAAAACCGGCTACGCCGAGAAATCCGCCGATGCTTTTCTTGAGAATGTTCCAGAGCTTCTCGGCCAAGGTTGGGAAGTAGCGTCCCAGATTGGGAATTAATTTTTCGACATCTGCTTGAATGTGCTGCCGGTCCGCTGAACTAATTTTGGAAGGCGCAGGAGCGATTTCTTCGATCGGCGCGGCGGATGCTTCTGGAGTAGCAGTTGGTTGTGGGTGCGGCGAGGGTGACGGCCCGAGGAAAAGATTTACGATGTTGGTGGTGAGTGATGTGCTTTTTCCGCGTGCACCGCTCGCTGCGCCGAAAGTGCGATTGTAACGAACGATAAGATCGACAACACGGTCGCGCGCGGTTTGCGTGTAGGCGGGAAGCTGTTTGGCGAAATTGGCGCTCTGCATTGAAATGGTAGGGACCACCCACCAGATCAAAGATCCGAGCGCCAAAAACGCAGCACAAAAGATGACGCCGATCGCCGGGGTCCGCTTCATTCCGCGCCTGCACATTTTTGTGACGAGCGGATCGAGCAGATAGGCGAGGATGGCCGCGATCGCCACCGGAATCAAAATTGGTTGCAGGAAGCTGATAATATTCGCGCCGACCCAGACCACTGCGCCTGCAATGACCATCAAAAAAACGACAAAGAGAACGGTGAGCGCGGCCCACATCGTTTTTTGCTGCCAGGGTGTCGGGTATTCGCTCATGTTATGCCTTGAAGACCGAACGTCGAACATCGAATGGCAGGCGTCCGCTCTCGTTCGGTATTCGCTATTTGACCTTGGATGTTCGACATCGTCAAAATTACTCGACCGGATTTGCATTCGGCGGCTGGCCTTTGCTCATCCTGGTTTTCGTACGGTCGATCTTTTCGGCGAGGCGTTTGTTTTGCGGATCAAGCGCCAGGGCCTTTTGCCAGGTCTCCATCGCTTGCGCGATCTGATTCAGCTTTGCATAAGCGTCGCCAATGTGCTCGAAAACAACCGGGTCGTCGTGCTTCATTTTTTGAGCCGCGCGAACCAAATCATTCAATGCGGCCTCAACCTTTCCCTGACGGAATTCCAGCCAGCCGAGCGTGTCGAGGTAGGCGCCGTTGTTTGGGTCGAGTTGCAAAGCGTGTTTGATCAGCTCCTGCGCTTCATCGAGGTGCAAATTGTGATCGGCCCACATGTAAGCGAGGTAATTGGAGGCATCGGCGGCGCTGGCCGGATCGAGCGCGATTGATTTTTTGAAAAGGTCGGCCGCTTTGTCATAAAGACCTGCCGCTTCCGCAGCTGCCCCGTAGTCGAAATAGAAGCGAGCGTTTACCATTTCTGAATCTTCGAGCTCTGCCTCGTGCAGAGCTTCCTCGAAGGTGGCGACGGCTTGCCCCGGATGTTTCGCCTCCCGTTGTGCGATTGCGAGATAGTAGATTATTTCCGGCGTGCCGGGAAAACGTTGACGCGCCTCGCTCAGGATTTTCATCGCTCGCTCATTCTCCTTCAGCGGGCCAAGAAGAAGCTCGGCCAAATGCATGTAACTGCTAGCGCGGGTAGGATTGATTAGCAGGCTCTGCTCATAATTGGCTGCCGCCTTAGCGAAGAGTGCTTTTGCCTGCGCGGTTTGGTTTGCTCGCAGCAGAGATCTCCCGGCATCATCGAGCAGGCCAGCGAGCAAATCATACGGCTGAGATTTTTCCGGGTGCTGTTTGATTACCTGCTCCAGTGTCTCGATCGCTTTGTCGCGCTGATTAGTTAGAACAAAACCGGCCGCAAGTTTTTCCCGCGCGCTCGCGTCGTCGGGTTGTAACTCGAGCAGACGCAAATAGAAGGGAATGGCCTGATTTATCTGTTGCGACGCCGCATAGTAATCCGCGATCTCTTTTAGAACTGCCGGATCGTCGCCGGCATGTTCGGCCGCTTTTTTGAAGATTTCATTAACGCGCGCTACTTGCTCAGGTTTTGCGGGCGAATCCGATTTGAAGACAATCGCGGCGTAGAGTTTTCCGAGCTGCGTCCAGAACGCGGGATCGTCCGTATGCACTTTCGCGGCGCGCTCCAATGATTGGAGCGCCTTTTTTTCATCGCCAGTCGCAAGGGCAATCTCGAAAAGCCGCTCGTAGGCGTCGATGTTCCGCGGATCGATGGCTACGGCGCGATTGGCGTAATCGATTGCCTCGTCGGTCCGCTTGAGATAGTTCGCATAGATGAAGGCCAGTTGCAGAAACGGCTCAGACGCATTGGGATTTGCCTTGATCGCATCTTTCAAAACGTCAATCGCTTCCGGGAAATCTTCGTCGCGGGCGAGCAATGCGGCGACGCGGGAAGCCAGCTCAGATTGCCCGGGATCGACATTAAGAACTTTTCGATACGCGCCGACCGCCTTTTCCATTTCTCCGCTGTCTTCCAACGACATTCCCTCAACGAAGTGGGCGAGTGCGTCCGCTTTGTGCTCATTTTCCGGTTGCAAACTGAGATCTTTGGCCGGGTGCAGAGTGACGGAATCATCCTGTCGATCGGTTTTTTTCGGCAGCGAGATTGCTGGAACAAGCTGAGGCTGCGGAGACGGCGATTTGCGGCTGCGAGCGGATGCCGAACTTAATCCCGTGAAGAAAAACGCGATCAACAAAAGCGGATGAATCATGCGTCGGTTTCGATTCAACCGCTTCCTCATCTCTGCGATTCTAACCGTCCCGCGTCCGGCTTGCAAACCAGAGCCCTTGCGCCTAACGAGTGATGATCGGCCGCGCTTACGCCTTGTAGCGCAACCGCTTCTTGTGACGATTGGCCCTCATGCGCTTGCGACGCTTGTGCTTGGAAATTTTCGCTTTGCGACGTTTCTTCAGTGAACCCATGGTGACGTTTTCAACTACGGATCGTGCCGTGCGAATGGAAGCATTTTCAGGGCGTGACTGCAAGTTAACTTCTCTGCTCGAAGTGTGCCATGACGCAAGATCGACATGTGCTTTGGGCGGCTTTGTGCGCTTACGATTCAAAAGAATGATGAAAGTTCTGCTGGGGCACTCGGACCTCCGATTCAGTTAGTGCGCAAAAGAAAATCGGGCTGGTGGGATTTGAACCCACGGCCTCCTCGTCCCGAACGAGGCGCTCTACCAAGCTGAGCCACAGCCCGCAAACTGGCGATAGATCGGATCGACGATCGCGCGTGGCCGATTTATTCGCCTATTTTGCCGCAACTGGCAAGCGGCTTCGGGGGGAAGAACTGCTCGGCCGATTTTCGCCGTAAGGGGAAGCGGAGATTGACCTCGCAGATTTGTCCCAGAGCCGCCAATGTTCTCAATAATGAGAACAAAACGGTGTCTATCTCACTTTAGCAACGAGCGCTCTCAGTAACGAGAAAAAACGGCACATTTGCTGCTTCTTTTTTATAATTACCATAATATGACCAAGGCCTCTCCCCCAAAGCAGTGTGAAACCGGCACAACTTTCCCAGAAACCTTGGTCGCGGTTCTTCTCTTTGCCGGTTTCTGCGGTTCGATCTTCGAGCTAAACGCTGTTTGCCTTCGCTACATCGATGCGAGCAAAGAATCAGTTGCTGCCTTGGAGAGCGTCCATGACCGCTGTGAAGTGTTGCGCAATCTAGCGTTCACCGATCTGACAACTACGAGCTACCTCCAAAACCTCCTTGCTACTCCGGCGAATGGTTCCGATTTCTGCAAAAAAGCAACGGAAGTGGTTACGCTCAGGGCCTATCCTACAGCTAACGGGATAACTCAATTCACAAGAACACCAGACGGAGTGGTTATGAGCAACTCTGTCGCCACTGACCTGGGAAGCACTTTGGTTCAGGCGGACGTCTCAACCTCTTGGACCATGACGCTCGGCGCACGGACACGCACTGAGCAAACCACGACGATCATCTCAAACGGAACAAAAAAATGAAACTAAAGACCTCGTACAAAATCACCGGTTTCACCCTCGGTGAAGCATTAATTAGCCTCAGCCTCAGCTCCATAATCCTCGGGGCCGCTGTTACGTCTGGCGTAGGACTTCAGAAAAGTTTTAACGCAATTGACAACTACTTCTCAACCCACATGCAGCAGATCCGCATCATTGACTACCTTGCCCGTGACGTGAAACGCGGACTCATCGTCACAACTTCTGTGGATCTTCAAACCGTTACAGTCACGGTTTCGAATTACATCATCCAGTCAGGCGATCCCGAGGCTATAGCAAATCCCGCTCTGATTGGCACGCCGCGAGCGCCGACTATCGCCTACACGTCCAGTGGTCCCCAGGTAAACTATGGCTCGACGACAACCACCGTTTCCTATTCGGTAAGCGGTTCGTCGATACTGCGCACAGAAAACGGTGTGGTTACGACCATCGCTTCAAGCACGGATCAGTTGGTGCCACAAACAACGGACGTTGAACTCACAAACACCGAATATGCGAATGCCTCGGTAAGCTTCCTGCCGATCTTCACGTCCGGGGGGAGCGCCGCCGAACGCACCGGGACAACGCTTTACGCCACCGCTTATTTACGAAACAAGCGGCGCGGCTGATCGCGAAGGAGGAAGCGGTGCGGATTGCAAAAGAGAAACTTGAGCAGGGCACTGTGCTCCTTTGCGTACTGTGCACGATCTTGGTGGTTACGCTGATAGGGGCCAATGTCCTCTTCAATTCGGTCACGCGTTTCAATACCTCTTCAAGCCAGGTGCGTGGCTGGAAGGAATCGCTCTATGCCGCGGAGGCCGGCGGCGACATCGCCTACGCCGAAATACGCAAGACGATTCTCGATCCAACGCATGCATTTAACGGATGGACTTACTCGGGTGGCATATACAGCAATGCACCGATCACTTTTGGCAGCGATAATCTCACCACGAGCGCTGCCGTCGACTTGTTTTACTACGACTCTAGCGGTAATCCTTGGTATCGAATTCGTGCTAATGGCACCGCGCCTGTATTGGGATTGAAACGCGTGACCATGGATGACCGCATGGGCGCCAGCACACGCGGCGATAGTTTGCTGCGGAAGATCGATTTTAATTACGATCATTTCATTGCGACCTACGGTCCCAAGGGCGACAACGTCGGAAAGGCTCTTGTTCCTGTCTCGCATCCGCAAATCACCCGCCGCGTCGAATTGGTCGCCGCGCCAGTAACGCCATTCGAAGCGGCCATTAAATGCAGCGGAACATTTTATGGCCTTGGCGATGCGGCCATGATCGACAGCTACAGATCAAGCAACGGCTCTTACTATTTCTGCGCCAATAATCCCGCCGACCCGCATTATTCCGATTCCCGTAGTGGCTCTGTCGAAATCAGCAGCGCGGTCGCAACAATCAGAGGGATGGTTTACGG
>Ga0070717_10001712_pt1 | contig 15284 bp, 10 predicted proteins | sample LARL113metaG_FD_71366 | JGI IMG/M metagenome (GOLD analysis project Ga0070717, IMG submission 71366) | Corn, switchgrass and miscanthus rhizosphere microbial communities from Kellogg Biological Station, Michigan, USA - LAR L11-3 metaG | ecosystem: Host-associated > Plants > Roots > Rhizosphere ... | reverse complement strand
ACCTTCTCGAGTCTCCCTGAAGTGATCGCCTCAAGCATTGGGTGTGGCGTGACGGAAGCTTCCTGCTCCGATCGGAGCGCAATCGCGGTTTGCGGTGCCAGCCGCTCAAAAATCCGCGCGTCGGGGGCGGGATCCGGAGGGATCGGGCCACCCGGGCGGAGCTTCCCCTCGATCAGCGGACTGATGCGCTCGTACAGGATGGGCTCGAGCCGCCACTCGCGGTAACGCCACCACCACCACGGCCACCAGCCGCAACACCAGCGAAACTGAATCTCGAAAACCCCGTTGATGTCCGTCGTGGCACAGCCGACCTTTTGCCGGCTCCACCACCACCACCACCAGTCGGAGTCGAAGGCGCACACAGTCGCCCCGGGCACGGGGTTGCCATCCGGGCAGACGACGCGCCCGCGGATAACGAACCAGCGACACCACTCGAGCCACCAGTACCAGTAGTACGGAGAGATCTGTATGGGCTCGAGCCGGACCTCCTGTCCCGCCTTGAGCTGAAGCGGGGAGACATCGGCCCTGATCGTCTGCAGGCCTGTCAGCTCCTCGTCGGTCGCGGACTCGGGTCCAACCAGGACGCTGACCGCACTCGGCCTCCGATCCAGCTTGAAGCTGGCGGTCGCTTTCGCCGCAGACTTGGTCAGGCGGACGACCTCGGATTGGAGTCGTCCTTCCTCGAGCTGAAGCACAACTCTGATCGCCTGCTCGCCGCGGTCTGCAATCGACGAGGCGTCGAGCGGCACGTGAAGTGTGAATCCAGCCGCACCTCTTTCACGTCGCGACCTTGTAGCCATGTGACTTCCCCTCGCCCGCTTCAGCTGCAGCCCAGGCTGCCTGAGCGGCGGCATGTCCCGGCTTCCGCTTACAGAGCTCAGTTAGCCACTTGTCAAGTCAAGTGTCAAGTGTGAACGGTCGGGGTGGTCGGCCTTTGGCCGTTCGGCCGGACCGAGACTTGACATCGACCCCGGCGTGAGTATCGTTTCGAGCCAAACGACCTGGTGCTTCCTCCAGGCATGACCTGGATTGATGTGGTGGAGGTTCAGCCATGCGCAGCAGGGCTCTGATCTTTGTTGCCACCATGCTGCTGCTGTCGATTGGCTCGTTCGGCATGCCGGCGTTGGCGTCGCGGGCGGAGACGCCCCCTCCCAACCCCGACTTCAATCGGATCTTGACTGACATCGCAACTCTTGTAACTGGGGAAAATCCCCAGCCCCTCCAGAGCAAGGCAGAAGCTGCGGCGGCCGCCGCCACTCGAGGGCAGGCGTGCACCGCGATCAACGTTCTGAATGCGCTGAGGAATGACATCGCCGCCAAGAGTGGAAAGAAGGAATTCACCCCCTTGGTGGCCGGTCAGCTCGACACGGACGTTTTGAACGTGATTTCCGATTTGCTGGGAACTCCGGCTGCGGCTAGGTGCGGTGGCGCGACGGTGGCTCCGACATCGGCGCCCGGACCCTTGGTGACGCTCGTCTCCAGCGACACCGGCGGACTTCGCCTGCACATCAGCCTGCCTCAGGCCCATTTCGTCGTCCGGACCGGTGGGGGTCGCGTCTTCACCGACATGGCCATGGATGGGGTCGGCCTCCACAACCAGACAGGGGCGCCCGACGTGCCCACCTTCAACTCGTTGTTCGCGGTGCCGGTGGGCGCAGGCGTCTCGCTGCAGATGTTGAGCGCCTCGAGTTACCTGCTCGACCGCTTCGATCTCTGGCCCGAACAGCAGCAACCCGTCGACGGCGACCCGTTCGGAGACAAGCCGTTCGCGATCGATGCCAAGCTCTACGCGACCAACGCATTCTTTCCCGCAAATCCCACCCGGGCCGGGCGACTGGGACACGTGAGGGACCTGACTGTCGGCGCTGCCGAAGCGGACGGCGGCCAGTACAACCCGGTCCTGCGGTCCCTTCGCGTCCTCACTGCGCTTGACATCAGGGTCAACTTCACCGGAGAGAACACGCACGTATTCGGTGACTCGAGCCTGACCAGCCTCTGGAACCTCCCATTCCAGGCCCTGTACCAGAAGAGCTTCGTCAACTATGCGACGGTGCTGGCCAACCTCGGCAGCATCATTCACTTCCTGTTCTGCGGTGAACAGGTGCTCGTCATCACCACACCGACGCTGCGGCCAGCCGCAGACACCTTGGCGGCGGCGCGCTCGGCCGACGGTCTCGATTCACGGGTTGTCGAGGTAGGGAGCGGAGCAGGCCAGATCGGCACCACGAATACCCAGATCCAGGCCTTCATCCGAGGTGAGGTGAATGCCAACTGCGCCAAGCGGCCCTCATACGTGATCCTGGTCGGGGACACGGCCAACGTGCCCACCTTCCACGTCCCCACCGCCGAAAGCGTCGACTTCGACGGCACGATCGCATCCGACCTGCCCTACGCGCTGGCCAACGACACAGATGTGTTCGCCGACGTCGCCATCGGTCGGATCCCGGCCGGCGATCTCGCGACCGCTGACCGCGTGGTGGCCAAGATCATCGCGTACGAGGATTCGCCGCCAGTCAACTTTGGCTTCTACCTGCATGCCACGTTCACGTCCTACTTCCAGGGCGCCGGGCCGACCGATGTCCGAGGCTTCACGAAGACCAGCGAGACCATCCGCGACGCACTCGTCGCCTCCGGCTACACCGTGGATCGCGTCTACACGGACGACTCTTCGGCTGTGAATCCGCTCTCCTACTACGACGGCACTGCCATCCCGGCCGCGCTGCACAAGCCCGGTTTTGGCTGGGATGGAACGACGTCGGACGTGGTCTCCGACTGGAATGGCGGCCGCTTCATCGTCTTCCACCGAGACCATGGATTTCCCGGCGGCTGGGCCAACCCCGACTTCACGACCACCAACATTCCAAGCCTGACCAACGGCAGCCTGCTGCCGGTCGTCTTCAGCATCAACTGCGCAAGCGGTAAGTTTGACGACCTGACGCCCAACTTCGCCGAGCAGGTCCTGCAGCGCGATGGTGGCGGTGCCGTAGGCGTGATCGGAGATTCGCGCAACAGTCCGAGCTTCACCAACAATCACATGGTCCTCGGCCTGTTCGACGCAATCTTCCCGAACGTGTTGCCGACCTACGGCAGTCGCACCCCCATCCGGCGAATGGGGGACGTGCTCAATGCCGGCAAGCTGTTCATGGACACGCAGAACGGTATCGACTTCCAGAGCGCCGTCGACACTCAGGCCGAGCGCTACCTCTATCACTGGTTCGGCGACCCGACCATGCAGATCTGGACGTCTCAGCCGCGTCGATTCCTGGTCGACCTGGCCAGGATCAGCTTTGTCAATGGACAGGTGTCGATCACGCTGGCACAGCCGAATGCCGACGGGGCGAACCTGACGCTCGTGCAGGACGGAGTGGCGATCGGGCGAGCCCTCCTCATCAACGGGGAGGCAACCATCGTCCCCGAGAAGCCGATCGACATGGAGAACCTGCGAGGCCTGATGGTCGCCTTCGACAAGACCGCCTTCCAGCCGTCATCCCTGTCGCTGATCGGGCAACCACCGCCAATCACCTAGCCCACAACAGACAGTCGGGCACAAGGAGGTCAGCCGATGTCTACCCGGATAACTCTGAACGTGTTCAGCGGCCGCAAGAATCCCGAGGTCGTCGTTACGGGAGACCAGGAGAAAGAGCTCTTGAGCCGGATGCGACCGGGCCGAGAGCTGACCCGTCGGGAGCGGCGCCCGGCCCCGCTTTCGGTCCTCGGCTACCGCGGTCTCGTCGTGGAACAGCTGGGCCGACCGGGCCGCGGACTCCCGAAAACGTTTCGGATCGCGAATGGCGAGTTGATCGGCGAGGGCTTGAACCACCGCGCCGCGGACGAGGCCATCGAAGATTTCGTCTGCGGCTCGACTGGTCCCTTTCGGCCTCACGGACTCGGTGACGACTTCTTCAAGTCAATCTCACGGGCAATCGACAGGTATGGGCGCGTGCGAGATAAATGGCCGCACAAGCCTCCCGGCTGGCCACGGGGCAACCCCTGTCGGTGCGCGCCGCTCTACGAGCCCGACTGGTGGAACAACGACCCCACCCGGCTGAACTGCAACAACTGCTACAACTACTCAACCAACTACAGGACCGACAACTTCGCTCAGCCCGGATATGCCTCTGGCGTTTCGCACAGCCTAACGTGCCCGACCGTCACGGCGGCTGCCGGCGCCGATGGACTGATCAACTCGGCTGGCGCGAACAACCACTGCCCGGACGAGGGACACCTGGTGGCGATGGTGATCTGGCCTACTCAGGACTATCACTGGTACCGGAAGGGCCGCAACGGCTACTGGAGCCACAAGCCGGGAGATACGCCGGCGACCAATCTGGACAACTCGGGCGCACTGATCAGTGACCCGCGCACGGCCGACCGCGGTTTCTATACCGTGTACTGCACCTTCATGGTGGTGATGCATGGCCACATCAAGCTCAAAGGACCGTATTGCTGAGCGGCCGAGACGCTGGGTCGGCCGGGCTTCTGTGTTCTCTGGCCGGCCGGATCCCGAGTGGGAAGTTCCGGAAGACCTGGCCTCCGAGCTGACTTCTCTATGGAGCCGGCTGCCGGCCGAGCCGGTTCACCGGTCCGAGCCCGGTGGGCTCGGCTACAGATACTGTTCGCTTTCGAGCCCTGACCGTCGTCGGCGCTGGGTGGCATTCGATGGGGTTGTCCGCTACGCATCGGCCGAAGGATCGGAGCTGAGGCGCGACGAAGATCGCGAGTTCGAGCGCAAGCTCCTGGGGTCGGCGCCCAAGGGCGTGCTGCCACCACTGCAGCGCGGGTAGGATGTCAGTCCATTGTCCTGAGGGCCGGAACCACCTTCGTGCCGAGGGTGGTCATCGCCTGCTCCGGATCGGGTCCGAGCGGCGGCCCAAACGAGATGTGGCGCGCACCGGCCGCGACAAGACCGGCGCACGCTTCGAGCACCTCGTCAACGCCGCCCGCAACGCCGAGCCGCAGCATCGCCGGGCTGACCAGGTCAGCAGCGCGCTCGGCATCACCGTTCGACATTGCCTCCTGGATCGAGCGGAAGTCGTCCAGCGTCAGGGAAGCCGCTTCGAGCAGATGGGGTGAGAAGCTCGGCCCGTAGTAAGCGATCTTGGAGGCAAGCGCACGCGTGGCCCGCGCGCGGTTGGCATCGATCGAGCACCAGATGCAGGCCGCAACGTCGAGTGATTCCGGGTCGCGTCCAGACTGCCGCGCACCCGCGGCGATCTCACGTACGGCGAACGCGTATCGCGCGGGAGGCAGAAGCAGCGGCAAGGCCCCATCCGCAAGCCGGCCGGCGAGCTGCAGCATTCGAGGTCCCATCGCCCCGACGTAGATCGGCACCGACACGGGCCCCGTGCGGAGCCGTCCCTCGGGCCGCCAATCCTCGGGCACTCCGCCAGAGAGCAAAGCGCGTAGATCCTTGATCGCTCGCTCGGTCCGGAACACCGGCGGACCTGCGTTCAAACCCGCCCAGTTCAGGAACTCGTCGGCACCCGCGCCGAGCCCAAGGCAGAAGCGACCGTCCGAGACCTCCTGCAAAGAGGCTGCCGCCATGGCGATCTCGGCCGTGTGGATCGAAACCGGATTGAAGACGCCCACGCCCAGGGCGATCCGGGTGGTGACCCCAGCCGCTGCTGCCACCAGCACGGGGGCCGAGTGCCAGAACAGGTCGTTCGAGATCCAGATCTGGTCGAAGCCCGCCTCTTCAGCGAGCGCCGCCATGCGAATGAAGCGCTCGGCAGCAAGGTCGTTGTTGAATCTGACGCTGAACTTCAACGTGGTGGCCTGTTGATAGTGTTGCCTAGTGTCAGACATCACCGAGCGGCACCGTGACGGCCAGGGCTGGGAAGAGCAGGCAGGGTACTCGAGGGCCGTGCGCCGCTTCGGACGCATAGCGGTGAGCGGCACGACCGCGACCGCGCCCGACGGTGGGGCCCTCCACCCAGGCGACACATATGGGCAAGCGCTGGTCGCGCTCCAGAAGGCGATCGCCGCGATGCAGGCGCTCGGCGGCGGGCTGCAGGACGTGGTCCGAACGCGGATCTACCTCGCACCCGGTGCCGACTGGCAGGGTGCGGCTCGCGCCCACGCCGAGGTGCTGGGGCCGGTGGCCCCAGCCAACACGATGCTCTACGTCGCCGGCCTCATCGGCGATGGATTCCTGGTCGAAGTGGAGCTGGAGGCCGAAACCGCGTAGGTCAGGCCTGAGTTGGTCCGAGCCGTCAGGGATTGCTCCGACCTGGTTTCAGGCGGGCGCGACAGTGGCTGGAACCTCGTGAGGCAGCCAGAACCAGCGCAGGTGCTCAAAATCGGCGCTGAGCTGAACGGGCTCGGGGGCGCGGCGCGGAGCGGCCATGATTCTTCGCGCCTCCTCCAGGTAGCGTGGGAGCGCCGACTCAGGTTCGCGATGGCGGTGCGCCGATCTCGGCGCGCCCGCATCGGAGTAGCTGATGTCACGCAGGCTGAGGGGCGGTTCGGGGGGTCCGGCGACGTGGCTCCACAGTCCGGTGAGGGCCTCGAACCGATACTCGGGCAGGAGCCGCCAGCCTTCGGCCGCCACCAGGTCGACGGCCTCGAGGATGAATTCGAACACCGGCTCGGAGATGAAGTAGTTGAAGTTGACTCGGACCCAACCCGGCTTGATCCCCTCGCAGCCGCGATTGATCTCGCGCTCGAACTCGTGAGACTTGACCAGATCGATTCCGAGCAATCTGTGGCCGTAAGGCCCGGCGCATGAGCACCCTCCGCGCGACTGGATCCCAAAAAGGTCATTCAGCAGTGCGACCACGTAGTTGTGGTGCAGGTAGCGGCCCTCGTGCTTGACCACGAAAGACACTATCGAGAGCCGGTCCAGGTCCACGTTGCCGAGAATCTCCAGATCGGGCTGGCGCCGCCATCGCTCGATCGCCCGGCGGATGAAGGATTCCTCACGGCGTCGGATCTCGGCGACTCCAACCTGCTCCTTCAGCTGGAAGACCAGCCCGGCCCGGATCGAATCCACGATCGCCGGTGTACCGCCCTCCTCCCGGTGCTCGACGTCGGTCAGGTAAACGTGCTCCGCGGGATTCACGTAGGCGACTGTTCCCCCGCCGGGCATACCGGGCACGCGGTTGTGAAAGAGGTGGCGACGTGCCGCGAGCACGCCCGGCGTACCCGGACCTCCGATGAACTTGTGAGGCGAGATGAAGACCGCGTCCAGGTAGGGCTCGTCCGGGCCGCGAGAGGCGGAGCCCATGCTGATCTCCATGTAGGGAGCGGCCGCGGCGAAGTCCCAGAACGAAAGGGCGCCGTACCGATGCAGCAGGATCGAGATCGCGCGCCAGTCGCTGATGATCCCGGTCACGTTGGAGGCGGCGGAAAAGCTGCCGATCTTGAGCGGCCTATCCTGGTGGCGAGCCAGTTCCCCCTCCAGCTGCTGCTGATCGATGTGGCCGTCGTGGTCCTCGTGGATCACTACGACGTCGGCGATCGACTCGCGCCAGGGGAGCTCGTTCGAATGGTGCTCGTACGGGCCGATGAAGACGACGGGACGCTGCGCTGCGGGAATCATTCCCGACAGCTGATATCGGTCGTCGAGGTCGGCTGGAATGCGCAGGTTGAGAACGTCGACCATCCGGTTGATGGCGGCCGTCGAGCCAGAACCACAGAAGATGATGGCGTGCTCCTCGTCCGCACCAAGAGCCGCGCGAATGATGTCCCGCGCCTCCTCACGGAAGCGACTCGTCTGCAAACCGGTGCCCGACGACTCTGTGTGCGTGTTGGCGTAGAGCGGAAGGACCACCTCTCGGATGAAATCCTCGATGAAAGAAAGGGCTCGCCCGCTCGCCGTGTAGTCGGCGTAGGTGACGCGGCGCGCCCCGAACGGGCCCATCACCGCCTCGTCGTCGCCGATGACCGACGAGCGGATCCGCTCAATCAAGTCCATCTGGTGCCCATCATGACAACAGCACGCCCACTGCACTCGCCCTTGGCCTGTGATCGCAAAACCACATGCAACGGATCAGGGCGTAGCGGGAGCGGTTGCCTCCACCGCGACGATGGCCTGTTCAGGAGCCCGTCTGGCTACCGGCACCACGACCATGGCAATCCCACCGGCGGCCGCGACGACTACGGTCGAGGCGAGGAACATCAGGCGCGGTCCAAGAGTCCCGTAGACGATGCCGCCGCCGAGAGCGCCAATGATGGGCGCCAGCCCGAACATTGTCGACTTGATGAGCGCCTGGCCAGTCGCGCGAAGTCGCGCCGGAGAGAGTTCGTTGGCGATGGTCACGGAAGCGACATACGTGAGGGCGAAAGCTACGCCGATCACGAGCTTCAACAGCGCAACGACCACCGCGTTGGAGATCAGCGCCCAGGCTACGAACACGACCAGGTAGATGGCGCAGCCGAGCGCGAACAGTGCCCGGTGACTGAGATGTCTCGTCAGGACGTGCGTGTAGCCCATTGTCGGGATCTCGGTCAAAGCCTGGAAGGCGGCTGCCGCGGCGACCAAGAGCGCGCCACCACCGAGGACGCTGATTTGCAGCGTGACGAAGTTCTGCGTCGCCGCTAGCGACACGCCGAGGAGAAGACTGCTGAGCAAAAAGCCCAGCATGGCGAGCGGAATCCCCCCCAACCGCACGCCCTTGCCGACGGGGTTGGACGTGTCGATGACCGCTCGCGCCACTTCGGGCTTCACGGCGCGCCACATCCAGAGAGCCACGACCGCGGTAAGAGGCGCATAGATGAGAGGAATGAGGCGTAGGCCGAAAACTTGATAGGCGGCGCCGGCCGCGACGGCGGAGACTGCCCAACCGGCGCTCATGCGAAGCCGGATTCGTGCATAGCCCGTGCGGCTCATGGCCCGCAGCTTGCGCAGCGCGATCGCGTCGAGAAGTGTCAGCGGAGTCCTCATTAAGGTGAGGGCCAAGATCAGCAGCGCGAGCATCGTGCCATCTGCCGCCAGGACGAGGGTCAGCCCGAGCGCCGCGGAGGCTGACATCCCGGCGAGCACGATGCGCTCGGCATGGAGGCGGTGGTCCGCCAAGTAGCCGCAGGCCAGCCCTGCGAAGAGCCATACCAGAGCCATGCCGGCGAGCACGGCTCCGATGGCCGCGGCGCCGAGGCCGCGATGCAGGAGATAGAGCGGGATGAACGGAAGCAGCGTGCCGTCGGCCACGCCGACGAGCACGAATGCCCATTTGATGCCCTGGATGTCCGGTTCCACGCGTGACGCATAGAGTCGCAAACACGCCCACTCTTTGCGCCTCCTGTTGGGCACAAATTGTCTAATTCAGGGCAGCTGGGGGCCTTCCCCTCCGCGGTCCCGTTTTCGCCGGTGCTCCAGGCCTTGAGGCCTGGAGCTCAGCAGGGTATGGACGCCATGATCGCGAGGATGCCCAGGGGCCCGCCCAACAGGAGGTTTGCTTCCGCCGGCGTCAGAATCCCCGCCGCGACGTAGGCGTTGACCTCGTTGACAAATGCCTGCAACTGGTTGCAGGCGGTCGGCTGGCCGGCTTTCGAGGTCAGGCTCGTGATCGCGTGGTTCAGCTTCACGATGAGCGAATTCGCCTGCCCGCCGTTCAACACTCCCGCGGCCTTGAGGCCGTTGATGGATGCGATTACGTTCGGTATCGCCTGGGCCGGTGTGAGGACCTGCAAGGTCAGCGTCGCGGTTCGGGTGCCACCAATCGAGGGTCTCGTATCCGTACCGGCCAGCGTCAGCGTGTCGATGCCGGCCGGCGCGTTGGCCGTGGTGATGGTCAGCGTCGAAGTGAAGCCGGCCGCGCTTCCGCTGGCGGGGCTGAAGTTCGCTGTGGTACCCGATGGCAAACCCGAGACCGACAGGGCGATGGAGGGCAGACCGGACGTCGAGGATCCCGGAACCAGCGATTCCGTGATCGCATACGTATTGGAGCCCGTGGTCAACACCTGGAGGCTCGTCGGGCTGCCGGCGACGGTGAAGTCGTAAACGTTGACGACTGTGCTCGCGGTGTTGGAAACCCCTCCAAGCGAGTCGGTCACCGTCACCGCGTAGGTCGAGCTGCCAAGCGATGGCGTGTCGGTGATGGTCTTGGTGGTCGCGAACGGAGCCCCGTTCTTCGTCCATGCATACGCGAACGGTGGCGTGCCTCCGATCGTGACTGCGGTGAGGGTAACCGAGTCGCCTTTGAGAACGACACCGGCCGGCGCGCCGGAGATCGACACCGCCGCTATGCCGAAGGTGAGCGCCCCGACCGTGATTGGCGGAATCGTGGCCAGCGGTGGCGAAGTCAGGGGAATCGGGACGAAGCCGGCGGCCACTCGACTCGCCACCAGCGGTCCAGCAACCCCTCCGACGGCGGTGCCGATCGTGGTGTCGAGTCCGATTGAGGTGTAGACAGGACCCAGGCCCCCGGAGAACAGAACGATCGGCGACGGGTCACTGATGGAGCAGTCGACTATCAAGCAAACCCCGGCTGTGACGATGTCGGCGAGGATCCCCACGAGGTTCTGGAAATCACTGGTCCAGTGGAGGTTGACCTGCGCGTTACCGGACGTGCTGACCCAGTGGAGGAGCGGACTCAGGTGGATGCCGATCGCGGTCGGCGTCGAAGGAGTTGTGAGCGTGAAGCTCTGCGTGGCTCCGGCCGAATCCCACTCGATTGGGAGTATGGGCGCTCCGCTGGCGCCGGTGACCTGGACCACGGCGGCCGCGCCGCCCAGTCCGGGCAGCGAGCCGGGCGGAGCCGGCGCGAGGGTCAGGCTGCTGCCCAGACTCGCGGTGATGACCGGAAGCCCTCCGACGACGAGCGTCAGCGAGGTGCTGGAGCCGGGGATCGTGATCGGAGCGTCGCCGTCCATCGGCGCGGTGAACGACATCGGCGCCGAGAACGCAGCGAACGGCTTCGGGGTCGAACAGTCGGTGCAGCCGTCGAAATTGAAGGTCATGTTGCCGAGCAGTGCGTAGGTGACCGTCGAGCCGCCTGGAGTCGGCACGTACTTAACGGAGACCGGGAGAGGCCCGTTGGGCGTGTTCAGGTCGGCTGGGTTGTAGGTCAGCGCGACGTCAGTGCCGAGCTTCACCCCCACGTTCATCGTGCCGTTGAAAGCGAACGCGCCGTGAAAAAGACAGACCCCGGCCGAGAGCAAGCACGGAGGGCTTGCCACTCCGGTGTCGACGTTTACCGGGAAGCTCGTCGTGAAGCCGAGGTCGGCGTGTTTGGTGATGGTGACGGGGTCGGGGACTTTCGCCTGGGCGACCGGAGTCGAAACGACGCCGAGCAAGAGCTGCAGGCAGATGACGACGGGAATGGTCAGGAGTCTTGTCTGCTGGCGCATGTAATTCCTTCCCCACGCGGAGCGCGAGCCCGGTGCCGGTCGACGGAGCGCAAGGATTGTGCTCGCGACCCGCAGGGCTGTCAAGTGGCCTGTGGCCTTTGACTTGACAACAGCCGCCGACGCTCTCCTGTCCGCGCAGTCCTCCTTGGTAATTCGCGAGTAGATCAGCTCCCGAACCGCCGGTTCGTGTCAACAGAGGGGCCCTGTACCGGGAGGGACGACACCGCTAGCCGTCGCCTGCAGCCCTCATGACAGCTCGCACGATCCCGGCATAGCCTGTGCACCGGCAGAGATTTCCGCCGAGACCCCGCTTGACCTCCGCTTGGGTCGGATGCGGGTTCTGATCCAGCAGCGCTTTGGCGCTCATCAGCATTCCGGGCGTGCAGAACCCGCACTGGACACCGCCCTGCTCGAGAAACGCGGCTTGGAGCGGGTGGAGCTCGCCGCGTTTGGCCAGGCCCTCGACGGTCTGAACCGGCCTACCTGCCGCCTGCAGCGCGAGGAACGAGCAGGAGTTCACGGGCCGGCCGTCGACCAGCACAATGCAAGCTCCGCACTCGGAGTCGTCACAGCCCTCTTTGGTGCCGGTCAGGCCGAGCTCGCCTCTGAGGACGGAGAGGAGCGTGCGGTGAGGCTCGACCTCCGCCTCGTAAGCAATCTCGTTCACCTCCAGTGCAAGCCGGTACCTCAATTCGAGTGGGGGCTCCTCGCCCGTTCGAGCGCCCTGGCCAGCGCCCGTCGCACCATCACCGGCACCATCGCGCGGCGATAGCCGGCGCTCGCGCGAACGTCATCGATGGGGCTCGCAGACCGCGCGCCGGCCTGGGCTGCACGCTGCAGCAATGCGTCGTCGATCGCGTTGTTGAACAGGATCTCCTCCGCCTCAGAAGCCCGCACGCACGTCGGCGCGACCGCCGTCAGCGCCACCCGCGCTCCGAGGCAGCGACCTGCTTCGTCCAGGCTGATCATCGCGGCGGCGCCGACGATCGCTATCTCCATCGCCTGCCTGTACTCGAGCCGCACGTAGGCGCTGCCGGTCCCTCCCCCAGGCTGCAGGGGAGGCAGGACGACCGCGGTCATCAACTCCCCGGGCAGTCCCGAGGTTCGCCCTGGCCCGGTGACAAAGGAGCCGAACGGAACGCGCCGGGCGCCGCCGGCCGAGGCGAGCTCGACGCTCGCTTCGAAGACCAGGAGCGGGCTGCCGAGCTCCATCGCCGGCGAGGCGTTGCAGACGTTGCCACCGACGGTGCCGAGGTGGCGAGTCGCGGGCGATCCGACCAGCGCCGAGGCGTCGGACAGCGCGCTCCACGACTGCTTGATGGTCGCCGATCCTTCGAGCTCGCCGTGGGTGATGAGGGCGCCGATTCTGAGCCCACCCTCGGTCGTCGGTTCGATGCCGCCAAGCTCCATCAGGCGATGGATCGCGATGAGCCGCTCCGGAAGCGGTGCCTTGCCGCTGCGCGCGGCGACGACGAGGTCGGTCCCTCCGGCGACCAGGCGCGCACCCGGGTTCTCCGCGAGCATCGAGCTCGCCTGCTCGAGATCAACCGGCTCGAGATAGGTTCGCTCGATCACCGCTGACCCGAGTTGACGGCGGCCCAGACCCGCGGCGCGGTCATCGGAAGCTGCCGGACCCGCGCACCTGAAGCGATCGCGATGGCGTTCCCGACGGCTGCGGCTGCCGCGATGATCGGGGGCTCGCCCACCCCCTTGCCTCCGCGGGGCCCCGTCGCACCAGAGGTCTCGATGAACTCGACTCGAATCGAGGGGGCGTCGGCCGCCGTCTGCAGCTTGTAGTCGAGGAGGTGGGGGTTGAGCTGCAGGCCCTGCCGATAGGCGGTGCCCTCGGTGAGCCCCATGCCGATGCTGTGCACGATGCCGCCCTCGACCTGCCCGCGCGCGCCGTCGGGGTTGAGAACGTGGCCGAAGTCGTGGGCCGCCGCCATCTCCAGGACACGAACCACGCCGGTCTCACGGTCGACCGCGACGCGTGCCGCCTGACAGGTGAAGGTCGGGTCGGCGAAGGCCGGGAACACGACGCGGCCCGCGCACGTCGCGCCGAAGTTGTCCGGCAGCGGCTCGGCGACCGCAGCACCTTGAGCGGTCAACAGCTCGCCACCGGCAAAGGCGGCGGCAGCCACCTCGGCGACGGAGACGGCCGTCGCCGAAACGCCGCGAACGCGCACCAGTCCGTCCACTATCTCGAGGTCCTCGGCCGCCGCCTCGAGCTTGTCCGCCGCCAGGGACAGAATTCGCTTTCGCACCTCCGCTGCCGCGGCGATGACGGCGCGCCCGTTGTTGAAGGTCGTCTGGCTGCCGGAGCTGCCCATGTCCCAGGCTCCGGCGTCGGTGTCCTGGTAGAGGATCGACACCCGCTGGGGGCTGATCCCAAGCTCCTCTGCCGCGATCAGGGCGAGGCCCATGACGGCTCCTGATCCGTTCTCCTGGGCGCCGGTGACCAGGGTCGCCGAGCCGTCGGTGTTCACCTTCAGGGTGACAGACGAGGCGGACGGATAGCTGAACCACCATCCACAGCCGAAGCCGACGGCTTCCCCGGACGCCAGGGACTTCTCATAACCGATGAGCCCGGCGGCCTTCTCGAGGCACGCCTTTGCGCCCACCGCCTGCATGCGCTGGCCCGTGGGACCCTCGTCCCCGTCTTCGAGGAGGTTGCGCAGCCGGATCTCGTAACCGTCGAGCCCGACCTGCCTCCCCACCTCGTCCGTGTGCTGCTCCACCGCCCACGCGACCTGTGGACCGGAAGGCGCGCGTACGGACCCGGCCGGGGTCTTGTTCGTGTACACGGTGTGTGCCTTGATGTCGAGGTTCGCGATGTCGTAAGGGCCGGCCGCCATCATCGTCGCGATCTCGGCGATGCTCGGCGCGTCCGATGCGTAGGCTCCGGTGTCCATCACGATCCGCGCTGACCGCGCAGTCATGACGCCGTCGTTCGTGACCCCCGTCTTGAGGTCGATGACGATCGGGTGGTTGACCTTGTCCGGGGCCACGAACTCGTCATGCCTGTTGAAGACGACGCGCACGGGCCGGCCGGCCTGCCGCGCCAGCGCGGCAACGTGTGCCTCGAAGTGGAACTCGCACTTGCCGCCAAAGCCGCCGCCCAGGTGCGGGACGATGATGCGAACGTTGCTCTCCGGCATCTGAAGCGTCTCGGCGACCCCGGCGCGAGCCGCGAACGGCACCTGTGACGTGGACCAGATCGTGACCTTGTCGCCCTGCCACTGCGCCACCACCGCGTGTGGCTCGATCGGCACAGGGTGCGACTGGTCGCAGCTGTAGCGCTCCTCGATGACGCGGTCGGCTTTGGCAAAGCCGGCTTCGACATCGCCCTTGGCGATCGTCACGTACGCGCAGTCGTTGCCGTCGCGGACGAGCCCGTCGTAGGCGGTGTACGAGCGCCAGTCCGGATGCACCAGCTCGCTTTTTGGCTCGAGCGCAGCCTCTGGGTCTGTAATCGGCGGCAGCGGCTCGAAGTCCACCTCGATGAGCTCGATGGCGGCGGCGGCGATCTCGGCGGTACGGGCCGCCACCGCGGCGACCACCTCGCCCTCGAAGCGGACCACCCCGTCGGCGAAGAGGGTGCGGTCCTTGACCGCGCTCCCATAGCGCAGGCCGGGGACGTCCGCCTGGGTGATCACCGCCATCACACCGGCGAGGCGCCTGGCTTTGACGGTGTCGATGGATTTGATGCGCGCGTGCGCCATGCCGGCCAGCACCAAGCGCCCCTCCAGCATCCCGGGAAGCAGCAGGTCCGCCGCATATCGCGCCTGGCCCGTCACCTTTTCGAGCCCGTCGGCTCGCGAGTACTTGTGATCGCTCACGTCGCCGAGATTACATCGCGGCTTCGATCAGAGTCGGTCCGTCCGCCTCGAACCCGCGCGGAGCGCCGCGATCTCCTTTTCCTCTAGGACTTCGAAATGCCAGACCTTCGAGATGATCTGCCATGGGCCAGCGGCCTGCCGGATGAAGGTCAGGTC
>Ga0070717_10001711_pt1 | contig 15291 bp, 11 predicted proteins | sample LARL113metaG_FD_71366 | JGI IMG/M metagenome (GOLD analysis project Ga0070717, IMG submission 71366) | Corn, switchgrass and miscanthus rhizosphere microbial communities from Kellogg Biological Station, Michigan, USA - LAR L11-3 metaG | ecosystem: Host-associated > Plants > Roots > Rhizosphere ... | reverse complement strand
GCGAATCCAGCCGGCTTCCTCCATCCGATAGAGCGCGGGATAGAGCGAGCCTTCCTCGGCGCGCAGCACTTCGCCGGATGCGCTGGCGATGGCAGCCATGATGGCATATCCATGAAGCCGCGGGCGCCGCGACAATATCTTGAGCACCAGTAAATCGAGTGAACCTTGCAGAGAATCGGTCTTCGCCATACTTAGATGTCTTTATATAGACATCTAAGTATCGATGTCAATGGGTACGTCTGGCGCGCCTGGTTCTTGAAACACGAGTGGCACCCAGAAACGGAAGCGCGCTCCTGAACCCGGATCACTCGACACCTCAATGCTTCCTCCATGCGCATGCACGATAGCGCGCGAGATTGCGAGTCCCATTCCTGACCCCTTGCGCACCTCTGCACCGCGTTTTCCGCGATAGAACTTGTCAAAGATCATTGACTGGTCGCGCGCTCCGATTCCAGGGCCTTCGTCTTCGACGCTGAACTCCAGCCGGCTCTCGATAAACCGGCTGGCAATCTTAATCCTGGTACCTGCCGGAGTATAACTAGCGGCATTCTCTACCAAATGGCGGAGCACTCGCCCGACCAGATGCGCGTCAAACCAGGCCGGCTTCTTTGAGTCTTCCACGGCGATAACGGCATTGTGTTTCATCAGGGTTCTTCGCGATTGCTCGACCACGTCCTCGATGAAGGCTCGCAAGTCGTGCGGGGCCAATCGGACCTCCAGCATATTTGCGTCGATCTCCGCCATCTCGACCGATTGGCCAATCAACTCATCCAAGCGTGCGGACTCCTCATCGATGACTTTCACGAGGTCGGCGCGCACCGCTTCATCCAGGTTCGCACCGTCCAGCAGGGTGGTAGAGGCTGCGCGAATGGAGGTGAGCGGAGTTCGCAATTCATGCGTAAGCGAGTCAATCAGCGCATTCCGCAGCCGGTCCGCTTCGCGTGCTGCTTCCATCCGAGCCGAAGCTTCCATGGCGATAGCCCGTGCGAGGGTGATGGCCACCTGCGCTGAAACTGCGGCGGCCATCTCCCGCGACAGGACTGCAGGGCACCACGCCAGGGCACCGACCGGACGCAGTCCCACCATCAGCGGCGCGCCGGCAAACTCTTGCGTCAATTCAACCGGGAACGGCTGCCCTTCTGGAATGGTCCGCAGACCTGCCTCCACGCTCGCGGGAATCTCTCCAGGTGAGGCGTAAACACAATTTTTGTCGTGCACCAGAAGCGCAACCGTGTCGAGGCCAAAGATGTTTCCAACCAGCCGCGGCAGATCGCGAATGAGTTCTTCTGTGTCACCGCGCAGCATCATCTCCTGGCTCATCGCATAGAGCCGTTCCACGTCGGCCTGCCGTTGCCGCGCCTCCTCTGTTTGCCGCCGCGCCCGCTCAGCCACGCGGCTTACGACGATGCAGCTCGCCACAAAGGCCAACATGGCGATCCACTGCTCCGTTCCCGCCAGGCTGAACGTTCTATAGGGGGGCAGGAAGAAGAACTCAAACGTAACCGTACAGAGCGCCGCCATATAGAGCGACAACGCAATACCAGCCTGCGTGGCCGTCAACACAACCAGCACAAGGTAGGCCATGCCCGCCATGGTGGAATTGGCGTGTAGCAACTCAAGCAGAAGTGTTGCAGCAGCCGCGGTGGCTGTAACGGCGAGCCAGCGCAGGGCCTTGCCGGTTGTAGCGTGAGAAGGCATGGTTTCCAATCGGAATCATACGCTTCGCGCTTCGAATGATTTAGTCTTTCGATACGAGAGCCATCATGCCCGAACGAATTCTTGTAATCGATGACGAACCGCAGATCACGCGAGTACTGCGGACGGCGCTCTCGGCCCAGCGCTACGATGTGCGCACCGCCAACGATCCCGAAGAAGGCCTTCGTATCTTCGCCGAATGGGACCCCGACCTGGTCATCACCGACCTGATGATGCCAGGCATCAGCGGCGTAGAGATCTGCCGCGCCGTCAGGGCTCGCGGAACAACTCCGGTTCTGGTGCTCAGCGTTCGCGAGCACGAACGCAGCAAGGTTGAAGCTCTTGACGCCGGTGCTGACGACTACGTGACCAAACCATTCGGTATCCAGGAACTGCTTGCCCGGGTGCGCGCGCATTTGCGCCGTGCCCCGGAACGCGCTACGGCAGCTATTCAGGCGGGAGATTTCTGCATTGACCCCGACGCCCACACCGTTTCCGTGCAAGGAAAATCAGTTCACTTAACTCCGAAAGAATTCGATCTCCTGCTGCATCTTGCGCGTCACGCCGGGAAAGTCATGACTCACAGGGCGCTGCTCACCGCTGTCTGGGGAGCGCAATCGGTCCATCAGCCCGAGTACCTCCGTGTGTTCGTTGGGCAGGTGCGCAAAAAACTCGAAGACGAAACGGGCCGCCAGTACATCCAAACGGAGCCCTGGGTCGGATATCGCTTTAGCCCCGAGGGCCTTGATTCGGGCAGCGAAGAATAGGCGGCGACCACTTCCGCTCGCCGCCTGCCAGCATCCTCTTCAGCCATCCTTACAAACTCTTTAGGAATTCCTTTCCCCGTTTATAGTGCCTCGTGGCGAGAATCAGGATCGGGAGTTATTGCATGCAGGACTTGCTGATGCTGCTTTACACCGCCATTTTCTTCGCCGTGGCGTTTCTCTACGTCAAGGCGTGCCACAAATTGAGGTAGACCTATGCACGCAAACTTCTTTACGGCCGTTGCGCTTTTTCTCGCGATCCTTCTCCTCGTGCACTTGGTCGTCACGCTGCTGTTTCCGGAGAAATTCTGAAAAATGACCGCCAATGGCTGGATTCAATTCGCCATATATTCCGCGATTCTGCTCGTAAGCACCAAGCCGGTGGGAATCTACCTTGCCCGTGTATTTGAAGGCGAGCGCACCTTGCTCAGCCCTGTCCTGCGCCCGATAGAACGGCTCACATACCGGTTCTGCGGCGTGAGGTCGGATGCGGAGATGAACTGGCGCGAGTATGCGTTCGCCATGCTGGGCTTTTCCGCGGTAACGCTGGTTCTTACCTATGCGTTTGCACGCCTGCAGTCGATGCTGCCGTGGAACCCGCAGCATTTCGCGGCAGTCGGTCCTGACCTGGCGTGGAACACCGCCGCCAGCTTCACCACCAATACCAACTGGCAGTTCTATGCGGGCGAAAGCACGATGAGCTACCTGACGCAGATGGCGGGGCTTGCGACGCACAATTTCTGGTCGGCGGCGGTGGGTCTTGTCATCGCTATCGCGCTGATTCGCGGAATCCGGCGAACCACTTCGGGCACGATCGGTAATTTCTGGGTGGATATGACGCGCGCGCTCCTGTATGTGCTTGTTCCCGCGTGCATCGTGTATGCGCTGGTTCTAGTGTGGATGGGAGTGCCCCAGAATCTTCACGCCTACACAGCCGTGCATACGATCGAGAGTGGCTCGCAGACGATCGCTCAAGGTCCTGTCGCCTCGCAGGAGGCCATCAAGATGCTGGGTACCAACGGCGGTGGATTTTTCAATGCCAACAGCGCGCATCCCTACGAAAATCCCACTCCGTTGTCGAACTTCCTGCAGATGCTGTCCATCTTCCTCATCCCTGCGGGCCTCACCTACACACTCGGCCGCATGACCGGTTCGCAAGGGCACGGTTGGGCGGTCTTCGGCGCGATGTTCGTTCTATTCGCCGCCGGTTTCAGCGTCTGTTATTGGGCCGAATCGCACCCCTACACCGTCATCCACGGCGCCGCTCAGACCGGCTCTGTCACCGCACCCGCCGGCAATATGGAAGGCAAAGAAGTGCGTTTCGGAATAGCCGATAGCGCTCTCTTCGCCACCATCACAACCGACGCAAGCTGCGGCGCGGTGAACAGTATGCACGACAGCTTCACACCCGTGGGTGGAATGGTCACACTGGCCAACATCATGCTTGGAGAGGTGGTGTTCGGAGGGGTGGGCGCTGGAATGTACGGCATGCTCATCTTCGTTGTCCTGGCGGTGTTCATCGCCGGATTGATGGTGGGCCGCACACCGGAATACCTGGGCAAGAAAATCGAGGCGTACGACGTGAAGATGGCCATGCTGTATGCGCTTATCTTCCCGCTCATCGTGCTCGCGCTTGCCGCAGTTTTCGTGCTTGTTCCGCAGGGACTCAGCGTGACAAACAATCCGGCAGCGCACGGCTTGTCGGAGATTCTCTACTCCTTCACCTCTGGCGCGGGTAATAACGGTTCCGCGTTCAACGGCCTGGGAACAAACTGGTGGTACAACATCGCGATGGGCTGGGACATGCTGATCGGGCGCTTCCTCATGATCATTCCTGTACTGGCGCTGGCCGGCCACATGGCGATGAAGAAGAGCGTTCCACCGTCTCCCGGGACCTTCCCCGTCCATACCCCGCTTTTCGCCGTGCTGCTGGTTGGCGTGGTGCTCATTGTGGGCGCGCTCACCTTCTTCCCGGCGTTGAGCCTGGGGCCGGTGCTTGAACATCTGCAGCTCAACGCACACCAGGTCTTTTGAGGCACAAGGGATTTCATCATGTCTGAGAAGAAGAAACTCTGGGACGCACACATCATCCGGCAGGCGCTCGTGGATTCGGTTCGCAAGCTGGATCCCCGTTGGATGATCAAGAACCCCGTCATGTTTGTTGTCGAGATCGGGAGCCTGCTCACCGGCGCGATTCTGATGGACAACGTAATCCACAACCGCGCCGGATTCGCTTTCAATCTGCAGATCACCCTCTGGCTCTGGTTCACTGTTTTATTTGCCAACTTTGCCGAAGCCATGGCCGAGGGCCGCGGTAAGGCACAGGCCGATACATTGCGCAAAGCCAAAGGTGAGACAATCGCGCGGCGGTACCGCCCTGAAGGAGACCTCGAAGAGATTCCCAGCGGCCTACTTCGCGCCGGCGATCTGATCTATGTCGAAGCCGGACATTACATCGCCGGAGACGGTGAAGTAATCGAAGGTGTGGCGTCGGTCGACGAGTCGGCTATAACCGGTGAGTCGGCGCCCGTGATTCGCGAGGCGGGCGGCGATCGCTCGGCTGTAACCGGTGGTACGAAGGTGCTCTCCGACTGGATCAGGGTTCGCATTACCTCCAATCCCGGCGAAACATTTCTTGATCGGATGATCGCGCTCGTCGAAGGCGCATCGCGCCAGAAGACGCCCAATGAAATTGCGTTGAGCATCTTGCTTTCCGGGCTGACCATCATCTTTCTTCTCGCCGTGGTCACGCTGCAGCCATTCGCCCTGTACTCCCATGCCCCGCAAAGCATTTTCGTTCTGGTGTCGCTGCTTGTCTGCCTCATTCCTACGACCATCGGCGGCCTTCTCTCCGCTATTGGTATCGCAGGCATGGATCGTCTGGTGCAGTACAACGTGCTCGCCATGAGCGGGCGTGCCGTTGAAGCGGCCGGCGACGTAAATACATTGCTGCTCGACAAAACCGGCACCATCACGCTCGGCAATCGCCAGGCCGCGGAATTCATTCCCGCACCGGACGTCAGTGGTGAACGTCTCGCCAACGCCGCGCAACTCGCCTCTCTGAGCGATGAAACTCCGGAAGGCCGCTCCATCGTGGTGCTTGCCAAGGAGAGATACAACCTCCGCGGCCGCGATATGGGCAGTATCCATGCGGAATTCGTTGCTTTCACCGCGCAGACGCGCATGAGCGGCATCAATCTGGCTGGAACGCGCATTCGCAAAGGATCTGCGGATGCGATTGCCCGTTTTCTTGAAGATCAGGGGTCGGTGCTTCCGCAGAAGGTTCGCGAGAGCGTGGAAGCGATCGCGCGCATGGGCGGCACGCCGCTGGTTGTGGCCGAAAATTCCACTGCGCTGGGCGTGATTTATCTCAAAGACGTGGTAAAGGGCGGGCTGAAGGATCGGCTCGCCCGCCTGCGCGCCATGGGCATTCGCACCATCATGATCACCGGCGATAATCCGCTCACTGCCGCTGTGATTGCGCGCGAGGCGGGCGTCGACGACTTCCTGGCCGAGGCCAGGCCCAAAGACAAAATGGACCTGATCAAGCGCGAACAGGGCAAAGGCAAACTTGTTGCCATGGCGGGTGATGGCACCAACGACGCTCCCGCGCTTGCCCAGGCGGATGTCGGTGTCGCCATGAATTCCGGAACGCAGGCTGCGAAAGAAGCGGGCAATATGGTCGATCTCGATTCCAATCCAACCAAGCTTATTGAAATCGTGGAGATCGGAAAGCAGTTGCTGATGACCCGCGGCGCGCTGACCACCTTTTCCATCGCCAATGACGTGGCCAAGTATTTTGCGATTATTCCGGCCATGTTCCTTGGGGTGTTTCCGGTCCTCGGCGCGCTCAATATCATGCGCCTGCATTCGCCTGAGTCGGCTATTTTGTCGGCCGTAATCTTTAACGCGATAATCATCATCGCTTTAATTCCGCTGGCTCTCAAGGGCGTAAAGTACGAGCCGAAAGCGGCCGATGTTCTGCTCCGCCAGAACCTTCTCGTGTACGGTGTGGGCGGAATCATCATCCCGTTCATCGGAATCAAGGCAATCGACCTGTGCCTTGTGGCACTGCGCCTGGCGTAAGCGTTTGTACCAACAAGGAGATTCGATCATGCGAACCACTGCTCAAATCGAAACTGCTGATCGAGAGTCGATCATCAAGCCTGTCGTGCATGTCCGGCAGCAGCCGGCTTCGGCCGCTCACTCCGTGTGGAGAACGTCTGTTCGCTTTGCGGTCCTTACGACGATTGTGCTTGGCCTTGCGTATCCTCTGTGCATCACCGGAATCGCGCAGCTTCTGTTCCCGCACCAGGCGAACGGCAGTCTCATCCTGAAAGGCGGCGAGGTGATCGGTTCGGAACTGATCGGCCAGACATTCACTTCGGATCGATATTTCCATCCGCGCCCATCGGCGGCGGGCAATGGCTATGACGCAACCGCGTCAGGCGGCTCGAACCTCGCGCAGTCGAATGCCAAACTCGCCCAGCGCATGCAGGCAGATATCGACAGGCTCCAGCAGGCAGATGGCTTGAAGCCTGTACCGATCGACATGGTGACAATGTCAGCCTCGGGGCTCGATCCTGACATCACGCCGGACAATGCTTATTACCAGGCTTCGCAAATCGCCAGATCCCGGAAGCTGAGCGAAGAGGCGGTACGCGATCTGATTAAAGCGCATATCAAAAACCGCGACCTGAAACTCTTCGGTGAACCCCGGGTGAATGTTCTGGAGTTGAACCTGGCTCTCGATGAGGCGAGTTCCAGTGCAAAGTAACCACCATCGAGAACAAACATTTCACGGCGCCAGGACTTCATATCCAATGATCTTCCACTTTTGGTTCTCTTTGGCCCAGAGCAGGGTCAGGGCAGCAGAATGCTCGCCAGGGGTACGCATGCTGAAGAGGATGGCGTAGTAGTTGCCATAGATCGTCCGCTTGGGATCCGCTGTAACATCGTACGGATGTTGGGACGATTCCTTGTCGCACAGAAACAGGCCTGAAAGGTAGTCGGGCACAGCAACCACTGTGTAGGCGCCTTCACCGGCATGGCGCACAATCCTCAGGTCGTCATGTTCGGGCTGAACCGGTTCGATGGCATCACCCAGGTGCTGGACCGGGCCAACATCCTGTCCGACGGTGGTCATGGCGCTCCGAATGTAGGCTGCGTACTCGGTGGAGGTCGATGGCGCCCGCTGCTCAGACGGAAGATAGTCCGAGACGCAAGTGTAGGATCGCTCAGAAAAATACGCGGCCGACTGGTCGAAGTGATCGGCCACCAGCCATGAGTGCAGGAAGTCGTGCGATGCCTGCACGAACTCCGGGTCGGCGCTGGCCTGGGTTCTAGCGGAAACGGTTTTGTCAGGGTGACGCCGCCGCCGCATATCGGGTATCTTGCCCGGCATGGCCTCTTCCGGCTCCATGTCCCAGGCAATCACCTTCCAGTACTTCCCTTCTTTTCTCCAAAGCAAGGTGATGGCATCGCTCTTTGTTTTCGGACCCCGGAGGCGAAAGGTCGACGCGAAATAGCCCCCATACCTAGTCGTACTGCCTTCCGTTCTCATCTTGTTGAAGTCGTCAAATGCACGTTCGGGATCACACATGAATTCCGTCGCCAGCCCATTGGTTACCTGGTACAACGAGAACGCTGTTTCGTACCGCTGCTTCACGGGCTTCAAATTATCGTCGCGCAGGCTTAGGGGCTCAACTGCTTCCTGCAGGGTGCGTACTCTTCCGATAGCGCGGTTCACCGCTGCCATATTGTTTGCAGCAAGGTAGGGAGCGACGCCCGCACTCACGACTTTGCCTGAATTTGGCCCGTACTCCTCCAGACAGGAATAGGAGAGCGATGAGAGGTACGCTGCGGAAATACTGGGCTTCTGCTCGACCAGCCACGCAGTCAGGTAGTCAGTGACCGCGGTTTCAACTTTGTCATCGCCCCTTCGTGGTATCGCTGGTATTTCTCCTTCCGGGATGCTTTCGTCGGAAGACTCCACTTCCTGAAGGCCAAACAGGCTTTGCCACCAATTGGTCAGCCCCTGCCACCGCTGGAGATGCTTTTGCGTGTTCCCCAAGGCGCGGACGTCAGAATTCGCGGCTGTCAGGTGTCCATTAATCAACCCTTGCGGAAACTTGGCCGATCGGTAATCCACATCAATATCGGCGTGGCGCGCATCCTTGGCGACCGAAACCTGGATCGTGGGCGCGCCGCCGTCCTGCCGATAATTCAGAGGATAGCCATGATGGAAAACCGTGTTATCGCGGTCGCGGAAGAACTCGCTGCAAGCTTTCAGCTTTTCGAGGGCGTCAGGTCTGAGAACGACATACATTCGGAATTGAAGATCGCCGCGCGCGTGCGGAACTTTCCCGTTGATTGCTTCCACTGACTGCACCAGATCCAAAGCGTTGCCCATGGACTTTCCTGACTTGTCGGTCAGGCTTGTCGTCATCAACGCGTGGGTGACAGCCTCGAAGGTTGTGCGCGTCGATTGGGAAAACTGGTTGTACTCGGTGGGTTGCGAGTTGTCATGCGTCAACGCGTTGTATTCCGCATACCATTCGTCGATCAATTTCTTTTGCGCCGGGCTCAGTTCTTCATACACTCCATGAAATTCGTGGGGCGCAACCGTCGTTTGGCTTTGCGCGAAAATGGCTGATACCAGGCAAGTCAGCAACATCCTCGTCGGCAACCTGAACATTTGATTCTCCCAGAGAACGATTCTCCAAACCAAAGCAAGACGCGCGCAGCCATGTTGCATCCGTTGGGCAAGGATATCAATCATTTCCCGCGTTCGGCGGCTAAACCGAGTGGGAATGGCGATATTGCAATGGTTGTGGTCCTTTTGTCGACACGCTTGGGCAGGGCAAAAGCAGGCGCGTGTGAACCTTTGAGACTTTTTGGTGAAGAACGGCTCGGCGAGGGCTCTTGCTGTTTCGGCCCCGGGCTTCAGAAACAGGAGCAATGCAGCCCGAAGGCTGCCGGGAATCAATGCTTATGCGTTGATGTCACCGATTCCGGGTCAGTGTCATGGAGATCCTCAACCACCACATTGACGCGCCGTTTCCGCGGCGGACGGGCCTCACCGGACCGCTTTGCGCGATGAAAAATTGAATCCAGGCGAAAAACGCCAACGAACAGAATCACCACTGCCACAGCGACGAACAGGACTGTTTCGATCCCGGTTTTAAGGGTTGGTTCGTGCGTGAATAAAAGCATGAGAAATGTTCCTTTCCTGGACACACCTGTCCCGGGCGCTTCCAAACTAACAACCTCGGAAGCCGGCGTGTACTGGCAGAAGTACCAGAACTGCCCAGTGTTGTCAGGAGCAGGGCTTTGCTGGATGAGCGCGCGGGAATCGAATGCGCTGATTCGATTGTCGCTCTCTGGTCCATGGTGGCCGTCCCGGTCCGCCAGCTTTCCCCGGTGAAGAAAACGATCGGCCGTAGAGATCAGCAAAGTGGCGAACAGGCGCTTCCGGGAACTCTGCGCCCGGAATTCGCGTACACCGCATTAATCATGTTCACCGATCTGAAATACGCGATGCGGCAATTGGCAAAATCACCCGGCTTTGCCCTGACGGCAATCGTCACCCTGGCGCTGGGGATTGGCGCCAACGCCGTAGTGTTCAGCGTCCTGAATGCGCTGGTGCTGCGGCCGGTGAATGTGCCCGACGCACAGAACCTGTTCATGGTGCAGCGGTTCCAGTATCCGTCGCAGTCGTACCCGGACTACGTTGACCTGCGGGACAAGAACCGGACCTTCGAGAGCATGATGTCGTTCAACATCATCGGTCCGGTGGGCGTGGATACGGGCGGAAATCCCTCGACGGCGTGGCCCTACCTGGCTAGCGGCAATTACTTCGATTCACTGGGCATTCAGCCCTACCTGGGTCGCTTTTACCATGCGTCGGACGAAAAGGGCTACGACAGCGCGCCCTACGTGGTGCTGAGCTACGCATTCTGGCACAGCTACTTCCACGATGACCGCGGCGTAGTTGGGCGAACCCTGCAGATCAACAAGCACCCCATGACGATCCTGGGCGTAGCCCCGCCCAGTTTTCGCGGAACCGAACTGTTCTTTGCGCCTGCCCTGTGGATTCCGCTTGTGGACCGGCCAATGGTAACCGGCAGCAACAGCCTTCAGTACCGCGGCGATCACTCCGGGTTCGTGGTCGGACGGCTGAAGCCGGGCGTCACTCCGCAGGCAGCGGCCGCGGATCTGAATGCTCTCGCCTCGTGGCTGTCGAAGACCTATCCACGGGACGATGACGGCGTGAAGTTCACGCTGGCTCGGCCGGGACTCATCGGGGACATGCTGGGCGGACCGGCGAAGGCGTTCATGGGCGGCCTGATGTTGCTGGCGGGGCTGATTCTGCTGGCGGCCTGCGCCAATCTCGGCAGCCTGTTTTCCGCGCGCGCATCGGATCGCGCCAAGGATGTGGCCCTGCGGCTGGCGCTGGGGTCGCCGCGCGGGCTGATCCTGCGGCAACTGTTAACGGAGGCGGTGCTGGTCTCGCTGGCCGGCGGCGTGATGGGGCTGGCCGGCGGCGTGGTCATACTCCACGTGCTGAGTGCATGGCAGCCGATCCCCATGGTTCCGATCAACGTGCCGGTAAACCCGGACGTCCGCACGTATGCGGTGGCGCTTGTGCTGGCCCTGGCGAGCGGTTTGCTATTCGGTATGGTGCCCGTGCGGCAGGTGATGCGCGCTGATCCCTGGCAAATGATTCGCACCGGTATGAAGAGCGACGGGTTGAAGCGCTTCTCGCTACGCGACGTGCTCCTGGTGGTGCAGATTGCCATATGCGCGGTGCTTGTGACGTCGTCGCTGGTGGCGGTGCGGGGCCTGGTGCGTTCGCTGCACGGAAGTTTCGGCTTCGATCCGCACAGCGTGATGCTTGTGGCCAGTGACCTGCACATGGCGGGCTATACCGGCGACCCTGTACCGCAGATGGAGCGCCGCATGCTGGACGCAGTGGCTGCTATTCCGGGCGTAACCAAGATTGGTTTGATCGACAACACGCCTCTCAGCCTGGGCAGCGGCGATTCCTTTGTTTATAGCGACGCCACGACCGATTTCCGGCCCACCAATTTTGCGGCCGACGCCATGACATACAACATATCGCCGGGGTACATCGAAGCGGCGGGAACGCGGTTGCTGGCGGGGAGAGACCTGACATTCCGTGACGACAAGCCGTCACCCAAGGTAGTCCTGGTGAACCGGCAGTTCGCGGTGAAGGTCTTCGGCTCGGTGGAGAAAGCACTCGGCGGGCATTTCAAATATTGGGGCGGAGAGCGTGCTGAGATTGTGGGGGTGGTGGAGAACGGCAGGTACCGGTCGCTGACCGAGGATCAGATGCCGGCCATGTTCTTCTCGTTCCTGCAGCACGAGGCAAGTGGTACCCGGCTGGTGGTGCGGTCGCAGCGCGATCCGCAGGAGATGACGCACGCGCTCGAGACCGCGGTCCACGGAATGGATTCTGCGCTGCCCATTGTCGTGACCACGTGGACGCGGGAGTTGGATACCGCGTTGTTCGCTGCGCGCGTGGCTACGGTTTCGCTGGGCGTATTGGGCCTGCTGGGCGCAATGCTCGCGGTTACGGGCATCTTCGGGATGGCATCGTACGTGGTGAGCAAGCGCCTGCGCGAGTTGGGAATTCGCGTGGCGCTGGGCGCAAGCCAGCGCCAGGTACTGGGCGCTTCGCTGGGGCGGGCCTTCCGGCTGCTGGCCATCGGCTCGGTGGCGGGCATCGGGCTGGGAGTTTTGGCGACCCGCGTACTGTCGTTCATCGTGTACCAGGCCACTCCCAGAGATCCGATGGTGCTGGGCGGCGTGACCATCACCATGCTGCTGCTCGGTATGCTGGCGGCCTGGATTCCGGCACGCCGCGCGCTGGCTGTGGATCCGCTGATCCTGCTGCGGGACGAGTAGCCTATTGTGAATCACTGCAGGGCCCGGGACGACTCGTTTAGAGTCTCTTCATGCCCGTCAAAACGATCATCGAGCCGTTCCGCATCAAGAGCGTCGAGCCGCTCCACTGGACAACGCGCCAGGAGCGCCAAGGCCTGCTCGAGTCTGCGCACTACAACCTGTTTCTTCTCCGCGCCGACGATGTGCTGATCGACCTGCTGACAGATTCTGGTACGGGGGCTATGTCGACTGCGCAGTGGGCGGCGGTGATGCAGGGCGACGAGAGTTATGCCGGGAGCCGGAGCTTCGATCGGTTTCGCGAGTCCATCCAGGACATCTGCGGCTATACGCACGTGATTCCCACGCACCAGGGGCGCGCCGCGGAACGCATTCTTTTTGGGATTACCTGCAAAACGGGCGATGTTGTTCCCAATAACACCCATTTCGATACCACGCGCGCCAACGTTGAATTTGTGGGCGCCGAAGCGGTGGACCTTGTCATCCCCGAGGGCCGCCAGCCCGCTTCCATGCATCCGTTCAAAGGCAACATGGACGTGGCGGCGCTGGAAAGCCTGATTGAGCGCGTTGGCCGGGAGCATATTCCGCTGGTCATGCTTACGGTGACCAACAACTCCGGGGGCGGCCAGCCGGTTTCAATGGAGAACGTCGGCCAGGTGAGCGCGGTGTGCAAGCGGCACCGCATTCCGCTTTACTTTGATGCCTGCCGGTTTGCCGAAAATGCGTGGTTCATCAAGCTTCGTGAGCCCGGATACTCCTCCAGGACCCCGAAAACAATCGCACAGGAGATGTTCCGCCTCGGCGACGGGTGCACCATGTCTGCCAAGAAGGACGGCATGGCCAATATCGGCGGCTTTCTCTGCACCAACGACGATCTGCTGGCGCAGCAAGAAAAGGATCTGCTCATCCTGACCGAAGGCTATCCGACCTATGGCGGCCTGGCCGGGCGCGACCTGGAAGCTATCGCGGTTGGCATACAGGAAGCGCTCGAAGAAGATTATTTGCGTTACCGCATTGCGTCCACTGCGTACCTGGGCACGCACGTTGCCTCGAAGGGCGTGCCGATCGTGCAGCCCCCAGGCGGACATGCGATCTACCTGGATGCGCGCGCCTTTCTGCCTCACGTTCCGGCCGAGCAGTTCCCGGGTATCGCGCTGGCCTGCGAGTTGTACCTCGAAGGCGGCGTGCGGTCGGTTGAAATCGGCTCGCTCATGTTCGGCGCGGCGGCGCAGATGGACCTGGTGCGGCTGGCCATTCCACGACGGGTCTATACGCAAAGCCACATCGATTATGTAGTGGAAGTGATTCTCGACGTGTGGGCCAATCGGGAGAACATCCGCGGCATGCGCATCAACTATCAGGCTCCCTTTCTCCGGCACTTTACCGCCCACCTTGAACCGGTTGGGACGGAACTGGCTTACCGTCTCCCAGTGCCCCCAGGACCTGCGGGGATATAAAGCGCGATTAAGTCCAAAGGCCCGGGTGTAAAAGCTCTTGAACCGCTTTTCCGCTTTGTGGACGGCTCCATGGATCAAGGTGTATCTTCTTTCAGGAGCGCGAGATGCGGCATTTTCACCTTCCCCGCTTGAACGGCCATGACCCGGTATCCCTCTCTTTTCTGCTTTCGCGAACGACGGCAACCACGTCTCGGTAGGCCACCCCGGCATCCACTCAACTCAAGGAGAAGCGTGTGAAAGGGCTGAACTTTGAACTGGGCGAGTCCATCGCGCTCCTGCGGGAAACCGTGCACCGGTTTGCCCAGGACGAGATTGTGCCCATCGCTGCCCAGGTGGACCGCGAAAACAAGTATCCCCGCGAAATTTGGCGCAAGCTGGGCGACCTGGGCCTGCTCGGCATCACGGTCGATGAGGACTATGGAGGCTCGGATCTCGGCTACCTCGCGCACGTGATCGCCATGGAAGAGATTTCCCGCGCCTCGGCGTCGATCGGGCTTTCGTATGGCGCGCATTCCAACCTGTGCGTGAACCAGCTTGCCAAGCACGGCACCCAGGCGCAGAAGCGCAAATACCTGCCCGACCTGATCAGCGGCACGCATGTGGGCGCGCTGGCCATGTCGGAAACCGAGGCCGGCTCCGACGTGATGGGCATGCGGCTGCGCGCCGAAAAGCGCGATGGCTTCTTCATTCTCAACGGCAACAAGATGTGGATCACCAACGGGCCCGAGGCCGACACGCTGATTGTGTATGCCAAGACCGATCCGACCGCGGCTTCCCGCGGCGTCACCGCCTTCATTGTGGAGAAGGGATTCGAGGGCTTCAGCACCGCGCAGAAGCTCGACAAGCTGGGTATGCGCGGCTCGAACACCTGCGAACTCGTGTTCCGCGATTGCCCGGTTCCGGAAGAGAATGTGCTGGGCCGCGTGAATGGCGGGACTCGCGTGCTGATGTCGGGCCTCGATTATGAGCGGCTCGTCTTGAGCGGCGGCCCGCTCGGCATTATGGCGGCGTGCCTGGATGTGGTGGTGCCATATGTGCACGAGCGCAAGCAATTCGGAAAAGCCATCGGCGAATTTCAACTAATGCAGGGCAAGTTGGCCGATATGTATGTGGCCTTTCATGCGTGCCGGGCCTATGTGTATGCGGTCGCGCAGGCGTGCGACCGCGGCGATCCTGTGCGCAAGGATGCGGCGGGCGCCATACTCTATTCTGCGGAGAAGGCCACGTGGATGGCGGGGCAGGCAATCCAGGCGCTGGGAGGGAACGGCTACATCAACGACCATTCCACTGGCCGCCTATGGCGCGACGCGAAATTGTACGAGATCGGCGCCGGCACATCGGAGATCCGGCGTATGCTGATCGGCCGCGAACTGTTCAAGGAAACGTCGGACTAGGGACTAAGCGACGGGTGACGAGGCGGCGCGACTCATGAGCGTTCTCACATCGCA
>Ga0070717_10001710_pt1 | contig 15295 bp, 12 predicted proteins | sample LARL113metaG_FD_71366 | JGI IMG/M metagenome (GOLD analysis project Ga0070717, IMG submission 71366) | Corn, switchgrass and miscanthus rhizosphere microbial communities from Kellogg Biological Station, Michigan, USA - LAR L11-3 metaG | ecosystem: Host-associated > Plants > Roots > Rhizosphere ... | reverse complement strand
GGCACCGAGCGGCTGAAGGGCAGCCACTCGATGTCGGGCTACCACTCGTTCGAGCTCTGCTACCTGGCCGCCGTCTACACGAACCTGCTGATCCGCAAGCAGCCGATGGAGCTGTACTTCAAGCCGCTGCCGGACGGCTTCGAGGACGGCGTGCTGCGCGTGGCGCCGGACCTGCTGCCCGCGGGCCGGGTGCGGCTGCAGGCGGTCTGGATCGACGACGAGCGCTGGACGGACTTCGACGCTGAGGCCATGACGATCCGGCTGCCGTCCGCCCGCGACGAGGCGGCCGACCCGGCGCGCGGCCACCGGCCCGCGTGGGCGGGCAACCCGCGCAGCCCCGAGGCGGGGGACGGCCGGCGCCTGAACGTGCGCGTCCGCCTGGCGCCCGCCGAGCTGGCCTACGGCATCGTGCTCGACGTGCGCGACGGCGTCGCCGAGCTGGTGCTCGACGGCCTGATCGAGACCGACGCGGAGGAGTCGCTGAAGTCGCATCTGACGAAGGTCGTCGCGGCGCAGCCGCGGCAGCTCGTGCTGCGGATGGAGGGCGTGCGGGCGCTCTCGCAGGCCGGCGCGCGGGCGCTGGCGTTCACGTGCGAGGACCTCGGCCTGGACACCGACCTGTACATGGTCGGGGCGTCGGACGAGATCCAGGCCACGCTGCGCGGGATCGGGTTCATCGAGCAGGTCACGCTCGTGGCGGACCGGTCGGAGATCGGGGCGCCCGCCCCGACGGGAGGACGCACATGATCCAGACGCCGGCGGCGTACGCCGTCGAGGCCGGCCGGGCCCACCCGCTGGGGGCCGTGCCGGACGCGGACGGCGTCAACTTCTCGATCTACGCGGAGAAGGCGACCGGGGTGACCCTGCTCCTGTTCGAGGCGCACGACAGCACGCGCCCGGAGCAGGAGATCGAGCTGGACCCCCATCGCAACCGCACGTTCCACTTCTGGCACGTGTACGTCCGCCGGCTGCGGCCGGGCGCACACTACGCGTTCCGCGTCGCCGGGCCGCACGACCTGCACGGCCGCGGCGAACGCTTCAACCCCGCGAAGGTCCTGCTCGACCCGTACGCCCGGGGCGTCACGAAGGCGCTGTGGCAGCGCGGCGACGCGTGCGGGCTGGACGACAACCTGGCCACGTCGATGCGGGCGACCGTCGTCGACGTGGACGACTACGACTGGGAGGGCGACCAGCCGCTCAACCGGGCCATGCACGAGACGGTCATCTACGAGGTGCACGTGGGCGGGTTCACGCGCTCGGCGACGTCGGGCGTGCGCCGGCCGGGCACGTTCGCCGGGCTGGTCGAGAAGATCCCGTACCTGCGCTCGCTGGGCGTGACGGCGGTCGAGCTGATGCCGGTCTTCATGTTCGACGTGGCGGAGCTCGACCGGCCGGGCCCGGACGGCCTGCGGCTCACGAACTACTGGGGCTACAGCCCGGTGGCGGTGTTCGCGCCGCACGACGGCTACTGCGTCAGCCCGGCCGAGGGCACGCACGTGCGCGAGTTCCGCGACATGGTCAAGGCGCTGCACCGGGCGGGCATCGAGGTGATCCTCGACGTGGTGTTCAACCACACGAGCGAGGGCAACCACGACGGCCCGACGATCAGCTACAAGGGACTGGCCAACGACGTCTACTACCACCTGGTCCCGGACGACCGCCAGTACTACATGGACTACTCGGGCTGCGGCAACACGCTGAACTGCAACCACCCGATCGTCGAGAAGCTGATCGTCGAGTGCCTGGAGTACTGGGTGCGCGAGATGCACGTGGACGGGTTCCGGTTCGACGAGGGGTCGATCCTCTCGCGCGGGCTGGACGGCGCCCCGATGGCGTACGCGCCGGTGCTCTGGCACATCGAGCTGACGGAGCAGCTGGCGGACACCAAGATCATCGCCGAGGCGTGGGACGCGGCCGGCCTGTACCAGGTCGGCTACTTCCCCGGCTACCGGTGGGCGCAGTGGAACGGGCGCTACCGGGACGACGTCCGGCGCTTCGTGCGCGGCGACCGCGGGCTGACCGGCGTCGTGGCGGCGCGCATCGCGGGCAGCTCGGACCTGTACCAGTCCGGCGGGCGGCTGCCGATCAACAGCATCAACTTCGTGACGGCCCACGACGGGTTCACTCTGAACGACCTGGTCTCGTACGACCACAAGCACAACGACGCGAACGGCGAGGGCAATCGCGACGGCGTGGACGACAACCTGAGCTGGAACTGCGGGGTCGAGGGGCCGTCTGACGACGTGGCCGTCGAGCGGCTCCGGGAGCGGCAGATCCGCAACTTCGCGACGATCCTGATGCTCTCGCAGGGCGTGCCGATGCTCGTCGCGGGCGACGAGTCGCGGCGCACGCAGCTGGGCAACAACAACGCGTACTGCCACGACAACGATCTGAGCTGGTTCGACTGGCGGCTGGTCGAGGCCAACGCGGGGCTGGTGCGGTTCTTCCGGCGGCTGATCGCCAACCGGCTGGCCCACGCCGAGCTGCATCGGGCCCGGTTCTTCACGGGCGAGGTGAACGCGCGGGGACTGGCCGACGTGTCGTGGCACGGCTGCCAGCTCCACAACCCGAGCTTCTCGGACCCGTCCTCGGGCGTGCTGGCGTTCACTCTGGGCGGGAGCGAGAGGGGGGCGGACCTGCACGCCATGCTGAACATGGAGGAGCATCCGCTGGAGTTCGAGCTGCCGCCGCTGCAGGGCCGGCGATGGCACCGCCAGGTGGACACGGCGCTGGACTCCCCGGCCGACATCGCCGAGGAGGGCGCGGAGCCGCCGGTGACGGCCGCCACGTACCGCGTGGAGGCCCACAGCATCGCGGTCCTGATCTCCCGCTCCGCCTGACGGGAGGGGCTGAACAGCCCCTCCCCCCTCGCGGGGGAGGAGGCGAGGAACGAGCCGGAGGGGGGACGCTCGGAGAAGCGGGCCGTCTGTCCTGGCGACCCCCCTCCTACCTCCCCCGTGGGGGGAGCGGCCTGGCTGGGTCTACGCCACGCCCCGGGAGGTCGCCGGCACCTCGTACTCGAGCGTCTGGCGTTTGCCAACGGCCACCACGCCCGCGCTCGACACGTGGTACCGCTCGCGGTCCGGCGGCCCGTCCACCCCCAGCCGGAAGCCCTCCGGGATGCGCACGTCCTTGTCCACGATCGCGCGGGAGAGCACGGCCCCGCGGCCCACCTCCACCCGGTTCATCAGGACGCAGTCCTCGATCAGCGCCCCCTCGTGCACGACCACGTCCGGCGACAGGATCGACCGCCTGACCGTCCCGCCGGCGACGATCACGCCGGGGCTGACCAGCGACTCCACCGCCTGCCCGCGCCGGCTCACGCCGTCGAACGTGAACGTCGCGGGCGGGACCGGCTGCGGCTGCCAGCCGTAGATCGGCCACTCCCGGTTGTAGAGGTTGAACGCGGGCTGGCGCGAGACCAGGTCCATGCTGGCGCCGAAGTAGCTGTCGAGGTCGTCGACGTGCCGCCAGTAGCCGTGGTCGTGCGCCGTCGCGCCCGGGACCTGGTTGCCCCCCAGGTCGTACGCCGCCACCTCGCCCCGCTCGGCCATCGCCGCGATCACGCCGTCGCCCAGGTCGTGCCGGCTCCACGGGTTGAGCGCGTCGCGCGTGACCCCGTCGGCCAGCGCACCCGCCTCGAACACGCAGATGCCGGTCCACGCGTACGTGTGGACCGGCGCGTCGGGCGCCGGCCGCAGCGCGGTGACCCGGCCGTGCCGGTCCACCTCCACCGCGGGGAGGCGCGGCCCGCGCTCGACCGGCGTCCTGACGACGGCCACCGTGGCGCGGGCGCCGCTGGCCCGGTGGTGCGCGATCAGCTGCCGCGGATCCATGCGATAGACGTGGTCGGCCGGCAGCACGCAGACGTGCTCGGGACGCGCCTCGCGGAGCAGGTGGATGTTCTGGTAAATGGCGTCAGCCGAGCCCGCGAACCAGCGCGGACCGACGCGCATCTGCGCTGGCACGACAGTGACGCCCTCGCCCATCATTCGTGAGAGCTGCCACGCCATCGAGATGTGCCGGTTGAGACTGTTGCTCTTGTACTGCGTCAGCACCGACACGTTGCTGATGCCGCCGTTGACCAGGTTCGACAGCGCGAAGTCCACGAACCGGTACGTGCCCGCGAACGGCACGGCGGAGCCGGCGCGATCGGCCGTGAGTGGCAGCAGGCCGCGGCCCGGGCCGTACGCGAGCACCAGCGCGATCACCCGATCGCCGTCACGCATCAGAGATCTCGGGGAACACGCAGCCCGCATCCCTCCAGTGGGCGTCTTCAGTGGCATCTTTGTCAAGAATCGATCGAGAGACAGAGAACCATGCCCGCGACCGCCAGTGCATCGTAGCATCCGCACGACTATGGCAAGGTGAAGGCTGGTTTTCGGAACAGGTATTGACATCGGGCGCCCGTCCGTGGTGCGAGGTAGACTCGCACGAATCGCAATACAAGCTGACGTCACGCTCCGGGTGAACGGATCCGAGCACCGGCTGGTGCTGGACACGCGTACCACGCTGCTCGACGCGCTGCGCGAACGCCTCGGCGTCACCGGCCCGAAGAAGGGCTGCGACCACGGCCAGTGCGGCGCCTGCACGGTGCTGCTCGACGGCCGCCGGGCGAACAGCTGCCTCGCGCTCGCGGTCGCCCACCAGGGGGCCGACATCGTCACGATCGAGGGCCTGGCCGCCGGCGAGGACCTGCACCCGCTGCAGCAGGCCTTCATCGCCCACGACGGGTTCCAGTGCGGCTACTGCACGCCGGGCCAGCTGTGCTCGGCGGTGGGCATGCTGCGCGAGGCCGAGGCGGGCTGGCCCAGCGCGGTCACCGCGGACGTCGCCGCCGAGGCGGTGGAGCTGAGCCCCGACGAGATCCGCGAGCGCATGAGCGGCAACCTGTGCCGCTGCGGCGCGTACGTGAACATCGTCGCGGCGATCGCGGAGGTGGCGGCCCGGTGAGGCCGTTCCAGTACGAGCGGGCTGCCGATCCAGCAGGGGCGATCGCGACGCTGGCCGCCCGGCCGGACGCCGTCTTCCTGGGCGGGGGCACGAACCTGGTGGACCTGATGAAGCTGGGCGTGGCGACGCCGCGGCTGCTGGTCGACGTGTCGCGGCTGCCGCTCGACCGCGTCGAGACGCTCCCGGGCGGCCGCGTCCGGATCGGCGCCGCCGTGCGCAACAGCGACCTCGCCGCCCATCCCATCATCCGCCGCGCCTACCCGGTGCTCTCCCAGGCGCTGCTGGCGGGCGCGTCCGGGCAGCTCCGCAACCTGGCCACGGTCGGCGGCAACCTGATGCAGCGCACGCGATGCGTCTACTTCCAGGACGTCACGAAGCCGTGCAACAAGCGCCAGCCCGGCAGCGGCTGCCCGGCCCGGGCCGGCCACCACCGCGACCTGGCCATCCTGGGCACGTCCGACGCGTGCGTCGCCACGCATCCCTCCGACATGGCGGTGGCGATGGCCGCGCTGGACGCGGCCGTCCACGTCCAGGGCCCGCGCGGCCCGCGCGTCGTGTCGGTCAACGAGCTGCACCGCCTCCCGGGCGACGATCCCCGCCGGGACACCGTGCTCGAGCACGGCGAGCTGATCACCGCGGTGGAGCTGCCGGCCCTCCCGCTGGCCGCGCGCTCCCGGTACCGCAAGGTCCGCGACCGGGCCTCCTACGCGTTCGCGCTCGTGTCGCTCGCCTCGGCGATCCACGTCGAGGACGGCGTCGTGCGCGACGTCCGCGTCGCGTTCGGCGGCGTCGGGCCCCGGCCCTGGCGGGCGTGGCGGGCCGAGGCGGCGCTGCGCGGCGGCCCGGCCACGGAGGCGGCGTTCCGCGCCGCGGCGGAGGCCGAGCTCGCCGAGGCGCGGCCGCTGCCCGACAACGCGTTCAAGGTCCCGCTGGCCCGCAACCTGCTGGTCCGGACGCTCCTCGACCAGGCGGGAGGGCAGAGCCGATGAGCGGCGGCCCGGCGCGCGCCACAGGCACCCCGCTCGACCGGGTGGACGGCCGGCCCAAGGTCACCGGCTCGGCCACGTACGCGTACGAGCACCGGCTGGAGCACGCCGCGTACGCCGTGCCGGTCCAGAGCACGATCGCGGCCGGCCGGGTGGTGGCGGTCGATGCGACCGCCGCGCTGGCCCTGCCGGGCGTGCTGGCCGTGCTCACGCACGAGAACGCGCCGCGGCTGCAGCCGCTGGTGCCCAACCCCCAGGCGTTCCAGGACGCCGAGTGGGACGTGCTCCAGTCCGACACCGTCGCGTACCGCGGCCAGGTCGTGGCGGCGGTGGTCGCCGAGACGCTGGAGACGGCGCGGGAGGCGGCCGACCTCGTGACCGTGCGATACGAGGAGCGGCCCCACGACGTCGTCCTGCGGGCGGACCGCGACGACCTGCAGACGCCGGCGATCATCAACGCCGGCCACCCGACGGACACCGCCGAGGGCGACGTCGAGGCGGCGCTGGCGGCCGCGGCGGTCACGGTGGACGAGACGTACACGACGCCCGCGGTGCACAACAACCCGATGGAGCCGCACGCGACGATCGCGGTCTGGACCGACGACGGCCTGACGCTGTACGACTCCAACCAGGGCCCGCACCGGGTCAGGAGCGACCTGGCCACGCTGTTCGGGCTGCCGCCCGAGCGGGTCCACGTGATCACCCCGTACGTCGGCGGCGGGTTCGGCTCCAAGGTGCTCGCCCGGCCCCACCGGTCCCTGGTCGTGATGGCGGCGCGGGAGACGGGCCGGCCGGTCAAGCTGGCCCTGACGCGGCAGCAGATGTTCGCGATCGCGGGCTACCGGACGCCGACGATCCAGCACGTCCGCCTGGGCGCCGACGCCGGCGGCGCGCTGACCGCCATCTCCGACGACGTGGTCGAGCAGAGCTCCATCGGCCACGAGTTCACGGAGCAGACCGGGGTGCCGGCGCGGATGCTGTACGCGGCGCCGAACCGGTGCACGACCCACCGGCTGGCGCGCCTGCACGTGCCCCACCCGACGTACATGCGGGCGCCGGGAGAGTGCCCGGGCATGTTCGCGCTGGAGTCCGCGATGGACGAGCTGGCGCTCGCCTGCGGCCTGGACCCGATCGAGCTCCGCATCCGCAACGTGCCCGCGGCGGACCCCGAGAACGGCCGCCCGTTCAGCAGCCACGGCCTGGTCGCCTGCCTGCGCGAGGGGGCGCGGCGGTTCGGTTGGGACGGCCGCGACCCGGGGCCCCGGGCCCGGCGCGAGGGCCGCTGGCTGGTCGGGACGGGCGTCGCCTCGTCCACGTACCCGGCGCGGCGGGCGCCTTCGGCAGCGGTCGCGCGGGTGGACCCGAGCGGCGTCTTCCACGTCGAGATCGGCGCGGTGGACATCGGGACCGGGGCGTGGACCGTCCTGACCCAGATCGCGGCGGACGCGCTGGAGCAGCCGGTCGAGCGGGTGCGGGTCGCGATCGGCGACTCCGGGCTGCCGCCGGCCATGGCGGCGGGCGGGTCGATGGGCACGGCCTCGTGGGGGTCGGCCGTGATCGACGCGTGCGAGAACCTGCGGGCGCGACTGCTGGAGCTGGACGACGTCATCCCCGCCGGGGGCCTCGAGGCGAGGGGCGAGGTGGGGCCGAACCCGGAGGCTCGCCAGTTCTCGATGCACTCGTTCGGCGCCCAGTTCGCGGAGGTCCGGGTCGACGAGGACACGGGCGAGGTGCGCGTCGCCCGGCTGCTCGGGGTGTTCGCCGGCGGCCGGATACTGAACCCGAAGACGGCCCGATCCCAGCTGCTGGGCGGGATGACGATGGGCCTGTCGATGGCGCTCCACGAGGCCAGCGTCCTCGACCCGCACCTGGGCGCGTACGTGAACCACGACCTCGCGAGCTATCACGTCGCGGCCCACGCCGACGTCCGCGGCGTCGAGGCGACCTGGATCGACGAGGAGGACTCGCACCTCAACCCGATGGGCGCGAAGGGCCTCGGCGAGGTGGGGATCGTGGGCACGGCGGCGGCGATCGCGAACGCGGTCCACCACGCGACCGGCGTCCGCGTCCGCGACCTCCCGATCACGCTGGACAAGCTGCTCGCCTGAGCCGGATTCCACCGAACAGTCGGCGACTCGGCGCCACGTCCGCCTCCGTCGGTGGAATCCGGCTGACTCCCGCGCCATGATGTCCTCGTGCCCGAGGAGACCAGACGAGGACCCCGCATCACCCTGATCGGCGCCGGCAGCGCCGTGTTCGCGCGCCAGGTGATGACCGACATCCTGTGCATCGAGGGGCTGGACCCGGGCACGTTCGCTCTGGTGGACGTGGACCCGGAGCGGCTCGACGTCGCCCGCCGGATCGCCGAGCGCCTGGCCGCGCGGCTGGGCCCGGGCTGGGAGGTGGTGGCCAGCACGGACCGCGCGGATGTGCTGGCCGGCAGCGACTACGTCGTCAACTCGATCGAGGTGGCCGGCCGGCCCAACGTCGGCCACGACTACGACATCCCGCTGAAGTACGGCGTGGACCAGTGCATCGGCGACACGATCGGCCCGGGCGGCATCTTCAAGGCGCTGCGGACCGGCCCCGCCTGGCTCGACATCGTGCGCGACGTGGCCCGGCTGTGCCCGGACGCGCTCGTCCTGAACTACACGAACCCCATGTCGATCCTGACGCTGGCCGCGATCCGGGCCACCGGCCTGCCGGTCGTCGGCCTGTGCCACAGCGTCCAGTCCACCTCGCGCCTGATCGCCGAGTACCTCGACGTCCCGTACGGGGAGCTGCGCTGGCGCTGCGCGGGCATCAACCACAACGCCTGGTTCACCGAGCTGACCCGCGACGGCGAGGACCAGTACCCGCGCCTGCGCGCGGTCGCCGGCCGGCCCGAGGTCTACGAGCGCGATCCCGTGCGGTTCGAGATGATGCTGCGGCTGGGCGCGTTCGTGACCGAGTCGAGCGGCCACTTCTCGGAGTACGTCCCGTACTTCCGCAAGCGGCCCGACCTGGTTGAGCGGTACAGCCGCCCCGGCTACCTCGGCGAGTCCGGCTTCTACGCCCACAACTGGCCGCGGTGGCAGGAGGCGCACCGCCAGCTCGCGGCGGCCTGGGCGTCCGGCGAGACCGAGCTGCCGGCCGAGCGCAGCCACGAGTACGCGGCCGATATCGTCGAGGCGACCAGCCTGGGCCGGCCGGCGGTCATCCACGGCAACGTGGAGAACCTGGGCCTGATCGACAACCTGCCCCGCGGCGGCTGCGTCGAGGTGGCGTGCCTGGTGGACCGCAACGGGGTGCAGGGGACCCACGTGGGCAGGCTGCCGGAGCAGCTGGCGGCGCTGAACCGGTCGCACATGGCGGTGCACGAGCTGATGGCCGGCGCGCTCCTGGAGCGGGACCGGCGCGCCGCCCTGTACGCGCTGATGCTGGACCCGCTGACGGCCGCGGTCTGCTCGCTGGAGGAGATCGAGCGCATGTTCGACGAGATGTGGGAGGCGCAGCGTCCCCATCTCCGCGCCTTCGAGCGCGACTAGGTGGTTCGTCTCGTACGTTGAGGTGGATATGACCGACGCCATCCAGGCCGGCGAGGCGCCGCCGGCCCCGCTGCAGCTGCGGCCGCCGCGGCACCTCGTCAGCCCGCGGGCGATCTGGTACTGGACGCTCAGGGCGCTGTTCGGCTGGATCGTCTTCGCCGGCCTCCAGGTCGGGTTCCTGGTCGTCAACTCCGACGATGGGGCCCTCCAGTGGCACGTGGCGGCGCTGGCCGCGACCGCGGTGGTCGCCGCGATCCACCTGGTCGCCATGCCGCAGTGGCGCTTCCGGGTGCACCGGTGGGAGGCCACGCCGCACGCCGTGTACACGCAGGTCGGGTGGTTCTCGCAGCAGCGCCGGATCGCGCCGATCTCCCGCATCCAGACGGTGGACACCGAGCGGGGGCCGCTGGAGCAGCTGTTCGGCCTGTCCAACGTGCGGGTCACGACGGCGTCCGCCGCGGGGCCGCTGAGGATCCACGGCCTCGACCGCCAGGTCGCGCAGACGCTGGTGGACGACCTGGCCCGCGCCATCGAGTCCACCCGGGGCGACGCGACGTGACGACGCTGCCGCAGGGCGAGGCCCAGCCCGCCGCCGTCGCCGACGACGGCTGGCGCCGCCTCAGCGTCCGAATGCTGCTGGTGCACCCGGTCCGCGAGGTCGTGCGGCTGTTCCCGCTGCTGGTGGGCGTGCTGTTCGCCGGCAGCAGCACGGGTCGCGGCGGTCTGTGGGCTCTGGTGGGCACGGGCATCGCGGTCAGCCTGGGCCTGCTGCGCTGGTTCACGACGAGCTACCGGGTCGCGGCCGAGCGCATCCAGGTGCGCCGGGGCCTGTTCCGGCGCGAGCTCGTCAGCGTGTCCCTGGACCGGGTGCGGACCGTCGACATCTCGGCGTCGCCGCTGCACCGGATCCTGGGCCTGGTCCGGGTCAACGTGGGCACGGGCCTGTCTGACCGCAAGAGCGAGAACGCGCTGCAGCTGGACGGCGTCTCGGCCGCGGCGGCCGAGCGGCTGCGGGACGACGTGCTCCGGCGTCAGGCGGCGCCGGCCGTCCCGGGGGCCGAGGGGGCGGTGGCCGCGGCCGGGCCGGCGCCGGCGCCCGCCGAGACGGTGCTGGCGGAGGCGTCGCCGTCGTGGGTCGGGTACGGGCCGTTCACGCTGTCCGGCTTCCTGACGGTGCTGTTCGTCCTCGGCTTCGCCTGGCGGATCGTGTCCGAGGCGCACCTCGACGCGGAGCGCCTCGGCGAGACGACCGCGGGCTACCTGCAGCTGGTCGGGCTGCCGCTGGCGGTCGAGGCGATCGCGCTGCTGCTCGTGCTGCTGGTCGTGGTGGCGATCGCCTCGACGGTCGCGTACGTGCTCGCGTTCTGGGGCTTCCGGCTGGTCCGCAACAACGGCGGCTCGCTGCAGGTGACACGGGGCCTGCTCTCGACCCGGTCCACCACGCTGGAGGAGCGGCGGCTGCGCGGCGTGGAGATCAGCGAGCCGCTCCTGCTCCGGTTCGCCCGCGGCGCCCGGTGCATCGCGATCGCGACCGGCCTGCGCGTGGGCCGCGGCGCCGAGCGGGGCGGCACGCTGCTGCTGCCGCCGGCGCCCGGCGAGGAGGCGCGCCGGGTGGCCGTCGCCGTCCTCGGCTCGGCCGACCCGGTGACCGCGCCGCTGGTGCCGCACGGCCCGCGCGCCCACCGGCGGCGGTACACGCGGATGGCCCTGGCCTGGGCAGTGGTCACGGTCGGGCTGGTCGTGGTGAGCGTGGCCCTGCCGCCGCTGGCGTGGGCGTGGGAGCTGTCGCCGGTCCTGCTGGCGCTGGGCCTGGCGCTGGCGTACGACCGCTACCGCAGCCTTGGGCACACCCTGGCCGGCCGCTTCCTGGTGACGAGCTGGGGGTCGCTGGTCCGGCGCCGGTGCATGCTGGCCACGGAGGGCATCATCGGCTGGAACCTGGAGCGGTCGTTCTTCCAGCGCCGCGCCGGCCTGGTGACCCTGGTGGCCACGACCGCGGCCGGCCGCCAGCGCTACGCGGTGCAGGACCTGCCGATGGAGGAGGCGCTGCGCGTTGCCGACGCGGCCCTGCCGGACCTGCTGGCCCCGTTCCTGGTGCGGGAGGGTGACGCGGCGGCCTGACCGGTGCCTGGCCGACCGCTACAGGCCCTGCTCCCGGAGGTTGCCGGCGGCCCGCTCGGCGTGCTCGGCGATCGCCTGGAGCTCGATCAGCAGCTCGATCGACGGACGTGGAGCGCGGGTCGCCACCGACTGCGGGCACGTGGGCGTCGCCGAGATCATCCAGTAGCCCTGGACCACCTCGTTGATGCCCTCGGCGATCGCCTGCAGCGTGACCGACAGCCGGTCCCGCTCGGTGTCCAGCACCAGGCCGTGGATCATCCGCAGCGGGCGCGCGAGGCCAGCCGCCAGCGCGACCTGGAGGTCGTGCAGATCCCACGCCTCGGGCTCCAGGTGAGCCGGGTCCTCATCGATGTCCAACTCCAGTGCCACACGGTGCCTGTTGCGCACGCCCACGGCCACTCCCCCATCTACTCGTCATCGGGGACACGGTCCCCACGGACGCAAGATTACCGCTTTGGATGGCCAAGGGGGCAAGTTATGTTGTCGCACTGCGTTGACGGGGCGAAGACGCATCAGAGACGCCGCGGGGGCGGCGGTGGGCCTCCCGGGCTCGGCAGCGCGGCGGCCGGCTTGCGGCGGCTGAGCAGGTAGCGGCGCCCCGCGATCGCGAGGAGGCCGAGCACCCCGACGGTGAACAGGGCCAGACCGAGCTCGCGCTGCTGCGGCGACAGGTTGTTGACGGCCGCCCGCACGGCCGCCGGGGCCGGGGCGTTGGACGGGATCGCGAGCGGCCCGGGCTCCGGCGCCAGGGTGGGCGCGGCGGTCGGCGCGGCCGCCGGGGCCGGTGCCGGCGCCCCCGCGAGGCCGCTCGGCTTGGGCGTGGCCGGAGCCGCGCCGGTGACCAGCACGACGGCCAGCGACTTGCAGTCCTTGAACCGCGGGCCCGCCGAGGCGCAGACCTGGTGGGCGCCGGCGGTGCTGTGCCCCGCCGGAGCGGACGCGTTGACGCCGCCGGCGACGCACAGGTCGCCGTTCTTGTTCGGGAACTCGCTGAGCCAGGTGGCGCCGTCCCACGTGAAGTCCACCCCGACCGTGCAGAAGGGCGTGGGCTCCGGGTAGGTGAACGACGGCTGTACGACCGCGGCGGCGCTGGTGCTGGCCTGCACCTGCGCCGGGACCACGAGCGTCGCACCGTTGTCCGCGGACGCCACCACCGGCGTCAGAACGACAAAGCAGGCAGCCGCGATGGCCACCACGAGACCTCGATACCGCACTTTCCCCCTCCCCGGTGTATCTCTGTGTCTCGGACTAGGCGAGAAAGTCTACACGTGCCAGGCGATCGTCGAGGTGGCGTCGAAGTCGAGGTTGGTGGTGAGCTGGACGGGCGCGGGGAGCGGGGTGGGGGTGGGCGACGGCGACGCCTCGGCTGCGGTCCGGGTCGGGATGGGGGTCGAGGTCGGGGCGGCGGCCGACGGCGACGGTTGAGGCGGGAGCTTCTGCTGCCAGAGCTGGAAGTGGCCGCTGATGCCCTGGGCCGCGAGGTACACGAGGCTCTGGCCGTCGGGCGCCCAGGTCGGCTGCGCGGCCACCTGTCCCGAGACGAGGACCTGGCGCGGCCCCAGCGTGGTGCCGTCGAACGTTGCGACCTGGATGCTGACGAGCTGGGTGCCGCCGGTGCAGATCATCGCCAGCCGCTGGCCGTCGGGCGAGAGGGCGGGCTGCGAGCAGTCGTCGCTGGCGGGGGTGAGCGGCGTCCCCTCGCTGCCGGCCCGCTTCGAGAGCCAGAGCTGGCCGAGGATCTTGTTGGCGGTGGTGTCGAGCGCGTACTTCGTGTAGATCATGCCGCCCGACGCCAGCGGCACGGGCTGGACGTCGCCGCCCGTGTAGTCGTTGGGGATCGTCCACTTGCGCATCTGGCTGGTCTTGTTGGGCCCGAGCGGCATCGACCACACCGCCATGACCACGTTGTAGCTGTTGTAGACGTCCTTGGGGTCGTAGTCGAACCAGAGGGTCGAGCCGTCCGCGCTCAGCCTGGGATAGAGCGCCCAGTGGTTGCCCTCCACGGTGCTGCTGGCGTCGTGCGTGAGCTGCTGCTGGACGTTGCCGGCGGCGTCCACCAGGTACAGGTCCGAGTACGCGTACTCGCGGCGGACGACGACCAGGTCCTGGCCGCTGGGGCTGACGGCGGGCATCGTCCACGTGGCGCTGCCGCTGGCGTTGAGCAGCGGGGTGAACGTGCCCCGCTGGAGCCGGTACAGCGTGCCGTCCTGGACCAGGTAGAGCGTGCCGGGCAGGCGCCGGAGCGGCCCGGCGGTGGCCTGCACCTGGTCGGGCCTGGGGGCTTTCGTGGCGACGGGGCTGCGGTGGGCGCCGAGGGCGAGGTACACGCCGAGGCCCGCGGCCAGCCAGGCGACCGCGAACGCGGCCAGCGCCACCGCCCGGGGCGCCGTCCAGCGACCCGGGATCACGAGAAGTACTGGCGGATGAGCGCCCGGATCGCGGTCCAGTCGGCGATCAGGACGTCGGCCCCGTCCACGACCGCGTCCGACGTGTAGGGCGGGACGAGGACGAGCTGCTGGATCTGGGAGGGGTCGTTGATCTGGCTGGCCAGCGAGAGCAGCGACCGGATGCGGCCGATGTCGGCCAGGTTGATGCTGGTCTTGAACTCGCCGTTGAACGAGCCCAGGACGCCGGGCAGGTCGAGCGGGTTGACGGACCTGGCCTTGGCCTTGAGCGCGAGCAGGACCTGCTGCTGTCGCTGCGAGCGGCCGAAGTCCTCCTGGATGTCGCCGTGCCGCGAGCGGACGTACTCCATCGCGTGGAGGCCGTCCAGGTGCTGGGGGCCGGGCAGGACGAGGACGCGCTTGTAGGAGTAGGGGTCGGCGTTCTCGAGGTCGGCGGGGTAGAAGTCGTCGAGGACGGGGTTGGTGGTGGTGACGTCCACGCCGCCGACGTAGTCGATCAGCTTGACGAGGCCGCGCAGGCCCACCCAGACCCAGTCGTCCACGTGGACCCCGAAGTTCCGCTCGACGGTGGTCACGGCGTCGGCGGCCCCGCCGTAGCTGTAGGCCGCGTCGATCTTGGCCTCGCCGCCCGAGGAGAGGGGCACGAGGAGGTCGCGCGGGATCGAGAGCATGGTGACGTGCCGGGTGGCGGGGGTGATCCGGACCAGGATCATGGACTGGGTCAGGACGGCGTCCGACTGGAACTTGGAGTCGTCGTCGGAGCCGAGGAGGAGCACGGTGAAGGGGGCGCCGGCCGGCACGGGGGTGGTGTTTGGGGTTGAGTTGGGGCTGGGTCCGGCCCTGGCCCCGGAGCGGCCCTGGGTCCCCTGGCCGGTCTGGGCGTAGGCGACGAGGGCGGCGGGAAGGAAGTAGGCGAACGCCCCGGAAAGGCCGGAGACGAAGAGCCCGGCGAGAAGCAGCGCCAGAGCACCCCGCCAGCCCATCCTCCCCTGAGAGCGGCGAGACCTCCGGCGTACGAATCGGGGTGCCACGTGCCTTGACCTGATCTTAGCCGGCAATCCTCAATCCTTCCTGAGAGCCGACCGAGGGGGTACCTGGAACGAGGAGCGGCGGTCCCGATATGATTGGGTGCGCTCGGCGCCCGCCGTGGGGCGGGCAGCCGCTACGTGGCCCCGTCGTCTAGTGGACTAGGACGCAGCCCTCTCAAGGCTGAGATCGCGGGTTCGAATCCCGCCGGGGCTACTTCTAGTAACCGCTCCAACGTGCTCCAGCAGTGCTACGACCTGGGCCGCGTACTCGGCTC
>Ga0070717_10001709_pt1 | contig 15302 bp, 17 predicted proteins | sample LARL113metaG_FD_71366 | JGI IMG/M metagenome (GOLD analysis project Ga0070717, IMG submission 71366) | Corn, switchgrass and miscanthus rhizosphere microbial communities from Kellogg Biological Station, Michigan, USA - LAR L11-3 metaG | ecosystem: Host-associated > Plants > Roots > Rhizosphere ... | reverse complement strand
AGACGGGTGGCTCCGTCCATCGTGTAGAAGTCGTGAACGCCGGTGGCGCCGGGCACCTCGTCCATGACGGTCCGGCTGCCGGTGGCGAGCAGCAGCTCGTCGTAGCGCAGCGTCCGCCCCGACTTCAGGACCACTTTCTGGTTCGCTGCGTCCACGAAGGTCGCCTGGTCGACGACCAGGTTCACCTCGTGGCGAAGCAGCTCCGACTCGGGCCGCCGCAGGGCCGCCGGCTGCTGCTGCCCGACTGCGACGTAGAGGAAGCCCGGCTGGTAGACATGGACGCCGGTGGAGTCGACCACGGTGACCCGCGCCTTGTCGGCCACCTCTTTGGCGACCAGGTTGGCGACGATCGTGCCGCCGACGCCTCCGCCGAGGATCAGGACGTCGTTGCCCATGTGACTCACCTCGCCTTGCGCACGATGAAGTGCGCGTAGCCGTCGTCCTGCCGGGTCTCCAGCAGCTCCTGCTTGGCCTTCGCGATCCAGGCCGGGATGTCCGTCTTCGATCCCTCGTCGCTCGAGAGGACCTCGAACACCTGGCCGACCTGGCCCTGGCGGATGGCGCCGATGAGGTTCATCAGCGGACCCGGGCAGGCCATGCCCCTGGCGTCGATGGTTTTGTCAATCGCAACAGTGCTCATGTTTCGAATCTCCTCAGATGAATAGGACCTGGCCGTCGGCGGCCGAGGCCATGAATGCGGCCACCCCTTCGATGCCGTCGACCAGCGGGTCGAGGTCGGCCTGCTTGAGGTGGAACATGTCCATGGAGAGGGCGCAGGCCTGGATGTTCACCTCGCCCACGTCCTTGGCCTGCTTCAGGAGCTCGCTCCAGTGCTGGCCTGGGTGGGCCCGAACCACCGGCGCCTGCTCGGCCGTCGCCTCTGGCGACAGCGCGTGGTCGGCGCAGACGTTGCCGGTGCGAAACGCGTCCAGCGCGTAGTACTGAAGGAACAGGTTGACCGGCCGGCCCATGGCCGCCGCGCCCACCGTCAGCACCGCCGCCGCGTTCAGCTTGTCGTCAGTCCCTGAGAACAGCACCAGGGAGAGTGCCTTTTCTTGTTCTTCCATCTCTTGACCTCCGTCGCATCGAGTTTCGTGCTCGGCGGAGGCCTTCCACAGAGGCTGGGGTCCCATGTCGGACGGGACCTATGGCCCTATGTGTTTGAGCAGTTACATGGCTACATGAGCGACATGACAGATTGGGAGATCGTGGCCGCCGCGCACCGCTTCGCCCTCCTCGGCGACCCCACGCGCCTGCGCATCCTGCATACGGTCATCGAGCACGGCGAGCTGTCGGTGGGCGCTATCGCCGAGGCGGCCGGCGCGTCGCGCTTCAACACCTCGGCGCACCTCAACCGGCTGGCCGCCGGCGGCCTGGTGGCGCGGCGGCGCGAGGCGTCGACCGTCTACTACCGGGTCGAGGACGAGAGCCTCCCTCAGATCTGCGAGGCGGTGTGCGAATCGCTCAATCGCCGGCGCCTGGCGGCGGCATCGCTCTAGCGCGATATCGTCAATCTGTATGCCTTCGTGGGCGGAGTTCGAGGAAGCCGAGCCTGAGTTCGCGGCGCGAGTGCGGGCCCTGATGACCGCGCGCAAGCACCTGACCATGGCCACGCTTCGAGCTGACGGATCGCCCCGGATCAGCGGCACCGAGGTTGAGTTCGCGGACGGTGAGCTGCGCATCGGCTCGATGCCAGGGGCCGTGAAGGCGCTCGACCTCCGCCGCGACCCGCGCGTCGCGATCCACGGGCCGACCAACGATCCGCCGGCCCGGCGGCCTTCCGGATGGAAAGGCGAGGCCAAGATCTCGGGCAGCGCGCGCGAGGTCGACTCCGGCGGCGAGGCGCACCGCTTCCTGATCGACATCGGCGAGGCCGTGATCACACGCCTCAACGAGGCGGGCGATCGGCTGGTCGTCGAGTCCTGGAACCCGGCGCGGGGCTATCGAAAGGCCGAGCGCTAGCCGTCCATGTGCCTGGCGAGCCAGGCGTTGAGGTCGGCGCCGTCGCGCCACGCTTTGGCGACCTTCTCGCGCGCCTGGGTGGTGGCGATCCACGGCTCGACCTCCCACGTCTTCCAGTAGATCAGGCGCTTGTGGCGCAGCAGGTCACCACGCGGATGGTCCTGCGGGTAGGGCGGCGGCACGCGCTTGAGCTCCTGGCCGCCGATCTCGTAGCCCTTCTTGAGCAGCGTTGAGACGATCCCGGTCAGCTCCTTGCCGGATTTCTCGCCGGCCACGGCGAGGCGATAGCGCGCGAGCTGGGGCGGCTCGACCATGTAGCGGCCTCCGGCTGCTGTGAGGCCCTTGGCGTCTAGCGCCACATATCCGCCGCCACGCGAGTCGGCGTAGATATGTGTCTTGTACGGCGACTTGTCCGCCGAGAACCGGATGTCACGGTTGGGGCGCGCGAGCTTGGCCTGCCCGAACTCGGCCTCGAGGTCCGCGAGCAGCGCCTGCATCGGCGCCTTCACCTCGTCCTCGTACTTGCGCCGGTGCGCCTCGAAGTAGGCCTTGCTGTTGTTCATCTGCAGGCCGAGGAAGAATCCCTGGAAGTCGCCGGTCCAGCCGCGAAACGAACCCACCACAGCGGCCATTATCCAGCCAGCGCCTCCGCGCCGAGCCTGAGGCCCAGGCCGGCGAGCACGGCGCCGAGCGCAGCATCGATCGCCCGGCGGATCGAAGTCCGGCGCATGATCCGACCCATCCTTTCGACGGCGAACGTGTACGCGGTGAGCCACACGAAGGTGAGCAGGCTGAAGTTGAGGCCGAGGGCCAGGAGCAGCGCGAAGCTCGGATGCGGCCCGGCGAATTGCGGCAGGAGGCTCACGAAGAAGGCGACCATCTTGGCGTTCGAGAGGTTGCTGAGCAGCCCCTGGGAGAAGGCGGTGCCCATCTGCCTGCGGGGCTCGACATCGGGCGCTTTCGAGGCGGCGTTGAGGAGCGAGCGCACACCCAGGTAGACCAGGTAGGCGGCCCCGAGGATCCGCACCGCAAGGAACACCGGCGTCGAGGCGGTGACGAGGGCGGCGAGCCCGGCGCTGGTGGCGAGCGTCCAGACGGATTGCCCAGCGCTGACGCCTGCCGAAGTCGCAAGGCCGGCCCTGCGCCCACCCATGAGCGTGTTGCGAATGGTGAGCGCGGTGTCCTGTCCCGGGGTGCAGATCACGAGCAGCGACACTCCGACGAACGCGAGGTAGTGGCCGAGGTCGATCAATCTCGCCACCGAGAATAGAGTCGATGAAGAGCCTGGTGGCGGCCCGTTTGCGCGCGCAGCGCCTGTCAGGCGCGCCGTTCACGACCGCCGTCGACGCGGTGCGCTGGTTTGGAGCGGTGCAGTCGCAGGACTACCCGGGCGCCAGGTGGGCTCTCGGGCTGCGCGTCAAAGGGGCGAAGGACGCGGAGATCGACCGCGCATACCACGAGGGCGCGATCCTGCGCACCCACGTGCTGCGTCCGACCTGGCATTTCGTGGTCCCGGAGGACCTCCGCTGGATGCTTCAGCTCACCGGCCCAAAGATCCGGCAGGGCATGGCCGGGCGATACCGGCGGCTCGAGCTGGACGAGCGCACCGTAACGCGCGCACAGGTCGCGTTCAGCGTCGCGTTGGAAGGAGGCAGGCACCTGACGCGCCCCGAGCTGGGCGACGTGCTCCGCGCCGCGGGGATCGCGCCGGACGGGCAGCGCCTGCCGCACCTGATCTCGTCGGGCGAGCTCGAGGGCCTGCTGACCAGCGGTCGCTCGCGCGGGAAGCAGGTGACGTGGGCGCTGCTGGAGGAAAGAGCGCCCAAGGCGCGGACGCTCGACCGCCTCGAGGCCATCGGCGAGCTCACCCGGAGGTACTTCCTGAGCCACGGACCGTCACAGCTGAGGGATTTCGTTTGGTGGTCGGGCCTCACCCTGGCGGAGGCGCGTCGGGGGGTGGAGCTGGCGGGGGATTCGCTCGAACGCCGCGCGGTCGACGGCAAGGAGTACTGGTACGACGGCGCGCTGCCGGCGTCGCGCTCTGCTCCGACCGTGGCTCACCTGCTGCCCAACTTCGACGAGTACACGGTGGGCTACACGGACCGGTCGGCGATGCTCCATCCTGTCCATCCCTTTCGGCCGGAGCTGTTTGCGTTCTCGAGCATCCTCGCGAACGTCGTCGTCATCGCGGGCCAGGTGGTCGGCGCATGGCGGCGCATTGAAGCCCGCAAAGGATTGCGCGTGGAGATCCGCCCGCTGGCCAGGCTCACGGCCGTAGAACGCACCGCGGTGGAGGAGGCTGGAAACCGACTCAGCCGCTTTCTCGAGCGCCCGGTCGAGATCGCCTGGATCGCGTCCTAGTCCGGGCCGAGCGACCAGGGTCGAAACGCCTCATGCCCCTCGCGATGTGGTGGTGGCAGAGTCCTCACTTGATCAGCTCCCTGTAGAGCGCCTCCTGCCTCGCCTCGGCCGCCCGCAGTGCCCGGGTCGCCGCCGCCCGCGGCCGGTACACCCGCTTCACGCCCGGGTCCAGCCTCGCCGGGTTCGCCAGCCCCAGTCGCTCGAGCACGTACAGCGCCGCCCCTCGGCTCGACGCTTCCAGAGCCCGGCCCGCCGCCACCGGTCGCCCCATCGCGTCGGCGATCGTCTGCATCCACCCCGGCGAGTGCAGAACCCCGCCCCCGCTCGCCACCACCCGACCCGCGGGCACCACCTCGTCGAGCCGCCGGCTGACTCGCGCGAGCTCGATGGCGACGGCCTCGAGGCCGGCCTGCGCAATGTCCGCCGCGGTCGTCGAGATCGTCAGCCCCGCGATCGCCCCGAATGCCTGCGGCGCGTAGCCGAGCCCGCGCTCCCCCGCCAGGTGCGGCAGGAACGTGAGCCCGTGCGCGCCCGGCGCCCTGGAACGCATCCGCAGCTCCAGCTCGCGGTCACTGAGCCTGAGCGTCGCCACCAGCCAGTCGCGCACGTTGCCGCCGCTGCTCAACGCGCCACCGGTCACGAGGCGCGAACCGTCGAGCCGGTAACGCCACAACCCCTCGGGCACCCGCGAGGCGGACGGCGGATGCATCAAGCGCAAGGCAGCCGTCGTGCCGACGGTCAGCGACCGCCGTGACGGCACGAGGCAGCCGCTCCCGAAGTTGGCCAGCGCGCCATCGCCCAGGGAGTGAAACCACGGCACGTCGGCCAGCGCCGGCCAGGTCCTGCGATGGGCAGGCAGCAGCCCGCGTTCCACCTCCGCGACCGGCGGCAGTCTGGTCAGCGGCACCTCCAGCTCGTCGAGCAGCGCAGCGTCCCAGTGCAGTCCATCGAGCAGGAATAGCCCGGTCCCCGACGCCATCGAGAGGCTGGTGCCGAGCCTGCCGAACAAGCGCCAGAAGAAGAGATCGCCCAGGCTGACCCACCGCAGCGGCCGCCGCCAGAGCTCGGGCTGCGCCTCGCGCAGCCACGCGAGCTTGGCTGGCCAGTAGCTGGGGTGGATCGGGCAGCCGGTCCTCTGCCGGACGGCCTCGGCGTCCAGGCGGCCCCGCAGGTGTTCGCTGGCGGCGGAGCTTCGGGTGTCGCCCCACAGGTAGACCGGCGTCAGCGCCCGCGCGGCATCGTCCGCGCCAACCAGGCCGTGCCAGAAGGTGGACATCCCCACCCCGACCACGCTCGCACGGGCACGCGGGCCGGCCGCAGCAAGAGCCTGGGACACACAGCGCGAGGCCAGCCGCAGCAAAACGTCGGCGTCCGCCTCGCTCGTCCCGTCGGCGCCGGCTCGGTGACGATACGGGCGCCGCACCTCGGTTTGCGGGCTGGCCCGGCCCTGCACGTCGTACAGGGCGGCCCGCACCGATGACGAGCCGAGGTCAACCGCTAGGACGTGGTCGATGGCCACTCCGGGCCGGCTCCGGGCCAGACGAGCGACCTCACGTCGCGGTAATGCTAAGGCGCGCCGATTCCGCCCTTGCCAGGGCGCCCGAGGGGTGCGAACATTCATTCGCTGTGCCCACCCCGACCGCAGAGGCCGTCGAGCTAGGGCTCAACACGGCCGACCCGACGATCCTCGTGATCGATCTCAACTGCGCGTTCGCTTCGATCGAGCAGCAGCACGACCCGTCGCTCCGCGGCCGCGCGCTGGCAATCGCGGCCTACGCGACGGACGCGGCGACGATCGTCTCCTCCTCGAGGGAGGCACGCGACCTCGGCATCAAGACCGGGATGAAGGTCTTCGAGGCCAAGGCCATCTTCAAGAAGATCGAGATTCGGGAGCCCGACCCGCCGCTGTACCGGGCCGCGTCCGACCAGCTGGTCGAGATCATGGAGCGCCACAGTCCGGACGTCCTGCGCATGTCCATCGACGAGGGCTCGATGAATCTCGCCGGTACGCCCGGCCTGAAGAAGCTCGGGCCCGAGGGCGTCGCGCGCGCCGTCAAGGCCGCGATCCGGGAGGAGATCGGCGAGTGCGTGACCTCCTCGGTCGGCATCTCGACCTCGATCTGGATGGCGAAGCAGGCCTCCAACCTGGACAAGCGCGACGGCCTGCAGCGGATCGATCACACCAACCTGCTCGCCGTGTTCGCCCGGCTGCGCCTCACCGACCTGTCCGGCATCGCCGACGCGACCGCGGCCCGGCTCGCGCGAGCGGGCATTCGCACTCCGCTGGAATTCCTTCGGGCAACCAATGCGCGGCTGGGCCGCGCCGGCATGCACACCGAGGTGGCCGACGGATGGGGCCGCCGGCTGCGCGGATTCGAGGTGGCCGGATTCGAACACGTGGCCCGCAAGAGCTACAGCCACTCGCACGTGCTCGCGCGCGCGACGAGCTCGCAAGCGGAACTGGAGGAATTGCTGATGCGCCTGTGCGACATGGTCGGCCGGCGCCTGCGGGCCGGCGGCCGGCAGGGCCGCGTGGTCTCGGTGGGCGCGGTCTACCGTCCGGAGGAAGAGGGCCATTTCTCCAAACAGACCACGCTCGCCCACCCCATAGCCATGGGCGACGAGATCTATCGCTCGGCGCTGAAACTGCTCGACGCACGCGACCGCAGGCGCCTGATCGGCACCCTGGGAGTCGGGCTCTCGGGGCTCAGCGACGCCGGCGCGGGCCAGCTGGATCTCTTCGCCGAGCCTCTCCACCCGAGGCACGAGCGGCTCGAGGCGGCGGTCGATGCGATCCGAGATCGCTTCGGCGAGGACGCGATGCAGCGCTCCCGCCTGCTCGGCCGCGCGCCGGTCGTGCGCGATCGGATCGCTTTCGGCAACACCGGGCACCCCGACGAGCGACGGTAGTCAGTTGCGCGCTCAATGATTCAGAATAAGTTGCGAACGCAACTGATTATCAGCGCTCGAGACTCCGTTGGCTTGCGTGGGAGGTTGATCGATGGGCACCTGGAAGTTCGATCCGTTTCACCTTCAGGTCGAGTTCTCGGCCAAGCACCTCGGGATGATGACGGTGCGCGGCCATTTCGCCGAGGTGACCGCCGGCGGCAACATCGACCCTGAGCACCCGGAGAAGACCGCCGTGGAAGCCACCATCAACACCGCCAGCATCCGCACACACAACGAGCAGCGCGACACAGACCTCAGGTCGTCGAACTTCCTGGAGGTCGACAAGTTCCCGACCATGCACTTCAAGAGCACCAAGCTCGAGGTCGAGAGCGCAGAACGAGCGACGCTCACCGGCGACCTGACGATCAAGGACACGACCAAGCCCGTCAAGCTGAAGGTCATCAAGTACGGCGAGTTCAACGACCCGAACATGGGCCACCGGATCGGCTACGCGGCGGAGACCACGATCAACCGCAAAGACTTCGGCATGAGGTTCGACATGATGCTGGATGGCAAGTTCATTGTCAGCAACGAGATCCAGATCAACATCGAGGGCGAGATCATCGAGTCGCCCGACTGACCGGCTGTGGGTTGACCGCCTCCACCGCCGCGATGCCCGCGAGGTCGTCGATGGCCGCCATGAAGGCCAGGCTGCCATGGTCCCCGCGCGAGCTGGCATGGGCGATCTCATGCAGGAGCACGCCGGCGAAATGGCGCCGCGAGTCGAGCACCGACCGCTTGAGCACGATGTTCGGTGAGTCCCACAGGCCCTCGGTTTCGTATTGGGCCTCGTCCAGCCGCATGGTTGCCGAGATACGCACCGCGGCGACTCGCCTGGCATGCTCTCCTGCCAGGTCCAGCAGCTCGGGGAGGATGCTCCAGACGTCCTTCTCTTCTGGGTTCAGGTCCGCCGGATCGACAAAATCGAACTGGAACGAAGCGTTCCATGTCTTCACGAAACCCGCCAGGTCCAGGATTGGATTGCCGTTGAGGTCGCGCAGCCTGGGCAGGCGAGCGACCAGGCGGTCGGGTACGAACACGATCCTGTAGCCGTCGCGCTTCGCCTCCTGAACTGTGGCGCCGAAGATCGACATCTGGTGCGCGCTCACGAACACCGTCTTGCCGCGGGCGGCCAGGATCCGCACCGCCTGCTCCTGCACGTCCAGCCATGTGATCTCGTCGTGGTTGGTGCCCTGTGGGATCCGCGTGAGGTCGTCAGCGAGCGCCTTCGCGACCTTCTCTGAAGTGCACTTCAGGAGGATCGCCTTCACCCGGTCCTGGTAGGCGGTCCGCCCCACGTTCGTACGCTCCCGGTTGAGCGCCTTCTGCAGCTGCGCCGTCGTGGACGTGATGTTGTAGGAGAAAAGGAACTGCTCCTCGGTCGCGATCCGCACACCTTTGACGTAGACATGAGCGGGCTCGTCCTCGCGGCACAGCAGAACCGATCCGAGGTCGGTTCGCTCGATTTCCTCATCGCCGCGGAATCGGAGGAAGTAGTCCCGCGCCGCCGCCATGTCGGCGTCGGAGAGCCCTCGCATGAGGAAGTCGGTCCCCTTCAGGTGGGGGTGTGCCGCCGGTGTGATCGCGGCATGGAGGGTCTTGACGTCGGCGAAATCGCTCTTGGCCGCGCGCGTCAGGGCGATGTCGGAGTGCCGGCTCTTGATGCGCACGTCGATGCCGCGCCGGTGAAACGTCGCCAGCGCGTCCTTCAAGCCCACGCCAAACTTGCCGACCACCAGGTCCGCCTTGCGTCGTTTCTCCGGGTTTTCGTTCTGGGTCAGGTGCTGGTACCGCAGCCCGCGGCCGAAGTCGCGAACGTGCCAGCCATCCTTGCGCTTGACGATCTCAGGCTCGGCCGTCGCACTCAGCGCTTGCTCGTCGAGCGCGTTGGCGATGACCTCGCGCACGGCCTCTGGCACACCCCAGTGGTCGAGGATCTTCTCGACGTTGAGGTCGAACAGCAGGACGCGCTTTCTGGCCACCCGTTTCTTCATCGGGAACTGAAAAATACGCCCCGCACTGTCCCGGGTTAGTGTGCTAGCCGATGCCGCGCCGGGCCGACGTCTCTTTACTGTTCGACCTGTTCGTCGCGAGCCAGCGGGTGCGGCGGGTGCTGGCTGACGGGATGGCCGGCTCGGGCATGCGCCCGGACGAGTATGCGGCCTACAGCCTGCTGTTCGAAGCTGGACCGCTCACCGCCACCGAGATGGCCCGGCAGCTCGGAACGCCGCTTTCGACCGTGCTCGACTACCTCAAGACGATGAACCAGGCCGGTCACCTCAGACGCCTGCCCCATCCGGCCGACGGGCGCGCGCTGCAGCTTGCCCTCAACGCGCGCGGGGTGGCCGCGCACCGGCGGGCGAACCGCCAGTGGGAGGTCGTACGCAAAAGGATCGAGTCGGCGCTGGCCGTTTCCGCGGCCGACGTCCGCAAGTCACTCCAGGCTCTCGACGAGGCCGCAGCCGCCGCGCTCGCTTCAAGCGTTCGACCGGAGCCAGCTCGCAAGGGTGGGCACGAGGTCCGGCGCCAGGCCCGCTGACCGGTCGTCGTCGGCGAGCAGGCCCGTGGAGTTCACGAGCAGCGCGTGGCCGGTCGGAAGCAGGTGGATCGTGAAGTTGGGCTTTTTCATGGCCGTCAGGATCTCGACGCAGACCCGGGTCGGGACCGTCCGATCGCTGGCTCCCAAGAGCCAGAGCGTGGGAACGATGAGGGAGGCCAGGGCAGGGGCCGGGTCGTAGCCGGAGTGCGTGGCGCGCACCACGGCCTCCATGTCCGCCTCGGACGCCGTCGGCATGGAGGCGCCGCCCCCGCTGAACCCGGCCCAGAGGTCCGTGGCGTCGACCGTGGTCGCCGAGGCGGAGGCCAGGATCGCAAAGCTCGCGCCGCCGTGGAGGCGAATCGCCAGCGGCACCGTCCAGCCGCCCTGGCTCCCCCCGTGGAACCCGACTCGCGTGGAGTCCACGCGCGGCCAGGCGCGCAGAAAGTCGAGGGCCGCCGAGGCGTCGTCCGCGTAGGTCTTGAGCGCCGCGTCGGTTGGCTGCTCGCCCGGATACCTGCCGGTGGACGCGCCCAACCCGCGCTTGTCATAGGTGAGCACCGTCAACCCCAGGCCGGCGTAAACGCCCACCCAGATGTCATAGAAGTACCGCTCGCCGGGCTCGGCGCCGTGAACGATCACTATCCCAGGCGTCGGGCTTTCGCCCAGCGGTTCCGTTACCGCTCCGGCCAACGTCGCCCCCTTGGCGGCAATCTGCACCTGCGTTTCGCGGTAGTCGATGCGACGCGCGATCACCCTGGAGGCGCCTCCGGCGATCGTCAGCATCTCGCCCTGGAACGTGAGGTCCGCGAACTTCGGCAGCGGCTGAGCGAAGGCCGGGCCGATCGTGAAGCGATTCGCGGCAGTGCCCTCGTAGATCGTCCGATAGTCGGCGTCGGCGAGGTCAAAGAACCAGCCGTGGCGGGCGACCACGTAGACCCCTCCAGAGGCGGTGCGGTAACTGCCGTAGAAAGCGGAGAGCTGGTCGGGACGCGCGGCGGCGGGCGGCTGCTCAGGTGATGGGCGGGGACCCTGCGCCCCGCCCGCGAGATCGCATGAGGCGAGCAACAGCGCGATGGAGGCGGCCGTGAGCGCCTTCATGCCGCGCCGAGAGTATCACGGATCCGTGGTAGTTAATCCAGGCGGGCGAACTTGTGCAGCGCCGCGCGCGGAGGCGCCAGCCCGTTGCTGTTGGAGGCCGTCACCTCGCCCACATAGATGTCGCCGCGAGAGTCGACGGCGATCCCGTGCGGCGCGAACCAAACTCGCTCGGGCTCCGGCGCGCCCCACTCCGCGAGGATGGCGCCGCTCGAATCGCGCACCGTCACGCGTGGTACGAGCGCATCCGCGACCACGAACTTGGCGCCCGGCGGCCCCTGGACGGTCCGGCCGAGCTCGGCCGTGTAGTAGCTGCCGTCGGGACCGCGAACGATGTTGTTCGGGCAGTTCATGCCGGTCCAGGCGCCAACGAACTCACCGGCCGCGCTGAAGATCTGCGCCCGCTCGTTCTCGCGGTCGGAGACGTACGTCGTGCCGTCGGTCTCGACGTGGATCCCGTGCGGGATGATGAACTGTGACGGTCCGTCGCCGGGGTCGCCGAACGAGCTCACGAGCGCGCCCTGCTGGTCGAATCGATGCAGGCGCGCGTTGCCGTAGCCGTCGGTGACCATGAGGTGCCGGCCGTCGTGGCTCGGCGCGGCCGCGGTCGGAAGGCAGAAGGGCGGCGCCGATCGCCGCACGGTGCGGTGGTAGCCGCGCCGGTACCCGGTGACTTCGGACTGGTCGGGCGCCGTGATCTCGAGCTGCAGGACGCCATCCGGTGAGAAGCGGCGGATCGCCTGGCCCACGTCGTCCACGCAGTACACGGAATCGTCAGCCGCTATGTGGAGGCCGTGCGTGCGCTTGAAGACGCCATCGCCCCACGAGGCGACGAACTCGCCGTCGCGGTCGAAGATGACGATCGGCGGCTCGCCGCGCTGAAACGCGAACAGCCGGTCCTGCGAGTCGACGGCCACCCCCGGCACATCTCCCAGCGTCATCCCGTCGGGCATCCGGCCCCAGCCCTTGATCCAGCGAAACCGGAACGCGCCTGAGCCCACGATCAGGTCGCTCACGTCACGCGCACGCCCAGCTCCGACGCGAGCTCGCTGATCGCGCGATGCGTCGCGGCCGGAATCGGGATGCCGTCGTTGCTTCGCTGGATGCGTGAGCGCCATTCGGGCTCGCCCGGGGTCAGGATCTCGTCGAAGCCAGGAGCCTTTGGCGCGCCGTGGAGGATGTCGGAGAGCGCGCCGGCCTGCCGCATGAAGTCTGCAGCCGGCATGAACCTGGCCACGTCGATCGCGAGCACAGCAGTTCCGTTGCCGTTGGCGAAGTCAGGGGCGGCTGACGCGCCCGTGCCCGAAAGGACCCCACCCATCAGCTCGGCCATCACGCTCAGGCCGAATCCCTTGTGGCCGCCGAAGGGCATCAGCGCGCCCCCGTCGTAGAAGGCGGCGGTCTCGTCGCTCGGACGGCCTTCCTTGTCGACCACGGCGCCCGGGGGCGCGTTGGCGCCGGCCGCGTGGGCGACCTTGAGCTTGCCCTCGGCGATGGCGGCGGTGGCGAAGTCGACGACCAACGGCGCCGTGCCCTCCGCCTGGGGTGCGCCCCACGCGATCGGGTTGGTGCCCAGGAGACGCGTGTACCCGCCATACGGCGCGACCGCGGGCCTGGCATTGCAGATGATCAAGCTCATGAGGCCGCCTCGGCTCAGCTTCTCGACGTACTCACCGAGCCGGCCCACGTGATTGCAGCGCCTCACGGTGACGAGGCCGACGCCGCTCGCCCTGGCCAGCTCCGCCGCCGAGTCGACCGCCAGATGGGCCGCGGGCTGTCCCCAACCCCAACCGCCGTCCACCCGGGCGCAAGCACCTTGTAGCGGTTCGAGGTGGGCGCGGGCATCGGGCGTGACCTGCCCGCTTCGGACGTTCGCGACATACGAGGTGAGCCTGATGACTCCGTGTGAGTCATGGCCGGCAAGGTTGGCGTCGACCAGCGAGGCCGCAACGACCGAGGACAGGTCCTCCGGTGTGCCGACGGCTTCGAGAATCGACCGGCTGAGGAGGGCCAACTCGGCCGCCTGGAAACGGACGGCGCGATCCACTTCTTTTACGGCATGGTAGGGCGTGACATGAATGCACAACCAGGCCGGATCGGAATCGGCGTCGTCGGGGCGGGCGGGATCGTGCGCGACCGCCACATCCCTGGTCTCAAGCGCATCGCAGGCGTTGAGCTCGTCGGCGTGGTCAACCGCACCGCCGAGTCGTCGCGCCGCGCCATGCAGGTGCACGGCTTCCAGCGCACGTACGCCAACTGGCGCGAGCTCCTCGCCGATCCGAAGGTCGATGCGGTGGTGATCGCAACGTGGCCGTACCTCCACGCGCCGATAACTCTGGCGGCGCTGGACGCCGGGAAGCACGTGCTGAGCCAGGCGCGGATGGCGATGAACGGCGCCGAGGCGCGCGCCATGCTCGCCGCGTCGCGGGCACACCCGGAGCTGGCGACCATGGTCGTCCCTTCGCCCTACACGCTGTGGGCCGATCGGACCATCGAGCGATTGCTGAGCGAGAAGGCGGTGGGCGACCTCCGCAGCGTGCGCGTGTTCTGGTCGCCGGGTCCTCGCGACCCCGAGCAGCGGCTGCACTGGCGGCACGACCGCGAGCTGTCTGGCAACAACGTGATGGCGCTCGGCATCGTCTACGAGGCGATCGCGCGATGGCTCGGCCAGGCGACCTCGGTGCAGGCGATGACGCACGTGTTCGACCCGTTCAAGGTCGCGCCCGACGGTGGGAGGGCGGTGAGCTCGATTGCCGATCACCTTGCGCTGCTGGCGGAGTTCCCCGGTCCTGTGTTCGCGAGCCTCGAGATGTCCGTGCATGCGCAACACGAGTCGACTGAGGTCCTGTTCTTCGGCACCGACGGGACGATCCGCCTTCGACCAGCCCCGCCCATCGAGCTGGCCAACGGGGCGAACGGGTTCCGGCCCGTCGAGCAGCGCGCGGGCGAGGCGCAGGACTGGCGCGTCGAGGAGGAGTTCGTCGCCGCCATCCGAGGCGAAGGCGAGGTGCACCTCACCGACTTCGCGACCGGCGCCGCCTACATGGCGTTCACCGACGCGGTCCAGGAGTCGGCGCAGACCGGCCGTAGGGTGAGCCTCTAACTGTCACGGCGTGGTGCCCGGGCCGGTGAACTTTTCGCCGCCCTGGAACTCGTAGGCGGGCAGCGGCTCGACGTCCGCCGCGAACTGCTCCGAGTCGTCCTCCGGCTCGTAGCCGAGCCGCCGGCCTGGCTCGAGGTCCCACCACCCGCGGGTGTTGCGCGAGACGCCGTACACGATCGCGAAGCCGAGCTCCGGTGACGTGAGGCACGCGGTCACCAGGCGGCCCAGGTCGCCGGGCGAGATCCATGTCGAAAGGTGGCGAACGTCGACCGGGCGCGGCAGCGCCGAGCCGATGCGGACGCAGGCGACGCGCAGCCCGAACTTGTCGTGGTACAGGCTGCCGAGGGCCTCGCCGAACGCCTTGCTCGCGCCGTAGTAGGTGTCGGGGCGCACCGGGTCGGAGGGCGCGACGTGACGGGTGATCGGATAGAAGCCGGTCGCGTGGTTCGAGGACGCGAACACGATGCGGTCGCAGCCTTCGAGCCGCGCGGCCTCGAAGACCGCCCAGGCTCCCTGGATGTTGGAGCGCAGGATCTGGTCGAATGGCGCCTCCACGGGTATGGCCGCGAGATGGATGCACGCGTCGCAGCCCGCGATGGCGCGGCGCGCAAACGCGAGCTCGGCGACGTCGCCGATGAGCACTTTCTCACCCTCGATGGGACGCAGGTCGGCCAGCCGCATCTCGTCCGCCACGCCGTGCAGACCCGGCCGGAGCATCGTGCCCACACCACCCGCCGCACCCGTGATGAGAAGTCGTTTCAAGGCACCCGATATCGTGGGCCGTTCTGAAGGTCCACCGCGCCGGCCACCTGCCACCGGGCGCCGAGCGGCGCCACCTATATATAAAGACGAGGACGGCCGCCGCCGGCAACCAGGTAACCGCGGGATACCGTGGGCGTTCCATAGGACGATGGATGCACGGGCCCTTGCCCTCGCCGCCCTGCTGGCCTGCAGCGCGTGCGGAACGAGCTCGGACATCGTCTCCCAGCCCTTGCCCTCGCCGACTCCACCAAGCTGCAGCGAGACGCTTTTCGCGAGACTCTCGCCGACCCAGCGCGCCGGCCAGCTGGTCTTCCTCGGCCTGGCCGCCAACCAGCTCGGCCCGGCTGAGCGGACGGCGATCCAGTCCTACGGCGTCGGATCCGTCTGGTTCACGGAGCTCACCGCCGCGCTGTCGAGCTATGTCGCGGGCGTGAGCGCGCAGGTCCAGGCGCTGGCACCGGCTGCTGGAGGGGTCGGCTTCCTGATCGGGGCCAACCAGGAGGGCGGGCAGATCGACCAGTTCCACGGTCC
>Ga0070717_10001708_pt1 | contig 15302 bp, 15 predicted proteins | sample LARL113metaG_FD_71366 | JGI IMG/M metagenome (GOLD analysis project Ga0070717, IMG submission 71366) | Corn, switchgrass and miscanthus rhizosphere microbial communities from Kellogg Biological Station, Michigan, USA - LAR L11-3 metaG | ecosystem: Host-associated > Plants > Roots > Rhizosphere ... | reverse complement strand
GTACGATGCCCTGGTGCTGGATGCCAGGTTGCGACAATCACTGGTCACGGTGCGTTCGCTGGGGCGGCGCGGGCTGCGCGTGGCCGTCCTGGGCGGCTCTGCCGGTGATCCCGCATCCGCATCGCGCTGGTGCCAGCAGGCTTTTGCCTGCCCGGCAGAAGAGGGAACAGAGGCCTATCTGGCCTACCTGGAACAACTGCTTGAGCGTATCGGGGTAGGGGTACTCATCGCCTCTTCCGATGCCACCATTGCCCTGATCCGTCGCCATCGTGAGCGCCTGGAGCAGCGGGTGCGCATTGCGCTGGCCAAAGAACCGGCCCTGGGCATAGCCATCAACAAAGAGCAGACCTTGGCGCTCGCCAAGCGCCTGGGGGTGGGGATACCACGCTCGGTTCCCGCGGCTGACGTGAGCGAAGTGGGGGCCGCCCTGCGGGAGATCGGGCTGCCGGCGGTGGTCAAACCCGTGGAGTCGTGGTCATCGAAAGGGAAACAGGGTGCTAGAATTGTGTCCCAGTTAGTGACGAGTGTTGAGGAGGCGTGCCGTGCGGTGGAGGAGTTGACGCGCTTTGGCGGAAGCACGCTCTTCCAGGAGTTCCTGCCAGGTCGGCGGGAGTCGCTCAGTTTCTTCTATGCCCATGGCGAAGTCTACGCGCGCTTCGCCTTCTGGGGCCAGCGCACCAATCCGCCGTTGGGGGGGGTCTATGTGCTGCGCCAGAGCATTGCCATGCCAGAGGATATTGGCGAGCAAGCCGAACGGTTAGTGCGGGAGATGGAGTTGGAAGGGTACTCGCAGATCGAGTTCCGGCGCGACAATCTTGGTACGCCCTACCTGATGGAGATTAATTCCCGCCTCAATTTAGGAATCGAGGTGGCAGTGCGCGCCGGGGTGGATTTTCCGTATTTGCTCTATCAATGGGCCATGGGCCAACCGATCGACAGAGTGGAGAGCTACCGCCTGGGTGGCCGGATGCGCTATCTACGGGGCGATATCGCCACGACGATCGCTGCGCTGCAGCAGCGTGGCAGGCCAGGGGTGTCCCCGCCAGCCAAAGCTGTGTTTGATTTCTGCGCTGCTTTCTTCACCTCTAACCACTATGACTGCCTGGACTGGCAGGACCTGCTGCCCGCCTGGAGAGCAACAGCTGGTTTTACTCGTTATCTGCTGCACCGGGTGAGGAGCAGCCTTGCAGGGAGGAAATCCCCGTGAGCGTATCGTTGGGAGTAATCAAACAATGATGCAACAATCGACACCAGAGCAAAACCTGGAGCTTGCGCGGCGTAATCAGCCTCGATTAGGGGAGATACCACCAAATGCGCAATAGTGTGCTAAGATTTATTTCTGCGTGCCTCTACTACAGTGGACTGGTGAACCTGATCCGCTGGTGGATGCTGCACTCGGGGCAACGCTTGATTATTCTCAATTACCACCGTGCCACCGGGGAGGAATTGCGCCGCCACATGCTCTACCTGCGCCGTCACTTTCGTCTACTCCCTCTTGAAACCGCTCTGGAAGAACTGTATACACCGTGTAAAGAAGGATTACAGTGGCTGGACCGACGCGCTCCACTGGTGCTGACCTTCGATGATGGGTATTACGACAACTATACCCAAGCCTTTGCGCTCGCATGTGAGTTACAGGTCCCTATCACCATCTTTCTCATTCCAGGGTACATGGATTGCGGTAGCTGTTTCTGGTGGCTGGATCGTCTGATACTTCATGCGCGAGTGGATAAAGCGGTCCTTGAAGGGCGGATCTATCACCTGGATCAGCAGGAGGAATGCAAAGCTCTGGCACAGGCCATCGACGCTCGTGTCAGCCGTGCTACATCGCTTGCCCAGTGTGAGGGGTTTCTGGCCTCTGTTCGCCAGGTGCTGGCAATACCAGCTTGTGTAGTGCTTGAGGAGAAACCCGCTCCACTGCTCACCTGGGCACAAGCGCGGGAGATGGAGCAAAGTGGATGGGTTTCATTCGGCGCTCACACACTCCATCATCCGGTTCTGGGATCTCTGGCCGACCCTGCTGAGGTGCAACGCGAAGTAGAGGGGTGCCGTACAATCCTGGAGCGGCAGTTGGGCCATCCAGTACGAACTTTTGCTTATCCTTATGGGGGGTCCAAGGACATTGGGAAACATGGGCTCCGTGCTGTACAGCAAGCAGGGTATGATTGGGCAGCAACGACCATCCCCGGTTTCAATACACGACGAAGTAACCCGTATCTCCTTCGGCGCGTTTTTGCTGATGTGAATCAACATTGGCTGATTCTTGCAGCAAAAACATCCGGTGTGTGGGGTTTTTTCGCTTGCCTAGTAGGTAAAGCCAAATAGCGGCAGAAAGGGGGTTCTTGAGGAACATATGAAAGTTATTGGGCATCGCGGAGCTGCAGGCCTGGCACCGGAAAATATGTTTGCTGGCTTTGACCTCGCGTTAGGGCTTGGAGTTGATGGCCTGGAAACCGACGTACAACGGACAAAAGATGGGAAGCTGGTGCTCTTCCATGATGACCGTCTGGACAAGACAACCAATGGAACCGGCGTTTTGCAAGAAACGGCATGGCGGGAGCTACAACAGCTCGATGCTGGCTCATGGTTTGGCGCTACATATACAGGTGAGCGCGTACCTCTGCTCGCCGAAGCTCTGCAGAGGTATGGAGCATATACTCATTTCGACCTTGAAGTAAAACAAACTGGCATCGAATATGAAGCGTTAAGCATGGTTGAGCAATTAGGACTGCTAGATCGTGTCACCTTCACCTCCCAAGACTTTCCAACGCTCTGCCATCTCAAAGAGAGAAATCCTCGCGCTCGCGTCGGATACATAACGGCGGATGTCTCAGAGCGGGATGTAGCACGGGTCGCCGGGGCAGGAATCCAGGTCGTTTGCCCAAGGGCTGAAAAAGTTACGCGGTTTTTAGTGAATCGATGCCACTCTTCAGGATTGTTCGTGCGGGCTTGTGGGAAAAGAGACACCGAGTTGATGAGAAATGCACTCTCCGCTGGCGTGGACGGCATGACTTTTGACTTCCCTGATGTGCTCCTGAAAGAGTTAGGAAGATTGTGAGGGTTCACTCCAATGTTTTGCTATAGTAGAGATATATTATCTAAGTGGCTTAAACATATATCTACCCTTGGATTTCTTTTATTTATCATCATTGCTTTTACTATTCTCCTGAAGACTTTTGTTTCCCAACAGCAACAGGAAACAAGACCACAGGCAGCAGAGGGAAGTAGGAGTGACTATTATGTATCACCTTCAGGTAGTGATAGTAATGATGGATCCCAAGCGCATCCGTTTGCCACGCTTCAGAAAGCGGCGGATAAAGCAACTCCAGGAACTACCGTTCGTGTTGCTCCTGGTCTCTACACGAAGCCTATTATCAGTAAAGTGAGCGGTACAGCGAACGCACGAATCACGTTTCTTTCGGAGGTAAAATGGGGGGCAAAAATTAATGTGGCGCATACGGGGAACCTTGAGGAAGAGTGGCTAAATGAGGGTAGCTACGTCACAATTGAGGGATTTGATATTCGTGGGAACGGTAATGAATGGAGTGGGATTAATGATTGGAAAGGTTCTTTTGTCCAAATTATTGGGAACCGTATCCATGACATGTCTTTCTCAGGCTGCTGGCCGGGCGCAGGCATTCTTGATGAAAGTCCTGCCATTCATGATAACGACATCATTGGAAACGTAGTGTTTAACATCGGTCCTTCTACTTCCTGTAACCTTGATCATGGTATTTATCATTCGGATGTCGGGGGGCATATATGGAATAATATTGTTTTTTCTACCGCAGGATGGGGTATTCACTGTTGGAGTTCAATAGGTGCCGGCGCTGTTGCCAACAATCTGGTTTTTGGTAATAGAAGAGGAGGCATCATTATTGGTGCGGATCCACCAAAAGTTGCCGATAATTTTATCGTTTCAAATAATATCGCTGTCTATAATGCCAATTATGGCATTTGGGAAACTGGATCAGTAGGAAAAAATAACAAATATTACAATAACCTTGTATATGGTAATGCAAGCGGTGGTTTCTCTTTGCAGAATAGTAAAGATCAGGGAACTATTACCGCCGATCCACAGTTTGTGAATTATCAACCTGACGGCAGTGGTGACTATCATTTAAAATCAACAAGCCCTGCAATTGATGCAGGAACAAGTATCTGTGCTCCAGCAACTGATTTTGATGGCAACCCTCGGCCACAAGGAAAAGGGGTTGATATAGGGCCATACGAGTATCATTCTTCATCGTTAACTTCAACAGGGTCTTCAGGAAATTCCTTCCGTTACCCTGTTTTGTGTATAAACGGATGGAAAGCGGTAGGACCCATTTACTAGTGGAACGGATTCTAAGTGGTATGACACGTTTATGGGGAGCTTTTAGGTGATCATTAAAGTGATAAAAAGTATTCACGACCCGGCCTATGCGGATCTTGTCTGCCGCGCGGGAACGGTTTTTAATTCTCCCGGCTGGCTTGCCCTGTATGGAGACAAGCTGCAGCTCTTCGGCATCTATTCTGGCGATGATGAGCTGGCAGGTGCTTTTTTTCTGTACCGGGATAGGAAGGCTGGTTTCTCTTTCTTTAAAAACCCGCCCTACACGCCCCATATCGGCTGGATGTTTGAGAACAAGTCACAAAACCATGCCAAGGCACTTTCGCACAATAAAAACGCGATGGAAGTGCTGGCGGATTTTATGCAGGGTCTTCCGGTCGGCGTGATCAGCTGCGCATTCCCGTTCAGCGCTTCCGATATGCAGCCGTTCATCTGGAAAAAATTCAAAGTTGTTCCGCGTTACACCTACCGACTCCCCCTGGCATTGCCTGTTGAAGAGTTGGAAAAGCGCATGACTACCGAGTACCGGAATCGCCTGAGAAAAGCGGTAAAAGACGGACTGTCGGTGGAAAAGATCACGGACTACGACGTGGTGAAGAAGCTGGTACTGAAAACCTTTGACCGGAAGAACAAAGCGATCGATACGGATCTGCTGGAAAAGATCCTTTCCGGTTTTGCCGATGCGTCCAACAGTTTTGCTTTTGCTGCTATGAACAACGGCCAGCCGGTGTCGGCCACGCTCACCATTCACGACAAATCAACGGCCTATTATCTGCTTGGCGGCTATGATTCCGATCCTGCGGCGAAGCATGGGGGGGCGGGCATCCTGTGCATATGGCAAAGCATTCTGCATTCCAGGGAATCGGGCCTGGCCACATTTGATTTTGAGGGAAGCATGTTGCCGGAAGTGGAATCCTTTTTCCGCAGATTCGGAGCCGACCTGGTGCCGTACTTCACGGTCAATAAAGCCTGGCTGCCATTGGAATTCCTGCTCAAGCTGCTCAAGAGAGAACAGTTCTAAGGAGGGTTTGAATTAGTATGAAGGCAATCATTTCGCATGATATCGATCACATTACCGCCTGGGAGCATTTCAGACGCGATCTGATCATGCCCAAATTTCTCGTACGGTCGCAGATCGAATTGCTCAACGGCAAAATTTCCTTTTCCGAATTCTATAACAGGCTGGCTGATTTCTTCAGGAACAAATGGCAGAACCTGGATGAGCTTGTCTCGTTCAATCGATCGGTGGGAGTTCCTTCTTCTTTTTTCATCGGTGTTGCTAACGGGCTGGGGCTGTCTTACCCGCCCGAAGCTTCCGCCTACTGGATCATGAAATTGATTGACAAAGGTTGCGAAGTAGGGGTGCATGGAATTGAATTTGAAAACCCTGAGTTGATAAAAAAAGAGTACGAAGATTTCCGGAAAATTTCGAGCCTGGGCACTTTCGGGACACGAACACATTACGTCAGGAAGAATGCACAGACCTTTCGCTTCATGGCGGAGGCCGGGTATCTTTATGATAGCTCTGAGCATGCGTTCAAAAATCCTTACAGGGTCGGTGAAATGTGGGAATTCCCGCTCCAGATCATGGACGGCTGGGTGATTGAAAATGGCAGGAGATGGCAAACCCGTCATCTTTCCCAGGCGATCGATGCAACAAAAAGACTGATCGACGAAGCACATGATAAATCTCTGTCTTACCTCGGGATTGATTTCCACGACCGGCATTTTTCAAAGAGCTTTAAAACATGGATGGCATGGTACACCTGGCTGACAGGTTACCTTCATGAATGCGGGATCGGCTTTTGCGATTTCCGTCACGCGGTCGCGGAAGTATCCTAAATTGTATGGTATTGGTGCAGCGTGCTAGTTCTTGAGAGGATTATTTCATGATGGAATTTTCATTAGAGGGTTATGGTGAACTGCTTTCAGCGTTCAAAGACGCCGGCTACTCCTTTTGTGGGTTTGAGGAGATCGACTCCCGCCTGACAGAAGGGCATCCCTTCGTAGTACTCAGGCATGACATGGATATCAGTCTGCGCCCGGCTCTGGAGATTGCCCGTGTAGAGTACGAACAAGGAATACAGGCCACCTATTTCGTCCTGCTGCGCTCACCATTTTACAATAGTTTAAGTCGTCCTAGTGCGGAGTTCCTACTACAGATACATCGGTATGGGCACCAGATCGCCCCGCATTTAGATCTTGCTGCTTACGACAACGACTGTGTCAGAGCACTCATGGAAGTTGACATATTTTCTAAATTTTATCCATTTATAAATACCCGGCTAGTAAGTTTACACAGCTCCTCCTGTGATTTGCAGCATATGCCGATAGAATTATCCCAACAACTCAATAATGTTTACGGGCCGGCCGTTAGAGGAGAAACAGTCTATATAAGTGACTCAACCGGCAGATGGAGATACGGTCATCCTCTCGACTCCCAAGCATTCAAAACACGAAAGCCGATCCAACTTTTAACACATCCCATATGGTGGGTTCAGGAAGGTGAAACGGCCGCCCAAAAATTAGAACGCTGGCTCTATTCCGACTATCAAAATAGCTATGCAACTCTCAAAGAATTTATGCCGAAGCTGTTTAGACTCAATGAGCCGTAACAGGTGGGAGAGCACAAAGATAGCGCAGCAGTCTACGCTAAGTTCAAATTAGGAGGATCAAGACATGATTCTAGCAGCCCATCAGCCACAGTATTTATCCTACCCGGGTATTTTCGAGAAGATGGACAGAGCAGATGTGTTTGTGTTTCTTGACAATGTACAGTACGTAAAAAATGGATGGCTAAATCGCAATCGCTTACGGACACGAGAAGGGTGGATATTGGTAACACTTCCAGTCCACTCTGAACATACCAGCCGCATCTATGAGGTAGTTCCCGTGCAATCTGATTGGATCACCAAACATAGGAAAACAATCTCTCAGCTCTATAGCCGTAGCAAGTATCTTGAACGCCTCTCAGGCTTCTGGAGCATTTTGGATGAGGCGCAAAACGCATCACTTGCAGTAATTAATTCTAGAAGCACTTTAGAAATTGCAAAGGTTCTTGGCATTAAACCTGTGACAGTGTTAGAGAGCGAGTTAAATTTGAGTGCCGAAGAGTGCATGACTGCTGATCTACGCCTGATAACGCTTTGTAAAAAGCTCGGTTGCGATACATATCTTGCCGGTAAAAGCGGTAGAAATTATATGGATCTTAATGTATGGGAAAAGCATGGGATCCAGGTCAATTGGCAGGACTTTCAGCTTGAACCCTATAAGCAATTGTTTCCTGGATGGGTGGAAAACTTGTCAACTGTAGATCTGCTTCTCTGCTTACCAGATCCCCTCGATCATATAAGAAGAAGTCGAAGCTCGAAAGACGTGAGGCTCAAAGAGGATTCGGCAAATCTGCCTTCAATTTCACAATAGAAGCTGGCATCCGAAATGGCAAAGAAGCATGTAAACAATACTGGAGCAATCATCCATAACACCTAGTCCACAGGGTGGATACAGTTTATAGGTGGGTCAGAAGTAAATAGTAGCAGAAAGGCAGTTTTAGGAACAATATGAAAGTTATTGGACATCGTGGAGCAGCAGGTCTAGCTCCAGAAAATACCTTTGCGGGCTTTGACCTCGCTTTAGTAATGGGAGTAGATGGGCTGGAAACCGATGTACAACGGACAAAAGACGGAAAGTTAGTGCTTTTCCACGATGACCGCCTAGACAAAACAACCAATGGTACAGGAGTTTTGCAGGAAACTTGGTGGCAGGTGTTACAACAACTCGATGCAGGTTCGTGGTTTGATAGTAAATACTCAGGTGAGCGGATACCCCTCCTGACAGAAGCACTAAAGCGTTATGGGAGACGAACCTTTTTCGACCTTGAAATAAAACAACGCGGCATCGAATACGCAGTGCTGAGGATGGTTGAGCAATTAAACCTGTTAGATCGTGTCACCTTTACTACTCAAAACTTTCTAACAGTCTGCCATATCAAAGAGGCGAATCCTCTTGCTCGTGTTGGGTATTTAACGGCAGATTTCTCAGAGGAAAATGTCAAAAGAATGATCAGGGCAAAAATAGAGTGCTTTTGTCCAAGGGCAGAAAAGATTACAAGGCCGTTAGTTGATCACTGGCGCTCTTTAGGATTTTTCATTCGTGCTTGTGGGGTAAAGAACGTCGAGATGATGAAAAATGCCATTCAAGCTGGAGTTGATGGAATGACCTTTGACTTTCCTGACGCGCTGCTCAAGGAGTTAGGAAGAGGGTAAGCAAATCAGGTATATCCGTTGCAAACTAAGGTTCTTCAATGATCGTACGGATACACATAACCAGTATCTCGACTAGACGGTTAATCCTTGAGCTTGCTTGGACGCTTATTTCTCTCTATACTAGTAGCATAATCTGGCAAGTATTTTATGGATATAACTTACAAAAGATGTAAAGGAGGCCTGCATGCAGGAACAAGCTACTCTCTCTGTAGGGACGGTGATACGAGGGCAGTACATTGTCGAGGGCTTACTCGGCCGGAGCGGCTCTGGTGCAACCTATCTGGTGAGAGACCAGCGTGCCAGGGATGTTCCAAGCAATCTCTTTGTTCTCAAAGAAGTGGTTGAGCCGAATAAGCAAGCGCGACATCGACTCGCATCCGAGGGGAAATTACTCAGGCGACTGCATCATCCTGGTTTACCTCGGGTCCATCAAGTGCTCAACGATGACAAAAACAAGCGGGTGTACTGGCTCGTGGATTATATCGCCGGGCAAGACCTGGAAACGCTGCGACAACAGCAGCCTGAGCACCTCTTCGCCTGGCCTGAGGTCATGCACATCCTGGCCCCAATCATCGCAGCCGTGACCTACCTGCATCAGCAACGGCCTCCCATAATTCACGGCGACATCAAACCGGCCAATAGCGTCATACCCAGGGAAGACAGCGGAGTCGTGCTTGTCGATTTTGGCATGATGAAAGCGTGTGATCCAGGCTCGACCACAGCTACTGACTGGTACTGCTATAGAGCTCCGGAGCAGTTTAACGGGAGCATTGACGTACAGGCAGATATCTATGCATTGGGAGCGACATGCTACACGTTAGTGACAGGTAAGTTGCCTCCTAATGCCCACGCCCGCCTGACACAAGTGGGCAATGAAGCGATGGACCCCTTAGAGCCTGTAAACAGCGTAGTGCCGGCGATTCCCATGTATATAGGTAGAGCTATCGAGCGAGCGATGTCTCTGGATGCTCAACACCGTTTCTCGTCGGTTGAGCAGTTCTGGGAAGCGCTTTGGTTCGTCCTGGCAGAACAGCCTGCACCTGTGTTCAGCCTACCATCTGTTCCTCAAGGTTCGCCCACTGTCCCTGCCTCTGAGCTTGGGCAGGCGGTTGGGCAAACTATTGAAAAACCAGCACCAGAGCCGCTACCAGGTGTGCCTGCTAGTGTCGAAGAGCAGGAAGATCTGGATGATGAAAAGCAATTACCAGTTGGTCCCGTGCCGGAGAGCGTCAAAGAGCAGGAAGACCTGGACTCGGAAAAGACGCCCGTTGTACCCATGCTGGCTAGTGTCGATGAGCAGGAACATCTAGACATTGAAAAACCACCGCCAGTTGTACCCGTACCAGAGAGCATCGAAGAGCCAGAGGATCCAGACGCCACCGTTCGCTTACCAAAGCTGCCGCCAGTTGTACGCATACCCCGTAGAACCGAAGAGCAGAAAGACCTGGACTCGGAAAAGACGCTGCCAAAGCTGACGCTAGTTGCGCCTGCTGGTGTCAAAGAGCAAAAGGATCTGATTGTTGCAAAACTCCTTCCAAAGCCACCAGACGATGGAAGGGCCCCTATCTCCTTGAGAAAACCGGGTGTGCTTTTAATCGTCATTGTCTTACTTATCAGCCTGGGCATTGGAGCACCTTTCTTGTCTCGTGCGCGAAGTCATCCTGCAACTTATTCTGATACCCCGGCATCCCACACTATATCTCCTGTGTCTACATCCACCTCTACTCCTGTAGCATCCAGCCATTCAACATTAGCTGGATTGTATCACGGCGCTATTTACGACATAGCTGCGAACATTACCACAGAGATGTCGCTTGTGGGAATACAACAAACTCAGATAGGCATTAGTGGCAACTTTACCGGACTTCACAGGACTGGCACTTTCAACGGAATCTTCGATCCTCATCCCCCTAAACATATTCAGTTCACGGTTCAGGAGCCAGCAGGGCATTTAATTCTCTCCTTTGATGGGAACATGCAATCAGACGGCGAGCTCTCAGGAAACTATTGCAGTCTTAACCCGGCAGGACAATGTGTTGGCGAATACGGTCTTTGGAGTGTTGCTCCTGCGTCATAAGGTTATTGGACTGCACCACAAGACGACTGAATATCCAAATTGTGATAAAGAAAGAAGTATATTCATTTATAATCCGCGCCTGGATCAATTGCGCATATGTATAGAGAAGAAAATTCCCACACGAAAGGAGATCCCGGCAATGGAGCTGAACCATTCTCTGGCACTTACAATGCGGCGTCTTTCACTCGTCCTCGGTGTACTGGCCCTTATTGCGTTCTTTGGCACACAGGCAAAACCTGCCTCTGCCGCTACAAGCCCGTCTTTTGTGCGCATTATTCATGCCTCACCCTTTGTAGGAACCGCCGACGTCTTTGTAGATGGCTCGAAGCTGCTCAGCAGCTTCGCTTTTGGGGCCGTCACGGATTACGCAGCGATTCCACCAGGGCCTCACAAGGTGCAGATCGCCCTGGTGGGGAAAGGGATTGGCGCTTCGGCTCTTACAGAGACCCTGACAGTCAACCCAGGCTCTGCTTACACAGTAGCCGCCATCGGCACTCAAGCGAGCAACCTCTCGTTGCAAGTCTTTGCCGATAACAATGTCCTTGCTCCTGGTACCACCAAATTTCGTGTGTATCAGCTTTCCCCCGATGCTGGTTCCGTTACGGTGGCTGCTGGAGGACAAACGCTGGTCAACGCAATCAGTTACCAGAACGCCAGCAACTACCTCATAATTCCGGCAGGTGGATATACCTTTGATGTCAACTCTCCCACCAACAACGCAACGCTCTCGACTTCGGCAACACATGATACCAACAAGGTAGCGAGTCTCTTTGTGGTTGGCATGTTCAATGGCACACCTAAGAGTGCGCTTGTTACTGCGCAGGCCGAAGGTCTTCCTGGTGTACCAAACACGGGTAGTGACCCCTACGCCCTTTCGCGTACAGATACCGTACAATCCCTCACTCCCTGGCTATGGCCTTTAGGCATCGCGTCACTGCTACTCATCGGGAGTGGGTTCTTTATTCGAAAGGTCATAGTGAAGTGAAGCGGCCGTAGCCGTTAAGAGGGGTGTGCGTCGCATGCATGTCATCCGAGTGATATTACGCCTGGTTGCGCTGGTGATGATTCTCGTGCTTGGCGCGTGTGGTAACTCTGCCTCAAAAACGGCAGAGCTAGCCACCGCACGCGCAAACTCTGGCATCAGTACACCCACAAGGGGCTTTCTTGCTGGCGGTGATGCAAGAAAGACGGCAGAGAAGCCGGTACCCTTGCTTATTCCAGTACGCCTGGTTATTTCAGCCATTGAAATCAATGCGTCTATCGAGTCGGTAGGTATCCGGCCCGATGGTGATTTGGCAACACCCGCACACAATCCCTGGGAAGATGTAGGTTGGTATGACCTGGGGCCACTTCCCAGCGAGCGAGGGAGCTCGGTCATCGATGGACACCTTGATCGTCCCGGTGGCTACCCCGCGGTCTTCTGGCGTCTCCGTGATATGCAGGTAGGCGACGATGTACAGGTGACAAGTAATGCCGGGAAGACACTGCATTTCCGAGTGACACGCATTGCGTACTATCCACCAGACCAGGCTCCTCTTCAGGATATCTTTGGCAACCTGGGAGGTAGGTACCTGAATTTAATTACCTGCGCCGGGGACTGGATTCCTAGCCAGCACCAAACCACTTTACGTCTGGTCGTTTACACTTCTTTAGATTAGTGCTGCCATACTGATATCCACAAGCTGAACGATGTAAAGTAAGCACGAGAAAGCCATACATTAAATGAATTACAATCAGCAGTGGGGTATCCCTCCTCTCGACTTACGGTTGCAACCAGATGAAGTACACGTTTGGCGGGCGCCTTTGGTAGTGCCCGAATCCGTTCTAGAGCAACTGAACCAGCTTCTTTCAGAGAGCGAAACTACAAGAGCTACGTCTTTTCGCTCTGCGGAAGATCGCGGGCGTTGGATCGTAGCACACGGAGTTTTGAGGATTCTCCTCAGCCGCTATCTGTGCCTGAATCCACGTCTACTTCATTTTGACTTTACTACCTACGGTAAACCATTCCTGGCGTTTCCAGCACTGAATACTCCACTAGAGTTTAACCTTGCTCATTCACGCGACCTTGCGCTCTACGCTCTTACATATAGCAGGCAAGTTGGGATCGATGTTGAGTACAAACGAGCCGATATCGATTACGAGGCGCTAGCTCAAATTGCCTTTTCACCAAATGAGCAGGCAACATTGCGCTCTTTGCCCAATGCTCTAAAGCAAGAGTTCTTTTACTCCTGTTGGACCCTTAAGGAATCGTATATTAAGGCAAAAGGCAAAGGTATGTCTATTCCTCTCGATCAATTCGATGTTTCTTGCCAATCGGGAGAGCCGGCAGCGTTACTCCAGAGCCGGGAAGATCCTCATGAAATCAGGCGCTGGGCGCTACGGGAACTTGCTCCTGGACACGAGTATGAAGGGGCTATCACTGTAGAAGGAAGCGGGTGGAGTCTCAGTTGCTGGCAGTGGCAATACTAATACTGTTGTCTGCAAGTAGGTGATATAGTAGGCTTCGTGAGGGAAAAGCGCCTCAATTCTCGATTCCATTGTTAGTTTCATCCTCCAATACGCCAACACCATCTCAGTGAAAAATTTGCTAGTAAATATGTTAAAATAGGATGGTTCTTCTTTTGACATCATATCCTTGATCGCGTTTCGATAGCTTGTATACACAAACCTCTGTTGAAACGTGTAAAGTATAGTTTATCGTTCGAAAGGAGGAATGCTTCGATGGAAGTACTGACCGTGCGCCAACGCGCACGCAGAATCACGTGGTTTGTGACAGTTCAGCTGATCGCCTGGTTGGCTGGATTCTTGTACAAACGTTCTTCTCTCTTTCCGCATTTGGCCGTACCATCCCCTTTGCCGTTACCATTGTGATCGAAGCAATCTGGTGGATTGCGACTCTTGTTATCATGTTTCTCCTGTTTAGACGAGAATATAATGGCTTTGTGCAAGCTGTGCTTGAGTTGGAGGATGCGAATAAGAGGCTGAGGAGGGCGACGAGCAGCTTTCTGTTAGAACGAAGCAATCTGAGCGATCAAGAACAATAAGAGGGAATCTACAGGTGGTTCAACGGCGGGTTGTTCAAAGAGACAAGCAATCTTAATGAAACATAGCCGGTGATTACGACACTCGTTCAACCCACCAGGGGAAAGCTGGTTCTTACATGGTCAACATTCGGGAGCCTGAAATGATTCGAGACTACCAGGTAGACGAATGGGCAGCACCGGTGATTGAGGATGCGGAGATCGTACCCGATGGGCGTCTGAATTGGTTTGATGCCAAATCTTCACGCCAGCCAAGCGATGAAGCCCTGCTCACTGCTCTTGCCGACGGCGCAGCATGGGCCTTGGAAGCGCTGTATCAACGCTACAGTCGAAGCCTCTACTCCCTGGCCTACTGTAGGTTGCCAATCAACAGGTCGCTGAAGATCTGCTGCAAGATGCATTCCTGGCTGTGTGGCGATGCGCCACCTCTTATTCTCCGCAAACAGGCCCAGTTCGAAGCTGGCTTTTCACCATACTGCGTCATCGAACGATCGACTATCTACGCAGAGTCCGCTCTCAATCAACTTTACAGGAAATACCGCTAGAAGAAGTAGAAGTAGCACTAGACGAGAGCATCACTTCGCCCGATACCTGGGAGGAAGCCTGGCGATCCGTGATAAGTTCACACGTTCGGGCGGCACTCATGAAGATTCCCATCGAACAGCGATTGGTTATCGAGCTTGCTTACTTTCAAGGATGGACTCATGTAGAAATTGCCGAGGGAATGCAGATTCCCCTCGGCACTGTAGAGGGGCGTTTGCGACTTGGCCTCACCTCAAGCAGATACTCATACAGATGGGCATGGATGATATGTGATGGCTATTTCGCGACAGCAGCAGGATCCCGTGAACATATTTGCCGAATTCTAAAAAGCTGTTTATTTCGAGTTTGAGTTCGTAAGATTCCAGGCGTTAAAGATGGTCCTTAGATGTCAGCTCCACCACTGCCACAACTGGTCTGGCAGGCGCATTCTTACTGGCAAATGGCCCAGGTTCTCTACTCACGACAGCAACTTCATATCCAGCGATATTGCCTGGATACGTCACAATTGCAACACCGTTCTCCATGCTGAGCAGCCCGATACTCCTTGGTCGTTTATCATGGATCAGCCAGCCTTGATAGACTTGTGTACCCTGAAGTTGCGGAAGTCCTTGTATAAACAGTAACGTAATATTCTGCTCTGGTAGATAGATTACTTTACCTGAGGCTCCCCGCGGAGAGGCGTTACCTCGAAATGGATAAGCCAGAACGAACCAGTGTTGCAGAGAAGTAACTTGATATTCAAGCGAAGTATTTTGTTGATGAAGGGAAACATTCCAAGGGGTCATGCCGCCAAACAGCAGCAACATCAGCACACCTGCTATGGCCAATAGCTGCGTGCTCCAACGTCGTCTGGGGCGCGAGCCCGTTGGAGTTGTTTGAGTCGAAGTCGTTCTGCCCTCGTGGCGAATTGATTCGAGCACGCGCCTGTGTTGGCTACTTGGGACATCCGTTCACAAAATAGAAAAGTTGTACCAGGATAATTTCTCGTTTTCCATATCGCCTTCACAAAGAGATGCACTACCAAGAAATGCGAGGCCAAACAA
>Ga0070717_10001707_pt1 | contig 15304 bp, 9 predicted proteins | sample LARL113metaG_FD_71366 | JGI IMG/M metagenome (GOLD analysis project Ga0070717, IMG submission 71366) | Corn, switchgrass and miscanthus rhizosphere microbial communities from Kellogg Biological Station, Michigan, USA - LAR L11-3 metaG | ecosystem: Host-associated > Plants > Roots > Rhizosphere ... | reverse complement strand
CAGGCTGTAGGATCCGTAGAGCCCGCCCACCGGGATCTTGTTGATGTTGGAGTAGAAGTTCTCGGTGGAGCCCTGCCCTGTCAGCAGGACGTCGCGGGTCGCATTGCCGATGTACTGCAGTTCGAACACCATGCGCGCGGGGAGTTCCTGGTCCACCATCGCAACCCAGTTCATGGTGTAGGGAATGCTGTCCTCGCCCCTGCGGATGGCCTGCACGCCGGTGGGGCAGTTGTTGCCGCCGTATGCGCCCAGACCGCCCGCGCTGGCTCCGGTGGGCAGTGCGCACCAGGTGGAGTTCGACGGTTTAAAGCCGGCCAGTTGGGCCAGGGCCGTGGTCGAGCCGGTGGTGACGCTCGCAACGTTCCACGACGGGTTTAATGCGGGGTCAACCGCGCCCTCCGAGAACTGGAAGCGGTAAAGTCCCCAGCCCCCGCGAATGACCGTCCTGCCGTTGCCGTGGACATCGTACGCGGCGCCCACGCGCGGGTCAGGGTAGAGGAAACGCGACTTGAAGCCGGAGATCGGAACGCGGCTGTCGTTCTGGTGCCACCGCATGCCGGGCCATGCCACGTTGGGAATGCCCGTGTTGTGGTTGGAGTCCGCGTCGTACGCCGCCGGGTCCCAGACCGCCAGCCCGGGGCCGGACTTCGGGTACCACTGACCTTCGTGCTCGAAGCGGACGCCAGCGTTGATGGTCAGCTTCTGGGTCATGTGCCACGCGTCCTGCACGTACACAGCCCATTCGTTGAAGCTCATGTCGTGGGGAGGCGCCGCGGCTACCTGCGACTCGCTCTGCGCGTGCCCGAGCAGTTCGTCCGCGAACTCGTTGCCCGTGGTGGTGTTGCCCCAGTTGTCGAACTCGATCATGCCCTGGGGCCAGTTGCCATAGCCGGTGGTCTGCAACTGGTTGTTGTCGTCCCAGAAAACGCCGGCCTTCACGCTGTGCCTGCCCATCACCTTGGTGAAGTTGTCCTGCACGCCGTAAATCTTCTTCACGTTTCCGTACGCATTGTTGAAGCCCTTGATCATGGGCGGCGCATACAGGCTGGAGAAGCTGCCCGTATTGTTACCCGTGACGTTGGCCCAGCTGATGATGTTCGGGATCTGGTCGATGCTGAGATCAGCAGGCGTGCCGAACGGGTTCACGTTCTGCATGCCGATGGCCGACATGGACATCGCGCCGGGATTCACGAACGCCGGCGGGAATGTGAAGTAGCTGTACGAGAAGCTGGCTTCGTTGGTGGTAGTGGGGTTGAGAATGCGCGTGTAGTTTACGGTCCACAGGTTGGCCAGCGTGTTGGCGTGAAGAGACGACGGCACGGGGGCCGCATCGCCCGGCGCCCACCAGATGCCGAAGTTGTTGATGTCGGCTTCGTTCTGCTGCGTATAGACGACGCTGAATTTGTCGTTCTGCGTCGGATCGAAATCTCCGCGCAGGCGCAGTTCCCAGCGGTTCACGGGAGTCTGATCAAGGAACTGGTAGTTGTAACCATTGTGGGTGGCCGGATCCACGTTGGGCGGATGCAGCCGGTTGAAGTACGACAGAAGAGCCAGTCCGTTGGGGTCGATCGCGGCCTTGTTCACCAGCACCCCGTTGCTCCAGTCCGCAAATCCCGGCTGGCCGGCGGCGCCGCAGTATTGCGTGTAGGTGGGCGCGGCCGAGCAGGGGGCCTTGGCCGTACTCCATGACAGCGAGTTGGGTGATTGGGCACCCGGCAGCGTAGCGGTGCTGAAGTCCCCGTTGAGCATCGCCGCGGTCGGCGTCACCAGGTAGTGCAATGTCGGAAACGGGGTCTGGAACATCTTCTCGAACCCGGCAAAGAAGAACAGCTTGTCACGGTTCTTGTTGAAGCCGATTCCGGGAATGCGTACCGGGCCGCCCAAGGTGGCCCCGGGATACCACTGGTGATCCATGGGCCGCGTTGCACCGGGATTGGCAGCCTTGTAATACGCATCATTCGCGTTGGCCTGCCAGTCGCGGCCGTAGATATACACGTCGCCATGGTACTTTTGGCCGCCCGCCTTGCTGGTGATCTGTATGATTGTCGGACCGCGCGCCGTGTCTGCTCCGAACGCCGCATTCAGGTATGTGAATTCGGCCGTCTGGTCCTGGTTGACATTCGCAATCTGCGTTCCCATGTTGCCGATGTCGATCAGGCCGGCGCCGTCCAGCGTCATCTGCATGCCGCCGTAGGGCTGCGTGCCGTTGGCCGAGAACGAGCCGATGGGGCCGCTGTTAGTCGCGGTGGTTTGGGAATTGAATTCCGACTGGTTCAGGCCCGAATTCAATCCCATACCGGGCATGAATTTGACCAGCTCGGAAGCATTACGCCCTTGGATAGACAGGTTGTCCACCAGGTCCTGGGTAATAGTCGTGCTGCTCTCGCCGTTGTCGGTGGGAATCTCCGCACCAAGATCGGCAGTCACTTCCACCTGCGTCGCCTGGCCGGTGATCGCCATCGTAAGATCGGTAAGCTTGTGATCCTCGCCCGCGTGCATCACGATGCCAGGGGTGTTGAAATCGCTGAACCCCGTGGCCGTGATGCTCAGGTTATACGTGCCCGGGGGAACCGCAGCGAACGTGAACATGCCTTCCCCATTGGACACGGTAGTGCGTTTATCGCCGGTGGTGGCGCTTGTGAGCGTAACCGTGGCGTTCGGAATGACGGCGTGGCTGGCGTCCTGGACCGTGCCGCTGATCGTCCCCGTTTCCCGCTGCGCAAACGCGGCGGACAGGAAGAACAAGCTGCACATAAGTGCCAGAAAAACAATCGGAAAACGCAGGCTGTGCTTGCGCGCACACTCCTGCTGATGCAATGAAGACAGTGTCTGCATCGTAGGCCTCTCCTCGTCGAAACCATCTCCTCCGCGCGTGGGCAAAGCTCGACTGTCACGCTCTGCGGGCGAACGAGGATAACGGTGTCACATTGTGGTCTTGATTTGGTGCTCCAGCAGATAACTCACAGCGAACAAGTGACTGGATGCGATGGTAACGATGATGGTCCGCGGCTATATCAGTGCCGGACCCTCTTGAGGGTCCCCTTCCAGCACTCTTGATAGCCTCGGCATTTTCGTTGGAGTCTTCCCGTATCTCAGTACCGCCGGTGCGCTTGTTTCAGGCAGATCTCAGTCGTTCACATCTGATGCGCGGTATCCGTATCCGTGTTGCACGAATGAAACTGAACCCGCGCCGAAGGTCGCCGGACAATTTACACTGAAGATGTGGCCGTAAACGTCCCATCGCGCCTGCGCATCGCCGCCATTCGCTTCCTCAATCCGGCGCCCCTGATGTGGGATTTCGAACACCCGCCGCTCAACTCCGAACTTGCCTCGCGCTACCAGGTCGACTGGATGCTCCCCTCGGAGTGCGCCGACCGGCTGGCTGACGGAACCGCCGACATCGGCCTCGTGCCCATCGCTTCCCTGGCGCTTAACCCGCGGCTCCGCATTCTTCCCGGCTGCACCATTGCCTCGAAATACCGCGTCCGCTCGCTGCTGCTGGTGCGCCGCGCCCTGCAGCCGCTCCAGCAACTGCGCACGGTCGCCGCCGATACGGCCAGCCGAACCACCATCGCGCATGCGCGCATTCTCTTGCATCACTGGGGGAATCCGTCGCCCGCGTTTCTGCCTATGCCTGGAGACCTCGACACGATGCTGGAACGGGCGGATGCCGCCATCGTGATCGGCGACCCCGCTTTGCTGGCCATCGAAGAGCGCGCCAATCGCGAGGAACGCACCGGCGAAGAACTCGTGTATCACGACCTCGCCGCAGAGTGGCGCGCCCTGACGGGCCTTCCGTTCGTATCCGCGGTATGGGGAGTCAGCAGTGCATGCAGTGGAGCTTTGGACGAGCGGGTTGCTACCGACTTGATTCGCTCCCGCGATCATGGCCTCGCGAACATTGAGGCGCTGGTAGCAGAGTGGGCTGAGCGCCTGCCCATACCCGATGACGTGATCCTCTCCTACTTCACTTCGAACATTCACTATGTTCTCGATGAGGAATGCCAGGAAGGCATGCGCTGCTTCTTCCGCAAGGCCGCGGAATTCGGCATTCTGCCGGACTATGAATTTTCCGTGAGCGAGCTAGCAATCAGAAGCTAATAGCTACAAGCTAGCGGCTACAAGCTGTCTTTATATTTCCCACCGCAACAGCGCCGTACCCACCGTGAATCCCGCGCCCACAGCGGCCAGAAGCACCAGGTCGCCCTTCTTCAGCTTGCCCTGCTCGATGGCCGTTTCCATGGCCAGCGGAATGGTCCCCGCGGACGTGTTGCCGTATTTATCGATATTGATAATGACGCGCTCCGGGTCCATGCCCAGGCGGTCGGCCGTCGAAGTAATGATCCGCTTGTTGGCCTGGTGAGGAATGAAGCACCCCAGGTCGGCGCCAGTGATCCCGTTGCGCTCCAGCACCTTCTGCGTGGCCTCCGCCATCTTGCGCACCGCAAACTTATACACGGCTTGCCCATCCTGGTAGATGTAGTGCATCTTGGCGTCGACGGTCTCGTGCGATGACGGATTCAGGCTGCCCCCGCCCTTCAGATTCAACGACACGCCGCCCGACCCATCCACCTCACCCACAAAATCGATCATCCCGATCTCGCCATCTTCGGCCGGTTCCAGCAGCACGGCGCCGCCGCCGTCGCCGAACAGCACGCAGGTAGACCGATCGGTGTAGTCGGTCATGCGCGTGTTGGCATCGGCCCCGCACACCAGCACTTTCGTATGCGCGCCGCTCTGTACCAGGTTGACCCCGGCCTGCAGCGCAAACACAAACCCCGAACAACCCGCGGAAACATCGAATCCCCACACTCCCTTGGCGCCAATCTTGTCCTGCACCAGGCAGGCCGTGGAAGGAAACATCATGTCGGGCGTCACCGTGCCCACAATGATCACTTCGAGATCGCTGGGCGCGATGCCGCGCGCCGCCAGACACTTCTTCGCCGCCTCCACGCACATATCGCTGGTGCCCTGGCCCTTGGCCAGCACATGGCGCTCGCGAATTCCGGTGCGCTCCAGGATCCACTGGTCGTTGGTTTCGACCATCTTTTCCAGATCCTTGTTGGTGAGAATTTGCGGGGGTACGTAGGTTCCAAGCGCCGTAATCTTGGCGCGCCTGCCCACCACGGGACGAACGGTGAGAGTCAAAGCAATCTCCTGGACGCGCGAGAACCGGAGCCGGCCCGTTCGCGCTGGACACCATCATGAAAGTTCAAATTGAGCGGAACCGGCGTTGATTGCGCAGGTTCACGTGCCATCTTCAGTTCTCGGGGCAATAATAAAGGCGCCCTCGGCGCCCATGCGCATTTCACGCGGGTGAAAAACGCCCCATCAAGTACCGGGTGACCTACTGCGCCCGTACTAGCCCGTTACCGTTGCTTCCTTCCGGACCTGGCGGGGTTGGCGGGATTACGTCGCGTAGGACCCGGCACGCTTGATTCTAGCACCTGTGGGCGAGCCGAAGAGGCTTCCAGGTCGAATGCAGCGTTGACCAGCGCGATGTGCGAGAACGCCTGCGGAAAATTCCCCACCAGGCGCTTGCGATCCAGGTCGTACTCCTCAGAAAGCAGGCCGAGATCGTTGCACAATGTGAGAAGCCGCTCAAACAGTTTGCGCGCGTCGTCCATGCGCCCGATGGCCTTAAGGCTGCTCACCATCCAAAAGCTGCAGGCCAAAAACACGCCCTCACCTGGTGGGAGTCCGTCGTTCACCTTCGACGTGTCGTAACGCAGCACCAGCCCCCCCGGCATCAGCTCGCGTTCGATCGCCTCTACCGTGCCCTTCACGCGCGGATCGCTGCCCGGCAGGAATCCGACCACCGGCATCAGCAGCAGCCCGGCGTCAAGCGCTTCCGAATCGTAGGACTGCACGAATGCATTCTTTTTGCCGTTGAAAGCGCGATCGCAGATCTGCTGATGAATGGTGTCGCGGATCGACTTCCATTTGTCGATCGGGCCTTTGTAGTTGAGGTGCCCTGCCAGGAGCACGGCGCGATCGAACGCCACCCAGGCCATCATCTTGGAATAGGTGAACTGCTTCGCGCCGCCGCGCGTTTCCCAGATCCCCTCATCCGGATCCTGCCAGATGGTTTCCAGATGTTCGAGAAGCAGAACCAGGATGCGAAAATCTCGCTCCGAGTGGCGCGACATGGCGCGCTGCGCGTGATAGAAGGAGTCCAGGACTTCGCCATAGATATCGAGCTGTACCTGGCCGGCCGCGGCGTTGCCGATGCGCACGGGCCGCGAATTCTCATACCCCGGAAGCCAGTCGACCTCCCATTCCACGAGCTGGCGCTCGCCCTTCAGGCCGTACATGATCTGCACCTGCTCGGGGCTGCCCGCCAGCGCGCGCAACAGCCAGTCCTGCCACGCTTCGGCTTCATCGAAATAGCCGCCGTTGGTCAAAGCCATCAACGTGAAAGTCGTATCCCGCAGCCAGCAGAAGCGGTAGTCCCAATTGCGCACGCCGCCAATGTGTTCCGGAAGCGAAGTCGTCATGGCCGCCACCACGCCGCCCGTGGGGCGAAACGTCATCGCTTTCAGCGTGATCAGTGAGCGCTCAACCACGTCCCGGTATTGACCGTCGTACTGCAGCCGGCCGCTCCATTTGGTCCAGAAGTCTTCGGCGTCTTTGAGTGCCTGCTCGGCGTCGATCGGATCCGGGTCGGGAACGTGCGAAGGCCCGTACGTCAGCGTGAACCAGAAGCGGTCGCCTTCCCTTACCGTGAAATCCGCGACAGTCTTGAGGTCCTCGCCGTGCACGGGTATCGAGGAGTGCAGCACCGTCAGGTTGGGGCCCGCGACGGCACGCACGCCATCCTCGATGCGGGTTACCCAGGGAACCGTGCGGCCATAATCGAACCGCAGTGACAATTCCATGCGCACGTCCACGCTGCCGCGCACGCCTTCAACGAAACGCACCACGTCGGAGAACTTCTCGCGAATGGGCATGAAGTCGATCAGGCGGATCGATCCCTGCTCGTTCTCTAACGTGGTTTCAAGAATCAGGGTGTGGTCGCGATAACGCCGCGAACTCTTCCACTCGTCCTTGCACGGCGAGATCTTCCAGCAACCGTTATCTTCGGTCCCGAGCAAGGCTGCGAAACAGGCCTCGGAGGAAAACTCAGGCCAGCACAGCCAGTCGATGGAGCCGTTTCTGTCTACCAGGGCGGCCGATTCGCAATCGCCGATCAGGGCGTAGTCTTCGATTTTTCCGGCCATCCGGACCTATTGCTCCCGATAGTTGCGCATCAACCCGCCGTCAATTACGAATGTGGAGCCGGTGACATACGACGCGTCTTCTGACGCGAGGTAGGCTACCAAGCCCGCCACATCGTCCGGCGTGCCCAGCCTGCCCAGCGGGATATTGGCCAGCAGGGCGTTCAGTTTGGGCTTGTCCTCAAGCAGCGCCTTGTTGATGGGCGTAGCGATCGCCCCGGGCGCAACGTTGTTGACGGTGATGCCCAGCGGACCCAGTTCCACGGCCAGGTCGCGCATCAGCATGCGCAACCCGCCCTTGCTGCAGCAGTAAGTCGCGAACCCGGGAAACGACATGTCCTCGTGCACCGAGCTGATGTTGATAACCCGGCCCGGTTTCTTCGCATCGCGCAGCCGCCGCACGAACGCTTGGGTGAGAAAGAACGGGCCGCGGAGGTTCACCGCCATGATCTTGTCGTAGTCCGCCTCGGGAGTGTCCCAGAACATCGATTTCTTTTCCATGCCGGCGTTGTTCACCAGGATGTCGGCGGAGCCGAACTGCGACCACGCGGTGTCCACCAGCTTGCAGATATCTTCCTCGCGGGTCACATCGCCTTGGACGATCTGCCCTTCGCCGCCGCACTGCTCGATTTCGCGTTGCGTCTCTTCGGCGCCCTCGGGCGTGCCCACGTAGTCAACAATGACCCGTGCGCCCTCGCACCCCAGCCGCTTCGCGATTCCCTGCCCGATACCGGAACTGGCGCCGGTAACGATGGCAACTCGTCCCTTTAAACCTTGCATGTCGATTCCTGGTGATTGGATTGCGGTCGGGAAGACACACCCTCCACGACCGCCTTTTCCCAATCACTCTCGGCGATTTTTATGCGCTTGCGGTTCGACGTCCGGTGATAAGGCGCAGCAAGGCCGTAAGGATAACGGCGCCGATCACAGCGATAATGATGCTCACAATCATGCCGTGCTGACTGGCTGTGCCGAACCCAAGGCTATTCCCAATAAAGCCGCCGATCAGTGCGCCGACCAGGCCGACAATCATATCCATGATGAACCCGTATCCCGAGCCCCTCATCAGCTTGCCTGTAATCCACCCCGCGACCACTCCGATGATGATCCACGCAATCAGTCCATGTCCCTGTTCCATGTGCACTCCTCCTCGTGGGCTTTGATGCATGCAGTCGCTTAGCCGAAAGCTTTGTACGGACATATTCCATCCGCGGCTTACTCCCGCCCTCCGTGGTCTTGAATTGACTCACTGCCAACCTGCCGCGCCCGTTGGGCTTCAGGTCGTGGAGGGTGACAATCGAACTTCGCCCGGTATACCTTGGAATCACACTTGATTCAGTCAGGACACCCGTGTTTTACCCTGCTCTTCGCCCCCGGTACCTTGTGAATTTCGGCTCCGTTTTGTTCCTCCTGGCCGCCCACCCGTCGCCCGCGCAACAACCCGTCCAGCCCTGGAAATCTCCCCATTTTTCGCTCTCCGCCAGGGACCTGTTCCAGGCGGCCTCCACTATGTCCACACCCGAGGGAGCCAATGCCGCCGTGCTCGAAGACGACGAAACCTTCAGCTTCGACGACTCCGGCCGGCTGACACATACCGTCTATTTCATCTACAAGGTCCTCACCCAGAAAGGCGCCGAGGGCGGGGATGCTTTCTCAGTGGGCTGGCAGCCCTGGCACCAGGACCGTCCTGAAATCCGCGTGCGCGTCATTACGTCCGACTTCGCCGAGCACCTCCTCGATCCCAAGACCATCACCGAAGGCCCGGCACGGGAGGGCGAATACAAGACCTACAGCGATGCCAAGCGCCTGCGCGCCCCCTTTCCGGCCATCGCTCCGGGAGCCGTCATTGAAGAAGAATACGTGGAGCGCGAAACCCAGCCCCTCTTCTCCGCTGGTCAGGCGGGCTGGACCACGTTCGGGCGCGAGAGCGTTCCCGTCGAGCACAGCCGGGTCCAATTCGACGCCCCCGCCTCTCTCCCGCTTCGAACCAGCACCTTGCTGCTGCCCGATGTGAAACCGGTGCGCGAAGAGTCCAACGGGCGCGTCAAGCTCACCTTCGACATCGGCCGCCTCGAAGGCATTGAGCCGCGCGATCCCAATCTTCCCAACGACGTGCCGATCTACCCCCAACTGAGCTACTCCACAGGAGCTTCGTGGCAGGCGATCGCGGCCGCGTACACCAAAATCGTGGACACGCACGCGGACGTGGCCGCCGTCCAGGACACGGTGAACAAGCTCATCGCGGGCAAGAACTCGGTGGCCGAGAAAGAGGCGGCCATTCTCGATTATGTCGGCCGCGAGGTGCGCTACACCGGCATCGAATTCGGCGACGCGGCCCTGGTCCCGCGCGATCCCACGGAAACGCTGGGCAAGAAATACGGCGACTGCAAAGACAAGGCCACGCTACTGGTGACCATGTTTCGCGCTGCCGGAATTCCCGCCTACATCGCCCTGCTCAACGCGGGCGGCCGCATGGATGTTCCTGCAGACCAGCCCGGCATGGGCCTCTTCGATCACGCCATTGTGTATGTGCCGGGTGCGCCAGCCTCAGGAAAATCCAAGAACCAGACAAGTGACTTGTGGATCGACGCCACCGACCGCTACGCGCGCCTCGGTCAGTTGCCCATCGCCGACCAGGCCCGGATGGCGCTCATTGCGCGACCCGAAACCACGGCGCTGCTCAAGATTCCCGAGTCCAGTTCCAAGGACAATGTCCTGGTCCAGTTCCGCGAAATCAAGCTCAGCGAAAATGGCCCCGCCACCATTGCCGAGAAAACCCAGCCACACGGCGTTTACGAGTCGCGCTACCGCTTCTTTTATGCCGATAAGCCGGACAAGGAAACGCGCGACAACCTGGCCGGCTACGTCAAGTCGCAATATCTTTCTGACGATCTGGGCGACGTCGATCGCACCGACCCCGCGGACCTGTCTCGCCAGTTTGAACTCACCATTTCCTGCAGCAAGGCGCGGCGAGGCTACACCGATTTGGCCAATGGCGTAGCGGCCATACGCCTTGATGCCATATTTTTTCGCCTCCCCGAAGACCTCCGTCACAGGGCAGATGCGGCCGAAAACAAGGACCCCGGCAAGGACCAGGACAAGGATCACTCCAGCCAGTCCCGTACCGTGGACTGGCAGCTCATCGAACCCTACAGCGAAGACTGGAGTTACCGCATCATTCCTCCGCTGGGTTTCGTGCCCAAGGAGCTACCCAAAGATGATTCCATCTCCCTTGGCCCTGCGCTGATCACGGAAAAATTCTCGATTGATAAGGACGGCGTAGTCCTCGCGCATGTTACCTTCGACACCGTAAAGCGCCGCTACACGGTTGCCGAAGCCACGGAGTTGCGTAACAAGGTGGCTGACCTTATCTCCGGCCCCGCGATCATCATTAACTTCGAGCCCGAAGCCGAGGTCCTGCTCCGCGAAGGCAAAGTCCGCGAGGCGCTGGCCGGTTATCGCAGCATGATCGCCCAGCACCCCACGGAAGCAGTGCACCATCTGCAAGTGGCCAAGGTGCTGTTGGATGCAGGCATGGGCGAAGCGGCTCGCGCCGAGGCTCGCCAGGCGGTCAAGCTCGAGCCCAATTCCGCGCTCGCCGAAAAAATCCTGGCGCAGATTCTGAAATTCGATCTCGTGGGACGCGGCGTTCGCCCGGGCAGCGACCTGGCAGGCGCCGCTGAAGCGTTTCGGGCCGCCGTGAAACTCGACCCCAACGACCACGGCACCCAAGGCGATCTTGCCATCCTGCTCGAATACGATCCCGCGGGACGGCGCTACAGCCGCCAGGCGCACCTGAACGAGGCCATCGCCGAATACGAAAAGCTTGGCCAGGACACCCTCAATGAGCTGAATCTTTCCAATAACCTTGTCTACGCGCGGTTCTATGCCGGCGACTATGCGGCCGCATGCAAAGATGGGCGGGCCCTGAATCCGCAGCCCAAGGCTTTGCTGGCCGCGTGCATCGCGGCGCAGCAGGGCAGCAAGGCCGGGCTGGCGGAAGCCAACAAGCAGGCTTCCGACGACAACAACCGCAAAGAAATTGCCCACACCGCGGGCGAGATGCTGATGAATGTGCGCATTTACCCGGCCGCCGCCGATCTGCTCGAGGCGGGCGCGGCCGGCGACAATGCCGCGCAGTCAATGGGCCTCGCCTCCATGCTGCATGGCGCGCAGCATTACGAGGACCTGCACTTCGCGGACACTCCTGCCGATGTGGTGAAGCATTTTTTCCTGCTGTCGATGGATTCGCAACTGACCGAGCCCATGCTAAAGCCGCTGCTCAGCCGTAACGCATGCAAAGTCCTCGACAGCGAAGATGCGGACGAGAAGAAGAAAACATTCGAGAGCGGACGCCAGATCAACAGCCAACTGGCGCGCGAGGGCAGTTTCCTCGACGTGACCCTCGACATCATGGCGCAGGCATTCGATCCTAAGGGCGAAGGCAGCGATGCGGTGGGCTACCGCGAGAAGGTGCAGGTTCCGGGCGGCGCCAACCTGACCATGTTCGTCGTAAAAGAAGACGGCCACTACAAGGTGCTCGATTCGCTCGAAAAACCCAACTCCATCGCGCTCGAGATCCTCGACCGCGTCAACACCGGAGACCTGAAGGGCGCCAAGCAACTGCTCGACTGGCTGCGCGAAGATGCACACCTCGAGGGCGGAGACGATCCCCTGGGCGGCCCCGTGTTCCCGCGCTTCTGGATCCGCGGCGCCGCGCCTGACCCGCGCCGCATGAAGCTGGCTGCCGCATCCATCCTCGTCGGCACCCGGCCGACGATGGCGCTGGGCGTACCCATTCTCGAGGAAGCTCGCAAGACCGCCCCGACGGAACAGGAGAAGACCAACATTCTTCTGGCGCTCTCGGCCGGCTACTTGGCCCAGCAAAACTTCGCCGGCCTGCTCGATGTCTCGTCAGAGTTGCTCAAGCAAGCCCCGGAGTCGCGCTCCGCCTTCCTGAGCAACATTGAGGCGCTCACTGGGTTGAAGCGCTACGACGAGGCTCTGGCCCTCGGCGACGAGCGGCTGAAATTGCTGGAGAACGATGTCGATGCGCTGCAGGCCAAGATGGAAGTGGAATCGGGCCGCGGCAACTATGCCGCCGCGCAGCGCTGGGCGAAGGAAGTCGCCGACCAGGGCAAGCAGAACGCCGAACTTCTGAACTCCTCGGCCTGGTTCGCACTCTTCACCGGCAAGGTGCAGGACAGCGACATTTCCAACGCCCTCAAATCCTCGCAGTTATCCAAGGAGAACCCGCACATCGTGCACACGCTTGCCTGTCTCTATGCCGAAACCGGCAGGACCAAGGATGCCCGCGAACTGCTCCTACGCAGCATGGATGATCTCAACCTCGACGAGCCCAACGACGATTACTGGTACGCCTTCGGCCGCATAGCCGAGCAGTACGGCGAACGCGACGTGGCCATCGCCGATTATCGCAAGCTGCAGAAGCCCAAGTTCGCGCTCGCCATTCCGATATCGTCGTACACCCTGGCGCAAATGCGCTTGAAAGCCATGGGCGTAACCGGTGCCGAACAGTCTTCCGCGCGGAAATAAAGCTTTTTCTTGCCACTGTCATCCAGAGTGCAGAGAAGGATCCGCGGTTGCTTATCAGTCCAGCCGGGTCAGAAACGCATCGCCTTCCTCCGGCCGCAGCTTGTGGGCAATCACCTCCGCCTGTTCGCGATTGTCGCCCTGCGGCCGGATCCTGACCCAATAACTGTGCTCCTGCCCGGGAAACTCGATCACGCTCGCTTCCGGGTATTTCTTGATCAGCTGCGACTTCAACCGCGTCGCCTTGCTCTCGCTGTGAAATGCGCCGATCTGCACGCACCAGCGCCCGCCCGTGTCGATGGGCTTGGGCGTCTGGAACACATCCAGACGCACCTTGACCACGCCGGCGCGATAAACCCCGGTAGCTTTGGCCGAGGCGATGGTAAGATCCACGATCCGGCCCTCCACAAACGGCCCCCGATCGCTGATCCGCATGGCGGCCCACTGCCCCGTGGTCAGGTTCGTCACCACCACCAGCGAGCCCATCGGCAATGTCCGATGCGCCGCCGTGAACGCTGCGTCCTGGAACACCTCGCCGTTGGCCGCGCGGCGTCCCTTGTAAGGAGCGCTGTACCAGGTAGCCAGGCCCACCTCGGTCAGCAGCGGCTCATGGGTGTTCACATAACGGATATCGTCCTTGCTCACGCCACCCGGCGGAAGAGGCGTGGGAGGAATACGCCCGGGCGGGAGATTCGAAGCGCTAGCCGGCGGAGCTGTCGGCGCCGGCGCCGGCTCTTCAATCTGCGGTGCGGTCTGGGGAGCCCGGCTGACTTGGTGATGGTGATGCCGGCACCCAGACACCAGCAGCATGCCGCCCACAAGAGCCGCCCATCCCGCTGAACCGCACCTTCGCTGCCCCGCAAAAAAACTGATCATCAGGACTGGGGACCTTTGGGCGGATGCTGATGGCGCTCGATGCGATCCGCAAGGTTACGCAATGTCTCCGACAAACCGCGCATCGCGGTAATCGACTCCCGTCGAACATTCGGGATCACCGCGTCATTGACATATGCAATCGCATGACGCAGTTCCATTTCAATTAGTTCCACGGCTTCTTCGATGCGGCTGCCGACGCCACCCGGCCCGGCACCGGGACCCTGACCTGCACCCGGAGGAGGATTTGTGCTCATTCAGTTCATCCCTTCGCCGTCATGCTGACCGGATGGATGTTTTCAGTCTGCGGCCCAGGTTTAACCCCGTCAACCAGGCGGCTTATGAAGGTGCCGCCCTGGTCACTACCGCTGATGCTCCCCAGCCGAATCGGAACCCGACTACCTGTGATCCTAAACACACGTTGGCTCGAAAAGTTACAGCCGGCAGTGACAATCCACCCCCGATTCCGTCCCAACCGATAGATATATGAGGCCCTTCTTCCGTAGTTGGGTTGTTGGCGGTATTCGAGTCTGACCTTTCGTTTCTGCGCAAATAGAACAGAAAACAACCAAGGTGATTCCCCCAACGATCGAAAGGGTAGGGCGCCTTGGCTGCCCGATTACTCACAACCTGATTCAGGGCCCCGGGGGGCCCGGAGGACGAACCATCCGCAGAGCATCCAGGTTCATTCCGGCCTTCCGCCTTCGAGTGTTCGCTCGGGGTACCGGGGTAATCCTGGCTTCGGTGGCTCTATTTGTCGCCTCCCCACTCGCCCGGGCCGGCCAGGTTGAAGAATTCGCGGCAGCGGCGCTCCCCAGCGCCCCCGATCCGCAGACTCCGGCCGCCAGCCCGCTCCCTAAACACCAGCCCTGCCCTGACATCATCGTGGGCGGTTCAAAGGCGAAGGACAGCGCCAAGCCGAATCCCACCCCGGCCGACCAGCAGGCGGCTCCCTGCAAGATGACTTGGGCAAATCGCTACGAGTTGTTCGCCAACGGCCCGCACGAAAGACCGCTTACCCCCATGGACAAAGCATGGCTGGCCGCGCGCAACGTGGCCGATCCATTCAATGGCATCACCATCCTGGGTGACGCCGCCATCTCCGTCGGGTCCGATTCTCATTCTGATTACGGCCCCGGCATGGCCGGGTTTGGCCGTTATGTCGGCGTCAGCTTCACGCAGGACATGGTCGGCGAGTTCGTCGGCACCTTTTTGATTCCTTCCATTGTCCACCAGGATCCGCATTACCATCGCATGCCCGAGGCCCGCATCCCGCGGCGCATCTTGCACGCCACCGTGCAGGTGCTGTGGACGCTGGGCGACAACGGAAAGCCGATGCCGAACTACGCCAACCTGCTGGGCTTTGCCATCAGCGACGAGGTCAGCAACCTCTATGTCCCCGGCCGTGAAACCGATGCCGCCGCCACCGCCTCGCGCTATGTCATCGGCATCGCTACCGCGCCTATCGGCAATTACATCACCGAGTTCGTCCCCGACGTGGCCCGCCACATCCACGTCCAGATCGTCATCCTTCAGCGCATCATCAACCAGGTGGCGCGCAGCGAAGGCGGAGGCGAGCCGTAATTGCCTCTCGGCGCGGCATGCGCGGGCGCCCCCTGATTTATCCTGCGGTCACATGCGCAAAACCCTGTCTGTGGCCA
>Ga0070717_10001705_pt1 | contig 15310 bp, 8 predicted proteins | sample LARL113metaG_FD_71366 | JGI IMG/M metagenome (GOLD analysis project Ga0070717, IMG submission 71366) | Corn, switchgrass and miscanthus rhizosphere microbial communities from Kellogg Biological Station, Michigan, USA - LAR L11-3 metaG | ecosystem: Host-associated > Plants > Roots > Rhizosphere ... | reverse complement strand
GGTTCCTACACTTTCCTGAGCAGTCTGTGCCTCGTGGCAAAGCCGCTCTACACCCACGGTCGCTTCTAGATACATAAGAGGAGAGCCCCGATGCTCCATTCTATTTGTTCCCGCAGGACCGTAAACGTTTACGGTCTCGTGCTCCTAGCCTTTGCCTTAGTTCCTGTCCAGCTAAGAGCGCAAACCGTCGCCACCTATGATTTCGAAGATGCAAAAGCCGACGGATGGATCTCCTTCTTTGGGGCAAGCACCCCGGTTGCGACCACTGCCGCTTCGTACAGCGGTTCCGAGAGTCTTCTCACGAGCACCAGCGCTAGCGGCACGGGTGGCCCCTCTATCTCTCTAAGCTCCGTTCTTCTTCCTGGCGCTCAGTACACCATCACTGGATGGGTCCGGCTCACCAGTGGTGAAGGGACCTCCTCGGCGAATTTCACGATGCAGCGCAGCGACCCCTCCTGCTCCGGTGGAACTTGCTACGACACCATCGGCACCTATCAGGTCGCAGTGAACGATCAGGGATGGGCACAGATTGGCGGCGCGTATACGCCAACCACAACCGAAACCGGTCTCTTGCTCTATGCACAACTCATAGGGCCCACCACCGCCGAATCTTTTTATCTGGACGATGTTGTCATCACCGAGACTGCGCCTCCGCCCGGCGGCACTCCGGTCGCAACATACACTTTCAGCGATGGCGGCCTCGATGGCTGGACACCTTTCGGTTCTCCCACGTTGACGAACTCCGTCTCTCCCCTCGCCGATCCTGCAGGCAACGGCAATAGCCTGCTAGTCACGAATCGAACCGCAGGTTACATGGGCCCCAGTCTGAATCTGCTTAGCGTCAACAACATCCTTGCAGGCGCAACCTACCAGGTAAGCGCTTACGTCCTGCTAGCCGCTCCAGACTCCACGAATCCCACAGCAACCATCTCCGTCAAGCGCGAAGACTGCGCCACGAACGGCGCCTATAGCAACCTAGCCACGTCCGGCGCGCTCTCAAATTCCGCATGGACGAAGGTCCAAGGGACGTTCAGCTTCACTAATCAGCCCGGACCGCCCAGTACGCTGGTGCTCTACATCCAGTCCAGCAGCGCGACAGATTCGTTCTACGTCAGCGACGTCGTGATCAGCGAATTGGCGCCGCCTCCGCCGGATCCCAGCCAACAGGACAATACCGGGATCACGACTACGTTCGAAGATGGTGGCACCGACGGCTGGAGTTCGCGTTCCGGCTCCTCTTCCGTTACCAACTCAACCGCAGCGGCACACAGCGGAACGCAGAGCCTGCTCACCACGGGCCGCATTGCCAACTGGGATGGCCCCTCGATCAACGTGAGCAACAAGATGTATAACGGCTCCAAGTACAACGTCAGTGGATGGGTCATGCTTACCCCCGCGGATGGATCCAGCCACGTAATCAACATAAGCCTGCAAACCACTCTCAGCGGAAACACGAGCTTCCCGAGCGTAACGAGTTATCCCGGCGTCACTGTCGTTGCCGATGGCCAGTGGCATCAGATCAGCGTCACCGGCTACAACATGTCGAACGCCTACGATCAGGGCGCAGCCAGTCTTTATTTCCAAACCGTTCCCGCGACCGGCAATGACCTCGTCTCGTTCTACATCGACGACTTCCAGCTCAGCTACGTTGCGCCTCCGGTCATCCAGACAGACATCCCGTCCATTTTCCAGACGCTCTCCCCCTACTTCCCCGTCGGAGCGGCGGTGGACCCGACCGACCTCTCCGGTCCACACGAGCAATTGCTGACGACGCATTTTGACAGCATCACGCCTGGCAACGAGATGAAGTGGTGTTCCATCGAGAACACCCTCGGCAGCTTCAACTTCGGCCCCGCAGACGCCGAAGTTGGCGTTGCTGTCTGCCACAACATGCGCATCCGCGGCCACAATCTCGTATGGGCCACGGGCGCCCAGACCCCATCCTATGCCGCTGGTGACGGCACCAACTCACCGGCGAATCAGGCGACGGTTACTGCCAACATCCAGGAGCACATTCAGAACGAGGTCCAGCACTTTGGAAACCAGGTCTATGCCTGGGACGTCGTAAACGAACCGCTCGATCCGAATCAACCGGACTGCCTGGTCCACGGTCCGTTCTACAACGTGCTCGGCAAGAGCTATCTCGATGTGGCATTACAAGCGGCCCGCCAGTTTGCTCCGGCTGGCACCAAGCTCTTCATCAACGACTACAGTACTGCCGATCCGAATCGCCTCGCCTGCCTGGTGAAAGTCGTCCGCGACCTTCGCTCTCGTGGCATTCCCCTGGACGGCATCGGTCACGAAATGCACAACGCCATCAACTACCCCAGCGTCAGCGCAATGGAGAACGCCATCAACACCGTGCACCGCGCGTTTCCCGACATCGAGCAGCAAATTACCGAGCTTGATGTCAGCGTCTACAACGCTGGCGACGTCACATCGAACTACGGGCTGAATATTCCACCTGCGGTCTTGGCGGAACAAGGCTGGCTGTATCAGAGCTACTTCGACTTATTCCGTCGCTTGAGTAGCAAAATCAGTGCCGTGACGATATGGGGCATGGCCGATGACGATACCTGGCTCGACAGCTTCCCCGTGTCGCGCACGGACTACCCATTGCCCTTCGACATGATCCTGCAGGCCAAACCGGCCTACTGGGGCATCGTCGACAAAACGAAGCTGCCCGGCTACGGATTGAAGTTTTCCGCCAGGGTCACCGCCGGCCAAGGAAACACGCGCATCATCACCCTGACTGCGACCAACGGCGACGTGGGCCCCGCCTACGCAACGCAAGTCAACAATCTCACCCTCAAGCAGGACTCCGGCCCGCGCTGCACGCCAGTGGTCACCGCACCCGGAGCCTTCCCAATCTCGTTGGGCGACATTCCAGCGAGCGGGACAGCCAGCGTGTCGTTCACGGTAAACCTACAGGGGTGCAGTGCCCATTCTGAGTGGGAGGTGCGCGTTCCCTGGAGTGCGTCTGTCTACGAAACTGGAACGTTTAATTTCGAAGCAGACTTCAGCCACGGCCAGAGGTGACTATCTTGCGGCTGTCAGCTTCTAGCGCCTGAGTCCGAAGTTCGCCAACGGGTAGCAGCGTGCAAGTAGCGCGGCTTCAGTGTGTGCGGAACATTTCGGCGATTGCACTAGAGCAAATGCCGGCAAGCACCAGCCGCAGAGCGGCGAAAGAATTTAGCCCAGGGCGTCAGCCCTGGGTAAAGTAGCAATTTCGAACAAGTCCTGAAGGCACGACACAGTTGTCGCGCACTCTCTTCGTCCCGCGCCGCACTAGGGGGCGTTGGTGCTGCATCAACAATGAGCCTAATGAGCCTGTCGATCGGACACACTCTATCGACGGGCTTCTTTTTGGAGCGCCGAACTAACTCTTTTTTCGCAGAACTTATTCCCCATGCGACGGCATCTAAAGTAATAGGAATGTAGGTTGTGCGGTCCCACATCAAGCTAGGGCGGATTGCCGGCATCGAAATCGGCCTGCATTACAGCTGGTTCGTCATCGCGCTGCTGATCGCCTTTTCGCTCGCTACACATTTTCGATCGGTGAACCCTGCCTGGAACATCGCCTGGGTCTGGGCCGCAGCTGTCATAACTTCGATTCTGTTTTTCGCAACTCTTCTCCTGCATGAACTCGCGCACTCCCTGGTGGCCATCTCGCGTGGCCTTCGCGTGCGGGCAATCACCTTGTTTGCCCTGGGCGGCGTTTCTCAGATAGAGTCCGAAGCGCAAGACGCAAGGTCCGAATTCTGGATCGCCATCGTCGGACCTCTCACCAGTTTTTTGATCGGCGTGCTCTGCCTTGGAATCGCCGCGGCCCTGGGCTGGACTCCAGGAAGAGAACCCTCCACTCCTGTGCCCGCAGTCCTGATCTGGCTCGGTTACATCAATATCAGCCTTGCGGCGTTCAACATGATTCCCGGCTATCCTCTCGATGGTGGCCGCATCCTGCGAGCGGTGGCCTGGTGGATCACCCACAGCATGGAGCGCGCCACAAGGATCGCCGCCACCAACGGCCAGGTCGTCGCCTTTCTCTTTATCCTCTACGGCATCTACCGGGTTTTTGTCGGCGCAAATCTCGGCGGTCTCTGGATCGCTTTCATCGGATGGTTCCTCCTCGATGCCGCACGCAGCACCTACATTCAGGTTGGCATCGCGGCCGGATTACGCGGACATCGCGTCGCCGATTTTATGGAGCGCGAGTGCCCCAGCGTACCCGGCTATCTCAGCGTCCGCGATTTTGTGGACGAATACTTACTCCACAGCGCGAACCGCTGCTTTATCGTGGTGCAAGATCGCAACCCTGTCGGCATGGTAACCGCGGCTGACGTGAAGACAATTCCTCGCAATCGCTGGACGCAAGCCAGCCTGCAAAGCATCATGCACGGTTTGGACAAAATGACCACAGTCCCTCCGGACATGCCTGTCATGCAGGCTCTTGAAGTGATGGGCCGAGAACATGTGAAGGAACTGGCAGTCGTTTCCGGTGGCAAACTCGAGGGTATCTTCTCTCGCAATCAAATCGCCCGCTTCCTGCAAATCAATCCCGGATTCGACGATTCTCGTGATCGCGCCGCCTAAGGCCTGGAGCTGTGGCGTCATCCTGAGCGGAGCCGTTCTTCAGGCGGAGCGAAGGATCTCCCTTCGGATGCTCGTCGCGGTAACTCCGTTTTCATTCTAAGTTCGTGACCGCCTATCCTCATGGTGAACTCTGTAGTGAAGACCTTGAGCGTTTAGCTCAACACTGCTCTCTAGACGAAAACACCCCCCTGCCGTTATGCTCTCGGCTCATGAATCGAAGAACCTTCCTCCAAGGCACCCTCGCAGGAGCGGCGACTCTAGCCGTCTCCAGGAAGTCTCTCGCTGCTGACGCAGACCTCGCCCCCGTCTGGACCCAAATCGAGAAACATCACGACGAGGCCGTTCAGCGCTTGCAGGAGTGGATCAAGCAACCATCGATAGCCGCAGAAAATCGTGGCGTCAACGAAGGCTGCGACCTGACCATGCGCTTCCTTCGCGACGCCGGATTCAACCAGGTCACAAAAATCCCCACGGATGGCCAACCCGGGATCTTCGCCTCGCTGGATGCTGGCGCGCCAAAAACTCTGGGCCTCTATTTCATGTATGACGTGAAACAGGCAGACCCATCTGAATGGTCATCCCCACCCTGGACCGCGGCCCTCGTCGACAAGCCTGGACTCGGATCCGTAGTCATGGGCCGCGGAGCCGTGAATCAGAAGGGCCCGGAATCTTCATTCATCGCAGCTCTTCACGCGTTGCGCGCCGCAGGCCGCAAGCTCCCGCTCAATCTCGTCTTGGTGGCCGAAGGAGAAGAGGAAATCGGCTCCCCGCACTTCCCCCAGATCGTCAATCGTCCCGAGGTCATCGCCGCGCTCCGCCCCTGTGTAGGAATTTTCATGCCCTCGGCTGAACAAGAACTGGATGGCAAAGTGACGATGACGCTAGGCGCCAAAGGCGTCGTCGAGTTGGAGTTGGTCTCAAGCGGCGAGCGCTGGGGACGCGGACCGCGCCGTGATATTCACTCCAGCAACAAAGCGCGCCTCGACAGCCCCGCATGGCATCTCGTAGAAGCGCTGGCGACGCTCGTTTCTCCCGATGGAAACGATCCCGTAATCGAAGGCTTCGCCGACAAAGCGCGTCCGTTGTCGTCCGCCGAGAAAGCCATGATCGCCACTGCCGCCCAGCGCTTGGACGAATCCGTAGCCAAAAAGCAGATGGGCGTCGAACACTGGGTTCACGACGTAAGTTGGCAAGAAGCCCTCGAACTACTGGAGTCGCGTCCCACGGTAAATATCGAAGGCCTCGTCGGTGGCTATACCGGCCCAGGTGGAAAAACAATCCTTCCTCATCGAGCCGTCGCGAAAATCGATATGCGACTGGTTCCGGACATGAAAGCAACAGAAGCACTCGCTGCCTTGAAAGCTCACCTTGCCAAGCACGGCTTCGGCGACATCGAAGTCAATATGACAGGCGGATACGATCCCAACAGTACCTCCGCCGATGCCGCGTTAATCCGCGCCCAAACCGCCGTGTACAAGCAACACAATATCGATCCCATCGTCCTTCCACGTAGCGCCGGATCGTGGCCGGGATACGTATTCACCAATGCGCCGCTGAGTCTCGCCGCCGGACACTTCGGATTCGGTCACGGCAGCGGAGCCCATGCCCCCGACGAGTACTACGTCATCGAATCGAAGAACGAGAAAGTGCAAGGCATGGACGGCGCGGTGCGATCTTTCGTCGAGTACTTGTACGAAGTCGCCAAGACGACATAGGCGCTACGCCAAGCGTTGGTCTGCGTCAAATCGCGCAACTCCGAGGAAGTCCTATAAGCTTTGGATTTCTTCAATGAACCATTCTGACCATAGGGCCGTCTGGGTAGTAGACAATTCCGGAAGGACTCACTGTCAGCGCGAACGGTTCCATGTTGACCTGCGTAGCAGGCAAACCGTTTCCGTTGTAACCCCCTCCTCCATCGCCTGCAAACGCTTGGATGATGCCGGAAGGGTTAACCACGCGAATTCTTCCGTTGTAAGTATCGGCGATGTAAAGATTGTTCTTGCGGTCAAGACCTACGCTAAATGGCCCGCAAAGTTGAGCCAATGTTGCGAGAGCACCGTCGCCACTGAAACCGCAGGTGCCGTTCCCCGCTACTGTATGTATCATTCCCTGTGTGTCGACCATGCGCACACGGTTGTTTCCGTTGTCGGCGAAATACAGGTTGCCATTTGAATCCACGACCAATCCCCAAGGAAACGATATCTCCGCCTGCGTCGCCGAAATCTCATCTCCGTTGTATCCACAGGTGTAGAGCATCCCCGCCACGATGCTTGCCTGCCCTGAGGGTGTAAATTTCCTGATTACGCAGGAACCGGGATCTGCCCCATAAAGGTTCCCAGAAGAATCCACAGTCAGCGCGTTGATGAAAACCGTGCTCGCGAATGTGGTGATGATCCCTAAAGGATCGATTTTGCGAATCGCGAAATTGCTGTAGTCGGCGATGTAGACGTTGTCTTGCTTGTCCACAGCCACAGCCAGCGGCTCCCATAACTCGGCTGCAGTTGCCGGTCGCCCATCTCCCGTCGATCCCGAGATCCCGGTTCCAGCGATTGTAGAGATCCCGGTCGCGCTAACCTTGCGAATTCGGTTGTTCCAGGAATCAGCGATGTACAGACTGCCCGCATTGTCCAGCGCCAGCCCTGATGGTCCATTGAAACTGGACTGGAGCCTCTTGGCACCGTCTCCCATATACCCGCCGGCGATAGTGGAGATAATGCCGGATTTTGACACGCTTCGCAGACGATCGTTGCCGGTATCCACAATGATCAAGTTGCCCATGCTGTCCACAAGTACATCTTGTGGAACATTGACCACTGCTGATGCCGCCTCGCCGCCATCACCGCTGAATCCCTGGCCTCCGTTACCTGCTTTGATCGTAGAAATTCCGGATGACGCATCAATCTCAAGCACGACACCGTTTCCGTCCGCAGCCACGTAGATGTTTCCGCTTGCGTCAAGAGACATTCCCTCGGGAAAGCAAAGTGTGGTGTCACACTTCCCATTTCCGAAGAAGGTCGTAATGACTCCCGTGCTTAAATCAATCTTTCGAATCGCGCCGTTAGACGTATCAGAGATCCAAAGCAGGTGGGGCTGCGAGCGTACCGCTAACCCTTGGGGTCCGCTGAGTTCTGCGCTCGTTGCAGGTCCCCCGTCCCCGGTGTATCCTCCCGTTCCATTTCCCGCAACCGTGCTAACGATACCGGTGGCCAGATCGATCTGGCGAACCCGATTGTTATAGGTGTCGGCAACGAACAGCGCCTCCCCACCGCCTCCCTCGTCCACCGCGAGCGCCGCCGGGAACTGAAAACAGGCGTTTGTGGCTGGTCCGCCATCGCCACAAAATCCAAAAACACCGTTCCCGGCGACCGTTTGTATGGTGCCCGAGGCACTGACCTCGCGGATGCGCGAATTAAAGATTTCGCTGAAGAAGACATTGCCTTTGGAGTCGATCGCAATTCCCGATGGATGATTGATCTCGGCCTTAGTTGCAGGACCGCCGTCGCCGCTAAATCCACAAATGCCGGTGCCAGCAACAGTCGTGATGTTTCCGTTCACCTGGATTTTGCGCACACGGCAGTGCCCATCGTCAGACACATAGATATTTCCCTTGCTATCCATCGCACCGTATTTTGGACCCGATAATGCTGCTGATGTTGCTGGCCTCCAGTCTCCAACGTAGCCACCAGCTACTGTGTACACTCTCTTCGTACTGTCACCAGCAATCATCGGAATAGAGACGAGGAACAAAAGGCCAATAGATGCAAGTTTCATGGGATCTCCCAACGGCAAGCGGTCAGACAAACACGGGAGTATACCCTGAAAATCCCGTTCCCAATAGAGTCCCGCGCAACCAGCTGACAATTTGCCCAAACTCCATGCGACCGCTCTTTGCCCAGCTCTGAAGCCGCTTCCGGCCCGTCACCTAGGCCACATAGCGTCATGAGTCTGAGAAATGTAAACCTGATTTTTTCAATTCTTGGTACCGCAAATCATGCGCAATAATGGCGGAATGCTGAACCGCCGCACCTTTCTCAAGACAGGCGCCGTCTCACTCCCTTTGGCCGCAGCCGTCGAGGCACTCAATCCCGCACCGAGCTCAGTGGAAACAATTGCCGAAGTGGCGACCAGCGGGCCTGCTCCGAAACTCGTCCCTCTGCAAGCGCGCCTCGCTCTCATCGATCCAGCCACTTTGCCGTGGCAGCAGAACATCCGCCGCGTCGGCCAGAGCAATATGACCGAGCACGATCCCGCCGTCATGAACATCGAAGAATGGGCTGACTACTGGCACTCCGCTGGCGCCGACATCGTCTTCATCAGCGTGACCGGCATCCTCGCCTTCTATCCATCAAAGGTGAAGTTTCACCGTCATGGAAAGTTTCTGAACGGCCGCGATTTTTTTGGTGAGTGTGTAGCTGCCGCCAAGAAGCGAGGCATGCGAGTCGTAGCCCGTATGAGCCCCGACCTCAACTGGGGCGACGCGCTCGAAGCCCACCCGGAGTGGGCCATGCGCGCCGCCGACGGCTCCGTTCAGCTCAGGGATGAAGATCCACGCTTGTTCCACACCTGCATGTTCACCAGCTACATGGACGACTACGTTCCGGCGATCATGCGCGAAATCAATTCCCTCTACGACGTGGATTGCTTCTATACCAACGGATGGCCGCCCATCGGCAGCCTGCCTAATTGCCATTGCTCTATCTGCAGCAAGCTCCCGCCATCGAGTACAACCGCTTACTGGCACGCATTCAATGATCGTGTGCTTGAGCTCTGGCACAAATACGACGCAATCGCAAAAGAAAAGAAGCCCGACAGCTTCTTCTTCGCGAACCTGGGCGGCAACGTCCGCTGCGGCCCCAATCTCGATCGACTCGGCAAGACCGCTGTTTGGTTCCAGGCAGACAACCAAGGCCGCACCTCTGACGACGCCACGGTCTGGGGATGCAGCCTGCAAGGCCGCGTATGCAGCGCAATGATGGACGGAAAATTCGCCGGCAATGTCACCGCCGCCTACTCCACAGGATCAGTACGCTGGCGGAATGCATCGAAGAATCCTGCCGAAGCGAAAATGTGGCTGAATGAAACCGTGGCCAGCGGCATGGTGCCCTATTTCCACTTCATCGGTTCAGAAGCCGGCTTTGGAGAAGATCGCCGCTGGCAAAAGGTCGGCACCGACTATTTTCAGTGGACAAAAAAACACGACGCCCACCTAAAGCCGCGCCGTTCCCTCGCGAACATCGGAGTCGTAATCGGACAGAGCACGCAACTTCTCTACCCGGGCCCATCTACGGCACATTCCCACGCATACATGCGCGAGACAACTCACGGCTTGTACGAAACTCTCCTCAAAGGCCGCTTCGCTTTCGACTTCGTGCACGAAGACCGCCTCGACCTTGACCGGATCGGCAAGTACCGCGCCCTGCTTCTGCCGAACATTGCCGTTCTCAGCGATCGCCAATGCGAACAACTCCGCGCCTATGTGCACTCCGGCGGATCAATCATGGCAAGCTTCGAGACGAGCCTCTACGACGAGAACCTCCAGCCTCGCACAGAATTCGGCCTAGCGGATCTGCTGCGCATCAGCAAAGCCGGAGACGTCATCGGGACAAACGGCAACGCTTATTACGGCCGGATCGAACACAATCATCCGATCCTCGATGGATTCGCGAATACCAACTGGCTACCGGGCGCGCAGAACCGCGTTCCACTCAAACCGGTCAGTGATCCCGTCCTGACTGCCGTCCCTGGCTTTGTTCAGTACCCGCCGGAGTTGGCGTACCCACCGGTCTCCCACACCGATGAACCAGCCGTCGTCCTGCGAGATACCGGCTCGAGCCGCCTCGCTTACTTTCCCGGAGACATCGAGCGCACGTACTGGCTCACCGGCCACGGCGATCTCCTACGATTGCTCCATAACACGATTCGCTGGATCACTCGAGACGAGAAGATCGTGCATGTCGAGGGCGACGGACTCGTCGAGCTCTTCGCCTGGGAAACATCCCCCGGTTACGCCGTGCACCTGCTCAACTATACGAATCCGAACGCACATCACGGATGGCTGGACTCGATCTACCCGTTAGGAGCACAGACGGTCAGCATGACGCTGCCAGCGGGAGTGAAGGTCAAAACCGTCGAGATGCTACACGCCGAGCGCAGCATTCCGTTCCGGCTCGAATCGCAAGTGTTACGCTTCACCATTCCTACGGTCGATGACTATGAAGTCGCAGCTATCACCGTCACCTGAATTGCCTTCGCTGAGCGCTGTTTTTGTTTGTGTAGCGGCGGACGCCTTCGTCCGCCCGGTTTGTGTAGGGACGGCCGCCTCGGCCGTCCGCGCGTGCAGGCGCCGCGGGTTTCTCAACTCTCGGCGTTTCTCCGCGTCCACGGTGGTTGTGTTTAGGTGTTGCAACGCTTTCAGCGCTGCGGTGAATGCCTTGCTTACTCCGCGGCTTCAGCCACTGGGGTGGATCTTTCACTGCAAAAAAGAGTTTCCCGTAACCGCTCGAGCCGGTGCCGCTCAGGCCCAAGAATATCGTGAGCCTTAGCCCCCTGAAGTTCGCTCCTATCAACACAAAAAAACATTTCTGAGGGACCCGCGACCAGTTCTAGCCATCATTTTTCGCTGCGTGCTCTGGGAATTCTCATCGCTTTCGCCTAAAATGCTCTCCACTCACCTCTGGGTATAACTGAGCATCCTGCATGTCCGCCACACTCCCGGCCACCTCCGAAGCTACCGCCGTCGACTTTGCAGGAAAAGTTTCCGGCCCTTGCGTATTCGTCCTGTTCGGTGCGTCTGGCGACCTCACGAAACGCAAGCTCATCCCCGCCCTCTTCAATCTTGTGAAGGCAAAACTACTCCCTGAGACCTTTGCCGTAATGGGAGTTTCGGTAGATGATCTCGATGTCCAAGGTTTCCGCAAGCAGGTCAGCGAATTCCTCCCCACCAATGACACAGCCGCAATCGACTGGCTCCACAGCCGCCTATTCTACGAACGCGGCGATTTCGCCGACGCCAACACATTCTTAAAGCTTCGTGAACGCCTCGCCGTAATCGACGCCTATTTCCACACGGAAGGCAATTATCTTTTCTACCTGGCCACGGCTCCCAAGTTCTTCGCCCCAATAGTTCAGCAGCTAGGCCAAGCAGAACTCTCCCTGCAAGACAAGGCACGCTGGCGCCGCGTGGTCATCGAGAAACCCTTCGGCACCGACCTCGAATCCGCCAAAGCTCTCAACCGCGACATCAAAAGCGTGCTGCAGGAAAACCAGATCTACCGCATCGATCACTATCTCGGCAAAGAGACCGTGCAGAACATCATGGTTTTCCGCTTCGACAACGCCATCTTTGAACCCATCTGGAACCGCCGCTACATCGACCATGTTCAGATCACCAACGCCGAAACGGTCGGAGTTGAGCGCCGAGGCGCCTACTTCGACAATGCAGGCACTTTGCGCGACATGGTACCGAACCATGTCATGCAACTCCTAAGTCTGACTGCCATGGAACCGCCGGTTTCTTTCCAAGCCGACGCCGTCAGAAACGAACAAGCAAAAGTTCTACACGCACTCCAGCCCTTGAACTCCGAAGACGTTCTGCAATACAGCGTGCGCGGCCAGTACGGACCAGGCACCGTCGGCAACGAGCGAGTTCCCGGCTACCGCACCGAGCCCGGAGTCAATCCCGAGTCCCGCACTGAAACCTTCGTCGCGCTTAAGCTCAATATCGACAACTGGCGATGGGCCGGCGTTCCCTTCTACTTTCGCACTGGCAAACGCCTCGCGAAACGCGACACAGAGATCGCCATTCACTTCAAGCGCATGCCGTTCGAGCTATTCCGCGACTCACCGCTTCACCGGAGTCATAGTCACACCAACACACTGGTGATCCAGATCCAGCCGGCGGAAGGGATTTCTCTAAGCTTCGGCGCAAAAATTCCTGGTCCGGTCCTTCGCGTGGGATCGGTCGACATGAGTTTTGAATATTCGAAATATTTCGGCGCCGACGCCTACACCGGATACGAAGTCCTGCTCTACGACTGTATGATCGGCGACCCCACACTCTTCCAGCGCGCCGACATGGTCGAAGCCGGATGGACCGTCATCGATCCCGTTCTCGACGTCTGGAGAGCACTGCCACCGCGTAAATTTCCCAACTACGCAGCCGGAAGCTGGGGTCCTGCCGAGTCCGACCACTTGCTCGAAGCCGACAACCGTCAATGGAGGAACGAGCCATGATTCTCGCCGGAGAAATCGGTGCCACCCGTACCCGTCTCGCGGCTTTCGATACCGAAGCTAATCGTCTGAAGTGTGTCGTCGAAAAAATCTATCCCAGCCAGGAACACAACAGCCTCGCGGAAATCCTTCCGCAGTTCACCCGGACCGAAGGAATTCCGGTGCACAGCGCTTGTTTCGGAGTAGCCGGACCTGTGCGCAACGGACGCAGCAAGATTTCCAATCTCCCCTGGACCATCGACGCCAAAGAACTCGCCACTCAACTGAAACTCCCCACCGTAGGCCTGCTCAACGATCTCGAAGCGTATGCCTACGGAATCGACGCCCTGGAATCAAAGGACTTCATCTGCATCAGCCCCGGCTCGGAGAACGCCGAAGGCAACCGCGCCGTAATCTCAGCCAAGACTGGCTTAGGGATGGCCGGCCTTTTCTGGGACGGATTCCGCCACCACCCCTTCGCCTGCGAAGGCGGACACGCCGACTTCTCCCCGCGCGATCCAATCCAGATCGAATTGCTCGCGTACTTGCAGAAAAAATATGGACGCGTAAGCTGCGAGCGAGTCCTCTCCGGCCCCGGCATTCACGACATCTACGATTTCCTGCACGATACCGGCAAAGCAGAAGAACCGCCGGATCTCCGCGAGCAGTTAAAAGCCGCGTCAGACCGGTCGCCGTTGATCTCGCGCCTGGCCCTCGAAGGCAAGTTCCCAATCTGCCAACAAACGCTCTCAATTTTCGTTGATGTCTTCGGCGCTGAATCCGGAAACTGTGCCCTGCGCTACATGACGACAGGTGGCATTTACATAGGCGGAGTCATCGCCGCCAAGATCGCTCCAAAAATGCAAGACGGAACATTCATGAAGGCATTCCTGGACAAAGGCCGCATGGAATCCATCCTCAAAGACATGCCAGTCCAGATCATCGCTAACGACGACGCCGGCCTGATCGGCGCCGCGAGATACACGCTAGTGCAAAAAGCTTTCAAAAGCAGCAGCCGCGCCGCAGACTAAGGTGCTGAGTGCCTCCCGGATATTCTTTGTGGGAACAGCCGCCTCGGCTGTCCGTCGAGCGAAGCTCGACAGGTTCTTGACAATGGCTTTGCCGCGCCGCACTCACCGCCGGCGTCACCCCCAGCCAGCGTAAAAATAACTCGCACCTCCGTCTCAATCTCGACTGTCTTGCCGCCCGATTCATATGGGATGTACCTCCACTTCTTTACTGCCTCCACCGCCGCCGGAGCCAACATAGGATGCCCGCTCACCAACCGTAAATCGCGAACCTCTCCCAGTTGATTGATCACGATCCTGAGAATCACCGCCCCCTGAATCCTCGCCTGCCGTGGCAGTGGCGGATACACCGGAGCGACTCTGTACAAAAGCCGATCCCGCATATCGTCCGCTGTTACGGAAACCGGGGACTCCACCTCTGGTTTGGATCTCTCGGCTCCTGCTTCACTCGCTTCCGCAAATGCCATACGAACAGTTGTCTCCACCCGCACCGGAATCCCATTCACCTCGTAATGCTGGTACGTCCATTGCTTCACCGCATCCAAAGCCGCCGGAATCAGCATCGGATGTCCACTAACTATCTGCAGACTCTCAATCGCTCCACTCCTGCTGATCACCGCTTTCAACACGACCGTCCCGTGCAGACGCATTCCAGGCTCCCGCGGCAAAACTGGATCCACCCTGTGGATCACAAGCTTCTGCATCTCCTCTTCCGGCACGCTCACCGGGACCCGTTCCTGAGCCAGCAGCGACACTCCGAAACCCACCATCAACAGTGCGGCGAATGACCGCTTCACGACCACCTCCGATCCCACCAGAAAGGCAATCTACCTTTAGAACGTCGGAACTCACGAATCCTGCACTGTTTCCGACACCATTGTCGTCATCCTAAGGGGAGCCGTTCTTCAGGCGGAGCGAAGGATCTCCCTTCTGGTTGCACCTTGGGAAATCCTCACCCGCGTTAAAAAACAGCGCTTCGCGAACGCTCCTGTTTTCTTCCCGGCGCGTACGCTCCTGCGGAACTCTACGGTACACAAATGGTTGCAGCCAAAATTGCCCGCCCCGCAAGCGGGAACCCCAAACCGCATCCTCTCCTAGCTGCATCGAAACTGTCAGATAGCGTAATCTATACGTAACCTAAACATGAGGAGAGACTCTGTGCGTTGCCTCCGTTGCGGCAATGAAAACCCGGACAACAACCGCTTCTGCGGCATGTGTGGCGCGACACTACTGGCGCCCCCGGCCGTAGCGCCTCCACAACCGGTGTCCGTCGCTGCGCCGAAGCCGCCCGCCGTGGAAGCGGCCGCCGCTCCCGCTCCGGCGCCCGATCCCCGTCGTTCGGCAACCGTTGTTTCGGAATCACCCGCCATCAGTGGCCCGTCCTTCCTCGGACTAAATCAGCCTGCTTCCAGTCCTCGCTCCTCCCGCAAACGTGCCAGCCTCAGCATCGACCCGCACTCTGCTCAGGGTTCCAATCTTGA
>Ga0070717_10001704_pt1 | contig 15314 bp, 15 predicted proteins | sample LARL113metaG_FD_71366 | JGI IMG/M metagenome (GOLD analysis project Ga0070717, IMG submission 71366) | Corn, switchgrass and miscanthus rhizosphere microbial communities from Kellogg Biological Station, Michigan, USA - LAR L11-3 metaG | ecosystem: Host-associated > Plants > Roots > Rhizosphere ... | reverse complement strand
TGCCCGGATGCTTCACGTGCCGCAGCTGGGCGACCAGCACGAGGTTCTCGCGCCCGCTGAGGATCTCGTCCACGGCCGCGAACTGTCCCGTCAGGCTGATGACCTGCCGAACGTTCGCCGGGCGCCTGGCGACGTCGAAGCCACCGACGGTCGCCGTCCCGGCGTCGGCCTCGAGCAGCGTGGACAGGATTCTCACGACCGTGGTCTTGCCCGCCCCGTTGGAGCCGAGCAGGGCGAAGATGCTGCCGCGCGCCACCTCGAAGTCCACCCCGCGCAGCACGTGCAGCTTCCCGTACGACTTCTCCAGACCCCGCACCTGGATCGCAGGCCCGTGGAGTCGATCGGCTGTCATCGGGATATCCGTTCGCTCCCTGGTTACCGCGGCTGGCGATATGTTATCGCCGTCCGCATGCAGTGTAGACATAACGCAAGTATATGTATGCGGCGTACACTTTGCAAGCGATGACCGACGGGACCTCGGCCCAACCTCGGGCCAAGCAGCGCCGTGGTCTGACCCGCGGGCAGATCGTGGAGCGGGCGCTGGAGATCGGCGATCGCGAGGGCCTGGACGCGGTCAGCGTTCGCCGGGTCGCGGCCGAGCTGGGCGTGACCTCGATGGCGCTCTACCGCCATGTGAAGGACAAGAACGACCTCTTCTCGGCGATGCTCGACGCGGTGATGGCGGATGTCGACCTCACCGTCGGGATCCTGCCGACGATGACCTGGCAGGACCAGGTCCGCCGCCTGCTCCGCAACGCCGCCGAGGCTCACACCGCGCACCCGGTGAACCTACCCCTGCAGATCGCCTACCAGGGTCCCCTCACGCCGAGCATCGTCCGCCCTCTCGAGAGCATGCTGAGCATCCTGCTGGAGGCCGGCTTCGCGGCGGAGGACGCGGTCTCGCTGGCCCGGACGACCATGCTGCTGCTCGCGGGGCTCCTCCTCCTGTCCGGACCGGGGCCCGGCGCCTCGATGCCGGAGCCGGAGCTGGAGATGCTGCGTCGACGAAGCGAGCTCCTGCTGCTGGAGCTGCCCGAGGAGCAGAATCCGATCATGCGGCGGCACGCCCGCCTGTTCGCCGAGACCTTCATCTCCGTGGGTGATGGCTGGTTGAACCAGACGTTCGACCTGCTTGTCGCCGGGCTCGAGGCGAAGCTGCGAGCCAGTCGCGGCGATCACCGGCCGTAACCGGCTCGGGTAGCTACAGGAGAGACGCGGGCAGGCAAGTAACAGCTGAGGGGGATGGGCTGTGAGGTTCAGCATCGTTATCGCGGGATGCGCCGCCCTGGAGCTGGCCGCCTGCGGCGGTTCCGGCAGCTCGACCGGGAGCTCGGCGGCGAGCAGGCCGTCCTCCACGCCAGCGGGTGGCGCCGCGCAGAGCAACGTCGCCGGTCAGATCACGCAGATCGGCAGCGGCACGCTCATGGTCAAGGAGCAGAGCGGCAATGTCTCGATCGAGTACAGCTCCACGACGAACGTACTGCAGACCAGCGGCGCCACCCAGGCCAACATCCTGTCCGGAGCCTGCGTGGTCGTCGCGGGCCAGCGCCAGCCGGCCGGCGACGTCACCGCCAGCATGGTCCAGGTCCAATTCAACATGAACGGCAACTGCACGCCGCCGCCCGGCGTAGCCCCGGGCGGGAACGGCCCGGGGAACGCGGTGAACCTCCGCGGGAAGATCACCAGCGTCAGCGGTGCCTCCTTCGTCATGCAGCCGGTGACCGCGGGGAGCGCGTTGGTGACCGTGAATGTGCCCTCGACTGCCGGCATCACCAGGCTCGACACCGCCAGCACGGGCAGGCTCGCCGTCGGCCAGTGCGTTCGGGTCAACGGACAGCAGAACGGGGCCGGCGTGGTGCGGGCCCGCGCCCTGGTCATCTCGCCGGCCGCACCCAGCGGCTGCCCTGGTCCATCCGCTGGCGGCCAGCCGCAGCCGTCGACCTCAGCGAGGCCGGGCGCGTAGTCCCATCCGGGCACGCGTCCAGGATGCATCGTCGGGACGCGGCCGCCCCTGGTCCTGTCATGGACCAGGGGCGTCGACTTGGCCAGGCCGGGCGACCCCTCGCCACCAACATCGTCGCGACCTACAGCCACTCCGTCTCCATCCGGGCGCGGGTGTGGATGCAGACCATGCGCATCGGCACCGTACCCGAGTTCCGGAACGCGTGCGACGTGCCGCCGGGCACCACGACGATCGAGCCGGGGCCAGCCGTCAGAGTGCGGTCACCGGCCGTGAACATTGCGTGGCCGTCGTCCACGATCCAGACCTCGTCGTAGGGATGCCGGTGGAGTGCGGGGCCGCGGCCGGGCTCCGAGCGGTCCAGGATGAACGAGACCGGGACGCCGCCGTGCTCCGCACCCACGAACGTGTACGAGTCGCCGGGCCGCAGCTCCCCGACGTCCACGACCTCCGGTTCCGTCCGGTGCGGACCCCGAGCATCGGCCGGCGGCGCGATCGGGCTGAGATGCATGCTGGCGAGCGTCCAGCGGCCGTCCCGTTCGACGGCGAACTGGGTCACCCGGAACCGACCCGAGGCGTCCCGGCCCTGGTACGTGCTCCGCTGCGTCTGCGTGCCCACGACGACGGCCGCCTCGCCGTAGACGTTCGCGTGGGCGCCCTCCCACGCGAACGACGCGTGACGGAGATCGCCGGACCGCCGCGATGCGAGGTACTGCTGCTTGTCGAGCACGAAGCCCAGCGGGCCGACGAGCACGAAGTCGTCCGCCAGGAGCGGCTCCAGGGCGCTGGCGTCTCCCCGCCGCTCCGCCTCCGCCCACCGCTGCCCGAGGTGATGGAGCTGTGCCTCCGCTTTCGTTCGCTGGTTAGTGGACATGCCAGCCACGCTAGACGCCCAACAGACCGCTCGCATCGCGAGAATCGCCGGTCCCCGCGGGCGGGGGTCATCCGTTGGCGCCAGCGACTCGGGCCCGCCCTGCATCGACTCAGACCACGGAGGTTCGGCGCCGTCCAGCCGCCGCGCGCGGACCAGGCGCCCGAAGTGCACAGGTCATGCCAGCGTGCGGCGGAGGACAGCGACGAAGTCCTCAGCGTCGGTTGTGAACCCGCCATGGCCTCCGGGGAACATGATCAGGGGAGTGCCGAGGCGTTCGGCCAGCGCGGCGGCTGAGCGGTGAGCGAGCTCGCCCGTCGAGGTGGTCCCTGCGGCGACCACTACCCGGGCCGGCGCCCCGAGCAGGGCAGCGACGTCCGGCTCGTAGAGCGCGATCGGCAGCGTGCCATGACCGAAGAAGCGCTCGCTCGTCGCCACCATCTCCTCCGTCGGCGCGACGTCGCCGACCTGGGGTGGCACCGCGATGCCGGCGAAGGCGAAGAACCTCTGCCATGCGGCGCCGGTGCCGCTGTTGCGATAGGTGTCGTAGATGTCGTGAACGTCAGCGCGGGCCTTCTCGGCGTCAGGAAGGAGCAGTGCCACCGGAGGCTCGTGGGCGACGAGAGTTTGCACGTGGCCGGGGTACCGCGCGACCAGCGCGAGCCCGGTGACCGCGCCGCCGCTGCTGCCGAACACGTGCGCGGGTCCGCCGCCGACCGCCTCCAGCACCCGGCGCACGTCGTCCGCCAGCAGGTCGGGCTCGGCATCCTGGTCGCGGTCGTCGATAGTGCTGCGGCCGAACCCTCTGGGATCATAGGTCACCACGGTGCGGTCCTCAGCGAGCAGCGGTGCTATCGCGGCGAAGCCGGAGCTATCCATGGGGTGGCCGATCAGCATGAGCACGGGGCCTGAGCCCTGCACCTCGTAATACAGGCGGGCCCCTGGAACGATCAGGGAGTGACTCGTAGGCGATGACATCTCCAGAGCACCTCCCTGTATCGGGCCCCGACAGCGCCCGGGGGGCCCCTATCGGTCCTCGGTGCGGCGAACGCTCTCCGCGATGCCACGCGCGAGGCGGCCCACCACCTGGCTGGTCGCCGGTCGCACCTGGTGCAAGGCTGCGCCGAAGAGGCCTGCCCGCGCGGCGATACCCCACAGGGCGCGGTCGGTGGCGCGCTGTGCAGCCTGCTCGACGACGTCGGGGCCGTGCTGTGCCACCGCCGACCTGCCAGTCGCCCTGAGTCGCTCCTGCACAGCCGGGTCGCCCAACCTCCGTGCGATGACCCTGCCTCGAAACACCGCGCGACCCAGTGCCCGACCTGCGCGCTCCGCAACCCCGTCAGCAGGATCCATCAATGCGGTGACCGGGTGACGCCGCCATGCGGCGAAACGTACGCGCCCATCGCCTGATTATGCGCGCTGCCTCTGACGGTCGCGCCGACTCTCGGCGATGCCTCGACATCGCTGAACTGCGTACAGGGCGGTGGTCGAGTGCGATCCTCGGTACGGGAATTCCGCCACCATGGCGTCATGGGCGACGCCACCCGGTCCTGTCCGGTGCTGATCGGCCGCGAGGCGCCGCTGGCTGCGCTTCGGGAGGTGATCGACGCAGCTCGGGCGGGCCGCCAGGGGCTGGCTGTGGTCACCGGCGAGGCCGGCATCGGCAAGTCGCGCCTGGCCCGCGAAGCCCGCCTGCACGCCGAAGCCCACGGCGTCCGCGTGCTCGAGGGCCGCTGCTTCGACGCCGACGCCGGCACACCGTACGCGCTGCTGCTCGACCTCCTGCGCGGGGCGTTCCTGGAGCGCTCGGCGCCGGCGTCGGCCGCCGACCTCGACCCGCTCGACCGCGAGCTGATCCAGCTCCTGCCTGGCATCGCCCCCGCCCCGTCCGACCTGCCGCCGCCCGCCGACCTCGACCCGCAGTCGCGCCGGCAGCAGGTCATCGCCGCGCTGCTGCACACGCTGGTGCGCTGGGCTCGGTCCGGACCGCTGCTGCTGGTCCTCGAGGACCTCCACTGGAGCGACGACGACAGCCTGGACGTGCTCCAGCGACTGGTACGCGGCCCGGCCGGCACCCCGATGGCGGTGCTGCTGACGTACCGCAGCGACGAGGTCAGCCCCGGGCTCCGCCGCCTGTTGGCCGGGCTCGTCCGCGACCGCCTGGGCGTGGAGATCGCGCTCGACCGGCTCGATCGCGAGCAGACCGCCAGCATGCTGGCCGCGCTGCTCGGGCGGCCGCAATCCGGCATCATCGAGGCCGTCCACGCGCTGGCGGATGGCAATCCGTTCTTCGTCGAGGAGGTGGCGACGGAGCTCGCCGCGACGGGGGACGTGCGCCTACCACGCAGCGTGCGGGACGCGGTGCGCCGGCGCATCGAGCGGCTGAGCCCTGACGCCCGGCGCATCCTGGCGCCTGCGGCGGCGATCGGGCGGCGGTTCGATGTGGGACTCCTGGAGGCGCTGACGGATCTCGCCGAGGCCGACCTGCCGCGCGCGATCGCTGAGCTGATCGACGCCCGGATCCTGGTCGAGGAGGACGCCGAGCGGCTGCTCTTCCGCCACGCCCTCACCCGCGAGGCGGTCACCGCGGACCTGCTGCGGCGCCAGCGGGCGGCGCTGCATCTCGCTGTCGGTGAGGCGCTGGAACACCGGCACGCCGGATCGCTCGACCTGCACGTGCACGAACTCGCCTACCACTTCTTCGAGGCGGGCGCGTGGGCGAAGGCGCTCGACTACACCCGGCGGGCCGGGGATCTGGCCCGGGCGTTGTACACCCCGCACGCGGCGATCGAGCAGTACACGCGGGCGCTTGCGGCGTCCGAGCACCTGATGCGGCCGCGGCCACCGCTCCTCCTCGCCCGGGCCGGCGTGTACGAGACCGTCGGCGACTTCGAGCTTGCCTGCGCCGACTACGAGGCGGCGCGCGACGAGGCGGCCGCCGCGGCCGACCGGCGCGGCGAGTGGCAGGCGCTGATCGGGCTCGGGCTGCTCTGGGCGTCTCGCGACTACACGCGGGCCGGGCCGCCGCTGCATCGGGCGCTGGCCCTGGCCCGGCAGCTGGACGACCCGACCACCGTCGCCCACAGCCTCAATCGCCTGGGCAACTGGCTGCTGAACACGGACGCGGCCGGCGAGTCCCTGCCCCACCACGAGGAGGCGCTCGCGATCTTCGAGCACCTGGAGGACACGGCCGGCATCGCCGCGACCGCCGACCTGATCGGGATGGCGGCGTCCAGTCTGGGTGACACGAGGTTGAGCTGGCGGTCGTACGAGCGGGCGGCCGCGTTGTTCGACGAGTTGGGCGATGGCCGCGGACTGGCGACGGCGCTGGTGATGCAAGTGCTCCAGGGTGGCATGTACTGGTTCGACACGCTGGACGCGGTCCCCATCGCGCTGGACGAGGCCCTGCGGCAGGGCGAGCGAGCGGTGGCCATAGCGCACGGCGTCCGCTGGCCGGCCGGCGAGGCGTTCGCGTGCTTCGAGCTGGCTGGCGGATTGGGTCCGCGCGGCGCGTACGGCCGCGCGCTGGAGCTGGCCGAGCGCGGGCTGGAGATCGCCCGCGAGATCGGCCACCGGCAGTGGGAAGCGGGCAGCCGGGCCACGCTGGGCGCGCTCATGCTCGACCTGTGCCTGCTGCCCGCCGCGCGCGAGCACGCTGAGGCGGCGTTGGCCACGGCACGCGAGATCGGCTCCTCGACGTGGTCGCTGCTCGCCGCCGCTGTTCTGGCGGGCACGTACGTGCGGCAGGGTGACAAGGCACGCGCTGCGGCCCTCCTCGGCGGTGGCGACGCGGCCGCGCAGCCGCGCCATGCCGGCGTCCGCCTGTGCCGGAGCGTCCGTGCTGAGCTGGCCCTTGCTTGCCGCGACGGCGCGAGCGCGCTGGCGCTTGTCGACGAGCTGATCGCAACGGTGCCCGGCGGCGGGACGGTGCCGCTGCTGGCGCGACTGCGGGGCGAGGCGCTGGGCGCGCTGGGGCGGCCGGCCGAGGCCGAGGCGGCGCTGCGCGCGGCGTGCGCGGCGGCGCGTGACCGCGTGCTCGGACCGCAGCTCTGGCGTGCGCACGCGGCTCTGGGCCGGCTCCTGCGTACCGAGAAACGGCCCGACGAGGCGGCCGGCGAGTTCGCCGCCGCGCGCGAGGTGGTGGAGGCACTGGCAGCGCAGGTGCCGGCCGGGGAGCGACGCGACGGGTTCCGCGAAGGTGCTGGCCGACTGCTGCCGAGGACGCGGCCGGCCTCGCAGCGGAAGGCAGACAAGGAGCGGTTCGGCGGGCTGACGGCGCGGGAGCGCGAGGTGGCGGGGCTGATCGCGCGGGGCATGTCCAACCGGGAGATCGCCGACGCCCTGTTCCTGAGCGAGCGGACGGTCGAGGACCACGTGGGCAACGCGCTGGGCAAGCTCGGCTTCTCCTCCCGCGCCCAGGTCGCGGTGTGGGCCGCCGAGCGGCGCCTCGGCGCCCCGTAATTCCCGTACCGCCGCTGCACCGAACCTCCGTGCTGGCCACGATGTGCGGATGCGATGCCGGGCCTACGTTGCCGGGCATGACCACACAGCAGACAGTCGAGACTGTCGATCAGAGTGCGGTGGAGGCGTTCGCCGGCAGCGTCCTCGGCGACCTGGCCGGCCTGACCAACGGCGTGCTCGCGAGCATCGGCGACCGCCTCGGCCTGTTCCGGGACCTGGCGACGAACGGGCCGGCGACCAGCGTCGATCTGGCGGCCCGGACGGGGCTCGACGAGCGCTACACGCGCGAGTGGCTGGGCGGCATGGCGTGCGCCGGATACCTGACGTACGAGCCGGCGGCCGGCCGGTTCGCACTGCCGGCCGCGCACCGGCCGGTCCTGGCCGACGAGGGCGGCCCGGCGTTCTTCGGCGGTGTGCTGCAGGAGCTGCTGGGCACGCTCGCCACCGTCGAGACCGTGATCGGGGCGTTCCGGCAGGGCGGCGGCGTCGCCATCGAGGAGTTCGACCGCAACACGTGGCAGGGCATCGAGCGGTTCACCAACGGCTGGTTCAACAACCTGCTCCTGCCACATTGGCTGCCCTTGATGCCCGACGTGCGGGCGCGGCTGGAGCGGGGTGCGGACGTCGCCGACGTGGGCTGCGGCCACGGCCGCGCCCTGCTGACGTTGGCCGCTGCCTTTCCGGCCGGCCGGTACGTGGGCTACGACGTGTCCGAGAAGGCCGTGGAGCGCGCCCGCGCCAGTGCGGCGGAGGCGGGACTGGCCGACCGCGTGCGCTTCGAGGTCCGCGATGCGTCGCGCGGGCTGCCGGGCGCGTACGACGTCGTGACCACGTTCGACGTGGTCCACGACGCGGTCGATCCGCGCGGCATGCTGCGCGCGATCCGGGAGGCGCTGCGGTCGGACGGCGTCTACGTGTGCCTGGACATCAACTGCTCGGATCGGTTGGAGGAGAACGCGGGGCCCAAGGGCGCGCTCTTCCACGGCTTCAGCATCCTGCTCTGCATGACGATGTCGCTGGCCGCCCACGGCGAGGGTCTGGGCACGCTCGGCCTGCACCCGGCCAAGCTCGAGGAGCTGTGCGCCGAGGCCGGCTTCGGCGAAGTACGCCAGGTTCCGATCGAGAACCCGTTCAACAACCTCTACGAGATCCGGCCGTGACCGGCAGCCGGCTCGGCGGCGTCCCGCCGGGCCGGCTGAGTTGACTCCGTAGTTGACGAGTTGGAGGCCGTCAGCCCCGGCCCACCTGTTCGCGGCGACTCAGCCTGCAGCAGCTCCCTGCCAGCGCCCGATGATCGCCCGGGCGTAGTACGTCTCCCATGCCTCCGCTGGCTTCCGGTCGACGTACTCCTTGTCGAGGCCGACCAGCACATAGACCAGCTCGCTGCGCACCGGCGTCGTGCCGAGCAGCTGAGGGAGCTCCGAGAGACGCACCAGCCAGTCCGCGTACCAGGACGCCCAGTCGTCGTCCGCACCATCGACGATCCGGTACACGACGTGGTGGGTCTCGCCCGCCTCGTGGAGCAGCTGCGCGATCTTCGTGACCTGTGCTTCCGTCATCGCCCAATGCTGTCCCAGGCGCCACAGCCGTCACAAGCGAGGAACCCGGTCAGACTAGGCGCGTGGGCGCGGTCGACGGAGCAGCGAGGGGAGCGCTGCTCCGTCGCGGGTACCTCCTCGAGTACGCGACGCTGGGCTGGAACCTGGTCGGGATCGTCGTGCTCGGATCGGCGGCGGTCGCAGCTCGCTCGGTGGCGCTGGCCGGTTTCGGGCTGGACTCGCTGATCGAGATCGGCGCTTCAATAGTGGTGATCTGGGAGCTTTCCGGTACCGGTGAGGCGCGGCGGAGACGGGCGCTTCGCCTGATCGGCATCGCGTTCGCGGTGCTGGCCCTGTACCTGCTCGTACAGTCCACCCTCGTCCTCGTCGCCGGCTTCCACCCGGGCCGGAGCCTGGTGGGGATCGCCTGGACCGCGGTGACGGCGGTCGCCATGTTCATCCTGGCGGCAGGCAAGGCGCGGACCGGCAGGGCGCTGGACAACCCGGTCCTGAGCGTCGAGGGTCGGGTCACGCTGATCGACGGGCTCCTGGCCACTGCCGTGCTGCTCGGGCTGCTGCTCAACGCCGTCGCCGGCTGGTGGTGGGCAGACCCGGTCGCCGCGTACGTGCTGGTCGTCTACGGTGGCCGGGAAGCGTGGGTCATCGCTCGCGGCGACCACTGAACACGCCGATGCCGAACTACGACACGGTCGAGTTCCCGCCCGTGAAGGCGCGGCGCGTGCGGGTCCTGCTGACCCCGACGCCGGGGTTCGGGATCGGCCTGAAGGAGATCCAGGTGTTCGACGTCAGGCCGCCGCGTCAGCCGTCGAGGCGTCTGGCCGAAGGGCGAGGCGATCACGATCGCCTCGCCCTGGCCGTGCCGGCCTACCCGTCGCTCGGGTCGAGCCGCCAGAGTGTTGCCTGCAGGAAGTTGTTGTTCGGAACGGGCGAGATGCCGGCGACGAATTCGCCAGCGCTCGCAGAGGCCCGGGAGCCCGGGACGCCGAGGTCCACCGGCTGATAGCCGCCGCGGACTGGCAGCCAGATCGTGGCCTGCGGCACGAAACCGGTGCCGTAGCTGGTGCCCGCGATCACGCCGGCCGGGCTCATCCCGCTGACGCTCACGAACGTCCCACCCGGCAATGCCGGGATCGCGACGGCCGGCCCGTAGCCGCCACGAGCCTCCGGCCTCCAGACTGCGCCGCCGATGCCAGCTCCGTCTGAGAAGCCGGCCACGACGCCGGCCGCGCTGATGCCGACCGCGCCGCTGAGCGTGCCCTGCGGCAGCGGTCCGAGAACGATGGTGGGGCCGGTCTCGTCGTCGCCCCGGGTCCACACCACCGCGCGACTCTGTTCGCTCATACCGGCGCCCGTGCTGGCCGTGCCCACGACGGCACCGGCGCTGTTGATGCCGTTGGCGACGGCGCTGGGATACCCGACCGGGGCGCCCAGGTCCTCGGCCGGCCCGTACCCGCCCCGCTCGGTTGGCCTCCACACGGCCGGATGCTGGGGCCCGCCCAGGTTGTCGCCGAACCATCCGGCGATGACACCCCGCGCGTTGATCGCCGCCGCCCGGCCGGACAGGCCGGCCGGCACGCTGAGGTCGAACGCTGTGTAGCCGCCCCGGCCGGATGGCTTCCACACTTCTGGCGTCTGCTGGGCTGACTGCGCCCATCCGACGATCAGGCCCGCCGGGTTGACAGCGTCCGCCTCGCTGTCGGACGCGCCGGCCGGGTTCAGGTCGGTCGCGGCATAGCCACCATGGCCCGCCGGGGTCCAGACCACCGCATGCTCGAAGAAGCCGCTCCCGCTGTAGCGGCCGACCGCCACGCCGGCCGGGTTGACGCCCAGCGCCTCAGCCCCGAAGTTGCCCGGGGTGGGCAGCGTGATGGTCGTTGGGCCCCCCGCGGCGGCGGGCCACGCGCTCATCGCGAGCAGGCCCAGAACCGCCATCGGGACCAGCAGCACCACGCGGAGACGGTGGCGCCATGAACCGAGATCTGATCGAGTACGCACCATGCTTCCTCCCATATGAGCAGCGCACCGGCGGCTGTCACCAATTCGCGCCCTGCTACCCACTCAGAGTTCAATCCGTTCGAACGCTCGATCAGATCCATCCGTTACGGCCGAGTTCGTTCAGCGGGACGCCTCTCCTGCGTCTTGGGCAATTTGTCCCGTTGAATAGGACACAGTGGGGCTGCCGCGCGCGGCAGTTCCACGAGCAAGACCGCTGAGGGGTAGCACAGCAGCGCGTACCGATCGTGAAGATGCTGGTGCTCACGGACCGTGCCACTTCTTGGGCGAATCGGCGAGAATCAGTGGGCGGATTGCCATTGTGAGCCGGCGCCGGCGCCGGCTGGGCGCTGGCGAGGACTTCCTCGAGTTCTTCTTCGCGGCCGGCGTCAACGAGCCACACTCGACCAGGCAGATCGAGGACGCGATCCGGTGGGGCCTGGAGACCACACCCGACGTCCTGTTCGCCACGCGTGGCGCGCCCGCGGTCTCGCCCGACGCGGCGGCCGCGATGGCGAAGGCCGTCCGCTGTCCGGTCCTGGTGCTGCACGGAGCGGAGGACGAGATCAGCCCGCATACCAGGGGCGAGGCGCTGGCCGACGCCACCCGTGGCCCGGCGGCCCGCCGAGCAAGTTCGCGGTTCCATGCAAATGCAGGGTTCGGCGCCGGAAGGCGCCGGCCATGCTGATGGCGTGATGACACCTCGAGAATCGGAGCCGACCCCTCTGTGTGACGAAGCGCCCGACCTTCAGACGCAGTTCGAGGATCTCCTGCACGGCGTCTGGCTGGCCGAGGCGAACTGGCGGATGAACGACCGCATCGACCTTGCGACCGGCGGTGCACGCCCGAGCTAGAACCCGGCGCCGGTCCTGGCGACGCCGGGGCGAGGCCGCATAGGAAGAGAGACCTGCGTCACCTATGGCAGACGCCATGGTGGGTTCAGGCGGTTCTCACCCGCGAAGAACAGGCACAGCGCATGCCCATCCGGGTCGCGGAGACGCGCCTCCCGCCACAGCCAGGGCTGGTCGGTCGGCTCCTGGTCGAAGCGGATCCCGCGGGCCTTCAGCTGGTCGACGCGCAGGTCGAGGTCATCGCACTCGAAGTAGATCAGCGACGACGACGCGGGCACGGGTCCGTCAACGACCTCGAGCGAGAACGTGGAGTCGCCGTCCGGGCAGGTGAACCTGCTGTAGGACGAATCCGCAACGATCTGGCGCAGGCCAAGCGCCTGGTAGAACTCCACCGAGCGCCGCAGGTCGGTCACGTCGATGGTCACCTGGTTGAGTCTCATGTCCGTCCTCCGCGAAGTCGTAGAAGCGTTGTGCGGGCTCTGTGCGGGCTTTGTCTCTGGCCACGAGGTAGTCGGTCCCTTTCAATAGGAGCGCGGGCCACGCTGACATGACGGTCGTTCCGCCCAACCCCACCGGCGAGCGACCAGGGGGCCTTCGCACGCCAACAGGCGTGGCTCGCCGTGCGAAGGCACTCCTTCGCGGTCCGCGCCGGCGCCGTGTTGGAGCCTCCACGCGGCGGCGGCGCTGCCGCCTGGCCGGCGGTCGGTGCGCGCCGAGGGCGATCACGAGTAGACTCATATCAGAGTGATATCACATGCCAGTGCGCCCGGCGGCACCACCCTGGACGCGGCCATCCATCTCACCGGCGTCCGCAAGAGCTTCGGGCCGGTTCGCGCGGTCGACGGGATCGATCTCCAGATCCGGGAGGGGGAGATCGCGGCTCTGCTCGGCCCCAACGGCGCCGGAAAGACGACCACCATCGACATGATCCTGGGCCTGAGCAGGCCGGACCAGGGCACCGTAAGCGTCTTCGGCATGAGCCCGACCGCGGCCGTGAGCCGCGGGCTGATCGCGGCCGTGCTGCAGACGGGCGGCCTGCTCAAGGACCTGACCGTGGGCGAGACCCTCCGGCTGACCGCGACGCTGTTCGCCGATACGCGGCCCGTCGAAGAGGTCATGCGACGCGCCGGCATCGAAGACATCGCCGGCAGGCTCGTCGGCAGGTGCTCCGGCGGTCAGCAGCAGCGGCTGCGCTTCGCGCTGGCCCTGCTTCCCGATCCGACCCTGATGGTGCTCGACGAGCCGACGGCCGGCATGGACGTGGAGGGCAGGCGCGACTTCTGGGCCGCCATCCGCCGCGACGCCGAGGACGGCCGGACCGTCCTGTTCGCCACCCACTACCTGGAGGAGGCGGACGCCTACGCCGACCGCATCGTCCTGATGCGCCACGGCCAGATCGTCGCGGACGGTCCGGCCACCGAGGTGAAGAACCTGTCGGCCGGCCGGTCGGTTCGCGCCAGCCTGAGCGGCGCCGACCAGGCGGCGCTGGAGCGCCTGCCGGGGGTGCGCTCCGTGGAGATCCGGGGCGACCGGGTGTTCGTCCAGACGACCGACTCCGACGCCGTGGCCCGGCACTTGCTGACCGCGACGGCCGCGCACGACCTCGAGATCGTGGCGCACAGCCTGGAGGACGTGTTCCTGACGCTGACCAGCGACGAGGAGGACAAGTCACGATGACGGCGCTGGAGCAGCGACGTGTGCCGCCCCTCGGCGGCTTCAACCTGACCTTTCTGGCCGTGGAGATCAGACGGCTCTTCCGCAACCGGCGGACCCTGATCATCACGCTGGTCGTGCCGGTGGTCCTCACCCTTCTGTTCAGGACCGGCCGGCGCGGCGCGGCGCTGCAGGCCACGCAGGGCGTCGACTACCAGGCGCTGATAACGATCGGCCTGGCCGTCTACGGCGCGATGCTGGCCGCGACGTCGGGCGGCGCCATCGTGTCGGTGGAGCGGGCCCTGGGCTGGAGCCGCCAGCTTCGCCTGACCCCGCTCCGGCCGCCGGCCTACATCGCGATCAAGCTGCTGGTGGCGATGACGCTGGGCCTGATCTCCGTGGTCGCCGTGTTCGTCGTGTCGGCGATCGAAGGCGTCCAGCTATCGATCTCGGTGTGGGTCCTGTCGGGCGTCCTCGCCTGGGTCGGGGCGCTCGTCTTCGCCGCGTTCGGTCTCTTCATGGGCTACCTGCTGCCGACGGAGAACGTCATGCAGTTCATCGCGCCGGTGCTCGGCGTTCTCGCGTTCGTCGGTGGGCTGTTCGTCCCGCTGAACCTGCTCCCGTCGACGATCCAGGACATCGCGCCATACACGCCGGTGTATGGGGTGGTGCAGATCGCCCGGCTTCCGGTGGCGGGCAACGGGTTCGATCCGACCTGGCTGCTCAACGTGGTGCTCTGGACCGCGGCCTTCGCGACCGGCGCGATGCTGCTGTTCCGCCGCGACACCCGGCGAACATGAGCGATCGGCGTCGGGTCTCCTTCGATCAGGCGTCGTCGGGACGTCGCCGCCGGCCGTCCGCCTGGCGGAGGATCGCGGTGAGTTCGGGCGGGTCGGTCAGGAGCTCCCGGACCTCCTGCGCGCAGCGGCAGGCGACGGCGATCTTGGCAGCCCACTCCAGCGCCTCCTCGCGCGAGGGCACGTCGACGACCGCGAATCCGCCGATGACCTCCTTGGTCTCCGGGTACGGGCCGTCGGTGACCACCCCGTCAGTGGCCACCACGCTCGCCCTCTGGCTCTCCAGTCCGGCGCCGAACACCCACACGCCGGCGTTCAGCGCCTCCTGGACCACCTCGCGCGCGGCCCGGGCCACGTCGGGCAGATCCTCCTGGGGGAAGGTCATCGCGCCGTCATCGAACGAGATCAGATACCGCGTCATCCCATTGCTCCTTTGTCCCGGCGGCCTCCTCCGGCCGCCCTCTCACTCCTTCTACGAACGCCTCTCTCCGGATCCGACACTCTGCCGGAAGAAATTTCACGGGCTCGCGCAGCCTCAGAGCCGGGATCTCAGCACGGCGACCTCGGGCCACGGGTCGAAGCCGTGCTCGACCAGCCAGCGGGCCGCGCGCAGGCTTCGCAGCGACCACCACGCGCGGATCACGTCGAGGTCGACGTCGGTGCCGTAGCCGGCGACGACGTCGCCGAGGTGCTCCTCGTGTCCGAGGGTCAAGCTGGCGAGGTCGTACAGGGCATCGCCCCGGCTCGCCTCGGACCAGTCGACCACGCCGGTGATCTCGTCAACGTCGACGAACACGTGGGTGACCTGCAGGTCGCCGTGCGTGAACACCGGTGGCCACGGCCGGAGCGCAGCCTCGGCAACTCGGCGGTTGCGCGTGACCACGTCGGCGGGAAGGACGCCGTTCGTGGCGAGCCACTCGCAATCGCCGTCGAGGTGCGACGCCAGCTGGTCGAGGCTCCAACCAGGCCATGGCGGCAGCGGCGCGTCGTGCAGCGTCCGTGCGGCGGCACCCGCCGCGGCCCACGCCGCCGGCGACGCGGTCGACGGCTCGCCGAGGCGGCCGAGTGCCGTCCCCGGGAGGGCGGCCAGCGCGAGCACGGGCGGCTTCCGCCACAGGACCTCGGGAGTCGGGATCGGCGCCAGAGCCATCGCCTCGACCTCGACGTCGG